>WNFZ01001371.1_pt1 | contig 23421 bp, 22 predicted proteins | sample 5400081 | NCBI WGS metagenome assembly WNFZ01 (sample SAMN13153365, study PRJNA577476) | soil metagenome | isolation source: 80 cm soil or saprolite under grassland replicate 1 | place: USA:California | collected 2016-06-15
CAGGCCGTGAATCCGGTCACTCACGCGCAGTCCGAGCACCTGGGTGTAGAAGTCGGTCATCTGCTGCGGCTGCGCCGTGAACAGCAGCGAGTGCCCCAACCGGCGTGGCAGCACGTCCTCCGTGGCCTGCTGCCATTGCGCCACGCCGATCCGCTGCCTGCTGGCGCCCATGTTGGTCAGCACCTCGGCGACCGGACGGGCAGGTGCCGGAGCCTCGTCGAGCAGTTGCACCGCGTTGCCGTCGGGGTCGCGCACCCACAGGCCCGCTTCGCTGGCGCCCGCCGGCGGCGCGATCACGGGCGTGCCCGCACGCTCCAACGCTTCTCGGACCGAGTCCAGCGTGCCCGGGCGCAGCGTGAACGAGACGTGGTGCAGCCGCTTGGCCGGCGCCTGCACCATCCGGACCTGCTCCTGGTCGCGGCCGGGACACTGGGCGACCAGGTTCCCGTCCTTCTCCCCGGTCTCCAGGCCGAAATCCTGCAGGAACCCTTCCGCCACTTCCAGGTCCGGCACTTCGAGCGCGTAGTGGTGCAGCCCTGAGATCACGGCCCTTCCCCCTTCCCGAATAACTGCATACACTTTAGGTGCTGGCTGGTCGTCTGGCAAGACGGGAAGGACAGGGTGATTCCGGTGTCGACGCAGCAAGGTGACCTTGTCGAGGCGGCGCACGTGCTGTCCCGTCTTGGGCTGGTCAGCGCGTACGGACACGTCTCGGCCCGCGCCGGGGCTTCGATGCTGATCACGCCTGCCGCCGACCTGGCCACCGTCACCGAAGCCACCGTCGTGGACGTGCCGCTCGAGGCTTCCACGCTGCCGGCGGCCGCCCCCGCGGAGGCCTGGGCGCACCTCGCCCTGTACCGCGCCCGGCCCGATGCCTCCTCGATCGCGCGCGCCCAGCCCGCCAGCGCGTTCGCCGCGGCGGCCACGACCACGTCGCTGGCCCCGCTGCACGGACAGGCCGCCTGGCTGGGCGAGTCGATCCCGGTGCACGACAGCGCCCGGCTGCTGCGGTCGCCGGCACTCGCCGAGCGTGCCGCCCGCAGCCTGCCGACCGGCGAAGCGCTGCTGCTGCGGGGGAACGGCGCGCTCACCCTCGGCGCGACCCCGGGTGTCGCGGTCGCCCGCATGTGGCTGCTCTCCGCCGCCTGCGACGCCTGGCTCGCCGCGCAGGCGGGCGGTCAGGTCAAACCAATTACCGCCGAGGAGACCGCGTCGTGGCGGGCGGTTGGCGACGAGCTCCTGCCGCGGCTGTGGGAGCACCTACGACACCACGGCAGGCGGGAGTCGCCGCCTGTGGGAGCAGCGCGCGAAAGGAGCCTGCCATGAGCGGCCTCGACATCGACGCGGTCGCCGACGAGCTGCTGGCCGCCTACCGCAGCGGCAAGACCCTCCCGCCGCTGACCAGCACGTTCGCGGGCCTGACCGTTGACGACGCCTACGCCATCCAGCGACGGCAAGCCGACACCCGCACGAACGCTGGCGCCCGCATCGTCGGGTTCAAGGTCGGGCTCACCTCGGCGGCGATGCAGCAGCAGCTCGGCGTCGACCTCCAGGGCGTGCTCGGCGCGGCCCAGGACGTGCTGCGGCCGATCGTCCCACGGATGCCGTTCGCCGACCGCTCCGCCATCGTTCAGGGTTACGCCGGCGTGTACAGCAGCTTCCTGCTCCACGCCGAGCGCGCCTCCGAACGCTACGGCGTCGCCGCGCACGAGATCCTGCAACGCGTCGGCGAGGCCGGCTACGTCGGTGGCCAGGAGGACATGATCATCGACATCGCGATCCAACTCGCCCAGCAGCGTGGCTCGAGCGCCGGCGGCAGCTAACCGGCAGCGGTCAGGAACTGGGTGGCGGCGAGCTCCGCGTACAGCGGGTCGGCGCCGAGCAGCTCGGCGTGGGTGCCGACCGCCCGCACCCGGCCGGCGTCGATCACCATGATGCGGTCGGCCATGGTCACGGTGGACAGCCGGTGGGCGACCACCAGCACGGTGGTGGTGCGGGCCACTGAAGCGATGGTGTCGCGCAGCGCCGCCTCGTTGACCGCGTCGAGCTGCGAGGTGGCCTCGTCCAGCAACAGCAGCCGGGGACGCCGCAACAGGGCGCGGGCGATCGCGACCCGCTGGCGTTCGCCGCCGGACAGCCTGGTGCCGCGGTGGCCGACCAGGGTTTCCAGGCCGTCGGGCAGGCGCGCGACCTGGCCGTCGAGCCGGGTGGTCCGCAGCGCCGCGGCCACCTCGTCGTCGCCGGCGTCCGGCGCGCCGAACAGGAGGTTCTCGCGCAGCGTGCCGGACAGCACCGGAGCGTCCTGCTCCACGTAGCCGATCGCGGCGCGCAGCTCGGAGATCGGCCAGTCCCTGACGTCCCTGCCGTCGACCAGGACCCGGCCGGAGTCGGCCTCGTAGAACCGCTCGATGAGGGAGAAGATGGTGGTCTTGCCGGCGCCGGAGGGGCCGACGAACGCGGTCATACCGCGGGCCGGGACGGCGAAGCTGAGCCCTTGGTGCGCCTCGGGCAGCTCGGGACGGTAGCGGAAGCGCACCTGCTCGAAGGCGACCCTTGCGGGGGCGGCGCCGGGGCGCGGCAGGTCGGCAGGCGGGCTGTCGGGCTCGGTCGGCAGGCGCTGGGCCTGGCGGATGCGGGCGACCGCGGCGGCGCCGACCTGGTACTGGCTGGCCACCTGCGCCAGCTCCCGCATCGGCGGCAGCAGGTAGTACAGGTACAGCAGGAAGGCGACCAGCGTGCCGACGTCGATCGCGCCCGAGGCGACGCGGGCGCCGCCGAGGCCGAGCACGACGATGAACGACACCTGCACCGCCAGCCCGGCGGTGTTGCCGGCCAGTGCCTGCCACTTGGCCGCGCGCACGCCCGCCCGCCAGGCCCGGGTGGCCGCCGCGTCGACCCGCTGGCCTTCGCGGTGCTCGGCGCCGGAGGCCTTGACGGTCCGGACCGCGCCGAGCATGCGCTCCAGGGCGGTGCCCATCGCCCCGACCGACTCCTGGGCGCGCGTGGCCGCACGGGAGATGCGCGGCACGACCAGGCCGATGACCGCCTGGGCGCCGCCCAGCACCGCGACGGTGACCGCCAGCAGCACCGGGTCCAGCAGCGCCATCATCGTGACGGTGGCCAGCAGCATCACGGTGCTGGTGGCCGCCGACACCAGCGACTGGGTGGTGACCTCGCGCAACAGTGTGGTGTCGGAGGTGACCCGGGCCATCAGGTCGCCGGGCTCGCTGCGGTCCACCGCCGAGATCCGCAGCCGCACCAGGTGGGCCACCAGCCGCCGTCTGGCGGTCAGCACCACCGACTCGGCCGCGCGCTCCAGCACGTAGCTGCCGAGTGCGCCGATCCCCGCATTGGCCAGCGCCAGCACGGCGAGCAGCAGCAACACCCCGCCGACCGCCCGGTCGTGGGCGAGGTCGCCGACCAGCCGCCTGGCGACCAGCGGCAGCGCCAGGCCGACCGCCCCGGTCGCCAGGCTCAGCAGGCCACCGCCGAGCAAGGCCAGCCGGAACGGCTGCGCGTAGCCGACCAGGACCCGCCAGGTCGGCGGGTCGGCCGGCGACGAGGCTCCTCGGGCTGGAAGGTCGAAGTCGATACGCACGCCAAGATGATCGCAGCAATGACCCCCGCCTGGAGGGCGGGGACGCTACCACGAGCTTCCTGAACGGGAGCTGACCAACCCGCCCGCCGACCTGGGGCGCAACACCTCGGCGGCCGATAGACTCGAACGCGTGTCACCGTTCGTACGCCTCGAAGGGGTGTCGAAGTCCTACGGCACCGGTCCGAACCAGCTCCACGTGCTCGACGGGGTGGAGCTCGAACTGCGTCGCGGCGAGACCACCAGCCTGGTCGGCCGCTCGGGAAGTGGGAAGTCCACCCTCATCTCGCTGATCGCCGGGCTCATGCGTCCCGACGCCGGGCACGTCCACATCGGTGGGCAGCAGACGGACGATCTGGACGAGACCGGGCGTGCGAGGCTCCGCGCCGAGCGGATCGGCGTCGTCCTCCAGTCCGACAACCTGGTGCCGTTCCTGACCGCGGTCGAGAACGTGGAGCTGGCCATGGGCTTCGCTCCGGGTCGCCGGCCGCCGCGCCGCGCCCGAGAGCTGCTGGGCGAGCTCGGGCTCGGTGGCCGCATGGACCACCTCCCGCGACAGCTGTCCGGTGGGGAGGCGCAGCGGGTGGCAGTGGCCGTGGCGCTGGCCAACGAACCGGACCTCCTGCTGGCCGACGAAGTCGTCGGGCAGCTCGATTCCGCCACCGCGGCGTACGTCACCGAGCTCGTCTTCAGCGCCGCTCGCGAGCGCGACCTGGCCGTCCTGTACGTGACCCACGACCAGCAGCTCGCCAGCCAGGCGCGGCACTCGCTGCGGCTCGCGGACCGCCGGGTGGTGCCGGCGTGACCATGGACGCGTCGATCCACGTCGAGTCGGTGGTGGTCGAGCACGCCACGCCGGGCGGTCCCGTCCGCGCGCTCGACGGGGTCTCCTTCACGGTCGACGCCGGGTCGAGCGTGGCGATCACCGGCCCGAGCGGGTGCGGCAAGTCCACCCTGCTCGGCGTCCTCGGCGGGCTCGCCCTCCCGACCGCGGGGACCGTGCGCATCGGCGCGGAGGAGATCTCGTCGCTCCCGGAGCGGCGCCGCACCGACTTCCGGCGAAGCCACGTCGGGTTCGTCTACCAGGCCGACAACCTGCTCCCGTTCCTCACCGTCGTCGAGAACGTCGAGCTCCAGCTCGCCCTCGACGGGGGCTCCACCGGCGCGGACCGGCCCCTCGACCTGCTCGGCAAGCTCGGCCTTGCGAAGTGGGCGCTGCGGCTTCCCGACCACCTCTCGGGCGGCCAGCGGCAACGTGCGGCGGTGGCACGGGCGGTGGTGCACCGCCCGGAGGTCATCCTCGCCGACGAGCCGACCGGCGCGCTCGACGCCGCCAATGCCGCAGGCGTCATCGAACTGCTCCTCGAGGTGCAGCGTGAGATCGGCGCGACCCTCGTCATGGTCACCCACGACCCGGGCGCGGCGAGCCGGATGGACCGGCGCATCGGACTCCGCGACGGGCGCGTCACTCCGGCCGCTGGCATCCGATGATCGCCAGGTACGTCTGGCGCGACCTCGCCCGCAACCCGAGACGGAGCCTGGCGACGCTCGCCGGGATCACGCTCGGTGTCGGCCTGTTCTCGGCGGTCCTGTTCTTCATCGACGGTTCCTCGGCGTCGATGACCCAACGCGCCATCGCGCCGCTTCCCCTGGACATGCAGCGGGTGCTGACGGCCCCACTCGGCCAGGAGGTCCGGCTCACCGAACGGGTCACCCCCGCCGGGCGGCTGCGGCCCGGCGACACCGTGCGCGTCGAGCTGGTCCTTGCCAACAACGGCGTACGGCCCGCCAACGAGGTCGTCGTCCGGGACGAGCCCGCGGCACCGCTCGCCTACGTCCCCGGCTCGACCACGGTCGACCGGGCTCGCGTCGCCGACCCTGGAGGCGACAGCCCCCTCGCCCAAGGGCCGGCCAAGCTCGGCCTCAACCTGGGCACGGTGGCGCCGAAGTCGAGCGTGACGTTGGCCTACGCCGCGGCGGTGAGGTCGGCGGTGGACTCGGCCACCTCACTGGACCTCCACGCGACCTTCTCCAGCCGCGAGATCGTCACGCCGGTCCAGGCCAACGCGCCCGGTCCGGCAGGCCTGGCCGAGCTGACCCGCAGGATCGCCGCGCTACCCGGCGTCGCCAAGGCCGACCAGCTCTCCTTTGTCGACCTCGCGCCCGGCTCGCTGCGATCAGGCTCGAAGCAGGCGGCCGGGACGGTGCGGGTCCTCGGCTTCGACGACCGCTACCGGCAGCACGACGACTCGATCCGGATCGTCAGCGGGTCGTACCAACCGGGTCACGGCCTGCTCAGCGCGGAGGCGGCCAAGGCGCTGTCGGTCGAGCCCGGCGCTGTCGTCCACGTCGAGGTGGCCGGCCTCGACCGGCCCCTTTCCATCCCGATCAGCGGGATCACCGACCTGTCGCGGGCGAAGTCGCTCTTCTACAGCCGGCAGGGCCAGCAGCTCGAGCAGTTCCTCTACGTCCGCAACGCCGTGGTGATCGAACCGCGGCTGTTCGCCAAGGCGATCGTGCCTGCCTTCCAGAGGACGACGACCGGAGACGACGTCGTCAAGAGCAGGCCGATCCTCGAGGTCGACGTCGGCGTCGAGCGCGGGCGGCTCGACGCCGACCCGGGAACCGCGCTCGCGCAGACCAAGGCGGTCGCCGCCGCCGTCACCGGCATCGCGCCCGGCCAGGACTACCTGATCGACAACATCTCCAACACCCTTCAGGTCGCACGCGACGACGCCCGCGTCGCCAAGCGCATGTTCGTGTTCCTCGGCGTGCCCGGCGCGCTGCTGGCCGCGATCCTCGCGGCGTATGCCGGCGGCGTCCTGGCCAGCGCCCTACGGCGCGAGCAGGCGATCCTGCGGATCCGCGGTGCCAACCGCCGGCACCTGCTCCGGATGCACGCCCTGCGCACGCTGGCGCTCACCGCTGCCGGCTCGGTCGTCGGCCTGGTCATCGGGATGGCCTCCGCCGTCGCCGTCCTCTCCGCGGATGCGCTGGCCCGCGCCTCGACCACCAGCCTGGTCGCCTCGGCGCTGCTTGGTGCCGGTGGGGGCTTCGTCGCCACCGGCGCGGCGCTGTACGCCTCGGGCCGCCGCGCCATCAACCGGGAGATCAGCGAGGAGCGGGCCCAGCTCTCCTCGCGCCCGCCCGCTTGGCGACGCCTCCGGCTCGACGTCGCCGTGCTGCTGATCCTGGCGATCGCCGAGGGGCTCGCGTTGCGCAGCGGCGCCTTCGAGGGCGTCGCCGGCTCGGTCTACAACGGACGGTCGGTGTCCCTCAGGATGCACCTGGTGATCGTCCCGATCGGCGTCTGGATCGCGGGGGTCCTCCTCCTGGCACGGGCGGTCGAGCGGTTCTTCTCCCACCTGCCGAGCCTGCCCCGCTTCGGGCGGCCGCTCTGGGGGATCCTGACCCGCAGCGTCCGCCGACGCTCCTGGGCCGCCGCGGGCGGGGTGGTGGTCGTCGGGCTGATCTTCGCCCTCGGGACGAGCGTCGCCTCGTTCACCGCGTCGTACAACCGAGCCAAGGCCGCGGACGCGCGGTTCGTGGTCGGATCCGACCTGCGGGTGACGCCGAGCCCGACGAGCAAGGTCGAGCATCCGCCGCGCTATGCCGAGGCGCTGCAGGTCCCTGGTGTCCAGGAATCGACCCCGGTGGTGTTCAGCCCGCAGAACGCCGTCCTGCAGAGCAAGTTCAACGAGGACGCGGCCAACCTGGCCGCGGTCGATCCCGCCACCTTCGCTGGTGTCGCGGCGCTGGCGGATTCGAACTTCGTCGACCAGACCGCGGCCAGCGCGATGGACGCCCTGCGGCGCGACCCGGGCGGCGTCTTCCTGACCAGCGACCTCGCCGACTACCTCGCGGTCGAGCCCGGCGACCCGGTGAAGGTCCTGTTCGCCCGCGGGACGAAGCAGCAGAAGCTGTCGGAGATGAAGGTCATCGGGCTGTTCGAGCGCCTCCCCGGCTTCCCCGAAGGCGCCGACGTGCTCGCCAACCTGCAGCGGCAGGTGAGCCTCATCCCCTCGACCGACGCGAGCTTCTTCCTGGCGCGCATGGCCGACCCCGGTTCCGCCACGCTGGCGCGGGCGGTCTCGGCCCTGCGCGACGGCCCCGGGTCGGTCGACGCGTTGCAGATCGACACGCGGGAGACCGCGCTCGACAAGGACCAGTCGAGCCTGGCGGCCCTGAACATCCACGGCCTGCTGACGCTCGACTCCGCCTACGCGCTGGCCATGGCGGCGACCGCGGTCACGGTGTTCGTGTTCGGGCTGCTCCTGCAGCGGAGGAGGGAGTACGTGACGCTGCGCGCCCAGGGCATGCGTGCTGGCGAGATCCGCTCCCTCCTGGTCATGGAGGCGGGCGGGGTGGCGATCTTCGGCTGCGTTGCCGGGTTGCTCGTCGGTGGCGGCATGGCGTACTTCCTCGTCAACGTGCTCCGCCCGCTGTTCGTGCTGCGCCCGTCGGTCGTCGTCCCGGCAACCGGGATCGCCACCCTCGCGGCGCTCGTCCTCGGGGTGTCGCTGGTCGCCTCGCTCGCCGCTACCACGCTGGTCAACCGCCTGCCCCCCACGGAGCTCCTGCGCGATGAGTAAGGCGTACTCAGCTGGATTTAATGAACGGCGTGCTAGCGTCGCGCGCATGGCTGGGCAACCTCGACCGCGCCGCACGGTCGTCTCCGTGGCCGCCGCGCTCTGCCTCGCGGCGGCCGTCGCCGGCTGCGACAGCCAACCGTCGTCCACGTCGCAGTCCACCGTGGCCGCCGCCCAGGAGACGACGACCTCGGCGCCCTCCCCCACCGAGACGTCCACGGCCACCACCACGGCCAGGCACCTGGTCAACGCCAACCCCGGCAAGTTCAGCCCGAAGGACTTCGGCGCGCCGACCGGCAACGCCAACACCTGGTTTCCGCTGGTCCCCGGCAACCAGGCACTGAGGGACGGCACGCTCTTCCGTGGCCACAGGGAGCTCCACCACCGGCGCCGCACCACCGTCACCGACGTCGTGAAGGAGGTGAACGGGGTGCGGACCGTGCTCGTCCTCGACCAGGACATCGACGCGGGTCAGATCGCCGAGCAGGCAGTCGACTACTTCGCCCAGGACAAGAACGGCAACGTCTGGTACCTCGGGTCGTACACCGAGGCCTACGAGGGCGGCCAGTTCGTGAACGCCAACGACGCCTGGCTGGCCGGCGTGAACGGGGCCACGGCTGGGGTCGCCATGATGGCCGACCCGAAGCCGGGGCAGCCCTCCTACCTGCAGGCCCGCATTCCCGGTCGCGAGACCCTCACCGCCGCCGTGGCCAAGCGCGGCCAGTCCAAGTGCGTCCCCTTCCGGTGCTTCTCGAACACGCTGGCGGTCCTCGAGGCCGGCACCGAGTTCAAGTACTACGCCCCCGGCGTGGGCGACATCGCCACCGAGCCCAACTACTCGGGCGGCGAGCAGGAGAAGGAAGCGCTGGTCAACGTCATCCAGTTGACCCCGAAGGGGCTGGCCGAGTTCAGCGCGCAGGCGCTCGAGCTCGACCAGCACGCGAGGACCACGGCCAGTGGGGTGTTCGGCCGCTCCGCACCGGCCAAGCGATCGGCATGAGGCCTCACCTGCCTCGCACTCGAACCGCCGACCAGCCGCATCGTCGCCCGGATCACCGACCTAACCGTTCGCGCCTGTTGCCGGCCGGTCGGCATGGTCGTCTCCGCGCAGGCCTTCCTTGCCAAGAACTGGACCAACGGCCCAGGCCCCGACGGCTGGCCCACCAACCCTCCCGGCGTCGTCGCCCCCAAGGGCTGAGCCGCCGAACAGAACCAGGTCGACCGGGCCGCCTTCAGACCCCGGGCCGAGCCCGACGCAGGGTGGCGCGGTAGACCAGCAGCACGACGATCGCCCCTAGGATCGAACCGATCCACCCGGCCGGCGAGACCGTGACATCGCCGCGGAACAGCAGATTGATCACGAACCCACCCACGAACGAGCCGGCGATGCCCAGCAGGATCGTCATGGGGATGCTCATGGGGTCGGGCCCGGGCACCAGCGCCCGTGCCAGGAACCCGGCCACCGCGCCGACGACGATGAGGCCGATGATGAACCCGAGCATGATTGGTCTCCCTTCGGTCCAGCCTGCTCAATGTCCTATCGACCCGATCGGCTCGGCTTCGGTTACGGCCGCTGGTCGTCGATGCACCGCTGAACGTCCCTCATCGTCACGCCAGGAGCCTTCTGCGGACGGGCGCCCCGCGATCCGAGACCTGCAACGGCCCCAGCAGCCCGACCTCCAGCGTCGTCCTCGACCCCGCCCAGCGCGCTCCCATCACTTCCCACCAGCCCGGATGTGCCGGTCACGCCGCCATCGTAGATGGTTTCACCGATCTTTCTGCATCGTGCCAGCGCCGCCTGCTCAGCTGGTCGTCGTCGCGGGCTCTACGGATGAGGAAGACACCGTGTCAATCGCACCGCGACCGTCGAGGAGGAATCACATGAGCCGTGTGACGTCGAAGGATGGCACGTCGATCGCGTACGACCGCCAAGGAAGTGGACCGGCCGTCGTCCTGGTGGGCGGAGGCCTGGTCGACCCCGCCACGGGCCGGGCTGGCCGCTGGGAGAACGCGCCGCTGGCCACGGAGCTGGCGGCGCGGTTCACCGTGTACAACTACGACCGCCGCGGCCGGGCCGACAGCGGCGACACCCTGCCGTACGCCGTGGAACGCGAGGTCGAGGACGTCGAAGCGCTCGTCGCCGAGGCCGGCGGACCGGTGCACCTGTACGGCGTCTCGTCGGGTGGTGCGCTGGCGCTGGAGGCCGCGGCAGCGGGGCTCGCGGTCGACAAGCTCGCGGTCTACGAGGTGCCCTACTTCATCGGCGAGGAGGCGGCGCGGCGGTGGCGGGACTACGTCGAGCAGCTCGGGGCGGTCCTCGCCAAGGGTCGTCGCGGTGACGCGGTGGAGCTGTTCATGCGGGTGGCGGGCTCGTCCGAGGGGGACGTCGCGGGGGCGAGGAGCTCGCCGATGTGGCCGGGCCTGGAGGCGATCGCGCACACGCTGGCCTACGACGCGGCCTGTTTGGGCGACGGCCAGCCGCCCACCCCCCGCCTCGCCACGGTCACGCAGCCGACCTTGGTGGCCACGGGCGGGGGCGACGACTTCTTCGAGCAGGCCGCGGACGCGATCGCCGCGAGCACGCCGCATGCCGAACGCCAGATCCTCGAAGGCCAGTCGCACGTGACCGACCCGAAGGCGGTCGCTCAGGTGCTCGAACGGTTCTTCGGACGATGACGTCGCGGGTTGTCCATTACGAGCTTCCTCGGCGGGACCGTCTCGATCAGCAGATCGAGTGCGTCACCGTCACGGTGGTGGCGAGACTCGGCGGGTCCAGGAAGTGAAGGTGGTCCACGACCGTGTCGGTCCTGGAGGGGCGATTCCCGGAGATCTGGTCCTGGAATTGAAAATAACGCCGCCCGTCGGTGGTGTCCGTACCCACCGGGTCCACCCGGACGTCGGCTCTGCCCCTGCCCCACTGGTAGCTGAACGTCCCGCCGTGATTGAAGAGGGCTATCACCTGGAAGCGGACGGTGAAGTCGTAGCCGCCGAACTTCGACGGCGTGCACGATGCCGAGGCGCCGCCCGACGGGCCTTCGGCGAACGCCAGGGGCGCTTCGGTGGTCGTGGTCGCCCCGGTGGTCGTGCTGGTCGCCGAGGTGGTGGTCGGCGACGAGGAGCCCCCACCGCCCGTGCTGCCGCCACCCGACCCTGCCTGGCCGCCCGCACCGCTCCCGGCGGCCCCGGTGCCGCCGGCGTCCTGCCCGCTCCCGCCGGTGGTCGCCTCGCTGCCGGCCACCCCCGCCGCCCCGCCGCCGCCGCCGTCGCCGCCGCCGTTGCCGCCCTTGCCGCCGCGGCCAAGCACCGCGCCGAGCCCGAGCCCCGCGGCGAGCACCACCACGAGCACCCCGGCGACCAGCAGCGCCACCCGGACGCGCCGTGGCCTCGCTGGCAGCGCCGTCCCCCCGTCCAACGCCCGCCTCCCCTCGACAGGTCAAGTAGGCAGAGCGTATCGACGGGCCCGCGGTGAGGAATCCGGGAATTCCCTATGCTTGGCGGCCGCCAGCGCCTGCGCACCGGATCCGGATGCTCAGCAGGTCGAGTGGCTCAAGAGGACGTCCACCATGCCCTCGAAGACGCGATCCGCCGGCGGGTCGAGGATGTGGAGGTGATCCACGACCTTGGTAGGAGCGGAGATGGTCCGTCCCGAGAAGGAGTCCCGCAGGACGTAGGTGGCGTAGGGGGTGACCTGCCTCTCAGGGGGGATCTCGTAGGTGGTCGCCGGGATCCTGACGTCGCCGGTGCCCCTACCCCACTGGAAGCGCAGCGTCCCGGCGCCGGTGACGTGGAGGTCGACGGTTATGCGGACGGTGTAGTCGTAGTAGCCACCAGCCGGCGCCGCCGTACACCTCGGGTCGATCGTGGCGATGTAGCCGACGACCCGCAAGGGCGGTGCGGTGGTGCCCCCGGTGGTGGTGCTGGTCGCCTGGCTGGTGGTCGGCGACGAGGAGCCCCCACCGCCCGTGCTGCCGCCACCCGACCCTGCCTGACCGCCCGCACCACTCGCAGCGCCCGAACCGTTGCCGGTGTCGCCGGCGGCGGCGGTGCTGGCCGCTCCCGCCACCGCACCGTTGCCGCCGCCGTTGCCGTCCTTGCCGCCCTTGCCGCCGCGGTCGAGCGCCACGCCGGCCCCGACCGCCACGGCGAACAGCACCAGCGCCCCGGCGACCAGCAGCGCCCGCCGGGCGCGCCGTGGCCTCGCGGACGGTGCAGGGTCCCCGTCCATCCGTCCTCCCCCACACGTCAAGTGGGCGGAGCGTACCGCCGAGCCGGCGGTGAGGAACCCGGGAATTCCCTACGCTCGGCGGGCCGCCAGCGTGGCCATGTGCCGTGCCAGCTCCGCCTTGGAACGGACGCCGAGCTTGCGGTAGACCTTGGCCAGGTTGGCCTCGACGGTCTTTGGACTGATGAACAGCCGCGCGGCGATCTCGCGGTTGGTGAGCCCCTCGGCGGCCAGGTCGGCGATCCTGTGCTCGGTCGCGGTCAGCTCGCCGGCCGTCGGGTGGACCGGGCGCGCCCGTGCCAGCTCGGCGCGCGCCTGCGCCGCCCACAGCGGCGCGCCGATCCGCTCGAACTCCGCCAGCGCCTCGGCCAAGGCGTCGGCGGCGGGTTGCTTCTCCCTGCGCCGGCGGCGCAGCCGCCCCAGCGCGAGCAGGGTCCGTGCCAGCTCGCCCGGCATGGCGAGCTGCGCGTGCGCCTGCACGGCGCGCTCGAGCGCCGCCAGCGCGCCGTCCAGGTCGCCAGCCGCCGCGAGCAGCAGCCCGCGGCAGCGGGCGCCGGTCGCGATCGCCCAGACGCGGCCGTATTCCCGCCCGCGCGCCTCGAGGAGCGCCGTCAGCCGCTCCGCCCGCTCCAGCTCGCCCAGCGCGGTCAGCGCCTCGATCCCGTCCGGAAGGAAGAAGCAGACGAACGGCTCGCCGACGCCGCGCGCTTCGACCTCGGCGAGGAGCGGGCGGAGCGTGGCGGCGGCGCCTCGAGGATCGCCCAGCGACAGGTCGAGCATGGCGAGGGCGGAAAGCGCCCAGGGGATGCGGACCTTCCAGCCGCTGCGCCCGGATCCGGCGACCCCCTGCGCCGCCTCGGCCCTGGCGGCGTCCGCATCGCCTTGCCAGGCGTGCACCAGCGAGCAGAGGCAGCGCGCGAACGCCTGCATGGTCTCGCTGCCCGCCTGCGCCGCAAGTTCGAGTGCCCTGCTGGCCGCGCGCTCCGCCGCGGCCAGGTCGCCGCCGAGGCACTCCAGCCACGCCAGGTTGGTGAGCACGAACGGCAGGTCGCTCTCCTCGCCCCGCTCGGTGACCAGCGAGCACAACCCGCCGAGCTTGGCCCGCGCGCCCTCCAGGTCGCCCAGGTACAGCGCGAGCAGCCCGGCGATCAGCGTGGGGCGCAGGTAGATCATGGTCTGCCAGTCGGGATCCTCCAGCTCCAGCGAGCGGGCCAGCCGCGTGGCGTCCACCCCCTGGCCACGCAGGAAGCCGATCCACGCCGAGCCAGCCAGCGCCTCGGCCAGCAGGGACCGCTCACCGAGCCGCTCCGCCCAGGCCAGGGCCTGCCCGATGTGCGCCGCCGCAGCCTCGAGCTCGCCGGTGGCCACGCTCGCGAACGCGAGCTGCAGGCGGATCGTGACCGTCAAGCGCGCGTCCGGAGATCCCAGCGCCAACGCCTCCTGGAACAGGGCGATCGCCTCCGGCCAGTTGTCCTGGTGGTAGCGGACCTGCCCGAGCAGGCGCAGGGCCTCACCGCGCGCCAGCTCGTCCGGGGCGCCGGCGGCCGCCACCTCCAGCAGCCCGCGGGCGCGCCCCCAGTCGCCGGCGTGGAAGTGGTGCTCGGCGGCGGCCAGCGTGCGGCGGTGCGCCCCCGCCTGGTCGCCAGGCGGGGTGAGCGCCCGTGCCCGCTCGGTCAGCTCGGCCGCCGCCTCCGGGGCGCCCCGCGACCTTGCCGCGGCCGCTGCCCGGTCGAGCAGCCCGGCGACCGCCTCGTCCGGGCCGTCGGCGGCGAGCGCGAGGTGGCGGGCGCGCTCCTCCACCTCGGTCACGCGGGCGGCCAGCTCCCGGTGCGCCGCCCGCTGACGCTGCCGTGGCGCGGCCGCGTACACCGCGGCGGCGAACGCCGGGTGGGTGAAGGTCACGCTCCCGTCCTCGCCGATGGCGACCAGCCGCTGCTCCTCGGCCTCGGCGAGCCTGTCCGGCGCGACCACGCCGGGGACCGGACGCGACAGCGCCGCGGCGAGCAGCAGCGCCTCGCGCGTCGCCGGGGCCAGGCGCCTGATCCGCGCCGCCACCAGCGGTTGCAGGTCCTCCGGGACCGGCAGGACGTCCCCTGCCGCCGGTAGGCCCTGCCGCAGCAGCGCGCCCGCGATCTCCAGCGCGTGCAGCGGGTTGCCGAGCGAGGCACGCGCGACCCGCGCGAGCAGCGGCCGCGGCAGCCCCTGGCCGTGGCGCTCCACGATGAGCCGGTGCAGGCTGCCGGGGGCGAGCGGCCCCAGCCGCAGCCGCCCCGCGCGATCCTCGACCAGCGACTGCTCGAAGGTCCGGGCTGGTGGCCCGGGCCGGCCCAGAAGTCGGAGTATTGCAGCGCGATCCTCGTCCACCGACTGCTCGAAGGTCCGGGGGCGGCGTTCCGGGCCCAGCCGCACCGATACCAGGAAGCCGACCGGCTCGGCGGAAAGCCGCCGCGCGGCGAATTCCAGCGCCCGGGCCGTTGGCACGTCGAGCCAGTGCGCGTCGTCGACCGCGACCAGGACCGGCCGCGCACGCGACAGCTCCCGCAGGACCGAGAGGACCGCCGCCGGCACCGCCCGCCGGTCCAGCGCCGGCTCCTCGGCCTCCGCCCACAGCAGCGCGACGTCGAGCGCGTGGCGCTGCGGGGCCGGCAGGCGGTCGAGGATCTCACCGCTGACCGGCGCGAACAGGTCGGCGAGGGCGGCAAAGGAGAGCCCGGCCTCCGGTCCGGCTGGTCGGGAGGTGAGCACCAGGTACTCACGCCGCCCCGCCGCCTCGGTCGCCGCCCGCCAGAGCGTCGTCTTGCCGATGCCCGACTCGCCCTCGATCGCCAGCACCGCCGAGCCGGGCGGCACCCGGTCGAGGAACACGCCGACCGACGCAAGCTCCCCGTCCCGCCCGATGATCCCGCCCACCATGAGCGAATGCTAGTCGCTCGGCGGATCCGGATCGACCGGCGCGATGAACCCATCCGTTGCCAGCCCTGCTACGACGAGCTAGCTCGCCGTGGGCTGGCCAGCCGGGTTGCCGCGCGTGGGGTGCCTGCACCTGTCCAGGTGGGCCACAGGTGGGTAGTGGAACGCTCGCATGCCTGGTTGAACGCGTTCGGCAAGCTGCGCCGGAGACCCTAGGAGGTTGTTGGGCGCGGCGCTAGTTTGATCGTCGCCGATCGCGCCTCAGGGCTCACGATGTGGCTGATGATGCTTGCGGCGTATCGGCGGTATTTGGCCTGGTAAGCAGCATCGAGTTCGTCGTCGATGTCTTGGTCGGCGTCCATGCGCCGGCCCTGCCCGGGGGCCGGCATCGACCCATAGGCCCACAGGTCGCTGCCGCAGATGCCCGAGCGCAGCACCCGCACCACGGCGTCGGTCGGTTCCTGCACCGTCGGGTCGGGCACGTCCTCCACCCGCACGTCACCGGCGCCGTACATCACAGTTGCTCGCACGAGACTCCCTTCCGTCCTTCTGACTGAGAAGGCCTGGCCGAACCCGCGAACGGTGGGCGCTTGGCTTCCGCGTAGCTGGGCAATAGCAAGGAAACAGGGGACGACCTCGGTGAGGGAGTCCCTGTCGATCCAGGTACTGACAGGGCCTCCCACCATGGAGGGGGCGGACGTAGCCTCGTGGTCGTGGACGACCGCAACGAGATTCGCCAGTTCCTGGCTTCCAGGCGGGCCAGGATCACGCCTCAGCAGGCGGGCCTGCCCGCGTACGGCGGCAACCGGCGCGTGTCCGGACTCCGGCGGGAGGAGGTCGCGCTGCTCGCCGGTGTGAGCGTCGACTACTACACCCGCCTCGAGCGGGGGAACCTCGGCGGGGTCTCGGAGAGCGTGCTGGACGCGCTCGCCCGCGCGCTGCAGCTCGACGAGGCCGAGCGCGCCCACCTGTTCGACCTGGCCCGGGCGGCGAGCACGACGGCCAGGCCGCGTCGCCGTGCGGCCCAGCAGCGGGTACGGCCGGGTGTGCAGCGCATCCTCGACGCGATGAACGATGCGCCGGCGGACGTGCGCAATGGCCGCCGGGACATCCTGGCCGCGAACCGGCTCGGCTACGCGCTCTACTCCGACATGTACACCGACCCGGCCCGGCCGGCCAACGTCGCCCGGTTCGTGTTCCTCAGCCCGCGCGCACGCGCGTTCTTCCCCGACTGGGAAGGCGCCGCCAACGACATCGTCGCGAACCTGCGCACCGAGGCCGGCCGCAACCCCTACGACCGGGGGCTGTCGGACCTCGTCGGGGAGCTGTCCACGCGCAGCCAGGAGTTCCGCACCCGGTGGGCCGCGCACAACGTGCGCCACCACCACACCGGGCGCAAGCACCTCCACCACCCCGTCGTCGGTGACCTTCAGCTGACGTACGAGGTGATGGACCTCCCGGCCGACCCCGGGCTGTCGCTCGTGGTGTACGGCGCCGAGCCCGGTTCCGCCTCCCAGGACGGCCTGAACCTCCTCGCGAGCTGGGCGGCGACCCTCGACCAGCCCGACCAGGCACAGACGGCCCAGGCGCCCGAGGAAGCATGACCGGCGGGGTCCGCCAACGCCGGCGCGGCCGACGTCGAGCTGAGCGCGGCGGACCTGGCCGAGCTCGACGCCCTGCCCGCGCCGGAGGGCGCCCGCTACTGATCTACTGACGCTTGATCAACCCTGCGTCGACCATGCGGTGCAGCGTCCGAACCTCAACGCCTGCCACGTACTCGGACGCTCTATCCAACCTGAAGGCAGGACTGCTGGCAGCAGGGCATGGAACTGGTCCCACGTGCCTCCCACCTTCCACCCGCCTACTGCCGGAAGGTCCAGCTACTTGATGATGACGAAGCGGGGCGGGCTTGCCCAGACCGAGTAGGCGAGTTGGATCGCGCCGTCGGGGTCGAGGCGTGCGCGGGGCAGGTAGGCCAGCTTCTTCGGGTCGGGGATCTTGTACAGGGCGCGGCTGGCGCCCCAGGGACCCTCGGGCCGCGTGGCGGTGCGGATGTCGAAGGTGGCGCCGAACGGCTGCATGGTCAGCGCGGCCAAGCCGACGCCGGCCGCCCCGGCCTGCGGGTCGGGGTTGGGGATGACGCTGGTGAGCTTGGTGGTCAGCCGGGCGCCGTCACTGCCGCGGAGCGGCGCGGCGTCGCCCGGGTACGGGACGAAGCCGCGGCCGTCCCAGAACTGCCAGTAGCCGGTCGACCCGCCCAGGGGGAAGCGGGCCACGTAGGTGAGGTTGGTAAAGCCGTGGTCCTGCTGGAGGTTGCCGTAGGCGTAGACGTCCGAACCGTTGACGAGCACGGCGTGGCCCCAGGCGATCGGGCCGCCGTAGACCTCGCGCGGCGGCCCCGGCAGCGGCCGGAGGCTCGGCAGCGCCAGGCCGATAAGGTAGCGGTGGTCGGTCGCCACGAAGCCGACCTTGCCGTTCGGCTGCAGCGTGGCTTTGAACTCCTCGGCGAACACCATCAGCCGGCCGTGCTCGACGAAGCCGCTGGACGGCCACAGCCAGGTGTTGGGCCGCACCCTGGGAACCAGGTCGGCCGGACCGGCACCGGTGCGGCCGGTGACGATGCGGAACCGTCGGTGCGCATCCTGCAGCAGGATCGCGTTGCGGACGCCGGCGACGCCGCCGGCGGTCCGGAACCTGCAGTCGCCCAACAGCCAGGCGGTCCGCCCGTCGGGCAGGGGCACCGGGTAGGTGCCGTCGCCGGCGACCAGGTCGCCGAAGCCTCGCAGCCGGCCCACGACCTGGAAGCCGTGGTGGCCGCTGGCTTGGCTGCCGCTGCCAGGGGTGGGAACGCGTGCCGGCAGCGCCGCCTTGATCAGGACCACCGGGACCGACACCGCCACCACCAGCAAGGCGGCGAACAGGCAGTCCCAGGGCCGAAGGCGGCGACGCGCCGGGGAACGCGGTTGGCTCATCGGCCTGCAATCCTACCTGGTTGCCCGGCCGACCACGCCGAACGTATTGAGCTCAACCTGAGAACTCCAACCGGGACCGCCCGACGAGCGGATTGGGTGGTTGGTCGCGTGCCGCCATGCTGCCAGGACAGGACAGGCCAAACCACCGGGCGAGCCGGGCGCTACCTGCACCCGAAATTCTGGCTGGATGGAACCTGCGCCTGCCCTGCGGCGAGATAGTGGTGTGCCGCCAATACCAGGAGCCAGCCGGTGGGCCAGCGCAGCGACCCGAGCAGCGACCCGAGCTTCGAGGAGTTCTTCGCGGCCACCTACGCCCGCCTGGTCGGGTTGCTGTTCGCGTTCCTGCACGACCAGGCGCAGGCCGAGGACGCGGTCCAGGACGCCTTCGCCAGCGCCCTGCTGCGCTGGCGGCGCCTGCGCGGTTACCACGACCCCGAGGCGTGGGTGCGCAAGGTCGCCTTCCGCCGGGCCGTCGACCAGCACCGCCGCAACGCCCGGCAGCTACGGGCCCTCCTGCGACTTGGCCCGCCGCCACCGATGCCGCCGGTCGGCGCCGACCACGTCGACCTGGTACGGGCCCTGCGCAGGCTCCCCCTGGCCCAGCGGGAGGTGCTGGTCCTGCACTACGTCGCCGAGCTGGCGGTGGAGCGGGTCGCCGCCGAGCTGGGCCTGCCCGTCGGGACCGTGAAGAGCCGGCTCGCGCGCGGCCGGACGGCACTCGCGCACCAGCTGCGGGTCGGCGTCGCAGCGCCAGACGAGGAGAGCACCAATGCGTGACGAGGAGCTGCGCGCCCACCTGCAGGCCCTCGCCGGGGCCGGCCAAGCCGCCGCCAGGCCGGCGACCGTCGCGGCGGTCCGCCGCCGCAGCCGGCGCAAGGTCCAGGGCGGGGTGGTGCTGGTCCTGGCGGGCCTGCTGGCGGCAGGCGCAGTCGAGCAGCTGCTCGCCGACGCGGGCCAGCGGCGCAGCAGCGTCCCGGCCCCGCCGGTGGCGCCACCCGCCGGCCCACCGGCCGCCGTCGCGCCGACCACGTTCGTGGGCCAGGTCGGCGACGGCCCCACCAAACGAACCGTGGTCATCGACGCCACGACCGGGCGGATCACCCGCCAGGTGCCCGGCTCGGACCGAGGGTCGGACCTGGCCGCCGACGCGGTGGTCAGTCCCGACCTGCGCAGTGAGTACCTGCCGACCACCCGCCCCAGCCCGACCGCTGCGTGCGACCCCAGCTGGACCCGGGTCGACCTGGCCACCGGGGCCAGGCAACCCGCCTTCGGCGGCCTCACCGGCGTCGGGGAGTTCAGCCTCAGCGCCGATGGCCGGTCGCTGGCGTTCGTCCACACGACCCCGCCTGGTCCCGGGACCAGGCCCAGGATCGGGCCGAACTGCCGCACCGAGCTGGTCGTGCGGGAGCTGGCAAGCGGGCGGCAGCGGACCTGGACGATCCCACCGGGGGCCTCGGTGGACCAGGTGCAGCTCAGCCCGGACGCGACCCAGCTCGCCTACCGCCTGACCCAGGCGTCCAACCCGCGGCCGTCGCTGCACCTGCTCCCGCTCGCCGGAACCACCCAGGTCACCCAGGGCCACGACCTGCCAGCAGCCGGCGACTGCCCCCTGTCCACCCCGCGATTCCTTGACGGCCGGCGGCTGCTGGCGCTCGGGGGGCGCGGCTGCGCCACCGGACCCGTCGAACCCCTGTTGGTCACCTTCGACCTGGGGACCGGCCGGGTGACCTCCAGCGAGCCGCTCGACCTGCCGGGCGAGATCTTCAGCATGGACGTGGACCGCACGGGCCAGCACGTCATCATCGCCGCCGCCGCCAGGCCCAACCAGCAGCGACCGGCGAACGTCTACGTGCTCCGCGACGGCCACCCCCGGCGCGTGCCGCTGCCTGGCGACTGCTGGCAGGCGGACTGGTAGCCACGGCTGACCGAGCGTCGGTCCACCAGGCCAGGCGATAGGAACATTCTCCCCAGACGACGCACGTCGGAAGGGTGATCGCTGGCGCTCGCTGGGTCGGCAGGCATCCAGCCCGGTTCACGCGCAGTGCAGCGCGGCTGTCAGCGGCTCGGGGAGCGGCACGGAACCCTCCCCGCCTGCAACGGCCACGTAGGTGGTGCGCCCCGTCACGATAACCGTCTCCTGCCGGCGGATCGTGAACGACATCGTCAGCGACGTGCGGCCACATCGTACGGGCTGTGCGTGGACCGTCAGTCGATCGTCCAGCCGGGCGGGGTTGGTGTGATCGCAACTGCTGGCCACCACAACGAGATCGGTTCCGACTTCGCGAAGCCGGCTGTACCCGCCCACGTGCTGATCCAGCCAGCCTACAAAGGCGTCCTCGAAGAACTCGTAGTAGCGGCTTGCATGCACCATGCCCTGGGCATCGCAGAACCGAGGCCGCACCTGCAGGGGGGCGGCACGAGCCGGACCCACCGCCCGGTCGGCCCAGATGGCGTCGAATGTCGCGGCGTCGAAGGGGAGGAGCCGACAGACGGCTATCCGTCCGTGGCGCACCTGATAGAGACCAACGGTCGACCAGGTAAAGTCCTGCCCGTCGATGGCCGCGCGGCCATCGGTGACGGAAGCGATCCAGCCCTCGTCCCCGGTGAGGACCTGCCGGCTCGTCAATCGGAAGGACCGGTCGGCCACGTCGCGTCGCCGCGCGAAGTAGCTCATCACCGCATCGATGCCGTGGTACTCGCCGGAGATGGCGTTGCTGCCTGGAACATGCCAGACGATGTCCTCGGTCAGCACCTGGCGCAGCGCCGCTGACTCACCTCCCTGATAGAACGTGTTCTGCGCCTGGTGGAGGCGAGCCAGCAACTGCCGCCCCTCGTCCTGATGCATAGGTCCCTCCTTGCATGGTTTGCGCCAAGCGCTCCTGCGCGGTCGAGCCCCAGGTGCGGGCCGTCGCTCGGGTTCTCGCGATCGGAACCCATCAGGTGGGTCGGGGTGCTGGCGAATTGTCCAGCCCGAGCACGCCCGCGGCGGCGCGGGCTGCCAGTAGCGCGCCTCCACGCCCGGATGGCCGCCATGGGCAAGCGGCCGCTGACGGGCGCCGAAATCCTCGCGCGACAGGCAGCCGACGACGACGGCTTCCCCGACCCCGAGGAGTTCGACGCCTTCCTGGCGGAGATCTACGCCGCACGCGACCGCGACCTGACCCGCCGGCACAGCGATGCCTGACCAGGGTCAGGGCTTGCGGCCGACGCCGGCCCACAGCCAGAAGTGCTTCATGGCGCCTGGGGTTTCCGGGCGCCACCGGTCCGGCGGCACCACGCCCGGGTCGAGGAGCTCGAACCCGTCGAAGAAGCGCTCGACCTGGTCACGGCTGCGCATGAACGCCCTGGCGTCACCCGACGAGCGGTTGATGATCGCGAGGTACTCACTGGCCCGCTGCGGGTCGGAGTCTGCGGTGAGATGGGAGAAGATCAGGAAGCTTCCCGGCGCCATCACCTCGCGGAACCGAGCCACGATCATGTACGGGGCCCGCTCGTCCGCGACCAGGTGCAGGACCCCCAGCATCAGGACGGCGACCGGCTGGTCGAAGTCGATCAGGCTGCGCACCTCCGGGTGGCCCAATATCGCCCCTGGCTCGCACACGTCCTCCTGGACGACCGTGGTCGATCCCGAGTGGGCGAGCAGCGCACGGCCGTGCGAGGCCACAACCGGGTCGTTGTCGACGTAGACGACGTGGGACTCGAGCGCCACCTGCTTGGCGACCTCGTGTGTGTTCTCCGCCGTTGGCAGCCCGGAGCCGAGGTCGAGGAACTGCCTGACGCCCACCTCGGCCGCCAGCCGCACCGCCCGCTTCAGGAAGGCGCGGTTGGCCCGGACGCTCTGCAGAATCTCCGGCACGATGGCGAGCACCCGGTCACCCACCTCGCGATCGGCGGGGAAGTTGTCCTTACCACCAAGCCAGTAGTCGTAGACCCGGGCTGGGTGCGCGACGTTCAGGTTGATACCAGGGGGTGCCCGGTTCTCGTCTGCCACGTGATCGCCTCCATCCACACAACCTGGAAGCTATCACCGGCCCGAGGGCGGTCCCACCGGCGCGCGCAAGCGTCCGCTCAGGGCCTCCCCCATTCCGGGGGCAGCGCCGCAGCGGGGAGCAAGTAGCCCTAGCGCACCACCAGCCAGCCCTGCACGCGTGCCGGGTGGAGGTCGCAGCGGAACTGGTAGGTGCCGGGAGTGGCGATGGCGAGGGTCTGGGTCGCGCCGCCGAAGGGCGAACCCTTGCGCTCTGGCGTCCCAGTCCTGGCCGGCGGTGGAGTAGATCTTGTAGGTGCCGTCGCGGATCCCCCTGACCGTGTAGTTCGAGCTCTTGCGCACGTACACGGAGATGGCCGAACGCTTGCCGAGTGCCAGCGCGACGACCGCGTCGTTGTCCGGGCCGTTGAGGATCTTGCCACTTGCGCCGGAATGCGAGGGACGGGGGCGTCAACGGCGCCGCTATCCGGCGCGCAGAGCCTCGACGTCGCAGCGGATCCCAGGCGCGCGGGCCAGTCGGGCGTCTGCGGTGACCAGCGGGCAGCCGAGCGTCTCGGCCAGCGCGACATAGGCGGCGTCGTACGGCGTGAGGTTGCCGCGAAGCTCCCACACCCGCCGGGCGAAAGGGATATGCGGGTAACGGGTTAGCGGCAGCTCCATTAGGTCTTGGAGCGCGAAGCCGGCGCGCCGCTTGTCCAACAAACCGGCGCCCGCCTGCCGGCGCAGCACCGACAACACTTCCAGGTCCACCAAATGAGGGGCGTGCAGCGCCGAGTCGCGAGCCAGGCGGGCACGCGCTGCGTCGCCGTCGGCGCCGTCGTCGGCCAGCGCGACGGCGAGCACCGACGCGTCGACGACGATCAGCGCTCCTCCCGCTCTGCGCGGAGGTGCGAGGCCGCGGTATCGAGACTGACCCGTCCCCCGCTGCGCCCGCCGGCGTGGGCAAGTACCTCGCGCACGGTCGGCCGTTCGGCCAGCTCGTTGAGGGTGGCCAGCAGGAATTCCTGCAGCGACATGCCGGCCTCGGCGGCACGGCGGCGCAGCACCGCATGGGTCTCGTCAGGGAGGTTGCGGACCTGCAGCGTCTTCATGCCTACAAACTACCTGCGTTGCATGTGATATGCAAACACATGCTCCGCTCCCAG
>WNFZ01009736.1_pt1 | contig 23410 bp, 29 predicted proteins | sample 5400081 | NCBI WGS metagenome assembly WNFZ01 (sample SAMN13153365, study PRJNA577476) | soil metagenome | isolation source: 80 cm soil or saprolite under grassland replicate 1 | place: USA:California | collected 2016-06-15
CAGCCCGAGTCGCTAGATTGATGTTCCAAATTCCTCAATTCCTTTCAGCATTTCGTTTCCCGCTACTGGCTTGCCGCCACCTTCTACACCAAAATGTATGGGCGCGCAAGAAAATGGTCTCTTCAAATCCGAGCGTGGATGCGGGATCATGGATTGACCAACCCGGTCGCCGTCATCTTATGCGAATTGCTGGCTCGGCTGATCAAATCTCGCCAGGCGGGAGGAAATCAATGTTAGATGACATTGCGTTTTCGCCTCTGAGGTTAAACAATCAGCGCAGGAGGAAAGATAAGGACTGTGTCCGCCTCAATCATCAACATCGCCGATCACCGGCGTCCTGAAACGGTCGCCGAATTACTGCGTGACGCGCGGATCGCTCGCGCCTTCGATTTCATCGACTCGTCGCAGGCGCGCTTCACCGCCGAGCTGATTCGCATCTGCGAAATTCCTGCGCCGCCCTTCAAGGAGCGTGAGCGCGGGCATTACATCGCCGCGCGTTTCGCCGAGTTGGGTCTGGCCGACGCGCACGCCGACAGCGTGGGCGACGTGATCGGTTTTTATCGCGGCGAGGGCGAGGAGCCGCTGCTGGCGCTGTCGGCGCACATGGACACGGTCTTTCCCGAAGGGACGGACGTCGGAGTTCGACGCGTGGGTTCGCGGTTGTGCGCGCCCGGCATAGCCGACGACGCGGCGGGGCTGGCGGCGCTGATCGGGCTGGTTCAGGCGCTCAACTCAGCCGAGATCAGGCTGCGCGGCTCGATAGCCTTCGTGGCCACCGTCGGCGAAGAAGGCGAAGGCGACCTGCGAGGCGCGCGTCATCTGTTCAGCGAAGGGCGATTGGCGGGACGCGTCTCGGCCTTCGTTTCGTTCGACGGGACCACGGTCGAGTTCATAACCCATCAGGCCCTGGGGTCGCGCCGCTACCGTGTGACGTTCAAAGGGCCGGGCGGTCACAGTTGGGGCGATTTCGGCGTGGTCAACCCCGTTCACGCGCTGGGCCGCGTGGTCGCGCGGCTGGCCGATTACCGCGCGCCGCAAGAACCGCGCACGACCTACAACATCGGACGCGTCGAAGGCGGCGAGTCGGTCAACGTCATTCCGCGATCCGCTTCGATGGACGTCGACCTGCGCTCGGTGTCGGACCTCGAGTTGTCGCGGCTGGAAGAATCTCTGTTCGCCGCCGTCGACCGCGCGACGCGTGACGAGAACGCCGCGCGTGGGGCTTCCGGCAATAAACTTCAGGCCGAGTTGACGATGATCGGCAACCGGCCTTCGGGCGAGACGCCGCGCGAGAGCCCTCTGGTCCGCATGGCGATCGAAGCGTCGCGCGCAATGGGAGTCACGCCGATCCTCAACCGGGCCTCGACCGATTCAAACATCCCGATCAGCCTGGGGATTCCGGCCATCACCATCGGCGCGGGCGGCGTCTCCGGCGATTCACACAGGTTGAACGAATGGTACGACCCTGTCGGGCGGGAGGTCGGGTATAAGCGGGCGCTGTTGCTCGCGGTTGGAATGTGCGGACTGGCTTAACGGCGATTTGAATGGGCCTTATTATCTCGACTTTGTCCATTTTGTGACGGCGGCCAAAGCGCCGGCGTCACAGAACGGACAAAGTCTAGCTCAGGTCCCATGAGTCTTATAAGTCCCATTTTTGAATTTCAAGGAGAAGATTTATGTCGGACGAGTATACCGATAACGAGCTGGATTTCTTTCAGGCGGTCGACCAAAACACGGTGGCCGAACAGTCGATCTTCGACGCGCTCATGTCCATTCGCGACGACCAGTATTATACGCTCTTCGAGATCGAGGCCGAACACACCTGTGGCTTGGCGCGAGTGCAGGTCTTCCCCGAACGCGCCGGCACGCTCTATCGCTGTCTGAATTGCGGGATAGCGGGAATTATTGGAGGGTAGGGCATAGCGGCGCCTGAATTTAGCCGTGGGTTTCAACCCACGGTGGGCGTTGGTTGTTTTTCCACGTCGCGTCAGCGACGATTGAATTCAGCCGTCGCTCGCGCGACGCGGGAATATTCTCCAAACGTCCCGTGGGTTGAAACCCACGGCTAAATTCAGGCGCCGCTATGCGGCGGAGAATTTCTTACATCCAACTCTTCACTTACTCACGAAGATTGGCTCAGCTTCACGGCTTTATAACCGCCGGCCATATAGTCCTTGATCCACCAGATGGCGAAGACTGCGAAGGGGATGATCGCCAGTTTGGCGATGAATTGGAATGAAGCGGTCGCGCCCCACTCGACCGGCAAAGCCCATCAACCCCATCGTGAAAGCCCCGCCTTGCGGGAAACGTTCGGAGGTGATGCCGAGCATCGTCGGCCACATAAAACAGACGCCGACATAGAAAATGGTCGCCGCAATGTAGGCGGTAGGCTTCGAAGACGCGCCAGCCAGCCAATATAATCCGATCCCGGCCAGAGTCACTGAAGCCCACATCATCCCGATCGGCGAAATCTTGTGAGCTATCGGCCCGGCGAAGAAACGCAGTACGAACATAAGCGCGCTGCCGTAAACGAAGACCAGCGTGCCTGACATCTCGGCCTTGTTGCGCAACACTGATTCCATAAGCTGTCCCGGCGCCAGTTCAATCGAAGCTGTGATCATCATACAGAACAGCAACACCAGGAACATCGGTATCAGAGCCGATTTGATCATTTCGCCGGTCGAGACGCCCGCCGCCGCGCGTTCGGTCTTCGGGAATTGTTGGCCGAAGATCAAAATGCCGTAAACGACGGTCGGAATCAGCACAACCCCCATTTTTATCTGCCAGGTGAAATTGAGAAGCCCCATCGCGTATGCGACCAGTCCGCCGATAATCAGCCCACCAGGCCACCACGCATGCAAGACATTCAACCTGTGCGTCTTCTGGTCGGCATAGATCGTCGCCGTCAGCGGGTTGATCACGGCCTCGACCAAACCGTTGCCGAAGCCCGCAAAGAGCATTGACATATAGAGCACGGTGTAATTCGGCGCGAAGATGAAAGCCAGCACCCCGCCGATGTGCAGAGCGAAGGCCAGATAAAGCAAATTGCGCATACCCAGAGCGTCGAGCATCGGCGAGGCCACAAAGATCGAAGCGGCGAAGCCGAAGAAAGCCATCGTTGAAACAAAAGCGTAATTCTCGTGCGAAAGTCCGAAGGCGGGTTCGATCTGTGGAGCAATGTCTCCGCGAATGACGAAGATCATCGCGGTGACGACAAGAGATAGGCAACTGGCGATGAAAAGCCTGCGTTGATTCATGGACTCTTTCCCCTTTTCTATTGGCGGCGACGCCGTTTCAAATTTTCAGTTAATGTCTGGCGGAGACCCCGCCCGATGTGGTGACCTTCAAGAGCGGCGTGATTATGGCGGCAAGAGGGTCAAAAGGCCAACAAAAATATAACATAAATCGAATTTTCACAGCGATCACGCCGAATTTGGCCCCACTCGATTTCTTCCCCGATCCGTGACAGAATTCGCCGGTCAGTTAATATTCCGACAAAAAAAGACGCTAACATTATGGAACAATTTTATTAAGAAGGCGTGACATGGACGATCTTCCGCCCGAAGACCTTGGGTCGCCCCGCAATCTTGAGCGACTTGAATCAGGGAATTCACCTATGATGACACTGACTTTGAGCGCCGCTTTGCCGGAGCTAGTGCCAGAGATCGCGAAAGCTGATGCGGATCCGGCGCCATGCCGACCCTCAGAAAACCTAGCGGAAGACGGCCTCCCAACGCCGTCGGCGACCAGGTCGTCCATTTCGATCGAGAACATCGCGGTCGGAGACATGGATGACCACCAGTTGCTGGCCGCGACTCTTACAGGCGCCGAGGACGCTTTTTTGGAGATTACCCGCCGCTACCGCAATCAGATCACCAACTATGTTTACCGCATGCTTGATGATTATGATCGCGCGGTGGATTTGGCCCAGGAGACTTTCGTTCGGGTTTGGGTGAACGCCGGGCGTTACCAGGCGACATACAGCTTTTCAACTTATATCTATAAAATCGCCCACAACCTCGCGATCAGCGAGTTGAGACAGCGCAAACGCCGCCGGACGATTCAGCTCCCGACCTTTTTTTCGGACAAAGACAACGAGGAGATGGAGGTCGAAATCGAAGACCGGAAGCAACCTCTCGCCGACGACGTGATGATCGGCGATGAGCGGCGGCGGGCGGTGAGCAGGGCCATCGCGAGCCTGCCGGAGAAATATCGGGCGGCTTTGGTGCTCTGGCACATCGAAGAGAAAAGCTACGACGAGATTTCCGAGGTCCTCGGATTGCCGGTAGGCACAGTGAAATCGCGCATCAACAGGGCGCGGAACCTTTTAAAAGAGAAATTGCGAGATTATCTGTAATCATGAGTTGCAAACAGATCAGAGAAGCAATCGACGCCGCCTCGGGCCACAATTCGTACAGCGGCCACGTCGCGTCTCACCTGAGCGGTTGTCCTGATTGCCATCGTTATTCGGACGAGGCCGCGTCGCTCCTCAGGCTGCTGAGCGCGCAGCCGCGCGTCGAGGCGCCGCCGGATTTCGAATTCAGGTTGCGCGCGCGCATCGCCGGGGCGCAGGCCGCGCCCGCAATCGATCCTCAGGGCATCTTGCAGAAAATCCGGCCATGGACATTTTCCTGGGGGCAGACGGTCGCTGCGGCGGCGGCTCTCACTCTCGTCGTTACAGTCTCCACCCTCTATATCAATATCGATCGTAATAAAGTAGCGCAAAGGTCGGGCGGCGTAATTGCCCAAAGAACGCCTGATTCACAACTGAACAGACTGGGACCGACGCCGGAAATCAAAACGCCACCGGTCGAGGCCGCCGTCATGACTCCGGTCAAGTTTCCCCCTAGACCCGTGAAATTCAGGCTCGCGCCGTTCCAATCAGAGAGCCCGACCCCGCCAAACGGTGTTGCGGGCATTGACGGCTCGGCGCCTTTGAATGGTCCTGAGACGAAGCGGTTGCTAAAAGATCGCAGCGTGTTTTACGGCGCTGAAACCGCCTCGATCAGCGGGGTGAAACCGGCTGCCGTCGCTCTCACGTTTTGAGGGGGGATTCTCCGAATGATTTTGCGAATCCTCGTTGTTTTTTTCTGGATTTTCACGCTGCTTCAGCCGGCCTCCGCGCAAAGCTGGCGGCGCAGAAAAGCTAGCCAAGCCCAGGCGCCGCCCGTCGGCGTCGACAAAGTCCCGGCGGGCGCCCCGGCAAGTCAAAACAGCGGCAAACGCCGATGGCGGCGGACGGAAGCGCATGGGTGGGTCTGGGTTTCACGCACTATCGACCTGGCGCAACAACTCGGCGGCGAATACAACATCCCGACGCTCGACGGCGAGCCGTTGCCGGTGATGCCGAGCGTGACGCTCGGCCTGGTGATCGATAACGAAGGCCACGTCCTGACGCGCCTGGCCGACGCCACCCCCGGCGCCCCGCCGGTAAACGTCTCTGTCCGCGCGCAGGGCGGCCACCCCGTCGCGGCGAAATTTCTAGGCATGGACGAGGTCACGGGGTTGTGCGTGCTTAAGGCCGAGGGCGCGTCGCTCGCCGCCTCGGCGTTCTCAAATTTGCCGGCGCTGCCCAGACAACTCCGTATTCGACTTTACGGCTTTCATCCCAGAGTCAATCAGAATGCGTCCGCCATAACGTCGCTCTACCCGCGCTGCAACACATTTCCCGGACAGATCGTCAAGGCCGTGGAGGATTTTCGCTTCAACAGCTACAACCCGATCTATTACCTGCTCAGCCCGCAACTGACCATCGCGCAGGATTGCAGTTTGATACTCGATAAAGACGATTCGGTCTTCGGCGTCGCCGTCTACAACATCGGCGGCGATGGCGCCCACCTCGTCTATCCGGTCTCGCGCCTGCAAACCATAGCGCAGTCCATAATCAAGTCTCACGCGAGCATCGCTTACGGCTGGCTCGGCGCCACAGGAGAGGACGCGCCTGGGCTTGCGCCCCCTAGGCGCCTACAGTCAAGGACCCTTGGTCCACTCGGCGCCACAGCGCAGGCCGCGCCTGGGCTTACGCCAGCCCCTGTTGGGAGACCTCAGGCGCCGGCGGCGCCGGGGGTGCGAATCTTGAACATAGTGCCCGACAGCCCGGCGGAGAAAGCCGGGGTCAAACCGCACGACGTCGTCGTGGCGGTCAACGACCACACAATCGCCACCTACGAGCAAATGGTCTCGATGATGAAGCAGATTTCACCCGACAACGAGATCTCTCTGAAGGTGAAGCGCGGCAATGAAATCAAACTTCTGAAGGCGAAGCTGACTTCCGCCCCTCCCCCCGAACCGGAACAACAGTTTGTGGCTTTCAACAACAAACTCGATGCCATAGAGAAGGAGTTGAACGCGCTGCCGCCGACCGATCCGAATCGGGCTCATCTCGAGAATCGTAAAGACGCGTGGCGCAAACTTGTGAACGGGCTTGTGGACGGGATATGGAATCAGGCGCCGCCGGACGTCAGATTGCGCGTCCTCTATGGGTTTGAAGTTCAACCGCTCACGGGCCAATTGATGAGCTATTTTGCGGTGGACAACGGCCTGCTCGTGTCGAATGTGAACGAAAACACCGTCGCCGCGCGGGCGGGCTTACAGGCGGGCGACGTGATCGTCGAGTCGGGCGCGAAATCGATAAACAAGCTCGCCGATTTGATCGGTGCGCTCGATTCCGCCGGCGGCTCTCCCCTCGAAATCACGGTCGCGCGCCGCCGCGAGCGCCTGAAAATCACTTTTCGGCGTTGAGCGCGCCTCATCAGACACAACTTAGCCACAGAGATCACAGAGTACACAGAGGTAAAAGATGATGTATATCTCTGTGTACTCTGTGATCTCTGTGGCTAAGCTGTGTTTCAGTGTCGCCTGTTTTGGCTTAAATACAGGCGAGAGCCTGCCGACCGTGATTATTGCCACCCGGTGTCTGAACTGTTATTCTTGCCTCGCATTTTCAATCAAAACAGTACCGCGCGCGTAAGCAAGCGGCCCTTTTTGTGTGTAGCCGCTTGCTTACGCGCGCGCTACTGCCAAAGCTCGAACGCGCGCGGTACTGCCAAAGCTCGGATTGACAGCGCGCGGTCAGATTGCGCTCATAAGAAGATTCGATGTCAGCAAAGATTACCGTCATCATTTATATCCTGATCTGCTTCGAGGTCGGCTTTTTGCTTCTGATATTGCCTTGGTACTCGGCGTTTTGGGATGAAAATTTTTTTCTCTATTACGTCACGAACAAACTCAACGCGGGGTGGATCCCCACTCTGCTGACGAGCGGTTACGCGAAAGGGATAGTGACCGGGATCGGGGTATTGAACATCCTCGCCGGATTGCTCGACGTCTTAAAATTCCGCGAGAGCGTCGCCGCGCTCGCCGCGCTGGGCAATGAAGAAACGGATATTGCTCTATCTGATAACCAACCGACTGGCCTTCCTCCGCAGTCCTGAAATCCAATACGACGACCTGCCTCGATTGCAACTCGAAGTGATCGGTAAAGCGGTTCGGGCCGGCTGCCAGCTCATTCAAATTCGCGAGAAAGATATGAGCGCGAAGGAGCTCGCCGCGTTCACTCGCGCGGCCGTCGAATGCGCGCGGCCGCATGGCGCCCGCGTGCTGGTCAACGACCGTCTCGACGTGGCGATGGCCGCGGGCGCGGACGGAGTTCACCTGCGCGCCTCTTCGATCCCGGCCCGCGAGGTTCGCGCCGTCGCGGCGAAAACAGGCCTTGATGATTTTCTGATCGGAGTCTCGACGCACTCGGTCGTCGAAGCCAAATCGGCTGAAGATGGAGGCGCTGACTTCATTGTCTGCGGGCCGGTTTACGATACGCCCTCGAAGAGAGCTTTCGGTCCTCCGCTGGGCCTCGACGCTTTCGCCGAAATACTGGACGCGGTGGAAACGCCGGTGTTGGCCGTCGGCGGAATCAACCTCTCGAATTATCGCGAGCCTTTGCGGCGCGGCGCGGCAGGCGTCGCGGCCATCGGTCTTTTCGCCGACGTGGAGAATCTGGAACAGACCATCCGATCCATTACGGCGTACATGGGCGCCTGATCTGCGGCCGACCAATGACTCCTACCGCGTCGATGAAACCTACGTCAAAATCAAAGGGAAATGGTATTACCTCTACCGCGCGGTGGATTCCACAGGCCAAACGATTGACTTTATGCTCAGCGCAAAAAGAGACGCGAGGGCCGCCAAACGATTCTTCCGCAAAATGCTGAAGGCCCCCAAGCATCAATCCCCACGGGTCATCAACGTCGATCAGAACAGGTCCTACCCGCCCGCGGTCGAAGAATTGAAGGAGGAAGGAGCCCTGTCCGTCGCCGCTCAGTTACGCCAATTTTTTGCAACACAACCTGATGCGCGCAACAATCATCACTGACCGACGATAACTAGGGCGTGGAAAAAATGGTTGCGCTACGACATCCCGAAACAATGAGGCGGATCCCCATGTGATCGAGCGCGATCAGGTAGGAGAGGGAGATCGGCAGAATCAGACTGCATTTTGCCGCTCGTGGGATCCGCCGAATCACAATTTAACTCAGAACTTAGCTAAGGAGAATCATATGCTACCATTAATTCTGCCGGCACTGGTGGGTGGATTGGCTTCAGGGATCATTCCGGGTTTGCTTAGTGGTGGAGGGGAAGAATCACAAGCTCCCCCGCCTCCCCCGGCAGCCCCCGGATTTGGCCCGCCGATGCTGCCACCGATGTCGCCGGATCTGATGACTCAACAGTTCATGCCGCCATTGCCCATGGACCCGGCGATGGCGATGCCGGCGCCATTGCCCATGGACCCGAGGATGGGGATGCTGCCGCAATTGCCCATGGACCCGGCGATGGCGATGCCGGCGCCATTGCCCATGGACCCGAGGATGGGGATGCTGCCGCAATTGCCCATGGACCCGGCGATGGCGATGCCGGCGCCACCGCCGGCTGAGGAGCCGCCATCCGGGATCGAGAGTTTGCCTATTGTTGGGGACATCGCGAAGGGGATCGAGGAAATCCCGATCGTCGGGGATATCGCTAAGGGGATCGGGGATTTATTTGGGTTCTAATCGGCGATGGATTCGACCACATCGCCGAGGATCTGATGTCCCGATAGTTCCGGATCTAAGCGACACCAGAATGTACTGGGTGTCGACGAGAGAGAGGCGCACGAAGACTCCGATCGGAGTCCTCGTGCGCCTCTCTCCATTTTTCGCTCGTTAAGTTCGGTATTTTTGTCGGGCCTGCATCCACTCACTTCCTTGAAACTCCACAACTGACCGCATCTCGCCGCGACCATAACAATTCTGGATCTCTCAGGCGAACGTTTGCCGCCGAACGATCAATCGTCAACCTCGAGTTCCACGTCTTCTGATTAATTCACCACCCCCATATTTGTCGGGAGACGATTCGTGGTATGCAACCTATTCTCTTCTCCGTCGCTGTAAAAGAGCATCTATTATGGCTCTTCTTCGCCAATGCGCCAGCCCCCATCAGCTATGAGAGGCCGCCAGCAATGCCGGTTCTGGCGCCGACGCCGCCAGCAATCGCATCGCCCACACCGGCATCGAAGATCGCGCCGGCGGGAGAACTGTCCGTTTCCGGCGGGGTCGTGATTCTCGGTGGGAATGACCAGGAGAGACCCGAACACAAAGTTACAGTCGGCCCTTTCGCTATCGCTGAGACGGAAGTAACCAACGCTCAATATCTGGAGTTCATAAAGGAGACTGAACGAAAAACGCCCCCGCACTGGCAAGACCGGACGTACTTGCCGGGAACGGCCAATGAGCCGGTGACGATGGTGACGTGGCAGGACGCGGTCGATTATTGCGCCTGGCTCTCACGCCAGATTGGAGCTACGGTCCGTCTGCCGACGGAGGCGGAATGGGAGTTGGCGGCCGGAGGGAAAAACAAATTCAGATACCCCTGGGGCAATGACTGGAACGATGGCGCCGCAGCTTGCGCGGAGAAGGCCGGGATGATTCGCGCAGTCAAAAGCTATCCACAGGGGCGCTCGCCGGTGGGCGCCTACGATATGGCCGGCAACGTGTGGGAGTGGGTCGCCGACGAAGTCATCGATGAAAACGAGAATCCGGTGATGAAGGATGGGGCGCCGCTCAGAATTGCCAAGGGCGGCGCAACTAACGAACCTCCGAGCTTCATTGGGGTGCGAGCTTATGCGACTCTCCCCTCTGACAAACCGCGCCAGTACCTGGGATTTCGCTACGTCGTGGTTCGCAAAGACGAGAATTCGAGGGCGGCGAGAAATGAATAGCAGCGGTGTTAATCACGATATGTATGTACCAACACTCTTAGCAATGACACTCATCTTTTGCAATCTACAGCTCGGCGCTCAGAATCCGAAAGAGCCCGGCGCCCGGCGTCCGAAGATCGAGACGGCCGAAGACAACATCGGATCTGCGCCTGACGCAGCCAGGTCAAGAACAGCCGGGGAAGAGGTTAAACCCGTATTGAAACCGGCCGGCAAAGGTTCGAATCCGGTGAGCAAGGTAATGAAGAGGCCCCAACCACAGCCGAAGGTAATGAAGAGGCCCCAACCACAGCCGATGGCACAAACCGCCAAGGCCGATGAACTAGGCGCCTCCCTGCCCCGGGTCGGCTCCAAGGTCGCGACTCCGGATGCCGCCTCCGACTCAGCATCCAGGGCCGTCGACCCGAAAGGCGTGGAACAGCCCAGGCGCTCCACGCCGGCCCCTGCGGTGAGCAGCGGGCCGGTCCAATCAGGCCCATCCGCCGCCTGTAAGTCTGAGCTTTCGGCCCTGCTGCCGTTGCCCTGGCCTGTAGTCCTTCCGGCTCTGACAGCGCCGGAGCCGAGCGCGGATACGGTCATCTCGACGTTTCTCGACCAAAAGCAGGCGATTGAAGTGACCGAGAAAGAATGGCAGGCGGTACTTTCGCAAGACAACGCGGCGCTGCTCAAACAACCCGGTAATAGATATCTGAAGGCGCGCGTGCTCTTCGCGCAGGGACAGATCGCCTATTTGCGCGGTGATCTCACGACGGCCTTTGCCTCATATGATGAGGCGATCCGGGTAATGCCCGATTCGCTGCTGGGCCATCTGGGCGTCGGTCAGATTTATCTGGCCATGCGATTAGCGTCGGAGGCGATCGAGTCATTTCAGAACGTGATCCGGATCAACCCGAAGCTGGCTCGCGCGTATAAGTCGATGGGCGATGCTTACTCCTGTTCGGAACGCAGCAAAGAAGCGGTCAAGATGTACCTGCGCGCACAGGAACTGGGGTATACCGGAGCGGATCTGACTACCCTGCTGAAGAGAAACCAGGCGCAGATCCTGATCGACGAGCATCGCTGGCAACAAGCCGTCTCCAAACTGGAAGCCATTGCGAAAAATTCTACCTCGGCCGACGTCTACCTTACTATCGGGCAGTGTTACGAGGAGCTGAACCAAATGCTCAGCGCCGCACAGGCTTATACACGAGCCACGCAGTTGGACCGCCAGTCGGCCGTGGCGCATCTTCGTCTGGGCAACCTTCTTCTTCGGCAGCACGAGTTTCAGGCGGCGGCGGCGGCGCTTGAGCGCGCAATCGTGCTTGACCCGTCAGGCGCCCGGATCGATTTGCAGCGGGCTCGCAACAATTTGCGACAGGCCCGCAAACGGCTCCAGTCAAAAAGGAGGCCAGACCATGGAGATTAAACCTAATGACGACGTTCGGGGAAATCAGCCCCGAACAATAACTGAAGTCAGATCGTCGGGCCAGGGAGACCGCGATTTTGCCGACTTCCTTCGCCGCCGCCGAGAGCGTGAGGATGAAGACGAGCAGGAGCAGGCTGAATCGACAGGCGCCGGCATCGCTTATCTCCCCATCCGTGAAGTGATCTCCGGCGGCGAGCTGGAAGAGGTTCGGGCGATCTTGCCGGAAAAAGATCTGGATCAGATCTTCGTCACCGTCCGCACGCAATTGCTGCCCGGCGGACAACGCGAAGTCACTCTCGATCTGCCACACTCGGTTCTTGAAGGGTTGCGCGCCAAACTCAACCTGACGGCTTCGGGCCGCCTGACAATTGATTTCATCGCTTCCAGCGAGCAAGTCAAAACCCAGCTCGACCTGCGCGCGCACGAACTGAGCGATCGGTTGCGGGCACGCGGCATCGATGTCGCCGCGCTCAAAACCTCACTCAGCGACAGTTCCGGGCGTCAGGGCGATCCTCGCGATGCTCGTGATCGCAAAAGATCACCGCGCCCGAAGGGCAAAGTGAAATTTGAGATGTGAGCAATGAACGAAATCCACTCAGATCAAGCAGCCTGTCTGGTCGCCGTTAGACCGGATGACAGATCGAATGACAAGGCGGTCATCATAGTTCCAATTTCATTTCCTGATTCCGCCTCCGAGATTTCCGGCTGGACGGTCTGTCGTACCCGTCTGCCACAAGTCACGCGTGAGCAGGTCAGGCTGTCCGCCTTGCTCGCACCATGGCCGGAGGAGTTCTGCGCGGAACTGATCGCCTCGACAACCAGGGTGTTGGCGCTCTATACGCGGGAAAACCCGGAAGATGTGTCGCTGAGGCCGATCGAACTGTGCGAAATCGCCCGGCCCGTGCCGGTTGAGGGAGATGTCTCTCGGGTTTATGCCTGGCTCGAACTGGGGCCATATGCGGCGTCGGCGGCAGTTGAGTTGAGCGCCGAATTTGGAATATCGCTGAGCGATATCATCTTGGGGGGCGATGGACGGCCTGCCGGCGCGCCGCGCGCCGCCTCGCAGGCAGAGCTCGCGTTGATCGAGTTTTTGTGCTTGAGATCGGTTCAGAAGATAACAGCCGGACTCAGCCAACTCGGAGAGCCTCTCATTTCGCTACAGCGCGTGCATGTGGAACCGCCTCCATGGCTCAGTCCACACCCGGATCGATCTTCGCGCTGGCTGCTGGCGACTCTACACGTGGGAATCAAGGGAGTGTCCGGTCTGGTTCGAGTTTGGGCGAATGCGGGAGACGTATCGGCCCTGTTTAAAAAGAGGCGTCACTCGGCTCAGCGATTGGCGGAGAATGTCGACCGATATGCCCGTATTACGCCGGACCTGCCCTTGTCGGTCTCCATCGGAGAGGCGGAGATCACAGTCGGAGACCTCGTGCGCCTGGAATGCGACGATATCCTGATCGTCAGACACGCAGCAGCCGATCTTCATAATGGAGTCCTCGGAGGGCTCCTGCGGGTCCGCATCGGCGAAGGTGAAGAGAGCTTCATCATCGGCCAGACGGAACCGGGTGCGAAGATCAAACTGCGGGTTCAGGCTGTCTCTGGCGGAAAATCACCAACACCCAAGGAGGGATCGAAGATGAAGGAAAGTACTCAGACTGAGGATGCGCTGGCAGTTGACCCCGCAGCAAGTCAGATTCCGGAAGGTCTGCCTGAAATGCTCGACGGATTACTATTGACGGTTCATGTTGAGATCGCCGCCCGGCGAATCAGGCTCGACGAAATGGCGCAGCTCCGTGTCGGATATCTCATGGACCTGGAGTGCCAGATCACCGATCCGGTTGCCCTGCTCGTTCATGGCCGCCGCATCGCAGAAGGAGAGTTGGTCGAATTCGAAGGGCGACTCGGAGTACGGATCACCCGAGTTGGAGGCTGAAGAGAGGAGCCTTATGTCAATACCTGTATCGATCGCAGCTTCAATCGCGGCTTCAATCGCAGATGGGCAATCAGCGGCTGAGGTCGGCCAGTTCGAAGGGCGCAGCAGTCTGCTCTGGATGTCATTGCAGACCTTCCTGGCATTGGGATTCGTCCTGATGCTGGCTTATATCGTGCTGCGCATCCTCTTGCCCAGAATTCTGTCGGGCACTCGCCGTCATCCGACCGGAGCGGCCGGATCTTTGATTCGAGTCGTGGATACCGTTGCCCTCACCGAACAGTGCCGGTTACATGTGATCGAAGTGACTGGGCGCTGGTTCCTCCTGACTTCAGCGGGGGTTGAAGTGCGAGCACTGGTTGAGCTCGATGCGGCGGCAGCCGAAGAGGTGATGGCAAAGAGGCGATCCGCCGCGTTTCAGAGAGGTCTTTCGAAGACCGGAACTCTGACCGCCTGGTTCACCAAGATGGTCGACAATAAAAGATGAAAGTTTTCAATCGTCAGTTTTCAGCGTTCGGTTCCGAATTGCGCGGCAGTTGTTAGCGACTGAAGACTGAAGATCATCTTTCCGCGGAGGTTAGAATGTGGCACGCGTTTTCTGCTCTATCCGCTGTGACGACGGTCATGGCGCTGACCCGGCCTGTGCGAGCCGCGGCTTCGAGCGATGCCGGAACGGCCAACCCGGTGGTCTTGCTCGTCGTACTCGGCGCCCTGGCGCTGGCGCCGTTCGTGTTGATCATGCTCACCTCGTTTATCAAGATCTCGGTGGTTCTGGCGATCTTGCGCAACGCGCTGGGCACCCAACAATCGCCTCCCAATCAGGTGATCACGGGCACTGCTCTGGTCTTGACCATTTTCATCATGGCTCCCGTAGCCGAAAAGATGTATGCCCAGGCCGGCCAGATCGGAAACACCGATACGATCTTCTCCGAAACTTCGATCAAGACGATTTTTGAGGCGGCCAAACGCGGTCGCGAACCGCTGCGCGACTTTCTCAAGCGCCACGCTCATGAGTCGGACCGCAAACTGTTCTTCGATCTCGCGCGGAAGATCGCGCAGCGCAACGGCAACAGCATCGACGACCTCTCCCCGGACGATTTCCGGAACATCATCCCAGCCTTCGTCACCAGCCAGTTGACCGAGGCCTTCAGTATCGGGTTCCTGCTCTTTCTTCCGTTTCTGGTGATCGATCTGGTGGTCGCGAACATCCTCCAGGCGGTGGGCATGATGATGCTTTCACCGACGACCATCTCCCTGCCCTTCAAACTGCTGCTCTTCTCGCTGATCAACGGCTGGGTCATTTTGATCAAGCAGTTGGTCCTGGGATACGCCTAACTATTTTCATGACCGGTGATCACCAATGAACATGTACATCGAACTGGCCGGACAGGCGCTCTTGCTGGCGCTGATACTCTCGGCCCCGCCGCTGTTAGCCAGTCTGGTCGTTGGATTGGTCATCAGCCTGCTTCAGGCTCTGACACAGGTGCAGGAGCAGACGTTGACCTTTGTACCCAAAATCCTGATTACGCTCCTGATCGTTATCCTGGCCGCTGGTTGGATGCTCCAAAAGCTGCTGACCTTCTCACAACGCATTTTCGAAGCCATTCTTCAGGCCGGACGTCCCGGTTGATAACCAGGCGGCGAACAAGGAGGCAAAGATGGATGACTTCTTTAACGGTTTGGGGGCAGCGCTGCGCATTTTTGAAGTCGGCCAGAGCCCGCAGTCCTTTCTGGCGCTGGTCGGACTGGCGTTCGCGCGATTAGCCTCATTCATTCAGACCGCGCCGTTCTTCGGCGGCGCCGCCGTCTCCGGTCGCGTCAAGGTGGCGACGGCGCTGGCCTTCCTGGTGATCGTCTATCCGGCTCTGGCTGCCGACCTCCCGCCGCACGGAGCCCCGCTGCCCTTCGGAGTGGTGGGATTCATCGCGCTGCTGGCGAAAGAGGCGATGGTCGGCTTCACGCTGGGATTCATGGTCTCATTGATCTTCGAAGCCATTCAGATGGCCGGCCGGTTCATCGACACTCAACGGGGAGCGACCATGAGCGAGATCTTTGCGCCGCAGTTGCAGCTGCGGGTTTCGGAACTCGGTCAATTCAAACTTCAGTTTGCGATCCTGTTGTTTTTCGTGGCGGGGATTCATCGCCCTTTTATCGGCGCGCTCCTGGATAGTTTCACGCTCGTTCCGGCCTTGAGCTTCCCTCATTTTACGCCGGGCTGGTCGCCACAGATCGCATTCTTCACCAATTTCGCGGCCGACATGCTGGCGGTCGGCTTGCAACTGGCGATGCCGGGGATCGTCGCTCTCCTGCTAATCGACCTCTTCTTCGGCGTCTTGAACCGCATCGCCCCACAGATCAATGTCTTTTTCCTGAGCATGCCGGTCAAGGCATTCGTGGGATTGCTGGTGATACTGGTTGCGCTCTGGGGATACCTGGAACGATACCTCCACCATTTCGAGGTTGGCTACAAGGCCTTCGCCTACCTACTGAAGCGCTTGAGCCAGGCCTTCTAAATCGTGGGCCGCGCCGAAGCGGCGCGTGGCTTCCGGAAAAGCTCCGCGCCGCGGCGTTATTCAACCGACACTATGCCTGTCCGAGCTTGCTCGCCAGATCCTTCGCGAACCCGTGCCGTGAAGCTTCGAGGTTGGATTCAAACTGAAGCTGCTCCATCTGCTTATCGAATTGCTTCTGGAGATCGACCTGATCTTTAAGGCCCGAGATATTCTGATTCATGGTATCTTTGATCGGGCTCATATCGCTGCCAGGACTGCTTCTGAGAGGATTCAAAGTCATCATCTTATACTCCTTCCTGAAAATCGTTGACCCTGTGATTGACGGTTCTTCCGAACCGCCGTGAATGGTCGCGTGAATGTGTCGATCACCATCCGCCACGACCGACTCATCCGGCGCCCGCCGCGGCTGCTCACCGGGACTATGCCCGCACTTCGCCGCCGCCGAAGCCTCCGCCCTGACCGCCGGTGAGCATTTCACCGAGCTGGCTGGTCAGATCACCAAGGCTCTGGAGCAGCTGTCCCACTTGTCCCGGACCGGCCTGGTCACCACCACCGAAGCCCTTCGGAGTCGGCTGGGTTCCCGAGTTCTCCGAACCGCCGCACTTCGAGTCTCCACCCTGCTGAGAACTCTGAAGCATCTGGAGGAGCATCTGCAGCATCTGCTCGACCATCTGCAGCATTTGATTGGAATCGATCCCCTCGCCGCCATTGGCCTGGTTCCGGGAAAATGCCTGTTTGAGGCCCTGGGGCTGGTTATCCTGGTTGTTCAAACCGTTCAACCCGGTATCGGTGTTGAATGTAATGCTACTGATTTGCATCTTGAATCTCCTTCGTTGATCCCTGACGAGTTGATTGAGTGAGCCCGCGGATAGGCAACCGCGCCGGCATCGCGGACTCGACCTTGATCTTTCCGGGAGGCGATCTTTTCACCTCCCGTGTAATTTATCGTGCGCCACGGTAAAAGTTTCCTATTACAGGGATCAGATGCGGATTAACTGCGATCAGGAGAACGCGAAACACGCGAACCAGACGAAGCACGCGAAGCATGCCCATCTCTTTTCACTCTCTTTCGCGTGTTTCGCCTCCTTCGCGCGCTTCGCGGTTTAATCTTGAAACGCCAAACTATTTAGTTTCCAAAGCGCTTAGTACTTCGTAAATTAAGTTTTTTGGTATTATTCAAGCCCGCGGAGCGGGCGGCAGAGTAAAGCCTGGGGTGGAGGCGAAGGCGGAACCCCAGGTCAGGTTCGGAGCGCCATCAAGCCCGTGAAACGGGCGGCAGCCATTGGCTGTCGCCCACTTCGTGGGCTCTGATCGCTTTGCCGCCGCTCTCCTGGGGCTTACGCCCCAGGCTTTATGCTGCGGACCGGGTGTAGTGAGCGATTAGAAATGGATTGCGCCTGCAGTTCGCGAAGCGAGCGCCGGAATAGAGTTCCTGGGTTCGCGAGAGAAGCGGAGGCGCGATTGAACTCGATCCGCGAAATCCGGCGCAGTCAGGAGAACCGAACATTATCTTCCAAAGTAGTAAAGGTGAAAAATCATGAAGGTATCTAGTTTCAAACCAACAAGTAGTCCGCCTGCCACTAATCCGCGCACAACCAACTCGCCTTCGACTAATTCGCCTATTCAAAGTCCGATCAACCCAACAGGGTTGACGTACGCGGCTAATGGAGTCAATGCGAGCCCATCGTTATCGTCTGGTATGAGCACAGCTTTCCAGGGGCAGCCGCTTAGAGTGCTTATGGTTAATGACAGCCCGTATACCGGCCATATGATCGCGGCGCCTCTCACGGCCTCCGGCGCCCAGGTCAGAACCACCTCTTCGGTGGATGAAGCCCTGCTCAGCGTCAAGGATTGGAGGCCGAATGTCCTGGTCTCCGACAGCCACCTGCCGGGCAAAAACGGATACGACCTGATCCGGGATTTGCGAGCGCTGGGACCGAATCAGGGCGGCAGGACTCCGGCTATCGCGCTCACACCCAATGCCGGGCCCGATGAACGGATAAACCTACTCGCAGCCGGCTACCAGATGCAAATGACCAAACCGGTCGATCCGGCCGAGCTCTCGCAAGCGATTGCGAACCTGGCCAACCGCATGCCAGGTCCGACGACCGGATGACGCTAAATCAGAACAAATGGCATATGTCATATGATGTTAAAGGCCGGAGAAGTGGTGGCGCCCGCTTCTCCGGCCTGCTCGTTCCTGGTCTTCAGAATCACCGGGGGCAACCCGGTGATTCGAATCCCGCCGATCCGGATGTCCATCGCATCTCACTCTCTCCAACTCTTCGGCATCGAGTGATCGAGATCAACCGTCTCACCAGCGCGGCATGATGAACCGCGAATCGGAGACCGGGGCGTTGACCGTGATACTGTGGATGGTGATGACGATGTTGTTCTCGGGGCTGTCGGGAAAGCAGGCTCTCACCTCGTACGGGATCATCACTCCGCTCACCTCCCGGTAATCGGCAAAGTAGTTCTGGACCCGCACGCTCTCTCCAGCCGACACGGACCAGCTATCGCGACGACGCAGAAGGCCAGTCTGCCGGTCAAAATACCAGGTCTCGCTCTGGCCGCCCACGGAGACGGCTTCGATCACCTCAGCCGGCTGTCCGGCGATCTTGACCCGGCCTCGATATCGCATCCGCGGGTACAAGTCCGGCAGTTTGAATTCGCGGTAGAGATCCGCGTTGAGCTGCATCTGTTTGAGCGCCGGTCCCGTGATCTGACGTACTTCGGCCCCGCCTCCGGGGTAGAGTCGTTGCTGCCATCCGATCCTGCCGTCGAAGCCCAGCTCCATGAAGATCTCTCCGTCTTGCGACCTGATGGTATAGATCGACTTGTTCGGGGCCTTCAGCGCCTGCCGCACCATCCCCCGAATCTGGCTCTCCGGAGCATAGAAACTCCCCTCCGCGATGATGGAGACCAGCCCGCGCGCCAGAGCTTCTCCTCCCAGCGCCCGGGTATACCTTTCAAGGATTTGCGCGACCGGAGGCGAACTTTCCGCCTGGCCCGTAGACACGACAATCGCCATAGCCGTGATTAAGGCCATGGCGAGGATGAAGTCTTTGGTTCTCATGATCTCGATCGGAAAAAACGGAAGAGCAGATAAAACATTCGAAGAGAGCCCCAGTGGGCGGTCTCGTCCACCTGGCATCGAGCCCGTCCGATCAGTCGCTGGCTATTCCACGCCATAAGCCGGGACTTGCAACGAGCCGATGCCGCCCCGTCCTACCCCACTTGAGGTCTCGTCGCGCCAAGCCGCCCACTGGGGCTACCTTCGTCTGTTTCGCCTGCTCCCCGACGCCTCAGCGGCGCGTGGCTTTTGGAAAAGCTCCGCGCCGCGGCGTTATTCAACTAACACTATGCCTGTCCGAGCTTGCTCGCCAGATCCTTCGCGAACCCGTGCCGTGAAGCTTCGAGGTTGGATTCAAACTGAAGCTGCTCCATCTGCTTATCGAATTGCTTCTGGAGATTGACCTGATCTTTAAGGCCCGAGATATTCTGATTCATGGTATCTTTGATCGGGCTCATATCGCTGCCAGGACTGCTTCTGAGAGGATTCAAAGTCATCATCTTATACTCCTTTCTGAAAATCGTTGATCCTGTGATTGACGGTTCTTCCGAACCGCCGTGAATGGTTCCGTTAATGAGACGCTCGCTTGAGCGTCTCCTGAATTCCCAACAGCATGGCGCGCGCCCGTCTGGTTGCGGGATCTTTGATCTCCGGGTCGAGTTCGAGCGCGCGCTTGAGGTCCTCGAGCGCCGGTTCAATCTGATTGAGGCGCAGCCGCACCTCGCCGCGATTGATATATGACGAGATTTCATGAGAATCGAGTTCGATGGCGCGATTCAGATGCATCAGAGCCTTGTCGTCCTCGCGTTGCCGTATGAGCACCGCCCCCAGCGCCGAATGGGCATCGCTGCTCTGGGGGTCGATCTCAACCAGCTTCTCGAAAACCAGGCGGGCCTTGGACAGCAGGCCCTGTTGGAGGTACAGGACCCCCAGTTGCCCGAGTTGTTTGAACTGACTCTTGGTGATGACAGGGGGCGCGCCCGGAGCGGCGCCGCCCTTGTCAGGAGATAATGTCGAGATAGTTCGTTGACCTTCGTTCATTGCCGTCTCCACCATCAACTGCTTTCAATCACGATTTGCGACGACCGGCTGGCCCGATCCTGACAGTGGCTTCTCGCCGGGCTTAGACCCTCACCTCGCCGCCGCCGAAGCCTCCGCCCTGACCGCCGGTGAGCATTTCACCGAGCTGGCTGGTCAGATCACCGAGGCTCTGGAGCAGTTGTCCCACTTGTCCCGGACCGCCTTGGTCACCACCGCCGAAGCCCTTCGGAGTCGGCTGGGTTCCCGAATTCTCCGATCCGCCGCCGCCCGGTCCTCCACCCTGTTGAGCGCCCTGCAGCATCTGGAGGAGCATCTGCAGCATCTGCTCGACCATCTGCAGCATCTGACTGGAATCGATCCCCTCGCCGCCGTCGGCCTTGTCCGGGGATTTCGTCTTATTGAGGCCCTGGGGCTGGTTATGCTGGTTGTTCAAACCGTGCAACCCGTTATCGGTGTTGAATGAAATGCTACTGATTTGCATCTTGAATCTCCTTCGTTGAATCCCTGATGTGTTGATTGAGTGAGCCCGCGGATACGCAGCCGCGCCGGTATCGTGGACTCGACCTTGATCTTTCCGGGAGGTGATCTTTTCACCTCCCGTGTAATTTATCGTGCGCCACGGTAAAAGTTTCCTGTTACCGGGACCGGACGCGGATTAACTGCGATAAAGATTTTGAAGAACCTGATGATACTGGTCATCAGTAAGGAGCCCTTGTTGCCGGGCGGCATGGGCCGATTGGACCAGGCTCGGCACCGGGTAATCGCGATTGGGGGCCGCGGCGTTGCGAATATCGTTATGATCGCGCATCATCGCCTCATGATATCGGCCCTGCGTCAGGAGTTGCCGCTGCTCCTGATTCCATCGAGTGGCCGTGTCCGATGTGCCGGTCGAAGAGACCGAACCTATTCCGCCGCCCGGAGCGCGGTGGATATAGTAGGGTAGCTGGTGGGCCGGCCTCTGATTGATGGGGATATTGGCATAGGGCGTGCCGGTGTAAGCGCTATTGGCCGGCGAGTGATTACTCTCCAATCTGTATTGTTCAGAGTGCCCCTGGACCGTTCCATGCAGACCGCCGTATGGGTTTGGATCTACTCTGCCATAACGCGCGTCCTGCGCCTCTTGCAACGCCTGTTGCTGTTGCTGCGGAGTCATGCCTTTAGGCTTTTTAGCCGGTGGGGCTGACGAACCATCGTCGTCCCGCGGCCGTTTCGGGCTGTGAGCCCCTCCTCCTACTCGCATAACTTTTCCTCCTTAAATGATGATGGTTGCCGGACCAGGCGGCGACTACTTTGACCGCGGTTACCGCCGGCCCTGAACCATGGTTGCTGATGACTGTGTTCACCTCGAACACAGGTTGCTTAGCTGTCGGTCTTCCCGACTGCCTCGATCAACGTTCGCGCACGCGCCGAGGTCGGGCGCTTCCCCTGCGGATCGAGTCTGATCGCCTCGCTCAGATCTCTGATCGCTTCCTGATGCCGTCCGTAATGGAGATGAATCTCCCCGCGGCCGGCCAGCGCATCGACGTTGCGCATATCCAATTGCAGAGCGCGGGTGTAGGCCTCTACGGCCAGGTCCAGCTCATTGAGCCGTTGATAGATCGCGCCCAGATGGCAATAGTAGAGGCTATCGAACGGCTGGGCCGCGACCAGCCCCTCATAGACTTGCCTGGCCTGCGCGAGCCGCCCCGTGGAGAGCAGGTAGTAACCGATTTCGGCGATCTGGTCGAGCGTCTGGCGTGAGAGTCCCAGAAACTGCCCGAGCGTGATCTTGCCGCTGAGCAGCCCGGCGATGTCATCCTTCGAGACCCGGCCCGCAACTTTAAGTTGAGAAGGTCAGACCCGCTATTGCCCCGCTCGTCGCAATTGTGCGCTTTCCCGCAGGGCGGCTGGAAGACGAACTTATTGATCTCTCCGACATCGTTGTTGGATTTATCGGTGAGGGAGGACAAGAGCGATTTCAGGTTCCCCATGACAGAGTCGAGGCTCTGGGGCAGCGAATCCTGATTGCCTGAAGACCGCTTCGATCCCTCGGTCCGGCCGGTGGATTCGGAGAACGAAGGGCTCGCGGTTTCCACGACCTCGCCGAAAGTCTGAACGGCGCCGTCATCCTTGCTGTCGGTGACCTTTCTCCCGCTATTGAGCTGCGCCAGTCCGCCTTCGTCCTCCGTCAGGACGTAAGCGTCATCCGCCTTGAAAGATGCGCCCAGCGAGAAGCCCTCGGGGGTCTGTTTGGCGTCGCTGACCTGGGGTTTATTTTGATCGATGCCGGTGATCTGCGAATACTGACCGTTAGCGGAGAAGACGGACACGTCTTTAACGGTCGTCGGAGAATTCGGGTCGTTACTCGTTCGCTCATTGTTGAGGGCCACCACTGTGCCGTCCTTGAGCTGAATGGTCGAGTCATCCATGATCTGGAATTCCGTGCCGTCAGAGGTCTTGACGTGAGGATCGCCAGAGATATCAACCTTCTTGCCTTCGGGCGTGGTGATCACCACCTGATTATCTTTCCCGGTCGCCTGGATCTTGTATCCGCCCGCCGTGGTGATCTCATTTGCCTGCTTATCCACCGCCAGATTCCCCGAGTCACGCATGAGAGAAGGGAGCGGGCAGGTATTTCCCGAAGTTGTCGGAGTGAGTACCGAAGGCAGATTTCCCGGATGGCGCTGTTCAGACTCGGTGCAGGTGAGGCGCCCCCCCTCGATTTGGTTCGGCGCGAGTTTGATACTATCGCTCACGCCGAATGTCGCCAGCGGCGGGTTACAACCAATGGTGTTTAGCGTATTCATGAATGTTCCTCCTCGATGATGTTGATCAGTCGCGATGCGACCAGAAATTGGCGAAGCAGAGCGCGAAAACCGTGATGCCGGACGAACCGAGCAGGCTCGTCCTGACATCGTCTTGCCGCTTCGTGCTTTTCACTTACAGTTATCGGGGCTTGAGACCGATGTTGACTGACGGGACGAAATTTCTTCTCAACTTTCCTGGAGCGCGAGCGCCGCCGGCTCTTCCGGCTGGCCCATGGAATGAGGGATTTGCGGCGATCGCATTGAAATACGCGCGATTGGCTGGACAATCAGATCCGGCGTCAGTTCCTGATACGAGAGGACGGCGAGATACGGGAATTCCATCTCGACCATCTTCTTGACGAAGCGCCGGATTTCCATATCGGTCAAGATCACCGGTTTCTGAGCCGCGGCCGGTG
>WNFZ01003715.1_pt1 | contig 23406 bp, 16 predicted proteins | sample 5400081 | NCBI WGS metagenome assembly WNFZ01 (sample SAMN13153365, study PRJNA577476) | soil metagenome | isolation source: 80 cm soil or saprolite under grassland replicate 1 | place: USA:California | collected 2016-06-15
CTCAGCCGAGCACTCAAGGAAGAAGTAAAGTTCGATGAATTCCGAATCGCCAGTGTCAACTGGCAGACGTACCCAATCCTAACGTTTTCCGAAGTGCCGGAGGTGGAGGTTGTGCTGATCAACCGTCCTGATCAACTTGCGATGGGCGCGGGAGAGCCTTCAACGGTTACAACTGCTGCCGCGCTGGCCAATGCTATCTTTGATGCCACGGGTGTGCGTTTGCGCCAGATTCCGTTTACGCCAGAACTTGTCCGCGCAGCCTTACTTGAGCACAAAAAAGAAAAAGATATCCACGATTAAGTATAGTCACATTCCATCTATAAGAATTTCCTTATCCTTTACAAGAAGAATATTGATTTGCCAAAGAAAATTACAGGCAAAATCACTTCGGATGTTGCCCCGAAAAAGGAAACGTTGTTTCACATGATAGAATCGCTGCCATGACTCAGAGTGAACAAATTGCATCCCAACTGAATATTAAACCATCCCAGGTCACTGCCGTGATCAATCTCCTGGATGATGGCAACACGGTCCCATTCATCGCGCGCTATCGGAAAGAGATGACTGGTTCTCTTGACGATGAACAGATCCGCATCATCGCAGATACCCTTGTCCGCCTGCGTGCCCTGGATGAACGCCGGGCTGTCATCCTTGCGTCGATTGAAGAGCAGGGAAAACTAACAAGCGAATTGCGCGACAGCATCACTGCAGCAACGACTCTATCTGCGCTGGAGGACTTCTACGCGCCCTATAAAAAGAAGCGTCGTACGCGCGCCATGGTCGCACGTGAACAGGGACTGGAACCGCTTGCTGACTTGATCATTGAGCAAGGAACAACCGGTTCACCAGAAAAATTTGCTGCGAAATTTCTGAACGATCAGGTAAAAGATGTCACTGAAGCCTTGCAAGGCGCGCGCGATATCGTAGCGGAACGCATCAGCGATCATGCAAATGTCCGCGCAATGTTGCGCGAGAAGGCTCTAAAATTTTCAAAACTACGCGTCCAGAAAATAAAAGATGCCATCGATGAAAAGGCAGTCTATCAGTCGTATTATGAATTTGAGTGCCGTGTAGATCGTCTTCAGCCACATCAAATCCTTGCCATCACGCGCGGTGAAAAGGAGGGCATATTGCGCGTGCATGTGGATGTATCTGAGCGCGATTGGCTGGATGCCATCCAGGCTGAATTCGAACAGGATATCCTCTCCCCATTTGCCGATCAACTTGCACTTGCCATTCAGGATTCGGCGGAACGTCTTTTGCTGCCTGCCATCGAACGCGATGTCCGTCGTGAAAAAGACGAAAGCGCTGACAATCATGCCATTCAAGTATTTGCCAATAACCTGCGTGCTCTTCTCAGCCATCCACCGCTTGCACAGCAAATTATCCTTGGCATCGATCCTGGCTTTCGTACGGGTTGTAAAGTTGCTGTTGTCGATTCAACAGGCAAACTTCTGGATACTGCCACGATCTATCCGCACGAGCCAAAGAATGACTGGAAAGGTGCACTCAATACTTTGCAGGGTTTAATCAATCGTCAGCATGTCACGCTGATTACGATTGGCAATGGAACCGCCTCACGTGAAACGGAAAAATTTGTCGCTGAGTTAACCTGCAACGCGCCGCAGACCAAATATCTGATCGTGAATGAAGCGGGTGCTTCGGTGTATTCTGCATCTGCACTGGCGCGCCAGGAATTTCCCGATCTGGATGTGACGATTCGTGGCGCGGTGTCCATTGCACGTCGCGCACAGGATCCACTCGCAGAACTTGTCAAAATTGATCCCAAATCCATCGGCGTGGGAATGTATCAGCATGACGTGGATCAAACATCTTTGGCGCATGCACTCGATGGCGTTGTGGAAAGCGTCGTCAATAAGGTGGGTGTGGATCTGAACACGGCAAGCACCGCCTTGCTCATGCATGTTTCGGGAGTAGGACCCAAACTCGCAGGGAACATCGTTGCTTATCGTGATGCTAACGGTCCATTCAAATCGCGTGCTGTATTGAAGAAAGTGACCGGATTTGGACCGAAAGCTTTCGAGCAATCCGCGGGATTTATGCGGATTCAAAATGGGACAAACCCTCTGGATTCATCTGCCATCCATCCCGAATCCTACACAATTGCGGAATCCATTCTCGCGCTCGTGGGGCTTTCGGTTACCTCGCCATTAAATGAACGGGTTTCTGCCCTCGATGCACTAACTACTAGAACATCCTTGGAAGAGTTAGCCAAGCAATCGAATTGTGGCATACCTACACTTATAGACATTCTCGAACAACTGGTTCGTCCAGGCAGGGATCCGCGTACAGACGCACCCTTGCCTATTCTGCGTTCTGATGTGCTAAAGGTGGAAGACCTCATCACTGGCATGCAATTGAAGGGAACGGTGCGCAATGTAGTGGACTTCGGCGCCTTTGTGGATATTGGCATCAAACAGGATGGTTTGCTCCACCGCACACAGATTCCAATGGGAACTGTCCTGAAAGTGGGAGATATTATTGACGTAGAAATCCTGAAAATCGAAAGTGAGCGCGGACGTATCGGATTGGGCTGGGCGAATTAACCTATTCGATGCAAATCTGAACGAGATTTTTTCAGACAGGAGCAATTAGATTAAGTTTTTTCTGATCTGGAAGAAGCGAGGATTTCCCTGGAGCCTGTTATTTTCTCCTAACACGCGGAACCAACAGCTTGTGATGATATTGGCTATAGCAACTGCTGTGGAGATATTAATTCGCACTGTGACAGTCGGTGCTTCTTGTAGCGCGTCCTTTGAAATGCTATTACTTTCGGCCCTTGAACCATCCTCTTTCATCTGTTGTGAGCCTTCGATGACAGTTTGCACAAAGGACTACACATTTATCAATTTCGGCTTTTAAAGCATCAAGTGAAGCACCACGCTCGATCAGACGGGACACTTCACTATCTTTGTTTCCTCAGTGATGAAACTCAAGTACTCTGGGATCTGACTCTCCACAAGCAGTGGAGGGATGAGTAGAGAGGTATTGAAGAATAAATTCCCGTGCCATTAGCCGGTAATTCTGATTGTTTAACTTTATATTTTCTTTTTGTCGTGCCTGATTCTGGTAGTACCAGTTTGATCAACGGACCGCAGTGCACGTTTTACAAACAGTATGGCGTTTCCCCTGGGTCTATCTTTCCATCCAAACTCTTCAGTTGGTTTCTCTCTTCCGCATTTAGTACAAAATCTGGTCTCCATTTGGCGCTCCTAGCTGTACTTAAGCTATACCGCTTAAGATTTTAAAATCATATAGGGGTGAAACACCTCAAAATGACGGTATTTCACCCCTATTTTGGTGCGCCCCCACAGAGATTCGAACTCTGATTTACAGCTTAGAAGGCTGGTGCTCTGTCCATTGAGCTATAGGGGCTAGTAACGCAATTGTATGCCCTCCTGGCGTAGGAAGCAAATCACTCCCCCACTTGGAGATTTTATGAAATGGAGGGTCTAATTCCCTTATAAACGCGTGGCCCCGCCAGCGTACGCAAAATCGTCTCGGGCGGACGATTGAGTCGCGCACCCATATCCTTTGAACTCATAGGAACGTTTCCGTTTGTCAGGAAGAGGCGGAACACCGCTTCGACGAGCGCCGTCTGATTCGTCAAGAAGTCAGGCTGTTTGACACAATGTGTCATCAGCGCGTTCTGGATGCCATCGACCGGCTTCACCTCGGCTGTGACAGGATCTATCCAGTCAATGGCCTGTCCCTCTTCCACGTTGGCAAAGGCTTCTTGATGTTCAGGACATAACAGTGAACGCAAATAAACGTGCCAGTCACGTTCGTTTTTCTTCCACCATTCGAAATCAACATGGAAGGGAGTATTAATCGTCGGTTTGACGATGCTAAAACGTTTGCCCTCAACCATCATTACTCCAATTCAGCCAGGCGGAAATGTAAATCGCCCACCAGAGCAAATTCAGGTTTGCTGGAAAGTAAAGCAAACAAGGGCGCTGGCGGAACGCGCCTGACAATATTTATCGCGGAATATAACTCCTGCGCGTGGACGTGCCCCTGAGGAGTCAGCTTGGACATTTCTCGGATCATATCCGCCACCAGTTTCTCAAACGGACGCTTATTATTTTGCAACCAGAGTTGATCCACTGCTTCCATGGATGGGACTGCAAACGCCATGCGATCATTGAACTCGGCTGAAATCGGCTGCTTTAGCATGGCAAACACAAGTCCACCGTCTGCGCCGACGATCACTGTACGGATCCAGTCTTTTGTGGCGCGATATGTTTTCGCTTCGATAATGACTTCACCGGGCTGATCACTACGTTGAATACGGATTAAGCTCCCAGGCATCAATTCATTCGCTTTATACCACTCTCGCAAACCATACACATATCCATGTTCACGTACCACCCAGCCAGGCATCCTCTTTTTGGTTCTACCATCCACCAGCGTAAAACGAACGCGTGGCGATTCATAGGCGGTTGGAAATAAGGAACGTACTCGCGCCGAAAGAGGCAATGTCCCAGCACGGAGATGAGGAAAGATCAACGAGATGGTGACTTCCTTCAACCCAGGATTCAGATTCGTATTGATCTCGCTCAATTCATCATCGAGATGCGCCTCTAAATCCAGCATTTGTGCATCTAGTGCGGAGCGATCGTATTCAATGGGAGAATACTCGAGATAAAGTGGAACCTCGCGCACTTCCTGTGGCTCGAGTCTGCGCAGACTCCATAAAACCTGTCCCGCGGGTCCTACCTCGTCAAAGCGTTCATCATCTTGCAAGGCATAGTTCAGAGAGAACTCTGCCAATTTGGGATTTACTCCCTCTGGCAACGCTACATCCTTAAGCAGTGCAGACGTGGGAAGAGGCTCGCCTCCGGCCATGTCCAAAACTGCTTCCGCTAAATTTAGGTGTCCTACATTGACATCGATGAGCAGGGCGCGCGGGAACCAACGACCAGCAATCCGAACAATATCGTCATCGGCTTGGAAAGCGGCTTCAATTTTCTTTTCGAGTGTGCTTCCATATGTGCGCAGGATCTCAGCAGCGTTGAACTCATTATCTTCAACGGTAATGGGCTGATCGTTCAGCGCATGAGCCGGAAGATTGGATGCAAAGAGACGTTGCGTGCCTCCATCCAAATCAACAGTCAAGACATCGAAATTCCCGATCTCTGGGTTTGTACCTGCGCGCACCGCGGAAACCTTGCCATGCTTCCATCCCAGCGCGGGGAAAACGACGTCATCGCCCGCTTGAAAAGTTTCTTTGGGAAGATATGTTTTACCGCCAGACTCACGCCGCCTCTGAATTGCATCTTGCTCGAAGCGAATACGCTCTTCAATGAAGACAGAAACAAGTTCACGAGCGGTTAACGGAGTCTCGTGTTCAAACAAATAGTTATGGAGAAATTCAACGTCTTGCCGGGTGATCTGGACGTCAGTCCAGTATTCTGTGGAAATTAGGAGGTCGCTTACCATCACTTTGCCTTGGTGTTAATGTTACCGTTTTTATTCACGGCGAAGCTATTATACCTTACCTTGCTATAGGTTAAAGATTGAAAGATGTATAATCGCAAACATGAATCTTTCAATTGCTCAAGCATTGCGGGTTGATTCATCACCTTGTATTGCTTTTGTCGGCGCGGGAGGAAAAACAACTGCTTTATTTCAACTTGCAAAGCAACTTCCATTACCAGTGATCGTTACGGCTACCTCACATCTTGGCGCATGGCAATTCCGTTTAGCCAATCAACATATCATCACTGATTCGCCTGCACTCCTGGATGAATTGGAACATGGATTGCAAGGAGTCATATTAATCACCGGAGAAATAGAGGGAGATAAAAGCAAACCGATTAACGAAAATCTATTGGCTTGGCTTCATCAGTTTTGTGGTTATCACTCCATTCCATTGCTTATCGAGGCAGATGGATCGAGACAGAAACCTTTGAAAGCATGGGCAGATCACGAACCACCGATTCCTGATTTTGCTAAATGTGTCGTCCAAGTCGTTGGACTTGCCGGGTTGGGAAAACCATTGAACGCGGAATTTGTTCATCGCCCGGAAATCTTTTCCAGAATCAGCGGTTTGAAAATGGGGGGAACAATCACTTCAGAGGCGCTCAAGCACGTGCTGACAAATCCACAAGGTGGGTTGAGAAATATTCCACATGAAGGACGCAAAGTAGTCTTGCTGAATCAAGCGGATACAGATGAGTTGCAATCCACTGCAAATGGAATGGTCGATTCTTTATTATCTGTTTATGATTCTATCCTCATCGCCAGCTTGCAGGACGAAAAAATCTATGCGGTCCATGAACCGATAGCAGGAATTATTCTTGCTGCGGGAGAGTCAACAAGATATGGACAAGCAAAACAATTGCTAGATTGGCGTGGTGAGCCGTTTATTCGCGCGGTGGCGAAAACTGCCTTAGAAGCAGGATTAGCACCGGTTGTTGTTGTCACGGGCGCGAATGCAGAGAAAATCGAATTAGCAGTGAAAGATCTGCACGTGAGAATTGCTCCCAATACCGAATGGAAAAGCGGACAAGGCAGTTCCATAAAAGCCGGAATATCCTCTCTCAAAGACAGTAGAGCGGGAGGAGCGATTTTTCTGCTCACCGATCAGCCGCAAGTCACAACATCGGTGATACGGGCATTGGTGGAAAAACACGCCGAGGGGCTATATCCGATTGTTGCACCGCTGGTGATGGATCAGCGAGCAAATCCTGTGCTATTTGATCGTTCCACATTTCGTGATCTTTCGGCGATTGAGGGAGACGTCGGTGGACGGGCGATCTTCCACAAACATCGCGTGGAATATTTGCCTTGGCACGATGATCGTCTATTGTTAGATGTTGACACACCGGAAATGTATCAACGATTGATCTCAGACGAAACGTTATGATCTCAGCCATTATCGTTGCGGCGGGTGAATCCAAGCGCATGGGTCAACCCAAAATGCTATTGCCATGGGGAAAAAGTACAGTCCTAGGACAAGTCATTTCCACATTTCAAGAGGCTGGCATCGAGGATATTATCGTCGTCACGGGTGGAGCGCACGAACAAGTAGAGCAGATCGTTAAACAACATAAAGCGCGCAGCGTTTTTAATCATGATTTTGCGAGCAATGAGATGTTGTCTTCAGTGCAGCTAGGGCTGAAAGTACAAACAAGTCAGATGCAGGCAACCTTGATCGGTCTCGGCGACCAGCCTCAGGTCAAGACGGGAACCGTGCAATTGATCTGTCGGATATTCCGAGAGCGAAAGTCCAGTTTGATCGTGCCAAGTTTTCAGAGGCGACGCGGTCATCCATGGCTCGTAGAAAGATCATTATGGCAGGAATTACTGGAGATAAAATTTCCGCAATCGCCACGAGATTTTTTGAATAAACATTCAGAAGAAATTGATTATCTAGAGGTTGACACATCAACCATTCTTGCAGACCTGGATACGCCGGAAGATTATCAGAAATCACATCCTTAAGTTGAGTCATGGAATATGATCTATCAAATTGTCACTTGGATTGTAAAGTTCGGAACCGGTATTTTATGCCGCATTGACGTACCCGATCTGGATAAGGTACCGAGGAAGGGACCTTTGATCGTATACTCGAATCATACCGGGCAGATTGAGGTCGCCGTGTTATTTAGCCATTTGCAACCGCGTCCACTTACCGGCTGGGCGAAGATGGAGGCATGGGACAATCCATTCTTGAATTGGCTTTTCAATCTGTGGAGCATTATTCCAGTACGGCGCGGTGAGGGCGATACAACGGCTCTGCGTAAAGCAATTGCTGCTCTCGAACAAGGTTATATTTTCGGGATTGCTCCCGAGGGAACACGGAATATCACGGGTCGATTGAAACGCGCCCTGCCTGGGACTGTCCTGCTTGCGCTTCATTCTGGTGCACCCCTATTGCCTTTGGCGCATTGGGGAGGAGAAAGCTTCCTAAAAAACCTGGCCCGCTTGAAGCGTACAGATTTCCATGTCCGTGTTGGCGAGCCTTTCTATTTGGCAACAGACGGAATCCGAGTGACGCGCGAGGCCCGCCAGCAAATTGTAGATGAAATGATGTACCGTCTTGCAGAATTGCTGCCTCAAGAGTATCGCGGTGAGTACGAAAAGATTACAGAGAACAGGGAAGTTTTTATCAAAGAGAGTAAAATCGCTGAAGCAGACCTTGCATAATTGTCGTGTGATTATTGCCGAAATTTTTGGAGGCATTGTCTTCTGTACGTAGAATTGAGGTTGTACCGCAAATCGGAATGCTCGATGAAAAAAGCAAAAATCCTCACCAGCATCGTATTGGAAGCCTGCTTGTCTTTGCATCGGAATCGTCATGTCGCAGAACGATAAAGAAAATAACGGCAATAATGGTGATGTGAATAATGGCAATGGAAACAGCAACAAAGACAAGAACAAGGATAAATCGAATAACGGGCAGGGAAATAGCAATGGAAATGGTAACAAGCCCTAACCTTTGACTTAACCAAACAGGCAGGTTCTACAAGACCTGCCTGTTTTTTATCTGCAAAACGGTTTATTTCAATTTGTAAAAATAGGGATTGGTTTTGCGTAGTTCAAACCCGAGCGCCTGATACATTTGATTCGCTGCTTCACGTTGCGGATTGGATGTGAGCGCCACTCCATTTGCTCCGGCTGCGCGTGCCATTTCGATGGCATAACGCATAAGCGCCTCCCCAATTCCTCGATGGCGCCATTTAGCATCCACAACGACATCTTCTACAATGGATCGAAGTCCAGTTGGCACCCGATAAATTGTTAAACTGAGCACTCCAACAATCCCGCCATTTTCATCCGGCTCGCGTGCCACTACTAAAGTAGAACCTTCCAAATTAAGAAGGGCTTGCAACTCTGCGCGCGTCGGTGGGATTTTGTGAATCCCGAGTTGCGGAATTAAATGCTGTAATGCCTCATCCAATTCGTCAGTAGCTTCTGAAATTTTTCCAATATGCATATGAGTCTATGCGAGTTTGACCCCGCCAATTCTTGGAAAAAAACTCATAAGAGCATAATAGGCCACATAAACGAACGAGGCCCATACGACCCACTGGGGAACATTTGGATATTGCAACAAGCCCCAAACACCGAGCGCGCCATAAACATACGTAAAGCCAAGGGTAAGCCGTCGGAATCTTGTGTTTCGACTCGGATAGAGATATTTCACCGGTACAAACACAAGGATGTTGCAAATGACCAAGGCAATAAGATTAACCCAGGGATTTAAGCTGAGCAGCATCATATAGATTACAAGGAAATTCCACACCGATGGAAAACCTTTGAAGAAATAGGATTGGTCATCTGTCTTGGCATCGACTTGTGAGAATTGGTAGCCCGAGGTTAGTAAAATCGAAAATGCACCTGCATAGGCAAAGCCATAGGGCAACAGATTCGGCGCTTTAATCAGAATCAACGCGGCGACAACGACATAATTAAGATAATCAATGATGTTATCGAGTAAGCTGCCATCCACACCTTTGGCATATTCCCTTACTCGGAACCAGCGCGCCAGCATGCCATCGAATCCGTCCACGAACATCGCAACGATGATCCAGATGATCGTCATTCGCCAGTTCTGTTCAAAGATGGCGATCAGCGTCAGGAAGCCCCAGATTGCGCCGGTTGCCGTAAAAAGATGGACACTCCAAGCTAACGTCTTTTTTGCAATCAGCGGAAGTTTTTCAAACATGTTTCACCTCGATGATGTATATCAATCGGCATTATTATAAAGGCAAAGGCGTGGCGGGAGTCCGCGCCACGCCTTTCAATTTTATTTTTTCTTTAATCCTACCCTAACCTTTTCGCCGTCAAAACCGTCTTCAACGATTGATACATCTTCTGGAGGGCTTGCAAACACGAGACTGGAGGCCAGCGTTTCAGCCGTAATGAATGCCTTGTGCGCCTCCACTGCGGACCTCAAACCTGCTGAGGCTTCGACGAACAACTCTATGCGGTCGGCGACATCCAGGTCAGCGCTCTTGCGGAGGTCTTGCACGCGTCGGACGAACTCACGCGCTAACCCTTCCCGAACAAGCTCAGGTGTCAAGTCGGTCACGAGCGCCGCGACATAGGCACCATCTTCTGCAACGGCAAAGCCCTCTTTGGCGAGTGCTTTTACTTCTACTTCTTCGGGTAACACATCAAAGCCTTCACCATTTGCTTCCACATGCAACGGCTTGCCCTCCAATAATGGACGCGCCGACTCCTCTGCATTCATGGCAAGGATTGCTTTCTGGATCCCTGGAAATTTATTTCCATACTTCTGTCCGAGTTGCTTCGGAAGCGGCTTAACAGAATGAGATAACGCTTCTGTGGAAGCATTTAGTAGCCGCACCTGCTTCACGTTCAACTCGTCCATAAACAGATCGGCATAAGTTTCCACGGCCTTTCGCTCAGACGGATTGCCCAGCGAGAATGCTACTTCTGCTAATGGCTGACGGACTTTGCGATTTGCCTTCTGCCGGGCTGAATGTCCCAATGAAACGAGACGCATGACCAACTCCATGTCGCGATTAAGTGATTCATCTATCATCTCGGGTAGCACTGCCGGCCATTGGGCAAGGTGCACCGATTCGGGCGAAGACGAATCCACGGAACGGACAAGGTTCTGATACAACTCGTCGGCAAGGAAGGGCATGGAGGGAGCCAGTAACTTCGCGACGGTGACAAGAGCCGTATAGAGGGTCGAGTACGCAGCTTGTTTATCGGAATCGGATTCCGATTTCCAGAAGCGGCGGCGCGAGCGTCGTAAATACCACGTGGACATCTTCTCCACAAAACCTTCGATGGGGCGTGTGGCGTTCGGCACATCATACTTTTCATATGCGTCTGTCACGTCACGGACAAGCACATTCAATTCAGATAACAGCCAGCGATCGAGATCGCTTGTCGCTATAGGCATCGTGGTCACGGTGGGTTTATCGAGATTGGCGTAGGTCACGAAGAACGAATATACGTTCCACAACGTGAGAGTGAAGCTACGTATCACCTCACCCACCAAATCGGAAGAGAAGCGACGTTCCTGTCCTGGCGGAGTTGCCGTGTAGAGATACCAACGGAAAGCATCCGCACCGTGAGCGCTCAACACATCCCAGGGAGCAATGATGTTACCCTTGCTCTTGGACATCTTGTATCCCTCGCTATCGAGGATCAAGCCCAGACAGATGACATTCTTGTATGACACTTCACCGAAGAGCCGTGTGCTAATGGCATGCAGGGCATAGAACCAGCCGCGGGTTTGATCCACACCCTCGCAGATGTAATCCGCAGGGAATTGTTCTTCGAACTTTTCCTTATTCTCGAATGGATAGTGCCACTGCGCAACAGGCATGGAGCCTGCATCGAACCAGACATCGATCAAGTCCGGGACGCGCGTCATCCTGCCGCCACAGTCGGGGCAGTCCCAATGAACTTCATCTATGTACGGACGATGCAGATCCAGTTCGCTCAAATCACGTCCCGCTTTTTGAGAGAGTTCATGCACAGAGCCCACACCTTCACGATGCTTGCAGGATTCACATTCCCAGATCGGAAGCGGCGTGCCCCAATATCGTTCGCGGCTCAACGCCCAGTCGATATTGTTTTCCAACCAGTTCCCAAAACGACCCGTTCGGATGTGATCCGGAACCCAGTTGATGGTGTTATTCAATTCAACTAATTTGTCGCGGTATGTGCTGGTACGGATGTACCACGAGTCGCGCGCGTAATATAGAAGCGGTGTGTGACATCGCCAACAGAATGGATATGTATGCGTATACGCTTCCGATTTGAACAATAAACCGCGTGCACGCAGGTCCTCGATGATGAGAGGATCAGCATCCTTGACAAACACACCGCGCCACGGCGTTACTTCAGGGATGAATGTCCCATCAGGAAGAACAGTCATAAGCACAGGCAAATTGTATTGCTTTGACATCTCCATATCTTCCTGACCAAACGCAGGTGCCATATGGACGAGACCCGAACCATCTTCGGTGGTGACGAAATCGCCAAGCACTACATAATGCGCAGGCTTATCAGGAGGCAGGAAGGTAAAGAGCGGATGATATTTCATTCCCTTCAACTTCTTGCCCTTGAAAGTATCCAAGACTTTTACTTCCTCATCCCCGAATACTTTCGAAACAAGCGACTTCGCAAGGATCAATTTTTCTTTTGTGCCATCGTTGTCGCGTTCCACTGTGACATAATCCACATCGGGATGCGCGGCGACTCCCACGTTGCCAGGCAACGTCCAGGGAGTTGTCGTCCATACGAGCAACGCGGTATCAGGCTTATCTACCAAGGGCATGCGGACAAAGACCGAGGGGTCAGTTGCTTCTTCGTAGCCAAGGGCAACCTCGTGGTCCGATAGAGGCGTGCCGCATCGAGGACAGTAAGGCACAACCTTGTATCCCTTGTAGAGCAGATCCTTATCCCAGAAATTCTTCAATATCCACCAGACTGACTCGATGTAGTCGTTGGTATAGGTCACATATGCATCTTGAAGATCAACCCAAAAAGCGATGCGATCTGTCAGGCGTTCCCAATCCTGTATGTATGTAAATACGGACTTTCGACAAAGCTCATTAAACTTGTCGATGCCATATGCTTCGATTTGATGTTTGCTGTTGAAACCGAGCTGCTTTTCCACTTCGATCTCAACGGGCAAACCGTGCGTATCCCAGCCGCCCCGGCGTGAGACATGGTAGCCGCGCATGATCTTGTAGCGCGGGAACATATCCTTGAACGCCCGCGCCAGCACATGATGAACGCCAGGCTTTCCATTCGCGGTTGGCGGACCTTCGTAAAATACATATTCGGGTGCGCCTTCGCGCTGCTCAACCGTCTTCTTGAAGATCTCGGCTTGCTTCCAAAATTTGAGCACGTTCTCTTCCATCGAAGTCACGTTGAGTTTTGATGATACAGGTTTGAACATTCATGCCTCCAAAAACAAAAATCTCGTCTCATAACAGAGACGAGAAAATTCCCGTGGTACCACTCTGATTTCCTGCTTGCATCCCCGTAGGGGGCGCTACAAGCGGGACACTCATTGGATGACCAACATCATCCTGTTCCGATAACGAAGAACAACTTCGGCTCGCTTACTCAGTTTTCAGCTTGCAGCTCCGAGATGATTTTCAACCTGCTTCGTTGACCTGCTCTCACCATTTCCGCAGGCTCTCTGACAACTTCGCAAATTTACTCTTTCTCTTCAACGCCTTTTCCCGTTTTGCGGGTAAATCTTTCGCAAATTATGCCACAATTCGATTTGACCGTCAACAATATGCGCGGGATAATCGCTCGCATGGCGATTTCACACCTCACGCTGGATTCCCTGCCTCAACCTGGGGACACACAAATCATCAGCGCTTCTTCCCTACGCCTGAGCCTGACTCAGCCTCCGAAAGCGTTTTTTCGCCATGGATGGCAATCCTGGGCACTGACTACATGGCTTCACCCGAACAATCCTCCGCTTCCCGTGCGTGCCGCGGAATTCCGCGCCAAGGATGAAGATCCTGGTTACGCGCTTCACAAGAATCACATTGGCGCCTGGGTTGGCGCGGTAGAACTCGGTGAGGATGATATCCTTCTGCTTGGCGCGCTGAACTTAAGCGGTCGCGTCGAATTAGATGGCACATCGCTGCATGGCTTTTTCGATGACGGACATGAAGGTCAATGGTTGATTGCGCGTGGCAAAGAGGATGAAGTATTTGCGAAGTATGTGGAACTCCTTCAACAGATATTTGGCAAGGGACGATTCCTAAAAGCGCCGCGTGTTTGGTGTTCGTGGTACAGTCTTTATGGTTGGGTGAATGAGCGTCTTTTCCTAAAGGCATTAAATGATTTTGGCGACATGCCCTTCGATGTATTTCAACTCGACGATGGTTGGCAACTTGCCCATGGAGATTGGGATGCCAATTCCAAATTTCCATCCGGCATGAAATCCTTGGCAGATAAAATTTTAACTACAGGTCGAACACCTGGAATTTGGCTCGCGCCATTTATGGTAGCGGAAAATTCACAACTAGCAAAAAATCACCCCGATTGGCTATTACACGATGAAAAGGGAAACCTCCTCCGTGTAGGTATTACATGGAGCGGAAACCCTCTGGGTCTTGATGTGACTCATCCCGGAGTGTTGGAATGGCTCGGTCAACTCATACGCAAAGTGCGCGGCTGGGGCTACGAATATCTAAAACTGGATTTTTTATACATCGGCGGATTAATTGGAAAGCGATACAAAGACCAAGATACTCCGCGCGAAGTTGCGCGAAGCTGCAGGCGATGCGTATATTCTCGCCTGTGGCGCGCCAATTATTCCATCTCTTGGATTATGTGATGGAATCCGCGTCGGACCGGATGTCTCTCCCTTTTGGCTCAACACGCCAATGACCGTGTGGCTCAATAATCCAAATGATACATCTACGCAAAACGCCATTCGGACGAGTCTTCACCGCTTGTGGTTGAGTCCGCTCGTAAACATTGATCCGGATGTTATGTTCTTCCGTTCAAAGCATAACGCGCTTCAATCTCATGAAAATCAACTGCTGCAGGATCTGGGAATGATCTCGGGATTTAAAGCCACCTCCGATTTGCCACAGTGGATGAACGCGGCAGATAAGAAAAACCTCCGCGAATATCTGGAGTCAGCTCCAACGGTCCAGAAAAAGAGGCGCTATGAATATCAAATTAATGGACGCAATGTTGATTTCAAGCCCGCAATTCCTATCTCATCATCGAATAGAAATATACCTATTGGGCTGGCGAAAAACTTAGGTCTACTAAAAATCGTGTGGCATCAGGCTTTACCCGCAATTTTGAAAAGCTGGAACTTATGAGTTCCGCAGTTATCGCTTTGCCACCATCTTCCACGCACTCGTCACAACTGTATCTGCCAATTTCCAAAGTTTTGGGAAGAGTTCCTCGTTGCAGCTTTCTTGAATCTGTGGCTCTGCCAATTGACCTAGTTCTTTGAGTTCATTTCCCCGCGGAGCCCCAAAAAATTCAGCAAAACCATTGGGACTGATAAAGAGTCGAATTTCAGTACCGTGCATTTCATCCCGTACTGCAGACAAGGGATGAAGAACTTTCCCTTTGTGCGAGCACACTATTTTCTCACGCATCTCTTCTGGCAGACAGACTGTTGCCACGTCACTACAGATTTGACGGGCCGGGTTATCGAGAATTCCCAAAGTAATTACTTCGAGATTGTCAAATTGTTCACCCACCTTCAAATGAACACATTCGCAGAACTGCTGTTCGTCCATTCCTGTGTTCAGCAAAGGGATACGCACAAACGGACGCTTACCATATTCCTCTTGAAACGCATAATGCACTCCGGGACCAACGGTGGCCTCAATCATGACACGCCTGCCCGTGGGCACGTCGATTTCCCCGCAATCTACTGCCAGATGGGAATAGCCATATCGCCCGGTCAAATCGTTGATCGTTCTGCCGATCTCATTGCGTGGCACGAAGAGGAGCAGAGCCAATTCGGATTTCCCTGTTGCAGCTCGGAAGGGTCCCGCTGGCATACTTTTTTCAAGTGGCGGTTCTGTATCAATGTAGGACTTGCGAACCCATTTACGATTTCTTGAAGATACATCAGACAATTTATATTTTTTCATATTTTGCATCATAATAGGGATACGATGCTGACTACATTTTGTGTTGTAACAGAGAATTTGGTACGCTAAAGATCAGCTGACTGGGCATCAACTGCTATTGTGTAGAACCAAACCTAGTCCAGACTTTCGAATTGAAAAATAGTGATCTCGGGCGGACAATTCACGCGGATTGGAAGCTTTGCCATTCCCAGACCTCGATTTGTATATTGATACATATTTCCAACCCGATACAGCCCGTTCGGATATTTCCATCCAAGGTGCGGGAGTATAGGCGGTCCCAGCAGTGGAATCACAACTTGTCCGCCATGAGAATGTCCGGAGATTTGCAAGTCAAATTTATTTGTACGCGCGCTTTTATCCGCAAGGTCTGGCTCATGGGCGAGAAGGATCGCCGCACTTTCATCCGGTAACTGAGTAATCACTTCATGGAGGCGAACATCTCCTTCCCAAACATCGTCTACACCACATAGATAAAGGTATTCAGCGTTGCGATTGAGTGCATACACCTTGTTGCTAAGATCCATAATTCCACAGGAAGATAACATTTGACGTACGGCATCTGCATTTATCCAATAATCATGATTGCCGAGGACGGCAAAAGATGGAATTTCCATCGCGAGGGGAGATAATACAGTCACCAAATCCTTGAGCGCCTGCCTCGCAGACTCGTCATAATTGTGCCCGATCACAAAATCTCCAGTGATGAGCAAAATATCTGGTTTTTGGGTTGTAATGAGGTCAACTACTTCCTTTAAACGATCTCGATCCATCCAACCGCCCATATGGATGTCGCTGATGTGCGCAACACGCAAACTTGAAAATACTTTTGGAAGTCTATTTAGTTTTAGACGTACATTTTCAATTTTAAATAAGCCCGGCTCAACCAGCATACCGTATCCTACTCCGCCGATTGCGAGCAAAAAGAAATTGATAAATCCAACCCAAAGGAGTTTAAGAAAATCGCGCCGCGTTACTTTATTCCCCATCATGTGCTGTTATTCATAGATCTGAATCCGTCTTCGCGGCCAAGATGAAATCATTCTTATATGAACCGCCAATTTTATCTGTCCATCAGTTGATTTGGTAACAGCCAGAAATCACAAGCGGCATTTACTTTTACCTGTCGGTTGAATCTAGCGGACAAAAAGCATAAATCAAGAGGTAGGATTTACAGTAACTGATCCGTCTTCGCGGCCATAATGAAATCGTTTTTATGCAACCCTTTTATCATATGCGTCCACCAATCAACGGTTACTTTCCCATATTCCGTAATTATCATAGGGTGATGGTCTTCTTCATCAGCAATGGCACCAACTTTGTTCGTGAATTCCAAAGCCTGAGCAAAGTTCTTAAATTTGAAGACGCGCTCTAACCGTTTAACCCCGTCTACTTCCTTGACTTGCCAATCTGGAATCTGTGGATGCAGCATGTAAATTTCGCCATCAGTCAAAGTCGGCTCACCAGCGCGACAAGCCACACATTTCATTTGATGTAAATCTGTCATCGCAATCCTTTTATCGATAAATTGGGATCGAAGGTTAAGCCCTCAGTTAGGAAGATTATACTCTCGTATCATTCAGATCGGTATGGAGTAAGTTTCGCCGCTAAACACGATGAATTCAGAATAGGTGCAAGAATATTTACTACGGATTTCTCACGTACTTTCGGATGATATTCAAAAGTATTTTGAGGCTGATGGGTTTGCTCATATATTCAGTTGCGCCTGCTTTGAGACAGCGTTCGCGGTCCCCAGGCATCGCCAGTGCAGTAAGGGCGATGATCGGCGTAGAAGCAAAAATAGGATTCGTTCTCAAACGAGCCATCGCATCCAGTCCATTCATCACAGGCATTTGAATATCCATCAAGATAATATTCGGGCGTACTACCTCGGCCTGCTCGATCGCTTCAGCGCCGTTATGTGCAACAACAATGTCATATCCATAACTCTCCAGAAAGTCACCAACGGTAATGATATTCGCGGCATTATCTTCAGCAATCAGGATCGTTGTATGGGTTGCCCCTTCAAGAGTTGATGCAATATCATTGTGTTGCCCTTTTTCTTGTAACTGAGTTCCCGAAAGGTCGCCAACCCGTTGTGTTTCATTCAAAAGCTCCACGGTCTCTATACCCAGTGGCAGACATACAGTGAAACGGCTGCCTTTGCCAACCTCACTTTGTACCTCAACACTGCCGCCGTGCAAATCGGTCAGCTTTTGAACCAATGTTAGGCCTAGACCAGTGCCATCAAATTGGCGATTGAGAGAACCGTCCAATTGAACAAATGGTTGAAAAAGTTGCCTCATGTTTTCCTCAGCTATGCCCGGACCCGTATCAATAATGGAGAACTCTATTCGGTCTTGTTCCAAGTTTGCTTCTACGTGCAGCGTAATTTGGCCTCTATCTTGCGTAAATTTAACTGCGTTGGAAAGTAAATTGATAAGAATTTGTTTTAAGCGGCGCGGGTCAGCTGGAATGTTTGCAAGCGCTGCTTTATTTTGATAAATCACTTGGATGGATTTCTTTGTAGCTTGGCCACTGATAAAAGCCAGACTTGAGCGACACAATTCGTCTACTGAAATAAGTTGTGGATGATACTCAAATTTTCCAGCTTCGATTTTTGATAGATCGAGAATATCCGTAATCAATTCGAGCAGGTGATTCCCACTAGATGCAATGATTCGCAACGATCTTTGTTGATCTTCATTCAACGTGCCACGCCGCTGTTCGAGAAGCGACTCTGATAATCCTAAAATACTATTCAGCGGAGTACGCAACTCATGGCTCATATTTGCCAAGAATTCATCCTTCGCACGATTTGCACGTTCCAGCTCCAAATTAGTCCGATTGAGTTCTGTGGTGCGCTCCGCGACCCGCTGTTCAAGTTCAAGTTTAGAGCGCTGTAGACCTTCAAATAGCTGTGCATTATCAATGGCGATGGCGGCTTGGCCAGCAAGTGTATCTAGAAACTCCACCCATTCATTATCAGGATATAGTTCAGTCTTATCGAAGATTTCGAGCACGCCCTTGAGCTCCCCTTGGGTAATCAAAGGTACGGCATAATAAGATACAAAAAACTCTTCTTCCAGCAACTCTACTCTTACAAAATCGCCAGGAGATTTCGACAGATTGACAACATGGACGGTCTGACGCTCCAACGCAGCTCTGCCTGCAAGTCCTTCGCCAACTCGCAACCGTGTCTTTTGAATTGCCGTTGAATTAAAACCATTTCCAGCTGCGTATTCAAGAGTGGACTCCACTGGGTTGAACAGCAGAATTGAAGCAGCGCTGATACCTAATTGCGAAATTGCGCCGCGTAAGATGATGATAAGACTCAATCGTACTTCAAAAGTACTGGTAATTGCGAGGTCAATGGTACGTAGCGCTCTCAATCTTTGCAATTGACGATGAATCTTTTCTTCGGCCTGCTTATGCTCGGTAATGTTTATCGTGGAGATGATGACCTTTGCGAAGCTGTTTTCATATCCGGGGACAACTGACCAGCGCAAGTTGACATAAATTTTTTCATTCGTAAGTGTTTGATCAATTCCCTCCCGTTCGAAATTGAGTTGCCCATTTGCAATTTGTATGAGCTCGTGTTCGAACTGCTCAAGGAATGGAACGGGTAGATGTTCAGTCATACTTCCAATCAATTCACTTTTTTCTTTGGCATGATACAGCTTCAAAGCTGCGCTATTAACATCCAGGATCCTGACGTGATCTGCACACTCCATTACAAAATCCGGATGTGCTCGCAAATATTCCGCAAGATTTTCGATTCCGTTATTTTTCAATGTATCCAGCCGTTGCTTTACTGCAGAGAAATCTTCCACCCATAGGGAAATGGGGGAATCTTCAAAAAGAATTCTATATTGTTCCTCGCTTTCCCGCAGAGCGACATCGGCACGGGCTTTTTCCTCACTCAGCTGTCTTTGGTTCAAAATGCTATGAACAGCAGAGCCTAAGCGTCCCAGGCGATCCTTCATAAGATAATCAGCTGCGCCCAATTTCATAGCTTCTACTGCGATCTCCTCACCAATGGTGCCGGAGATCAGGATGAATGGAATCTCTATCCCACGTTCTTTTAAAATTCGCAGAGCGTGAAGTCCATTAAACTGAGGCAAGGCAAAATCAGACAAAATGAGGTCAGGTGGCCATTCCAGGGCAGCTAAAAATGCTGCCTCAGTATCTACCTGGCGATACTCAACTTCAAATCCGTCCTGCTCAAGTTGCAACATAACAAGTTGCGCATCGTCGGGAGAGTCTTCAACCAATAAAACATGTAGGATGTCATTCATCGAAATTACCTGTCCGGCGGAGGCTCGTTTAACTTCACCCAATACTGCTTAATCTGCTTAATGGCCTTCGTGAATTGAAGAAATTCAACCGGCTTACGGATGTAGCTATTCACGCGATTTTGATAACCAATCCGAAGATCCCGCTCTTCATTCGAAGAGGTCAGGATCACCACTGGGATCAATTCCGTTCGCGGATCGGCGCGCAATTGCTGTAATACCTCCAACCCGGTTACTTTGGGAAGTTTGATGTCGAGAAGTATGACCAGCGGTGTGTCGGTAACGTCTCGCCCGGCAAAAATACCTCTTCCAAACAGATAGTCGAGTGCTTGGGCACCATCTGTTAAAGAAATAATCTCATTGCTGAGATGCTCCTCTTCGAGCGCCATGTGCATCAATTCCTGATCGTCTGGACTGTCTTCCACAAGCAGAATCTTCTTAGCCTTCATGGTTTCCTCCTAGGGTGAAATAAAACGTGGCACCTTTGTTCAAATCTGCTTGTGCCCAAATACTTCCACCATGACGACTAATGACACGTTGCACTGTTGCCAGGCCGACGCCCGTTCCCGGAAATTCTGCAACGGAATGCAAGCGTTGAAATGCACCAAAAAGCTTATTGGCATAGGCCATGTCAAACCCAACGCCATTGTCACTTACAAAGAAAACAGGTCCCATGATCTCAGTACCTTCATTTGGAATTACTTTAGAGTCCGGAATGTGGGAGGAGAGAACCCCAAACTCGATATAGGCTTGCGGTCGGGTGGAGGTAAACTTCCAGGCGTTCGTTAATAGGTTTTGCATGACGATGCGGATCAGACCAGAATCACCACTGGCTACAAGTTGTTCTTTCACTTCAAACAACACCTGCCGATGCGGTTCCAGTGCGCGCAATTCTTGATCCACTTCGCGCGCTAAATCTCCAAGATTGATCACCTCCCTTTTCATCTCCCTACGAGAAATTCGTGAAAGCAACAACAAATCATCAATCAATTGTCCCATGTGCTGCGTGTTATGCCCAATCCTTTCCAGAAAGTGTTTGCCCTGCTCTCCAAGGGTGTCCGCGTATTTGCCAGATAGCGCCTGGCTAAATCCGTTTATGGCACGAAGAGGTGCTCGTAAGTCATGTGAGACTGAATAGGAGAACGCTTCCAGTTCTTTATTGGTTGCTTCCAAGGCGATCCTGCGTCGCTCCAATTCCTGATTGAGCCGCAGAACTTCGGCTTCGGCGCGTTTACGTTTTGTTATATCGTGCTGAATGGTCAGCATACACTCCTGCCCGCCTAATATTATTTGCTCAAGAGAAACCAGTACATCTAAAATTTGCTTAGACTTGGTATGGACTTGTATTTCTATATCTCGTACATAGCCAAATTGCTTTCCCGATTGCAAGATTTTTGCGCGTGCTTCTCTGTCAACAAGCCCCAACTCTAAAGAATCGTGACCGATCATTTCATCCCGGCTGTAACCAGTCAGCTTTGCCATGGATTCGTTTATCTCGATATAGCGGCCGCTGTCCGCCCTTGCAATTGACATGGCCGCCGGGCTCGCAAGAAAGGCTTTTGAGAATTTCTCTTCAGATTCTTGCAACTGTGCGGCGTACTGTTTCAAATCCGCGTTCAATTTTTGGATATTCTCTTCAAAGAGCTTACGTTCGGTAATATCTCGTGAAATGCCTAATATTCCTACGATCTGACCTTCCTGATTACGCAAGGGCACTTTGGATGTGGAGACCCACGCTACATGCCCATCCGGCCAAACTACATACTCTTCAAGATTCACGATCACCTGCGCTGTTCTCATCAATTCCTGTTCCTCTTCATAAGCTCGTTGCGCATGAGGAAAAAAGTCGAAATCTGATTTACCGATAACTTCAGATGGATCATTTACTCCCATCAGTTCGGCCTGGGATCTGCTGTTTCTGATAAAGCGACTGTGACGATCTTTAAAATAGATCTGATCTGGAATATTATCCAGCATAGCTTGCAATAAGGTATTGGCTTCTGAAAGTTCAGCAGTGCGTGCCGATACGCGTTGTTCTAGTTCTGCATTGAATTGCCTCAAAGCACTGAGCAGGTTGCTTTGTGTCATCGCAATTGCTACCTGGTTAGCAACTTCTTGACCCAGGCTAATTTTCTCAGCGTCGAAGTAATCAGGAAATTCAGAAGTCATACTGAATGCCCCAATCAGATCATTCTGCGAGAACAGCGGCAGGATGCATAGGGAACGGAGCCCTTCTTGGATGATGGTTTGAATATGGGGCGGCGGATCTGCCACTGTATGCAAATCCTGTATCAGCACAGATTGTTTTTCAGAAAGGGTTTGGAGCATGCCCTGAAACGCTGCCAGTGGAATTCGCGTTCCCTTTGGGATGAGTGTTTCCCGGGTTGTCTTCACATCGAATGTGAGTGCTTCGTCAGCGGCTGCGTCAATTAATGTCAAAGAGGCGCGCTGACAGTCAATCAATGCACGGATATGACTCAATGCTGCGCCGACAATATTTTCAACCGAATCAGAGGAGAGGATAGCCATGTCGATTTCGCGCAGGGCGTTCAGTCTCTGATTTTGTCGATGCAGCGTTTCCTCCACCTGTTTGCGTTCCGTAATATCCACGATGGTAGCCATCACCAAGAAGCCTTCGTGCGTTTCCATGGGAGTCAGGTGAATTTCGATGGGGAATTCACTTCCATCTTTGCGGAGGCCATAAATATCATGTCCAACTTCTACAAAGCGGGTCTGTAGCTCAGCGATAAAGTCGGCACGGTCGCCTGTATGCAGGTCGCGTAAACGGTCAGGAAAAAGCTTCTCCACGCTCAACCCCACAAGTTCTGCACGATCATACCCGAAGAACCTCTCTGCCTGTTGGTTAACCATGTTGAGTCTGCCCTCCGCATTGATCAGGACAACTGCGTTTGGTGAAGATTCAACGACCAAACGGAATTGTTCCTCAGCTTCTTTGCGCGCTGTGATATCACGGTTAACAGCGATGATTCCGAGGATCTTTCCAGTACGATCTTTAAGTAAGGAGACAGAGGCCAGAATATTGATTCTCGTTCCGTCTCTGCGTTTGTGAATCACTTCCCCTTTCCAGCTGCCATGCCGAAGCAGTCGCTCGCGGGTCTGCATCTCAGGCTCCTCAGGGTATTCAGTTAAAAGAATTTTCCGGCTGGGGCTGCCAATGGCCTCGTCTGCGCTCCAGCCATATAGTGTTTCCGCTGCATGGTTCCAACTGGTGATGTTGAAATCTGAATCAGTAGTGATTACGGCATCAGAAACATTTTGCAAAAGATCAGCCTGGTGGCGAATTTGTTCATCAGCTTGTTCGCGTTTGGCGTCGACGCGATTGAGCCAACCTGAGTTTATCCACAGCATAATGCTTTGCAACGCGAAGATTAAAACTACAATCATCGCCAGCCCAAAACGGGGGGTGTAAAGGCCAGCCCGCTCACCCCACAAGCTAATCAAACTTAGCAGGATGGGTATCCCTATCGCCAGCGGAAGCA
>WNFZ01003176.1_pt1 | contig 23343 bp, 25 predicted proteins | sample 5400081 | NCBI WGS metagenome assembly WNFZ01 (sample SAMN13153365, study PRJNA577476) | soil metagenome | isolation source: 80 cm soil or saprolite under grassland replicate 1 | place: USA:California | collected 2016-06-15
CTCAAGTCAAGCGGTTGATCTGCGTGACGGGCTTCGGGGCGGGCGACAGCCGCGGCCGCGGCGGGTGTCTTTATAGCGCGGCGTTTCATCTGCTGCTGGGGCGCGTCTATGACGACAAGGACGTGCAGGAACGCATCGTCCGCATGAGCAAGCTCGACTGGGTGATCGTGCGTCCCGTGATCCTGACCAATGGGCCGAAGACGAACGCTTATCGCGCGTTGGTCGATCCGCGCGGCTGGACATGCGGGTTCATCTCCCGCCCCGACGTGGCGGATTTCCTCGTCAAGCAGATCGACGACGGCGCCTTTCTGCATAAGACGCCGGTGCTCACGAGCTGACGCGAACGCCGCAGCCGCCGGGTGGCACGGCCTCATCCCGCGAAGATGTTTTTATGAGGGAAGGCACCTTTGAGATGAAGTCAAATGAGCTTTAGGATGCGTTGCTGCGGTTTGTTCGAACGACCTACGCACTGTCCGCCACATCTTGAGGCACCGGCGGCGGCCGAACTGAACTATTTCACTTCCCGCAAATAGGACACCCCATTCTCGACTAAGCGATCAATGTTTCTCTCGCCCTTCTGGGCTATGTCAATAATTTGCTTGGCGAGCAGCGCTCGCGTCGAAGGCGCACAAGCATCATCTGCCAGCGGGCTGCCAGAAGACTTGAACTTGTCCCAAGCCTTGTCAAACGCTGTCGTCAGAATATGAGTTGTTTCAGGATCAAAAGCTGCTTTCTGAAGCAGAGCATCGATTGGCATAACGCACCCCTTCCCGCTTTAGGGGCGATCGGCTGCCCGAGCCGGCATATCTGACAGGCCGATTGATAGTCGCTTGGAATGGGAATGAGTGCAAGAAAAACTGCGCCAAGCGTGAGCCACCCGCCCGCGGGGGCCGCGCTGAGCCAACCTTGTGCCTCAATCCACGAGCTTGGCGCCCGAGGCCTGGATTACCTTGGCCCAGAGCGGGGTCTCCGACGCGATAGCGGCGGCAAACTGCGCGGGCGAGGTGCCCATCGGAACCATGCCGAGCTCGTCGAAGCGTTTGCGCACATCGAGCAGGGCCAGGATGCGCACCGCCTCGCGGTGGAGCTTGGCAATGATCGGCTCCGGCGTGCCGGCCGGCGCCAGCAGTGCGAACCAGGCAGTGGCGTCGAAAGCCCGGGAAGCCCGCTTCGACCATGGTCGGCAGGTCGGGCGATGACGGCGCGCGCGTGAGCGAGGTGACCGCGAGCGGGCGCACCTTGCCTTCGCGCGCGAGCGGCAGCGCCGCGCCGGGGGTTCGCATGCAAAATTTCGAAATTAAATACAAAAAACCCACCACGATATTGGGTCGGGATTCTCAGGGGAGGGGGCAGCAAATCTCTGGGGCTTTGGGGCGGGAACCGCGGGGCTACCCCACGAACATATCCGCAGATTTCAGATCTTTTTTTTGACGGATCGCCGCTAAAGAGTGAGGGGCGCGCACCGGGTAGAAAGCGTCGCCCCTCTGCCTGACCGTGCCTTGCCGCGAAAACTCGACCGCCGAAGCCGATAAAGTCTCCTACCGCTCTACCAACGGCTTGCCGGGAGACCGAGTGCCCCGCCACGGGTGCATTTTCGGTGGGGTGTCATACGAAGCTTAAGCTTCATCGCAACACCTCCTTTCTTGCGCCTTCAGGATGCGCAAAGGGCAGGATAGCTCAAATATCAAACTGAGGCGCCGCCGCCCTACTGAGTACAGTTCTGATGGATTCGCGGGTCCTCCCGCCGGCGAAAAGCAATGCGGGGGGCAACCGCGCGAGAGAGCGCCAGCGGCGCAACTGAAAAAATTAAGTTAACGTGTGAACACGTCAACGCGCATGTGAACACGTTAAGGCGTTAACACGCCCGGTTAACTCCTCGCGATGCGCCCTTTCGTTTGGAGAATGATAGATGCGCAAGTCGGTCAACTGTAATTCCGATCGAGCGATAAAGTCTCAGGGTCGTACACCTATCCTTGCACCTATCAAGGGCGGCCGAAATCTGGCATGTGAACATGCCGATGACATGTCGGATTACCTAAAACGGCCGCGCAAGGTAGTTCCGCCGCGCCCGGATGCTTGGCTCTCGTTCGGACCAGAAGGACTCTTCCTGTGACGCGTGCCGGTGGGGCGAAGGCTGTGGTGGGGCGTGCCGTTAAGCTGAGCCCTTTCGAATGGCTTGCGATCAATGGGCGCAAGGCCCAATTCAGGCATAGTGCCGCGTGTCACATCACTGGCTTGTCCGCCGACACTTTTAAGAATTGGGAGACTCGGGGGATCATATCCACAGAACGGCTCAGTCACGGAGTGTACAGAAAGTATTGCGGCCACGATCTAATTGTTTTCGGCCTCGCCGGGAAACTTGTCCAATTGGGGCTCGGCGCCAAGGACTCCGCTCAAGTGGCCTTGCATATTTGGCGCGAGCTGCTCAAGCCCATAAACCGCATCAGACGGGGAAAGGTTCGTCGCCCTTCCAATTTTTCAAACGCGACCGCATTCATATCGTCCGCAGGGCGACGTGGCAGGAAGAAGGTCCGGATTGAATTCGGACAAATTCGGGTGCCGGCGCAGAATATCCAAGGTGGCGAGCCGGTAATCGTCTTTCCATGTGGCCGCGTTGTTTCGAGCATCGCGGCCAAAGCATGCAAATATCGAGTCCATGAAAGACGGATCGAAGAGAAACTGGGCGAATGGGAGATTCAGGACCCACCAACGAGAACGCGCGCCTGATGGTTAGCACCTGCTCGCGCAACCTGTCATCTTGACGGCTGGTCAGGCGCGTCCGATATTCTAGCTGGTGTTAAAACTGCCAATTCATGGTCAGGCTTCGAACCATATTCATACTTCTGGTCGTACTGTCGGTGGCTATGCTGCCGGTAGCCGGTGCTATCGCCATCCCAAGCGATGAGCTGGTGGTCTCGGACGAAGTGGTCGTATCCGCCCATGATTGCTGCGACCATGAGGGAATGCCGGCCGACAATACGATGAGGGACTGCCATGCGGCCGCCGGCTGCGCCACCAAGTGCTTCAGCGTGTGTGGCGTGATATTTTCGAACCCCATGATTCATCCGCCCGTGACCGGGGCTGAGCCCTCATTCCCAACGAAGACCTTCCACTCCCAAGAAGGCAATCCGCCCTTCCGTCCTCCTCGGGTCTGAATTTCAGCCAATTTGTGCTGCAAGGTGTGAGCCTGAAAGCTCACGCGGATAGTCGTTCGGCTGCGCGCCTGAATCCCTTCGGCGCAACGCCGAACAGAGACCCATGAGGAGCTTGAACATGTATCCCAAATTCGCGCTCGCAGGGGCCGCTTTGGCGGCTGAAATGATCCTGACCAGCGCCGCGTTCGCGGGCGCGAGCGACTACACCTTCGAACCCGTGAAGGCCGACGTGAAAAAGGGCAACGGCGTCACGCTGGCAGTACGTCTTGTCCATAAGCCTACCGGGAAGCCGGTGGGCGACGCGGTCATTTTCTCCCCGCGCATCGACATGTCGCCGGAAGGCATGGAGACGATGACGGCACCGGCCACGCCGGTTGCGGGAAGTGAACCTGGCACCTATGGCTTCAAGACAGATCTCGTCATGGCTGGAGGCTGGCTCCTGACCGTCTCAGCAAAGGTGCAGGGCGAGCCGGAGACTGTGACGGGAAAGATCACATTCAAGGCCGCGGACTAAGCCATGCTCCGGTCCAGCATAATCGGCCTGCTCGGCGCGTTGGCGCTGACGGGGCCGGTGCCGGCAGCGCCCAAGACCACCGCGCCCGGATCAACCGTGGGCGAGCTCATCGCGCTCGCGCGGCAGCTCAGCCCCGAGCTCGCCGCAGCCGCGCTCAATGCCGAGGCCGCCGTCGCCCGCATCACGTCGGCCGGGGCTCTTCCCGACCCTATGGGCCGGGTCACCACGGACAACCTCGACCAGCGCAACGTTTCCATGAACGGAAGGACCACTCAATACAGGCTGATGCAAGAGTTTCCGCTCTGGGGAAAGCTCGATATCAAACGTGACATCGCGAGCTTCGAGGCGACCGCCGCTCAACATCGCCGTCGCAGCGCCGAGCTCGAACTGGTGGCACGGGTGAAAGGCGTGTTTGCCGCGCGGTACGCGACGTTCCAGGCTCTGACGCTGACGCAGCAGACGCTGGACACCGTCACGACCGCCACCGCGAACGTTCGGGATCGCTACAGTCAAGGAGGCGCCGCGCAAGACGACGTGCTGCGACTTGAGATCGAGGCCGAGGAGCTGAATATCGAGATCGAGCGGTTGCGCGGCCAGGCGATCAAGACCGCCGCACAGCTCAACGCGCTCCTCAATCGTCGCCCCGATGCACCGCTGGCGCGACCGGCGGCGCTACGTCCCCTCCCAAATGAAAGCAAGATGCGGATCGCAGCATTGGTCGACCGCGCGGTCAGGCTGAACCCTTCGATTGCGGAGGGCGAAGCGAAAGCAGGGTCGGCGAGCGCCATGAGAGAACTCGCCGAGCGAAACCGCTATCCCGACATCAATCTAGGGGTGATGACCACACAGGACCGCGACGGCTATGCCGGCGCCGGCGTGATGGGTGAGTTCCGTGTCCCGCTGCAATGGGGTGCCAAGGAAGCGGAAGTTTCTGCTGCGACTGCGGAGCAAGCCGCAGCCGAGCAACGACTGAGGACGCTCAAGGCCGCGCTGCAAGGCGAGGTCGCGGGCATGCTGGCCGAATATGGCGCGGCGAGGAAAACGCTGGCGATCCTTCAGCAACATCACTTGCCCAGGTCCGAGCTTATGGTTCGATCAAGTTTGTCGGCGCTCGAAACCGGTCAGGCCGATGCATTCAAGGTGCTCGATGCCATCCGACGTCTGCGAACCGTCCAGCTCGAGATTCTCAAACTTCGGGTTCAGCTGCAAGCCACACTGGCGGACATCGAGAAGGCGGTCGGAGAAGATCTATGAGCCGCGGCGGAATTGTCTTTTTGATCGTCGTCGCCGCGGTGGGAGGCGCGGCCGCAGGCTATTGGTACGGACGGTCGACGACGGTGACGCGGGACTCTCCCCCGCTCGCCGAAGCTACCGCGGCCGAAGCGGAGCGGACCATTCTCTATTATCGCGACCCGAGCGGCGCACCGTACTGGTCGGCGACGCCGAAGAAAGACGACCAAGGTCGCGACTATCTTCCAGTTTACGATGACGAGCCATCGTCGGCGGCGTCGAAGCCGGCGACTCGGTCTTCATCGGCCGGTTCTAAGCGGATTCGTTATTACCGGAATCCAATGGGACTGCCGGATACATCTCCGGTTCCCAAGAAGGATTCGATGGGGATGGACTACATCCCGGTCTACGAAGGCGAGGATCAGGACGACGACAACACCGTGAAGGTGAGCCTGGATCGGATCCAACGGAGCGGCGTCCGTATCGAAAAAGTGCAATTGCGAACTGTGGTTCGGGCCTTCCGCGCACCGGGCATCGTACGCATCAATGAGCGAAAGCTCTCGGTCGTGACACTTCGGGCGGAGGGGTACATCGAGGAACTGCATGTCAATGCAACCGGCGAGACGGTGAAAGCGGGGGCGCCGCTCTTCCGTCTTTACAGCCCACCCCTGGTGCAGGCGCAGCTGGAGTACGCGCTCGCCGTCAAGGCAGCCCGTACCATGCGCGATGCGAACCAGATGGCGATGGTCGACGGCGCCGCCCAGAAGCTCCGTAGTCTCGGCATGCCCGAGGCGCGCATCCGTGAAATTCAGGAGAGTGGCAGAGTATCGCGCACTATCGAGTGGCCGGCGCCGGCAAGTGGCACTGTACTCGAAAAGAAGGTGATCGACGGCCAACGCGTTATGGCCGGGGATGAGCTCTATCGGATCGCGGACCTCTCGACAGTATGGGTGATTGCCGAGGTGCCGGAGCGGGATATCAGTTCCATTACGTTGGGGAGCACGGCGACCGTTACCTTCCGAGCCTTTCCCAGCCAGCCGGTGGAAGGACGCGTGACGTTCATCTACCCCGAGCTGAAGGCGGAGACACGAACCGCCCGGGTGCGGATAGAACTCCCGAATCCGGATGGTCGATTGAAGCCTGACATGTATGCGGACGTGGTCTTTCACGAGGACTCGGCCGACAAGCCTGTGATTGCCGTGCCTGACAGCGCGGTCATCGACAGCGGTACCCGCCAGCTTGTGCTCATCTCGAAGGGCGAAGGACGTTTCGAGCCGCGCGTGATCAGGACGGGCCGACACGGCGACGGCTACGTGGAGGTGCTAGAGGGCGTCAAGGAAGGCGAAGAGGTGGTCACTTCCGCGACCTTCTTGATCGACGCCGAAAGCAACCTACGGGCGGCTCTGAAGGGATTTACCGAACAGGAGTCCCAGAAATGATCGCCGCCGTCATTCGTTGGTCAGCGCGAAACATCTTTCTCGTCGGACTGGCATCTGTTTTCATCGGCTTGGCCGGCGTCTACGCGCTCAAGCATGTGCCGCTCGATGCAATTCCCGATCTCTCCGACGTTCAGGTCATCATCTACACCGAATATCCGGGCCAGGCGCCGCAAGTCGTCGAAGATCAGGTCACCTATCCCCTGACCACTTCGATGCTCAGCGTTCCGCGGTCGCGGGTCGTTCGTGGGTTTTCCTTTTTTGGAGTTTCATTCGTCTATGTCGTCTTTGAGGACGGTACCGACTTGTATTGGGCCCGTTCGCGCGTTCTCGAATACCTCAACACCGCGGCGCAGCGATTGCCGTCGGGAATTACGCCGACGCTCGGGCCTGACGCGACCGGAGTAGGTTGGGTTTACCAGTATATCGTTCGCGGCAACCAAAAAACTCTTGCCGAATTACGTACCGTCCAAGACTGGCAGGTCCGGTACGCGATCGCCAAAGCCGAGGGCGTAGCGGAAGTCGCAAGCGTCGGCGGCTTCGTCAAGCAGTACAGCATCGTGGTCGATCCGCGGCGGCTCCAGGCGCTGGGCATAACACTCGACAAGATACGGGCTGCTCTGCGCGCGAGCAACCGCGATGTCGGCGGTCGGACGGTCGAGCTAAGCGAAAGAGAGTTCGCAATTCGCGGCCGCGGCTACGTGAAGAACATATCCGATCTGGAACAGATCGTGGTCAAGAGCGACCGCGGCGTGCCGGTCTTGCTCAGAGACGTCGCCCGTATCGAACTTACGCCGGACGAACGTCGTGGCATCACCGAATTCAACGGAGAAGGCGAGGTCGTTTCTGGGATTGCGGTTCAACGCTTCGGGCAGAACGCACTTACGGTCATCGCAAACGTGAAGGATCGTCTTGCGGAAATCGCGTCGGGCTTGCCTCAAGGCGTTACGATTCAAGCGGTTTATGACCGGTCGGATCTGATCAATCGCGCCATCGAGACCCTCAAAAGAACGCTGATCGAAGAGAGCATCATCGTCGCCCTCGTCTGCTTCGTGTTCCTCCTTCACGTGCGCAGCGCGTTCGTTGCGATCATTACCCTGCCGCTCGGCATATTGATCGCGTATATCTGTATGTATGTGCTCGGGCTTAGCTCGAACATCATGAGTCTCGGCGGCATTGCCATTGCCATCGGCGCGATGGTCGACGCCGCGATCGTCATGATCGAAAACGCGCACAAGCGGTTGGAACGCGCTTCGCCTGATCAGACAAGGATTGAAGTGATCACCGAGGCGGCGATCCAGGTTGGGCCCGCGCTGTTCTTCAGTCTCCTCATTATCACTGTGTCGTTCCTGCCGATCTTCACGCTCGAGGCGCAGGAGGGCCGGCTGTTCAGGCCGCTCGCCTACACCAAGACTTTCGCCATGGCCGCGGCTGCGTTCCTGTCCATAACGCTCGTACCAGCGCTCATGACCCTGTTCGTGCGTGGCCGCATCGTGCCCGAACACCGGAATCCGGTGAACCGGTTCCTGATCTGGGCATACCGGCCGGTCATCCTTGTCGCGCTGCGGTTCAAGTGGACCACGATAGTCATTGCGCTTGCGGTACTCGCGGCCAGCCTCTGGCCGGCGGCGAAGCTCGGCATGGAGTTCATGCCCACGCTCAACGAGGGCACGCTCTTCTATATGCCGACGACGCTCCCAGGTCTCTCGATTACGAAGGCCGCGGAACTGCTTCAGACCCAAGACAAGATCATCAAATCGTTCCCCGAAGTCGAATCTGTCTGGGGCAAGGCCGGGCGCGCGTCCACTGCGACCGATCCTGCCCCGACCGAGATGTTCGAAACGGTGATCAACTTGAAGCCGGCGAACGAATGGCGGCCCGGGATGACGGTCGACAAGCTGATCGCCGAGATGGACAAGGCGCTCCAGTTCCCGGGCGTCTCGAATGCCTGGACCATGCCGATCAGAGCGCGCATCGACATGCTCTCGACCGGCATACGCACGCCGGTCGGCGTAAAGGTGTTCGGAAAGGATTTGGGTGAGATCGAAAACCTCTCGCGGCAGATCGAGGCCGTCATCCGAAAGGTGCCCGGCACGACCAGCGCCTATGCCGAACGGGTGATCGGCGGATATTACCTCAACGTCGATCCGGACCGGACCCAGCTTGCCCGATACGGTCTGATGGTGGATGACATCCAGAATGTCATCGCAATGGCGTTAGGAGCGGAGGCGGTGACGACCACTGTCGAGGGCCGGGAGCGATATACGGTCAGCGTCCGGTACCCGCGCGACTTCCGCAGCGATCCGCAGGCAATTGCGACCCAAGTTCTCGTTGCGTTACCCGATGGCGGCACCGTCCCATTGGCAGAGGTCGCCAAAGTAAGTCTTGCACCGGGGCCGTCGAGCATTCGCACCGAGAACGCCCAACTCGCCGGTTACATCTATGTCGATTTTCGTGACCGGGACCTCGGCGGATATGTTGCCGACGCCCAGAAGGCGGTCGCCACGCAGATCAAATTCCCGCCCGGCTACTACGTTACGTGGAGCGGCCAGTTCGAGTATCTCGAGCGTGCCAAGGCACGCCTTCAGGTGGTCGTGCCGTTCACGATCCTCATTGTCTTCTTATTGCTGTACCTCAACTTCCGACGCGTGACCGAGACCCTGATCATCATGCTCTCGGTGCCCTTCTCGCTGGTGGGCGGCGTGTGGCTGATGTGGTGGCTCTCCTTCAACCTGTCGGTCGCCGTTGCGGTGGGCTTCATCGCGCTCGTCGGTGTTGCCGCCGAGACCGGAGTCGTGATGCTGATCTATCTCGATCAGGCCTACACCGAACTGCGGGAGAGCCGGGCGGCTGAAGGCCGGCCATTCACACACGACGACCTCTACGCGGCAATCATGCACGGCGGAGCCGAGCGGGTGCGCCCGTTGATGATGACGGTCGCGGCAATTATTGCGGGTCTCCTCCCGATCATGTGGAACCAGGGCACGGGCGCCGAGGTGATGCAGCGCATCGCGGTTCCCATGATTGGCGGCATGGTGTCCGCGACCGTGCTCACGCTGGTTGTCATTCCTTCGATCTACGCGGTGGTCAAAGGGATTGGATTGCCAGCCGCCCGTTGGGATGGAGACGCGGCCGGCCGGGCCGAACGTTCGCGACCGCTCGAAGTACACGAGGGAGCAAAATGATTTCGCGCCGGAAAGCGGAGTGTCACCATACGAAGAGTTGTTCCGATACCGGCGTACGCAATGTCGACGCGGTTGGTTCCGCTGGCCCTGGCCGATCAGGAAACGGGCGGATCGGCCTGTCAAGGCTCCGACAAGATGCCCGTTGCTACCTATGACGCAGCTCGACATGCACAGGAGAACATGATGTTTGTTTTCGACAGTGCTTCCCGCCGGCGACGCGCCGGATATCTGGCTTGGACGTTGGCAATCGGCATGGCGCCGATGCTATTTCCGTCCGGCGAGATTCGCGCGCAGGGCATGAACATGAAAGACATGCCTGCCATGAAAAAAGACATGCCCGCCAAGAAGGGAGAAGCGACGAAGACAGCAGCCGGCACCGGGACGGTAACCGCCATGGATACGGCAAAGCGCAAGGTGACTCTCGATCATGGGCCAATCCCCGACATCAATTGGCCGGCGATGAAGATGGAATTCTCAGTGGCACCTTCGGTCGATCTTTCGAAGGTGAAGACAGGAGACCGGGTCGGGTTCACGCTGAGCGGCTCGGGCAACTCCTATACCGTGCAGTCAATAAACCCCGGACACTGACAGCCGATCGGAATGTGGACCGTGAGCGGGAACCCTCAGGTCCCCGCTCACGGAGGATAGGTTATCGCGTGATCGCTTGTGAGGAGTGATGCGCAATGGCGGAGTCGCGGGTCCGGTCTAACGATCGTCCGGTGAAGAACAAAGAATGGTGACGACGCCATGGATATGGCGGAATTTCTAAAGTGGAGAAAATCGCTCGGGTACACGCAGGAGGAGGCAGGAAAGAAGCTCGGCGTCAGCAGGGCGACTATCCAAAATTGGGAAAAAGGAGTGACGCGCATTCCGAGAGCGGCCGAATTGGCCTGCCTGCAGGTCGCACGACGATGGAAGCAGCGCCCCGAGTTCGGGCCTGTAGCATTGGTCTACACCGACGGTCCGATGTGGCAAGAGCTTCGAGACTCTTATTGCACTGTCGTTCTGCATTGCGACCTCTACTCCAATAACGAGGCTGCGTTGCAGCAGGCGTGCCGGTTCAAGCAAACCTCAAACATCATTTATCGATTCATCATGGAAGAAAATGGTGGGATTGTTTGGAACGGCCCTGAGCTCCTCCGTGAGTGCGCGCGGCGAAGTTCTACACCAGCCAAGTAGAGCGAGTCAGGCTCGTCGAGCGCCTAAAAAAAGCAGACAGGGCAACACGATGGATCCGTGGGACTTCAAAAAGTGGCGAAGAAAACTCAAGTACTCGCAATTTGAAGCGGCGGAAGAACTGGGTCTCACCCGCGCGGCCATTCAAAATTGGGAACGCGAAACTGTTCCGATCTCAGAGGTTGTCGAATTGGCCTTTTGCTCACGTTTCTCGCTTGTCCGCCGCGCGGAACCGATTTTAACGTCGTGATGACAATTGGGGTCGCATTTGGATGATGTTGCCAGTCGTGTAGTCCTGCCGGGGGCGCTGGGGATGTCGGCCGATATAGACGCGATAGGCAGACAGGGGGCTGAAATGAAAAAGTTGGTTTTGTCCGCGGTTGCTGCGGTGGCGCTTGCAACACCGGCGCTCGCGGCCGATATGAAGCTCAAGGCGCCGCCGAAGCTGGCATCTTGGTGGGATACCTTCGAGATTTCCGGCCACGTGGAAGGCGGCATCACGGGTAATTCCGTCAGGCCTGCCGACGGGCTCAATTTCGGCCATCTCTTCACGGATCGGGCTAATACCTTCCTGTTGAACCAGGCTTTGTTGACGATACAACGCCCGCTTGATCCGAAAGCGACGGGCTTCGATGCCGGCTTCAAGTTCCAGGCAATGTACGGGACGGATGCGCGCTATACGCATTTCCTCGGCGAGTTCGACCAATCGATCAGCACTAGGAACCAGGTCGATATCGTCGAGGCTTACGCGGCGTTCCATCTGCCCTGGTTCACCTCGGGCGGTATGGACTTGAAAATCGGCCAATACGTCACGCTCGAAGGCGCGGAAGTGATCTATGCTCCCGACAACCTGCTTTACACGCATTCCTACATCTTCAACTTCGGCATTCCATTCAAGCACACCGGCATCATGACAACCACTCACGTGAACCCGGTCCTTGATCTCTATGTCGGCATCGACACCGGCGTGAATACGACGTTCGGTAATTCGTTCAATTGCTACAATTGTGGGGACAACAACCACGCCGTTGCGTTCCACGGCGGTCTCGGTTTCAACCTTTTGGACGGCAAGCTGACGATCTTGGCGACGACCCATATCGGCCCGGAAAATCCAAACGTGTCGCAGGTCGTAGCTGTGGGCGTCGATCCCAATAAAGATCTCCGCTATCTCAACGACGTGACAATAACCTTTAAGCCGACCGACAAGCTCACGTTCATCACCGACCTCAACTACATCCGTGACGACGGCTTCGGCGCGACCGGCGGCGGTGTGGCGCAATACGCCGCCTACGCGATCAACGACTGGCTGAAGATTGTTGGACGCGGCGAGATCTGGCGCGACAACAACGGCTTCTTCGTTGCTGCCTTCCCCGGCAACCTCGATTTCGTCATGGCCGAACATGGCAATCCGAACGCCGTGGTCATCAGCGGAGGCTCGACCACCTACGGGGCCCTCACGGGCGGCCTCAACATCACGCCGGAGCTTGCGAAAGGTGGGGCGGTTAAAGCTTTGATCTTCAGGCCGGAAGTCCGCTACGACTGGTCTTTGAACGGCACCACGCCTTTCGCTGCCGGCACGAAGCGCTCACAGTTCACCTTCGGCGGCGATGTCATCGCGAAGTTCTGAGCCACGCGAATTTGAAACAAAGCAAACGATCTTTCGTTTCTGCGGGCGGCGGCTCCTGACGAGCCGCCGCCCGTTGCTTTTTTGAGCTGGGTTTCGGTCATCAATATCACTGACGCGAGTACCTGCCTCCTTACGAGTTTCTCTCCGATACGAAGATACGGATCGGTTGATGTTGCGCCGCCACAAGGCCTCCTACACATTTCTGTGAACACCTTAGAACCAAACATTCCCATGAACACGTAACCAGCGCCTTCCGCCGAGAGCGCACATGAGCGCTTTCGAACAGACGAAGGAGCAAACAATGATTAGGAAAGGTCTTCTCGCGGTCTCGCTCCTTTTGCCGCTCACGGCGATATCGGGCGTCGCCTATGCCGGCCACAATTACCAACATCGGTCTAATGAAGCCTGGCGTTACTCGCCTTATGAGGCCCTGGCTTTGGAGCGAAGGGCGCCATTTCCTCAGGCTGCACCGCAGGTCAACTTTGACCACAAAGGCAAAGCTTTCAGGTCTTGCACCTATCAAGGCGGGCCGAAATCCCCCTGGTGGGTGTGCCGATGATCTGCTCTAGGCCGGTCGACGCGTAGATGACGCCGTGCCGCTTTATTGCCGTGAGCTGCAGCGGCCGATTCGCCAGCATCGGACCGCGCCAGCCAAGCATTCAACAACGAGAGATGCCACTCGACATCTCTACTGAGCAAGCTTTACCGCGGACATCCACCGAAATCGGTTGGCATGACCTCATCCCAGGCGGAAAAGAGGTCTCAGTCTGGCGTGATCTTCGACGCGTTCGACACCCGGAACGTTCTCAGCCGCGATGTGCAAGGCGTGGCGCTCCTCCGGGGTCTCCACGAATCCCGAAAGGTGAATAACGCCGTCCTGCACGACGATGTTCTTGGTAGGCAGATGCGCCCACCGCTGTGTCTCAAGCTCTGCAAGAAGCCGCTCACGAATCGCGCGATCGTCGATGCTCGCAGGTTTAGCAACCTCGGCCTTCGCCAGCGCCCGCAGCAAGTCGCTGCGAGCCACGATGCCGACGAGCTTGCCCCCGTCGACCACCGGTACGCCTTTGATACGATGCCGCTCCAGGAGCTTTGCAATTTCAGCAATCGACGCCGTAGGAGCTACTGTGATCACGGTCTTGGTCATGACGTCCGCCGCGACCCGGCCGTGTGTCTTGATGTAGTCGCGCGCGAGAGCGTTCGAATCCACGAAAGCATCGAGCCACCAAGTCCGGTGCCGCTCACCGGCGACTTCTGCATGGCCGAGCAGATCGCCCTCGCCAACGATTCCGATAACGCGCTTCTCCCGGTCGACCACCGGCACGCTACTGATGTGCCTCGTGTACATTAGTTTCGCGACTTCCCGAATAGACGTGTCGGGCGTGACAGCAAAGACGTCGGATGTCATTACATCGGCTGCCGTCAACATGTGCTTTCTCCACTTCGTCACCAGAGCAGAAACAATGGCGACTTGCGTCGCCGCCGGTTGGGCGTCGCCGCGTGCCGGAAGTCCCGCACTCGGGGAACAGCGCAACCACCAGGGGCCGCGGTTGCGGCCACCTCAGCTGATGACGATGGGTCTAGGAGGGTAAGGGTCCGGCGGTCGAAGGAAGCCGTCGGCCGGGAGAGCTACCGGCGCGCCCACGCGGGCCGGTATGATCCCCGTATCCACGGTTTTGGCAGGAAGAATTGCTCCGCCGATTGTGCAATGCACTAAACAGATGCCGCTCGCCACGCTACAAGGACTGACGCCGCAGCGACGACAACCTTGCGATGCCGGCATCGCTTTTGCAGAAGCCGCTTGAGATAGAACGACCGCCGCCCTCACACTCGAATATTCTCCCTCGGCGCTGAGTGCTGCCGGCCATAACACAAGCGCCGCGGCTATCAGGAACGCGCCAAAACGATGAATGGTGTCCGCGTTCATGATTAAAAAATAGCAATCAAACGACGGTTTTGCCAGAGACAAGTTGAATCTCGGGGCCGGAACTGGGCACAGCGCCCCCTGGCGCTTGGCCGGGCGAATTGTTATTTTGTGGCCATGGTACGGAATCGCATCCGTCGCCTCTGCGCTGTGTTCTTGGCCCTGACGCTGGCCATCGGGGTGTCAACGCACGGCGTTCACGCGTCGGACATGGGCGTCAAGATGGCCGCGGCGGCGGCAAGCGATATGCCGATGCCCGGTAAATGCGACTGCGGCGGCAACGACAAGATGTCGGTCGCTTCTTGCTCCAGCCAGTGCGCCGGCATACCAGCGATTCAGGCGCCCGGCCTTGCGCTCGACATCGTCCTCATCGGGGGTTACGCCGACGTTGCTGCGCCGCCCACAACCGGGCACACGCGCCCCCCTGATCCCTACCCTCCCAGACCTGCCGTCCTGACCTGAGGCACATCGCCCTCGGGCGACGCGATCCTCGCGCGCGCATGTGACGCCGAACGCGTCGCAGCCGCAATCCGGCACAGTTGCACGCGGCTCAAGAGCCGCGCTGCCGCACACGCCAACGGACAGGATGGCTCAAGATGTCTTCTGTTCTCCATCGGAAGATCAACCGTCGTGCGCTTCTGATTGGCAGCGGCGGCTTTGCGGCCGCGGCGTTGCTTCCGCGTGTTGCACGCACGGCCATGGATTCGGTCAAGGACCTCACCCTCACCCTCACCGCGGCGCCGGGTCGTGCGCCGCTCGTCGGCGCTTCTTATCCGTCCACCGATGTCTGGTGTTACGGAAACAGTATTCCGGGCCCCGAATTTCGCGTCCGACAAGGCGAGCCCGTTCGTGTCGTCGTTCGGAACCAGCTGTCGGAAGACACCACCGTCCACTTGCACGGCATACGGCTGCCCAACGCCATGGACGGTGTGCCCGGCCTGACCCAGCCGCCGATCAAGCCCGGCGAGCAATTCACGTACGAGTTCACGCCGCCGGACGCGGGAACGTTCTGGTATCACCCGCACGCCGACAGCCTGCAGCAACTCGGTCGGGGCATGGCCGGCGCGCTGATCGTGGAGGAGCCGGAACCGATCGCGGTCGACCGCGACATTCTTTGGATGCTTGGGGACTGGCGGCTGACCTCCGACGCGCAAATCGCGCGCGGTTTCGGCAATGCCATGGAAGCCGGCGCCTCGTCAATGGCGCGCTCGCGCGCATCATGGCGCTTCGCTTCGAAGGCCATCGTCCCGTGGTCATCGCGATTGACGGGCAGCCCTGCGAACCGCACGAGCCTCAAGGTGGCCGAGTGTTCCTCGGTCCAGCCATGCGCATCGACGTCATGCTCGACATGCAAAGCGAACCCGGGCGGCGCTACCGGGTGATCGACGACTTCTACGACGGGCTTTCCTACTGGCTCACCCAGCTTGCCTACGACAAGCGACCGCCGATGCGAGCGCATCCTCTGGCTGCTCCGATTTCGCTGCCCCGCAATCCGCTGCCGGAGCCGGACCTCGCATCCGCCGAACGGCACGAGCTCAGATTGCAAGGCGGCATGATGGGCGGGGGCGCGATGATGGGAATGGGCGGCATGCAGGGCATGTCGCATGGCATGAGCTGGGCCATCAACGGGCACTCGATGAGCGGCGACGGTCACGCCGGCATGCCGCCGCTCCTGACGCTCCAGCACGGACGAAGCTACGTGCTGACGATGCGCAACGAGACCGCCTGGTGGCATCCGATGCACCTGCACGGCTACAGCTTTCGAGTCCTGAGCCGCAACGGCTCGCCGGTCCCACATCGGCAATGGGCCGACACCGTCCTCATACCGCCGAAAGAGTCGGTCGACGTCACCTTCGTCGCCGACAATCCCGGTGACTGGATGCTGCATTGCCACGTCACCGATCACCAGGTGTCGGGAATGATGACGGTGCTGCGCGTCGCTTGATCATGATCTTGTTTTTGCTGAAGGAGAACACGATGAACAGACGAGCCTTCTGCCTCGGTGTCGCATTTGCGACGCTGGCAATTCCCTTGCCGGCGGCCGCCGAGCCGATCCACGCGACCTTGTACAAGAACCCGCAATGCAGCTGCTGCGAGGGTTACGCTGCCTATCTGCGCCGCAACGGGTTCGTGGTGGATGTGAAGCCCACCAATGACCTCACGGAGGTCAGCCAGAAAGCCGGCGTCCCCGAAAAGTTTCAGGGCTGCCACACAATGTTCGTGGATGGATACGTCGTCGATGGTCACGTGTCGGTGAGCACAATCCGCAAGCTGTTGTCTGAGCGCCCGGCGGTCGCCGGCATCGCGCTTCCGGGCATGCCGGAGGGCTCTCCCGGCATGACCGGTTACAAGCATGGGCCATTTACGATCTACGCGGTGACCAAGGACGGCGCGCCGCCGACGGTATACGCGACCGAATGATGGATGGAATGCCGCGTGCAATGACGACTCTTCTGCGCCTTTGTTCGGCTCAACTGGTCACGGGGCTGTTTGCGGCGTTCGCTGTCGTTGCAACGTTGCATTTTGCCAGCGCGCAAGACGCGACAAAGTATTTCGTCATGCACGAGGCGCCGAAGGCAGTGGGCGCGATCAGCTTCCGGAACGAGCGCGGCCAGGTTCGAATCCTCGCCGATTTCAAAGGCAGGGTCGTGCTTCTCAATCTCTGGGCGACCTGGTGCGTCCCCTGTCGCGAGGAGATGCCTGCGCTCGATCGGCTGCAGGCGGCCTTGGGTGGCCCCGACTTCGAAGTGGTGCCGCTCTCCATCGACCGCCGCGGAGTCGATGCCGTGAAGAAATTCTACGTCGAAACCGGCGTCCACAATGTCGGAATCTTCATCGATACATCGGGCCAGGCGGTGCGAGCGCTCGGCGCGGTGGGATTGCCGACAACGCTGCTCATCGATCGCGCCGGACGCGAACTCGGCCGCATCACCGGCCCCGCCGAATGGGACGAGCCTCAAATGGTTGAGCTCGTCAAGCCTGTTATCGCGAAAGCGAGCGACGACGGGGAAGCTCAGTCTGCGCAGGGGGATCGCGATGCACCGGGCTCCCTATGGCACGGATTCCAGTGGCTGAAAGCGCTGATCAACAAGTGACCGATTCGAGGAGAAGCACATGACGACATCGGACGCGACAAAAACTGCGGGCCCGTCATCCGCGCGCGATCTGCTTGAAGCAGCCCGCCGTTACCTTGGAGGCCGACGGGCTCTCGCGGTCCTGGCTATCGGTGCGCTGATCGGCGGTACCGCGTTCAACTGGAACTGGCTGGCGGCTGCCGGCATTGCCCCGCTGCTGCTGACCGTGCTGCCGTGTCTCGTCATGTGCGGGCTCGGCTTGTGCATGAACAAGCTGATCGGCGGCTCCTGCGCATCGGAGGCGACGCAATCGAGGACATCAGCGCCGATTGAGCCGAAGGCCACAACAGACATCGCGGACACCACAGGCCCATCGACAGGCCAAGCCGCTTTGCGGCGAGGCGAATCCCAGTGAAATGATCTCTATGAAAAGCCAACCACTGAACCCGAAGAAGGACAGATAGCGATGCGCAAGTACACGACAGCTCTCGTGGTCGCAGCCGCTCTTGCCGCGACCATTGCCGCCGTACCGGCGCTTTATGCCGAGGACAACCACTCCGGTCCAATGATGAGGCACGGCATGATGGGAGATGACAATAACGGAGGCGGAATGGGGATGATGAAGATGATGAAGCAAATGAGCCAAATGATGGATCACTGCAGCAACATGATGAACGACAAGCGTCCGAACGATCAATGGCGGAGGAAACAGTCGTCCGATCAAGACAAATAGGACCTCATCAAGAGCCGGCAACACCGTCTCGCTCCGGCGGCTGACGGCCCGCCGGTCGACGACTTTACCACACGGCCTCCACTTAAGGGTGCGACGAGATGCGAAGATGAAGGAGTGAGGCGTGAAACCATTCGTCGCGACTGTCTTGGGAATGATGCTAAGCGTTCTGGCGCTGGCGCCGGTGGCGGTGGCACATTCCCTCAAGGAGCTTGAAGCCGAGCTCGGCGGTCGGGAGCAATATTTCCAGCCTATAGACAAAGACGCGCCTCAATTCGCGCTGGAAGACTCGGAGGGCCGGCCAGTTGCACTTGTGGACTTTCGCGGCAAAGTCCTCGCCTTGCACTTCATCTACACCCATTGCCCGGACGTTTGCCCGCTGCACCTCGACCGAATCGCTGAAATCCAATCGCTGGTCGATCAGTCGCCGATGAAAGACCAAGTCCAGTTCATAACCATCACGACCGACCCGAGCAGAGACAGAGGGAATGTCTTGATCGATTACGGTCGCGTACACGGCGTCGATGCGAGCAATTGGGCGTTCCTTACGACGAACCCTGATCAAGCCGAGGACACCACCCGCCAGCTCGCCGGCGAGTTCGGTCACACGTTCGAAAAGACCAAGGACGGATACCAGATCCACGGCATCGTGACTCACGTCATCGACAAGGAGGGGCGCTGGCGCGCCAACTTTCATGGCCTCAAATTCGAGCCGACCAACCTCGTCGTGTTCATGAACGCGCTGGTAAACGACATTGCAAAGCCGCACCAAGAACCGAGTCCCACATTGTGGCAGAGACTCAAGGGATGGTTTTGACCATGCAAAGGCCGGTTCAGTCCCCATATGGCAAGGCCGCCACGGCGGCAGGCCCGGATCGTCGTCGTCGGAACATGGTGGTCGTCACCGGCTCGGTGATCGTGATCGCGATCATGAGCGCTCTGACCTACTATTCCGTCCCGCTCTATCGCCTGTTCTGCCAGGCAACCGGCTTTGGCGGAACGACGCAAGTTGCACGTTCAGCCCCGGGTGCCGTCCCCGGCCCGCCGATCACGGTGCGCTTCGACGCCAACGTGGCATCGAATCTTCCATGGCGCTTTAGCGCACCGGAGCCGGTCGAAGTCCATCTCGGCGAGCAGCATCAAGTGGCTTATGCGGCAGTCAATGTCGGCGGCGAACCGATCCTCGGCATGGCCATCTACAACGTGAGCCCGCCGACGATCGGAAAGTACTTCTACAAGATTCAGTGCTTCTGCTTTACCGAGCAGCTGCTGATGCCGAGCGAACGGAAGGAGTTCCCTGTTCTTTTCTATGTCGATCCGGCGATCGCGGACGATCCGGAAGAACATGACCTCAAGACGATCACGTTGTCCTACACGTTCTACAACAAGGGTCATGACGCGCTGGAGAAATACCTGAGCGCGCATCCCGCTGCTCGTGGTCCCGATGGATCGTAATCCCGCTCGCGGCTTTTGGCGGGGACATCGTGATACCCTGGCGCCAGTCGAACTGCGCACGCAATGGGAGCAAGTTCATGATGATGGATATGTCGACAATGCCAACGGGTATGATGTTGGGCATGGGCCTTGTCTGGCTTTTGATCATCGTGTTTCTGGTGCTTGGGATAGCCGCAGCCATAAAGTATCTCCGCTCATAATGGCACGGCGGCCGTTGGACTGGCTCCGGGCGCTGCGGGTCTATTTTGGCGTCGTTCTCGCCGGCAACCTGATCTGGGAAGTCCTTCATCTCCCGCTCTATGCAATCTGGCGAACAGGGACGCTGCGGGAGCAGGCCTTCGCGGCCGGTCATTGCACGCTCGGCGATCTCTTGATCGGCATGAGCGCGCTGACGCTTGCCCTCCTGCTCGCGGGCGATCAGCGCTGGCCGGGGGAGCGATTCTGGCCGATCGCAACCCTTACTATTGCCTTTGGCCTTGCCTACACGGCTTTCAGCGAATGGCTGAACGTCTTCGTGCGTGCCGCCTGGGCCTATTCCGACTGGATGCCGATCGTTCCGGTCGCCGGCCTGAAAATCGGTCTCTCGCCTTTGCTGCAGTGGATCGTGGTGCCATGTGCTGCATTTGCAATTGTCAGACGGGTGACGACCAGACACGAAGGAGGTCGGCCATGAACCGCATTCCTCTCTGCGCAACTGCGATCTTGCTGCTGACCGCGCTACCCCACCACGCGATGGCGGAGCCTGGCAATGCCACGCGCGGCGAACGCCTGTACCGTGCCTGCGTTGCGTGCCACTCGCTCGAGCCTGATCGCAATATGACCGGCCCGAGCCTGGCGGAAGTCTGGAATCGAAAGTCCGGGTCGCTGGCGAGCTTCCCGCGTTACTCCGCCGCGCTCAAATCGGCTGGGATCATTTGGACCGACGACACGCTGGACGAATGGATCAAGGACCCGCAGCACTTCATTCCGGGAAACACGATGACGTTTCCGGGGCTCAAAGACGCCCGGCAACGCGCCGATCTGCTCGCCTTTCTCAAGGACGCCACCCAGCCCGGCCGCGCGCCCCAGACCGCGCAAGGCAGCAATCAGGTGGGCGGCATGATGATGGGCGGCGGCGCGGTGCCCAATCTCAAGACGATCGATCCGCAGAAGCGCGTGCGGGCGATCACGCATTGCGGCGACACCTATAAGGTGTCAACCGCCGACGGAAAGGTGCGGGATTTCTGGGAGCGCAATTTGCGCTTCAAGACCGATGTCAGCGACGACGGCCCGCAAAAGGGCGCGCCGGCCCTGGTGGGTGCCGGAATGATGGGCGACCGCGCCGACGTGATTTTCGCATCGCCAGACGAGATCAGCGGCTTCATCGCGAATCAATGTTGAAACACAACGCAGGAACATGCCCCGCCCAAGTCCTGTCGAGCGCCGATGTTCGCTGATCCTTTCGGAGAAGGAAGCGAGGGCGAGTAGATTCCCAAGCTTCGGTATAGGTGGCCAACCCTGCTGATGAGAGCTACAACCGAAGACCTTACATGAGACGGGCCAAGATCGATTTCATTTGATCGATCTCTCTCTGCTGGCTGGAAATGATCTCACCGCAAAGTTTCTTGATTTCAGCATCTTGGATGGGCGCTTTCTCACACATGAGAATAGCCCCCGCATGGTGCGGAATCATAGACCTCAAGAAGCTTTTGTCACCAATGGCGGCCTGTTGCCTAATCGCCAGAAATAAGGCCTGTGTGTATCGAAAACCTCATCCGTTTTGATTGCGCAGCAGAATCACCTAACGTCAGCGCGAATGGTCGCGCTGATATCCTTCTTGCTGAACGTGGTTGCCTCGCTCTTCAAGTCGAAGAGCCGGCTTGAAGCAGAGAATGCCGCACTCCGACATCAGCTGATCGTGCTGCAACGTAAGGTGCGCGGTCGCGTCCCCTTCACGAACGGCGATCGCCTGTTCTTTGTGCAGCTGTATCGTTGGTTTCCGTCAGTCCTCAAGGCCGTGATCATCATCCGGCCCGAGACGCTTGTGCGCTGGCATCGTGCCGGCTTTCGCCGCTATTGGCGCTGGAAATCCCGGTCCCTGGGAGGTCGGCCGCAAATCGATGCGGATCTGCGGGCGCTGATCCGAAGGATGAGCATTGAGAATGCACTTTGGGGTGCGCCGCACATTCATGGTGAGCTGCTCAAGCTCGGGTTTGCAGTCGCTCAGTCGACCGTCGCCAAGTATATGACCAAAAGACCTGACCCTTCCGCTCAGGGGTGGGGCACCTTCCTGCGCAACCACGCGCCGAACATCGCGGCCATGGACCTTTTCGTGGTTCCGACCATCGGCTTTAACCTGCTCTATGTCCTGGTCATCGTCCGGCTGGCTCGCCGAGAGCTTGTCTGGATTAACGTCACAGCACACCCGACGGCAGAATGGATCGCGCAGCAAATTACCGAGGCCTTCCCTTGGAGTGAGGCTCCGCGCTACCTGATCCGCGACCAGGACGGGATCTATGGTGCTGCCGTCATGCGCCGGTTACGAGCCATGGGCATCCGCGACAAGCCCATCGCCCCAGGCTCGCCGTGGCAGAACGCCTTCGCCGAGCGATTGATCGGATCGATCCGACGTGAATGTATCGACCACATGGTGGTCTTGGGCGAGGCCCATTTGCGCCGAGTGCTAAATTCCTACGCCCGATATTACAACGAGTCGCGAATTCATCGCTCGCTGAGCAAAGATGCCCCGTTCCCTCGCGCGATTGAGCGCCTCGGAGTCATCACATCGCGACCTGTCCTCGGCGGTCTTCATCACCAATATTGCAGAATCTGATTTTCGGTACACACAGGCATATGGATGTTCCAACGCGCCTTGTGAGCGTGCGCGTCAGCGCTCGCCCGGATGATGGCGTAGGCAAGCTCGCTTACCTGCCTTCTCGAGCAGCCACAAGCTATGCGCAGCCGCGGAGGGTCTACAAATCGCGCTTGAGTTCGCTTTCCTTGACGAGCCGCTCATGCGGCTCGTCCGAGCTCTTGATGCGATATTGACAATCATCGCTTTCCGACGGAAGCAGCTGTGTGACCTTGTAGACGCCGCTTGCCGCGCCACGACCATAGATCCTGGACGTGTAGAGCACGCTCTCGCCGATCTTGAACTTATGATCGCTCAAGTCATTCTCCGCCGACAAAATTACGACATACAGACCGCCGCCGAAACGGGGACTCGAAGCGCTGCCATTTTGGCTTCGTGTTTGAATTCTATCACGGAAATCGACCGGAAAGGGATTGTTTTCACGCGGAGCGAGACTGCTGTTGGCAGATTGTGTTGCAAAAGTCCAAAATTGCCCGGTGATAAAATTCTCGCCATAAGACGAACCAACCGACGACCGCCGATCTATGCCGCCTCAGTCACGTTACCGAGCTCGCCCGCGAGATCGTCGTCAGGCAATGAGCAACAATATCGGCACTAAGCGGACATGCCGGGCGCGTCGATCGATGTCCGCTTTCGGGGGCAAAGCGGACATGACGCCATCCTTAAGCCATGTCTGCTTATGACCGATACTGTTGAAAAAGTGCTCGTGATTTTCGGCGAACAGTGATTCCGTCGCTTGAGACATCAGCGGCGGAGGCTTGCCATGATGGGTTGGCAGACCGGCGATCAGCGCCAACTGTTCTATCTATTCAACCTCGAACGGCGCATTCCGGCGAGCCATCTCCTCCGCCGGATCAATCCGATTGTAATGCAGGTGCTGGCTGACCTGCGCGAGAAGCTGGCACCGTTCTATAGCGACATCGGTCGACCTTCGATCGACCCTGAGCTCATGATCCGAATGCTGATCGTGGGCTACTGCTACGGCA
>WNFZ01005252.1_pt1 | contig 23327 bp, 25 predicted proteins | sample 5400081 | NCBI WGS metagenome assembly WNFZ01 (sample SAMN13153365, study PRJNA577476) | soil metagenome | isolation source: 80 cm soil or saprolite under grassland replicate 1 | place: USA:California | collected 2016-06-15
TTCGAACAGGGCGGGCAGTCTGGATAAAGACCCAGGAGGAATTTGCTGCCCAATACCCACACTTGGTGGAATTGCGGCGCAACACTGGTCATGAGTCGACTGTTGCACTCCCACTGATTGTGGGCAGTCGAACACTGGGAGGCTTGGCATTTAGCTTTGCCGAGCAACGCGAGTTTCTCCTTGAAGAACGGGGATTCTTCCTGGCTGTGGCGCAGCAGTGCGCGCAGGCACTGGAGCGCGCCCATGTTGAGGAGGCACGCCGTGAGTCAGAGGAGCGTTATCGTGCCATCGTCAATCAGGCAACCGCAGGGATTGTTCGCAAGGACGCCCATGGCAAGTTGCTGTTCGTGAACGATACTTTTTGTCAAATGCTTGGCTATAGCAATTCAGAACTCATTAATAAGACGATGTGGCAGTTAACTCACGAGGAAGACGTTCACGAGAATCAGCGGTTGTTCAATCGCTTGATGGTGGAAGGAGTACCGTTCCAACTGGAAAAACGACTGATTCGCCGCGATGGTTCGATCCTCTGGGCGACGGTCAGTGTATCTCCGGTATTGGATTCAGTGGGCAAGCCACAATCTGCGGTCTCAGTGTATTCAGATATTACCCTTCGCAGACTTGCAGAAGCAGAATTGCGGCGACTGAATCTTGAACTCGAAGAACGCGTTCAGCAACGTACTGCCGAACTCGAAGCAGCCAATGAATTCCTGCGCGAAAGTGAAGCAACCGCACGCCTGATCCTCGAATCCATGCCAGATGCCATCCTCATCGCCGATAAAGACGGGCAAATTGTATATGGCAATAATCAAGTTGAAAGCCTCTTCGGCTACTCGCCCAAGGATGTGATTGGTCAGCCGGTGGAAATGCTGATCCCTGAACGTTTCCATGAAAACCATGTGGGCCACCGTCAAGCCTATAATGGACAACGTCAAAGACGTTCTATGGGTTTGTCCAGGGATATGTTTGGGCAACGTAAGGATAATAGCGAATTCCCGGTAGATGTGATGCTTTCCCCTATTTCGAACAATACCAGCTGGGATGTGATGGTTACGATCCGCGACAACACCGAACAAAAGCAGGCGCAGCAGGCACTGCGCGCAAATGAAGAAAAGCTGCGAAAGCTTTTCGAAATCCTGCCCGTGGGAGTTTCCTTCATCAACAATGAAGGCCAGATCACGGAGATGAACTCCGCATTGACCCACATTTTGGGACTCTCGAAACGCGAGTTATTGGAAGGCAAGTTCAAACCGCGACAATATATTCGGTCCGATGGTTCGCCCATGCCAGCCTCAGAAGTAGCCAGTGTCCGCGCCCATACCGAACAAAAAACCATATACAATATGGAGACAGGTATCATCAAGGAAAATGGTGAAACCATTTGGACGAGTGTGTACGCCGCGCCGGTGAATGTTGCAGAGATAGATATCGTCGTGGCGACGATTGACATTACCGAACGCAAAAAGGCAGAGGAGGCATTGCATAAAAACCGTGAGCGGTTGCGAATCCTCTCTCGACGTCTTGTGGAGGTGCAGGAAGAGGAACGCCGCGCCCTTGCCCGCGAACTACATGATCGCGTCGGTCAGAATCTTGCGGCATTAAATCTGAATCTAAACATCCTGCGCGGTCAGCTTTCTACAGAGGCACTGCAAATCATTGGATCGCGGCTGGATGATTCCGTTGCTCTCGTAAACCAGATCCTGACGATCACGCGCAGTGTGATGTCTGACCTGCGCTCGAACGTGCTCGATGATTATGGATTGGAGTCTGCCTTGCGTGAATTTGCGGAACAGTTTACGTTTCGTACGGGAATTCAAGTTGTTACCGATAAACAGGTAGTTTCCCTTCCACGCCTGGATGCCAGCATCGAGATGACCCTGTTGCGAATTGCTCAGGAAGCTCTGACAAACGTGGCGCGTCATGCGCAGGCAAAGCAGGCAACCGTTTCCATCAGCATAGTTGAGGGTGCAGTTTACATGTCCATTCAGGATGATGGAATTGGAATCCTTTCCTGGCAACGAGCCAACCAGGAGGGCAGCCATGGTTTACGGATCATACGCGAACGCGCCGAAGCGTTTGGCGGATCGTTGCAGATCCATTCCACATATAAAAAAGGGACAAGGATCGAAGTGAAAATCCCGCTTGTCAATGTGAGTTCGTCTAAAGTCACGAGGGAGAAACGTTCATGATTACTGTCATCTTGGCAGATGACCATCCTGTCGTTCGTGATGGTCTCCACTTTCTTCTTGATTCGCAAAAAGACATCAAAGTGATCGGCACAGCCGTCAATGGTCATGAAGCAGTGGAGTTAACTGCGAAACTTAACCCAGATGTGGTGGTGATGGATATTGCCATGCCTCTTCTAAACGGCATTGAAGCCACACAACAAATCCGTGCGGAATGCCCGCGCACACAAGTGATGATCCTTTCGATTCACTTCACGAGTGTACATATCCAGCGCGCCTTGCAGGCAGGAGCCATGGGATATTTATTGAAGGAGTCAGCGGGCGAGGAAGTTGTGGAGGCGATTCGCACCGTCCATGAGGGGAAGCGCTATCTCAGCCGCAAGATTGCTGAGACCGTGGTGGAGGATTACGTGCGGCAGGGTGGCAGCGATGTATTGGAAGGGCTGAGTCCGCGCGAGCGCCAGGTGTTGCAACTTATCGCCGAAGGGAAGACGAGCGCCGAGGCGGCAAAGCTTCTCTTTCTATCCGTCAAAACCGTGGAAACGTATCGAAGCCGCTTCATGCAGAAACTGGGCTTGAAGGATATGACTGCGCTGGTGAAGTTCGCCATTCAACATGGCATCATTTCGCTGGAACAATAGATTATTATTCTGTCATTGCAAGGAGCGAACGACAGTGAGCGACGAAGCAATCTCATCTACGATTTGCAAACAATTAATTTAGTATGAGATTGCTTCGCCAAAGAAAGGCTCACAATGACGGGATTACTTTGAATAATCCCGTCAGATTCTCATCAAAAAATCCCCTCCGCAAAATCAGACATCCCTGACAGACATCTTTTTCCCAATGTTGTAAATTAAAGGTGCGGAGCATTTACTGGTAACGAGTCGCCCGCACTCAGAGGATGCCTCGAGGTTGGAGTTCCCCCGCTCCACCTCGGGGCTGTCTTATTATAAAACTATGTCACTCTGAGGGAGCGTTCGTTGCGACCGACACCTGCCCCGGCGGGCGGTGCCGGGTAGAGATTCTTCGCCGCTACTCGGCTCAGAATGACAGTTCACTAGACTGATTCAAACTCACCCACCAGCTTCTCCTCCATTTCTGGCATCATTTCCACGAGCGGAGGTTTGACGGACCAGCGTGGAAATCCATGGAACCTGTGAAGCAATACTTTAAGGGTCGGCGGGAAGGGCGGATATTTATCGAGGATGTCGCGTTGCTGTATCACGCGTGCTTGCGCTTCCATTGCATCTTTGCCTTCATTCATCAAATCCCATACCTGGCGTAAATCAGGCGAGAGAATATTTGCCGGCGCGGTGATACAACCCGCGGCTTTGTTTTCCATTGCCATTTGGAGATAGGAATCTGTGCCGGAGAGGACTGCATAACCAAGATCAAACGCAAGCCTGGTGAGTTCAATCGTTTCCGAGAGGCTGGGCGTCCCGGTTCCAGCAAGCAGACGGAAACCCGGCAGTTGCTCACGCGCCTCGCACGCCGCGCGCATCAACGTCTCTCGTTCGGTAGGCGAGAAGGAAGGTCCTTCCCCCGTCGTGCCAAAGAGCACGATCCCATGACAGCCTCGAGAGGCGAAAAAATTTAATAACGCGGGGACCGAGTCAAGATCCAGTGTTGAATCGTGTTTCAAAGGAGTCACCGCTGCAGCATAGACTCCGGCAAGAGGGTGTTGTGTCATCATAAGTTCTCCTCATCCAATAATGTTAATAATGTCGTTGCGAGGGCGTCAGCCCGAAGCAATCTCCTACGAGGCAGATAAAGTTCATCGGAATGTTTTCACCGATTAATCGGAGATTGCTTCGTTGTCGCTTCGCTCCTCCTCGCAATGACATAGCGTTAAATTATTTTCTTTTCTTCCCTTTATCAGAACGCGCTTTACGCGTCTTCTTTTTTACATCATCGACAAAGAAATTGCGTGCCGCCTCTTCAGGTGGTTGAAGCGGGATACCTTCCTCTTGTTCAAGATAATGTTGATGGTCAAGCACCCACAAATATAAATCACCTTCGGTCTTGCCAGGAAAATCCTTGAGGATTTCGGTATCGCGAATCACTTTGACAATCGGCAGATACACAGTATCGTACCAGTGTGTGATTGCCTCCTGTTCAGGAATATCGCGCTTGAGATCAAGTCCCATAAAATAGCGATGCACGGCGATGTGTTCGAGCATGCGGTCGAAGCCGTCGGGAATCGTCAATTTGATATTGGCATCCGGGATCAAATCATCAAGCGACGTGCGCTCGAGGAAGTTTACTTTGTTCTCCAGAATCTCAAGATCTTCCGGTCGAATATTAGGTGTGATGTTGACGCGCGTGGCGCATTCGCGCACTTCGGCTTCGATGTAGATTTGTCCCTGCTCGCGCGCGACCGAGACGCGATGGTGCCCGTCCACTACAAAATAAACTTGACCCACTTTGTACAGCACAACAGGTGGCAGGCTGATCTCCTGGTAAAAGGCGCGGTTGACACTTTGCCAGCGAGCGGCAAGTTGATCGGAGATCGGCAGGAAGACGCGATCAAATTCGTGATAGCGGTTCAGACTCCCCGCGATCTGATCCACACGAACAGTCTTCACTCCCCGATAGATGGGACCACCTACATGTAGTTTCTCCTTGATCTCATCATAGGAAAGTAACGTAGAGGGTTGACCTGATAATGCTCCCCAAACTCTATTCATAAAAGCTTTGAAGCGCGCCCGTTGAAAATCGGCGCGTGCTTGTTCGTTAATTTGGTCTGACATGATTAATGAAATACCTTTGATACTATTCCCTGGTTGCTTTTTCGAACACAGCAAAAGGGAAGGATTTTTCTTAATAACTTATGCTACCTACGCTAAGGGCGACCCATCAGGATTATTGCAGTATCGCTCCTGCCTGGCGGGTCGCCCCTACACCAGACAAAATATAGATTTAATGGCTTGCGTCAATGATCTTGTAGGGAAAGATGTTCACGATTCGCGTGATGCCATGATTTGTTTCCGATGCAGAGATATTGCGCCGCTGGAAATGGGTATGCCCATGGAAATGATAGCGAGGCTGCGCCACACGTAACAGCCAGTTGATGGCTTTCAATCCCTGATGGGCATGGCTATCTTCATCATGAATTCCAAACGGTGGCGAATGTGTGATGAGAATATCTAATGCGCGTCCATAATTTATGCGATTCAACATTAGGCGAGGAAACATGAGAAACGCTCGAAGGTAGGCTTCGTTCTGGGTATACTGATTCGTCCCATCCGGACGATAGCGGATCGATCCGCCAAAGCCGCCGATCAAGAACTTTTTATAGCGGATCAGCTTCAGGTCCACGTTCGAGCCGCCTTCCACATGGGCAAGGTGATTGTCGCCGTTATAGTTTGGATCGTGGTTGCCGGGCACATACATCAGTGGCTTATTCAAAAAAGTAACCAGGTTTTCAAGATATGGATAAGGCAGATCGCCGCATCCCAGAATCAACTCGATATCACTGAAATGTCCGCTTTGGCAGAGGCTATACAGCCTTTCTACAACTTCATCGCTCACTGCAAGGATTTTCACAATGCGTGTATTGTGCCCTAGAACGAAGTTCCCTGCAAGGGATGGCAAAGGAACACTCTATGTATGGCGGGTAGAAGTTTAGTCCATACCATTAGCCCAACAGTCCTATGTACGAAACTGAAATGTTAACATGCTTTAGGTGGTTGTCAAACAGTGCACTGCAAACTATAATTTATCTACTAGGAGAAAGGCACTGGAGACACGGATATTTCCCGAGCTGTCCGATGATCAGGGTGATAAAAATTCTGGCACCCAACGTCAACTTCAGGCAGGCGCTACGCTTGCCAGTCGCTATGCGATTCAGGAAGTAATCGGTATTGGGGGTATGGGTTCTGTATATCGCGCCCGCGATATGCACTTCCCAAACGTGACCAAGCTTGTGGCTGTCAAGGAAATGATCAATAGTGCACCCGACCCCCTCGTGCGCGAGACCATTGTGCAAAACTTCGAACGTGAAGCAAACCTGCTGGCAACTCTCCATCATCCCTCTATCCCCCGCATTTACGATTATTTCTCAGTGGAAAGCCGTTCCTATCTGGTGCTCGAATTTATCCACGGCAAGGATATGGAAGCCATCATTACCGAGTCGAAAAGCTTTCTGGCCGAAGATCAGTTGTTGAGTTGGACAATCGAATTATGTGATGTGTTGGATTACCTGCACAAGCACAAGCCCGATCCGATCATCTTCCGCGATATGAAACCATCGAATGTGATGATCAACAACAATGGCGATGTAATGCTCGTGGATTTCGGGATTGCCAAAACCTTTCAAACCGGGATCAAGGGGACAATGATCGGCACCGAGGGCTATTCTCCACCTGAACAATATCGCGGCGAGGCTACGCCGTCCGCTGATATTTATGCCTTGGGCGCCACCATCCATCACGCATTGACCCGCCGCGACCCACGTATGGAGCCGCCCTTCTCGTTTGCGGAACGACCGCTTCGACGGATCAATCCCGCCGTCTCTGCTGAGATGGAAGCGGTGGTAAATACAGCTTTGGAGTACAACCCGGAGAGCCGATTCAAGACCGCGGCGGATATGAAACAGGCGTTGATGAACGTCGCCCGCAAGACCGGCGCGCTGGTACGCATGGCAACAAGCCCGCAGACTGGTCCCATCAACAGTGGTGGGATTAAACCATTATGGTCCTTCAAATGCGAAGATGAGATCCGCGGCACACCTACCATCTTCCAGGGCGCGCTGTATGTTGGTTCCTATGACAATAATCTTTATGCGCTGAACGCAGCAGACGGAAAATTCCAATGGAAATACCCCACGGATGGCGGTGTGGTTTCACGCCCGGCAATCGTGGATGGAAACATTATTTTTGGTTCAGAGGACAAACGTCTGCATGTGGTCAGTGCACGTTCGGGCAAAGTGTTGTGGACATACTATACCAACGGTCCCGTTCGTTCATCACCGCGTATCGCTGAGGGACATATATTCGTCGGTTCGGATGACGCATATTTGCACGCCATCAATTTGAATTCCGGGCGGATGGTATGGCGGTTTGAGACCGCTGACGCCGTTCGCTCGACTCCATTTGTGATCAACAATCTGGTGTATAGTGGATGTGAAAGTGGCGATTACTATGCGATCGATTTTCGTGGCGAACTGCGATGGCGCTTCCATGCCAAGCGGTCGATCACATCCTCGACCATTGGAACAGAACAGGCTTTATATTTTACGTCGGTCGATAGTACACTGTATGCGCTCGACCCGCGCAACGGCTGGGTACTCTGGCGTTTTCGCCTGGGCAAAGCATCCATCAGTACACCCTGTATCGCGGATGATATTGTATTTGTAGGTGCATCAGATGGATTCATCTATGCTGTCGAAACACGGACTTCCAAAGAGGTCTGGCGTTTCCGTACGGAACATCAGGTGAACGGATCGCCGGTAATTTATAAAGATTCCATCTACTGTGGATCGGTGGATGGTAACTTATATTGTTTGGAGTATCGTACAGGACGACTGCGCTGGAAATTCGGAACCGAGGGAGCAATTACAGGCACACCATTGGTATATGATGACATCGTGTACATCGGGTCCACCGATCACCAAGTCTATGCATTGCTTGCCTGAAAAGGAGTTTTTGTGGATAAATTTTTTCGCTGGTTATTTGGCAACCAAAAGCAAGCACCAGAACTAAGAACACAGGACATGGCAAATACTGCTCCACTTACGGAAGAGCAACTCAACACCATTGTGAGCAGCCAGAATGGCCGCTTCGATCTTCAGCAGTTAATTGCCGGCTGCGGACAATCTGTAGGCAAACAGCGTGAGTTGAATGAAGATAGTCTGTTCTCTCTCACTGCCACTATGGCGGGCAATTCAGGGAACCTGCCCTTTGGTCTCTACATTGTTGCAGATGGTATGGGTGGTCATCAATTCGGTGAAGTGGCGAGTAACGCCGCCATCCGTAGTGTTGCCGGATATATTGTGCGCAAATTCCATCCGTATCTCTTCCAGATCAAACCAGATACGATGGAGGAATCCTTTCAGGAGATTATGCAAGCTGCGGTACGCGAAGCACAGCGTGCCATTCAAAAGGAAGCGCCAGGCAGCGGGACAACGCTCACTGCTGCGCTGGTAGTGGGTCAGCAAATCACAGTTGCACATGTGGGTGATAGCCGCGCCTACTTTATATATCCCGATGCCCGCGTTGAACCAATCACACGGGACCATTCGCTTGTAAAACGCCTCGAGGAGCTGGGACATATCACTCCAGAGGAAGCGGCAAACTATCCGCACCGCAATGTGTTGTATCGCGCGCTAGGTCAGGGAGAAATCCTAGATCCAGATATTTTCACCATTGGCTTCCCTCAGCCCGGTTATTTAATGATTTGCAGTGATGGCTTATGGGGCGTAATCACCGAACAGGATCTTGTTCATTCCATCAATGAAGCACCTACCCTGCAACGTGCCTGTCAAAACCTAGTGAACGCCGCGAATGCCGCTGGCGGTCCTGATAATATAAGCGTCATCCTAGCGCAATTAATTGGGTAACCATGTCGACAGACAATCAGGATTACTATAGTCTTCTAGGCTTAACGCGAAGAGCTACTATAGAAGATATTCGGCGGGCTTATTTTGAAGCTGCGCAAAAACTTCATCCTGATAAAAATACTGCCGCGGGAGAGACCGAACTTTTCCTGGATGTTCAACAGGCGTATGAAGTCCTGTCCAACCCAAAACGCCGCGCACAATACGACGCCACACTTCCACCTGAAAAAAAAGTAGTACTACCCTATAACCATACTGTCCTTTACAGCCGCCCGAATTTGATCCGCTTACAGGAACCGCAAATGCTGTACCTGATACTGGATCTTCAAGCACCGCTGGAGGCGCGCCAATCTCCTGCGCCGCCGTTGAATGTCTGTCTGGTGCTCGATCGTTCCACATCCATGCAGGGCGAGAAAATGGATGTGGTAAAGTCGGCAGCTATCCAGGTATTGCGCAATCTCAGACCTCAGGATGTTCTCAGCGTTGTAACCTTTAGCGATCGTGCCGAAGTGGTCATTCCGGCTTCTTATTACCAGGAACGCTCTCGGTTGGAAGCAAAGATTCAAATGATCCAGCCCTCTGGCGCGACGGAGATTTACCAGGGTCTTGAAGCAGGCGTCAAAGAGGTGATGCGCAGCCTGGATTCGAAGCGCGTCAATCACATTGTTCTTCTCACCGATGGACATACTTATGGCGATGAGCAGCAGTGTCTTGCCCTCGCTTCAAAAATCGCCGAACATGGGATAGGCATTAGCGCCATGGGGATCGGGAAAGAATGGAACGATATTTTCCTGGATGTGCTTGCTACCCGCACAGGTGGCAGCAGTGCCTACATTGCCCAACCCCAGGATATTAAGCGCCTACTACTGGAAAAATTCAACGCTCTCGCCCAAACGTATGCTGACGAAGTCTCACTCACCCTCACACCTATCGAAGGCGTGGATTTGTCGTACGCGTTCCGCCTCCAGCCGGATCCCTCGCCAATCCCGCTTGAAACCACTCTTCGACTGGGAACAATATTGCAGGATGCTTCCACTCAAGTGATTTTTGAATACATTATTCATCCAAAAGCGGTAAAATCAGATTTGTTGACTGTATTACACGGAACGCTGAAAGTCTCCATTGCATCGCAGACTATGCCGGTGCCAGGATTGAAAATGCAACTAAAGCGTCCCGTATCTGATACACCGCAGGCTGATCCGCCTCCTCCGCAAATCGTCCAGGCATTGTCGCGGTTGATGCTCTATCGTATGCAGGAACGGGCACGCACTGAGATTGACAATGGTCATATCGATACTGCAACCCGTCATCTAAAGGTACTTGCGTCCAACCTGCTATCGCAAGGTGAACGAAGCCTGGCGCAGACAATAATGCTGGAAGTGGATCATTTACAAAAACAAAGTGCTCTGTCAGCTGAGGGCAGTAAAAAAATGAACTATGGCACGCGTGCTTTAGTAGTTGCGTCGCCCAAAAAGGAGTAGGTCTCATGATCATTTGCACAAATTGCCAACATAAAAATGTGGCGGGCGCAATGTTTTGCGCTGAATGTGGCGCACAACTCGACGGCGTGGAGACCCTTGTCACGCAGGCTATCACGGATGACCAGATAGCCAACGAGTTGAGCAAGAAATCCCCGCGAGTTGAACCTGGGTCCGCTCCTACCAACAGTTGGATTTCCCTGCATCTTATGGATAGCGGAAAAATATTGCCGCTTGCTTCGCGAAATGAATTCACACTAGGACGCTTGAGTGAAGGTCAGCCGATCATGCCTGATATCGATCTGACCCCATATCAAGCTTACGCTTCAGGCGTATCACGCTTGCATGCCGTGGTGAAACGCGACGCCGAGCGGGTGCTGGTTATGGACCTCGGTTCATCCAATGGAACCTACGTGAACGGACGGCGCATCAACCCACATGTGGAAGAGTCGTTGAATCATGGTGACATTCTGGCGCTGGGAAAATTGAAAATTCAGGTCCTGCTTCGTAATATTTAGATTTCGTAGAAAGGTGTAAAGATGCCGCATACTGTCATTTTACACATTGCAGGTGAACCTTCCATTGTTGGAGAGGTGGAGGAATTACCGAAGCCATCTGATACACTAATTACAGTTGGCAATCCTCGTTTACGTGACGGTAAGGACGTCCATTATCTTGAGCATAACGTGGTAAAGGTGATCTGGCCCGTTGACAAACTAACCCTGATTGAGGTTCTTGAAAGTGAAGAAGAAGAAAATCTCATCGGCTTCGTGAGGGAATAACACATGTCCGATGATTTTGATCGTCGCCGTGTTCTCGTTGTAGATGATGAAGAGCGCATGGTGCGTTTTATTCGCATGAACCTGGAGCATGACGGCTTCCAGGTTTCCGAAGCGTTCAATGGCAAGCAAGCCATTCAAAAGCTGCGCGATATTAACCCGGATCTAATCCTGCTCGACGTGATGATGCCTGATATTGATGGCTTTGAAGTGCTGGAGACCATACGGGAAGCGAGCAGCGTGCCGGTTATTATGCTGACTGCAAAGGGGGAAGAGGATGATCGCGTGCGCGGACTTGAACTCGGCGCGGACGATTACATCACCAAGCCGTTCAGTCCGCGCGAAATGGTCAGTCGTGTTAAGGCAGTGATCCGCCGCACGGAAGGCGCAAGCGGTTCGATGCATGACATCATCGAAGTAGACGACCGCCTCAAGATTGATTTTGACCGTCGCGAGGTCTGGCTGGAAGGCAAGCTTATCAAGCTACGCCCCACCGAATATCGTCTACTTTATCATCTCGTACAGAACGCAGGTTGGGTGGTAACTCACGATCAATTGCTTGTAAAAGTTTGGGGCTATGAGTATCGAGATGAGCCGCACTATGTGCGTCTATATATCAATTACTTACGACAGAAGCTAGAGAAAGATCCTGCCAATCCAAAATATATTCTTACCGAACGCGGTGTAGGTTATCGCTTCGTGGATTACAAAAGACAAAAAGTATAAATCTAAGCTTATGAAGCCTACCGCAAGGTTTCTAGTTTAAATCTTTGCTAAGCGTTTTCATACATATTTTTTATAAAAAGCTTGTGTTTTTTTAACACAAGCTTTTTATATTAACAATTGAAAATTCTCAATTACATTAAGGAGGTTGCTATGTCTAACTTAATCCGTTGGGAACCCGCCCGTGAGATGATGACCCTGCGTGAAGCAATGGACCGTCTATTTGATGACGCGTTCACCCGCCCACTCTCCGTGAGGGACGGCTGGTCCATGTCGACCCCTGCGATTGATATGTACCAGACCGAAAACGATGTCGTTGTGAAAGCTTCCATCCCTGGCCTCAAAGCTGAGGACGTGCAGATCAATATCACTGGTGATGTGCTCACTCTCAAGAGTGAAGTCAACCAAGAAGAGGAGCGAAAGGACAAGGCCTGGCATATCCGTGAACAGCGCTTTGGTTCATTCGAACGCTCGGTAGCTTTACCAACCGCTGTCAAGACTGATAAGGCTGAAGCTGTGTTCGAGAATGGCATCCTGACCGTCACTCTTCCAAAGGCTGACGAAGTCAAGCCGAAGACAATTAACATCAAGGCAAAATAAGCCTAAAACCTTGCGAAGGTTACGCCCTGCGGACAGCCTTCGCAAGGTTTTTATTTAACGGGAGCAACTATAGGCTGCGAAAGCGCCGCACTTATGACTGCAAGGAGGTCGAAGCGAGCGGGGATGTTATCCGAAACAAGCCAATTTTTGTGAAAATCGATGTATTTGGGGTAAAATCTATTCCATGCCAAAGCAACCTGCCAAACAAAGAATTATCCTTGTGGATGACCATGAGGTCGTGCGACTGGGACTGAAATCTTTATTGGAACGTAATCCCCAGTTCGACGTAATCGCGGAAGCCGGTTCGGCGCGTGAGGCAATTGAAAAGACCGATGCGCTCAAGCCCGATGTAGTGGTGATGGATATTCGCCTGCCCGGAACTTCGGGGATCGAAGCATGTGAGCAAATCGTCACGAAACATCCAAATGTCAAGGTCATTATGCTCACGTCTTACGCGGAAGATGAGATGCTGTTCTCTGCGATCCGCGCTGGCGCTTCGGGATACATTCTGAAGCAGATCGGGAGCGATGATTTGGTGAAGGCGCTCGAAGCTGTGTCGCGTGGTGAAGCGCTTCTCGACCCAGCCGTGACTCAGCGCGTGTTCCAGGAAGTGCGCCGTGCTGTAAAGGAAGAGGAAGCTTCGGCGTTCCAGCATTTGAGCCAGCAGGAAAAGCATGTGCTCTTGCTTGTCTCTGAAGGCAAGACCAACCGTGAGATTGCCAAGCAATTATTCCTCGGCGAGGGAACGGTTCGTAATTATGTTTCAAGTATCCTTTCGAAACTGGGCGTGAACAATCGTGCGGAAGCGGCCGCCTATGCAGTGGAACATAACCTGCGCGAATATATTACAACATAGTTTCTATGAATGTATAATGACGGAGTCACGATTGTGACTCCGTTTTTTGTTAAGCAAACCTTGCGAAGGTTTTGAGAACCTTCGCAAGGTTATTGAGAGGATAACTTTGCTTTCCAATGAAATCACGGATGATGTTATTCTTATGCGTCCATTCCGTTTCGCGGATGCAGAGGAACTATTTGCCGCCGTACGCGAATCACTCACCGAACTCAAACCATGGATGAGTTGGGCGCATGACGGTTATTCTCTTCAGGAAGCCAAGGACTTCATCCGAATTACGCGGGCACGCTGGGAGGATAGCACATTATTTGCATTCGCCATCACCGACGCCAAAAGTGGATCTGTCCTCGGCGGATGCAGTTTGAGTCATATTCATCCTGTATACCATCTCTGTAATCTCGGCTACTGGGTACGGACGAGCCGCCGCGGTGAAGGCATTGCTGTGCACGCCACAAGACTTGCGGCGCGCTACGCGTTTGAAAAGGTCGGCTTGATACGCGTAGAAATTGTCATGGCAGTAATGAACACAGCAAGCCGACGTGTCGCCGAAAAAGCTGGTGCACATTATGAAGGGGTTCTCCATAATCGAATGGTTGTCGGTAGGGAAATTCTGGATGCCCACATGTATTCATTGATCCCACAGGATTTTGGGTTGATGACGAGTTTATAGCAGGTACGGCTCGCCATATGGGAGCAAGCTACCGATGTTCTTGATGGGTCGCCTCTACTTTTTTTGATTCGCGATTTGTGTCAACGCATTCTTGAATGCTTCGTACGGTTGTGCACCAACAACCGCATAACGGTCATTAATCACATAGGTGGGCACGCCTGTCACTCCGATCTGCTGCGCCCAACGGACCTGCTCCTCGACATAAGCAGTATATTTATTACTTTCAACGAGTTGCTGCATTTCCTCTGGGTTCAAGCCGACTTCTTGTGCTGTCGCGCGAAGTACAGCCCATTGACTCGGATCCTGTCCCTCGGCATAGACTTTGCGAAAAAGGGATTTGTGGAATTCGTTGGCTTTCCCATTTTCACGCGCGTATTCTGTCGCTTCATGTGCAAGGCGTGTGCTGTAGATTCGTTTCGTAGATTCAAACTTCATGCCATATGAATCCGCAATTGACTGCAGCCGTTGCTCCGATCCATTGAGGCGGGCACGCTTAACATGATCCGGCAGTTCTTTTCCCTCTAGTGGGATATCCCAATATAAATAAAACGGACGCCACTCCACGTCAATAGTGTATTCTTCTTTTAATTTCTCGACCACACCCTGGCCGACATAGCACCATGGTCATATGTAGTCGGAGAAAATTGTCAGTTTGAAATCCATTTAATTTCCTTTATTGTCACTCTGAGGAAGCGTTCGCCGCGACCGACACCGCCCCGGCGGTTCGTTGCACTCAGCATGACATGACAAGAGGAAGATACAATATTCAGCAGATAGACACATCCCATCAATCATATCTTACGCAAGGGAGAACATTATGATAAAAGACCTGCGCATCAATTCAGATCGAATGCTTGCTGCGTTTAACGAACTAGCGTCAATCGGTGCGACGGAGGATGCCGGTGTCCATCGTCCTACGTTCAGTGAGGCGCACCTCGCCGCGCGTAAATGGTTCCGGGAAGAAATTGAACGATCAGGACTCGAATTTCACATGGATGGAGCCGGGAATCATTCGGCAATTCTCGCCACTGATGGTCGAGTAGCCCCGCATGGTTCTGGCGGGGTATATCGAGACCAGACTCTCCTCATCGGCTCTCATCTCGACTCTGTTCCAGATGGTGGTCGCTTCGATGGTGCGTTAGGTGTGGTGGCTGCACTGGAAGTGTTAAAAACGATCAAAGAAAACGGAATCCAGCTCAAGTTCCAGTTGGAAGCGATCGACTTCACAGATGAAGAAGGCACGCTTGTAGGCTTGCTGGGCAGCGCGGCACTGACTGGTCACCTCCATCCCGAGCTTTTGCAAAACCCGCGCGGCGGCCGCGAAAATTTAGTAGAAGGGATGAAACGCGCCAAACTATCTGAGGAAAGCATCATGAGCGCGAGGCGTCCGAAAGAATCCATGCTCGAGCGCGCAGGCATCAACATTGGCGTGGTGTCTGCGATTGTTGGCATTTCGTCGTATCGCTTGTCGTTTATCGGTCGCGCCGATCACGCGGGTTCAACAACGATGCAAGATCGTTTGGATGCGTCGTTGGGTGCAAGCGCGTTCACGCTGGCAGCGCGCGAACTTGTGATGAAAGAATTTCCGAATTGCGTTGTGAACATCGGTAACATGGACTTCATGCCGGGCGCGTTCAACATCGTGCCTGCGCAGGTGGATGTATCGCTGGAGTTTCGTGCTGCAAATGATTCTGAATTTGATCAATTGGATTCGGCATTGCTCGCCCTCGCACAAACGGAAGCAAAACGCTGCGGTCTGGAGCTCAAAGCCGACTTCCGCGGCAGACATTCTCCCACGCTGATGAGTGATTCGATCCAGCACACTTTTGTCGAATCATGTGATGCTCTGGGATTGACTCACACATCACTGGTCTCCGGTGCGGGTCACGATGGACAATCGTTTGCAGGAATTTGTCCGATGGGGATGATCTTTGTGCCCTCTGTGAATGGGACGAGTCACTCGCCACACGAATTTACCAAATGGGAGGATTGTGTGAAGGGAGCAAATGTTTTGTTACAGACTGTTTTGAGACTGGGGAAATAAAGCACATATAATAATCAGCGTAGGGGCGACCCGTCACGACCGTAAAGATTCTTTACTTTCTCTTGGCGGGTCGCCCCTACCGTACATAATATAAATAAGTCCTGGCCTATGGGTCAGGACTTATCATTTATTCTGTATTCGGACGCAGGATCAACGTCACGCTATTTTGTGAGGGGTCTTGGAGGAGGAGTCCTTCCTCCGTTTGGTTGGAAGGAATCCCCGCCGCATCGATCCGCTCTACGACTTGATCCAGCGCTTCCTGATTTGGAAGTTCCACTGTGAAATATTTTAGCCCAACTGCATCAGCCGGAGGCGGCGGTGCGCCTTCACCCTGCCAGGTATTCAAGCCAAGATGATGATGATAGCCGCCCGCCGAGACAAATCCCATGCGGAAGGCTTTCGCCACACCCATTACGTCAAAACCGATGATACCGTGATAGAAGTCCACGGCTTCTTGCACGTCGCGCACATGCAAATGGACATGACCGACACGCGTCTCAAGTGGAATCGATTGATCTAGGTTGTCCGCTTCACTGAGGAGTTGGAACAACGCATTTATGTTAAGCGGCTCGCGCCCGTTGCTCAGTGAACCGTCTGCACGGCGTGTGATATATTCACCGTTTGCCAGCGACCAACTTCCATCTTCGGGTGACTCAGCATACAACTCGATACCGTTTCCCTCGGGATCGTCGAGATACGTGGTCTTGGTCATGATGTGATCGGTGGGATAGTTCTCATAGCGCATTGCAAAGAGACGCGCCATCACACGGGCAAGTTCACGCTGATTGGGAAATAAGATTGCGACGTGATACAGTCCCGTCACACCGCGATAGCGCTGGCGATTCGGCTCTTCGGTCAGGCGCAGCAAATCTGCTCCGCCAGCGCCTAAACCAGCCTTATTGCCCTCGCGCCAATGAAGTTTGAAGCCGAGCACTTGCGTATAAAAGTTAATCTGGTTTTCAAGGTTCGCAACGGTAAGCGACACATATCCCATCAGGGTTGCGGGATGAATGGAAAACTCTGTTTTGGTTTCTGAATTTTGTAAAACACTCATATCCATCTCCTTACACAAATAAGACGAACGATCGTCACAGATTCTTTCTATTGATTTCTGTTAACAGTTAGTTTGATTAACATATATACAGTGATAAAACCTGCCACAACATGCATGATCATCAAGGTAATCGCATAGGGCCAGCCAGCGCCCGGGAATGGTGCCGACGCCGCAAAAACGTCAGGTAGAAAACTGATAACCAGAAACACAGATGAGATGATGAGATAAGTGCGGGCGGGATTTTTTGCAAAGCGAGCCACCAATGCAAATACAACGACCGCGGCTGTGCAAAGGATAACAGTCAAAACAATGGAGATCATGATCATCTCAAGTCCTGGACCGTAAGGTGGCGGCAGGATTATCATCGCCATACTGCGCACAATTAATACACCAACAACGGCTGTAAGTACTGTCAACGGCCCCACCCACCAAAGCTTACGCGCTTGAACGGATGAAGTGATGGAAGTCATGATATTCTCCTTATTATAAATTTACAGAGTGCTGCATAATTACGGAGTGCCGCATAGATTACTGTATCTGATATTTGAATTTCAGCCTGCAAAAGTATTCGAAAAAATTAGTTACGCATGTTCCACATGCGTGAGACAAGCGGTAAGAGATGAGCTCAAAAGCCCAATTCTTCCTTTACGATAATCACTGTTGTACGTCCAGGGATCGCTTCACGATTAACAATCAGAACTTTTCCAACAGCACTGGGCGCACCCAGTGTCGCACGCAGGCGCGCGTCTTCGAGCGGATAGCTATACTCTTCGATCCGACGAAATCCTTTATTCAAGTCTTTCACAAGCTTTTGCGCACCCACCACCAAAATCACTTTGCTTGCACCGTAAGAATAAGGCGCCAGTTGACTCCCGCCATAAGAAGCGGTCATCATCTGTCCATCTTCGGTGATGGCATGAACACTGCCAATGATATAAGCAGGGCGCGAACGCAAGACGCGGATTTCATCCGCCTGCGTTTTGCGATCCAGTGCGACTACTTTGGGGCGGATGGCATCATAGCGACCTGATCTATCAATCTCTTCGGTGATGCCAATCTTTTCCAATGTCTTGGATATATTGGCGTACACTTCCGCACCCGGAGGAACTAGCTGTAAAACCAATCTCCTGGCTGCTTCGCCGTTCTCGACAACAATCGTATGAATATTATTTGCTTCGAGCGCATTCACGACAGATTTGATCTGTTCGTCCGTGGCGAGTTTGGTAAATTCCTCATTGGGAATGAGTTTTGAATCGACATTGGGTTCAATTAACATTTATTTCCTCGTTGAAGCAGCGTTAATTTGATTTATTTCCAATTTGCAAAATGATACGCCTGTGTCCACGACCCGTTTGGCTCAATACCTGTGCCTGTTGAGCTTCTGCCAAAGGGAAAAGCACACAGTCCTATCAAAATCTGATCAGCCTTAGGTTGAAGACGTGGTGCCCGTTTGAGGACAAGAACTTCCGGTCCGCCGTAATCTTGAGCTTGAATCGCTTGCATGTTTGTATTTGACATAAACCCACTATTCGTTTTTCATTAAGTAGTTTTCTAAATTAATCGATATAGCCCGCACCGAAATGCGGGCTATAAACAACACATGGTTAGCTCAATATCTTAATGGCACTTGCCCAATTTGTGCCAAGCGTGCTCTGTGTGACAATATGCAAAAGCTGCATGCCTTCGATCTCGCGTGCGCGACTCAGTGGACCGGTATCAATAGGGCGCATACCAGCATCCTTCACCAGTTGTGACACTTTTTCCTTCGCCTTGGCGTCATCACCGGCAATGAACACATCCAGGGGCTGACCATCTACATCTCCTTCAAGAAGAGTGCCTGCGTAGGTTGTGTTGAAAGCTTTGACTACTTTCGCTCCGGCATCGGCAACTTCGGCTACTTCCTGTGCAGAAGAGGAGTCCGGCGGAGTCGCAAGACCATCATATGTGGAATTCAATGTATTCGCGATATCGACGACTACTTTCCCGGCAAGTTTTTTGCCAAGCTGTTTTGCCACTTCCTTGTTGGTGCCATACCATAAAGCAAGCACAACGATGTCACCAAGATGCACGTTTTCAAGATTCGCCGTGGAAACCTGTGCGCCATTCTTCGCAGAGGCTTTCACATCCTTTGCAGCTTGTTCAGCGTTTTCGGGTTTATCGCCTACAAAAGTGACCGAATGCCCACCTGCTACCGCGCGAGTACCGATTGCGCGCCCCATCTTTCCTGGACCAATGATTGTTACGTTCATTTTTATTCTTCTCCTGATTTTAGAAACCTAGTTCTTCCTTCACGATAATCATAGTGATTCGTTCCGGTCGAATTTCTTTGTTGACAATCAAAATTTTGTTGAGCCCAGTATGCATCTTATACAGTTGCTGCATATGGACTTCCTCAAGCGGAACACAATATTCCTCGATCCGCCTCATGCCTTCTTCCAAATCCTTGACCAGCTTCTGCGCACCAACAACCCAGATGACCTTGCCCGCGCCATAGGCATACGGACCAAGCTGACTGCCGGTGTTGGATGCGAGCATCACCTGCCCAGACTCCGTCACCGCATGGACACTCCCTGATTTCTCGCTTCAAGAGCCTGAGCCGTTCTGCGGATCTGTTCGTCATCGGCAAGTTTTGTAAATTCCTTATTTGGGATTGCTGTTTTTTCAACATCAATGTCTAAAACCATAAAATTTTCATGCCTCTCTTTGTTCTTTACTTTAAGCAATAGACGGATATTGTTTTTTTATGAAAAGAGTATCCATCTTCCAAAAATAATAAAAACGGCTAATGCCAACAGAACGATATTTACCGGAATCACGTTGTATTCCTTCTTCGGCAAATGCTCTGTGAAGACCGCTAGTAATTGGATTAACGAAAGACCAGCTGCGGCGATAGGGGTTAACCAGGGTAAAATTCCCGTAATCATGGGTAGGATTAACCCGAATGCGCCAAGCAGTTCTGAGATTCCTACAAAGCGGACAAACCCATCCGAACGCCCCTGTGTCCACGTCATGGTTGGTCTAACTTTTTTGGTTTGAATGGTCTTCATGGTCCCAGCCATCAAATACATGGCTGCCAGCAGCCCTTGTGCGATCCAAAGCCCAACATTCATCTTGACTCTCCTAGTCTTATCTGATATTATACATATGTCGCTTACACAACAGATGTTGCCTAATTTACCTGTCTTACCCTTTCTGGTCAACCATCAATCTTCTGAATCTGTTGGATAAGCCACACAGGAGCGAAAATGTCGTCTACATTCCCAGAAGAAAAACTCGACCCCCGCGTCAAACGCACCCGGCAGTTGCTGGAACAAGCCTTTTTGGCGGTCGTAGCTGAGAAGGGATTCCAGTCGGTCTCCGTGCAGGATATCGCTGAAAAGGCTGGCGTTAATCGCACCACGTTCTACGACCACTTCACTGATAAATATGCGCTGCTTGATTACAGCATCCGACAGCAATTTCGGCAGGAACTCGAAAAGCGGACACTCAACGTCTGCACCTTTAGCATGGACAATCTGCGCGCGTTGATCATCACTGTTTGTGAATTCATCTCGAATGCAAGCGTGCATTGCAATCCCCCATCGCAACAATTCGAGTCAGTCATGGAAACACAAATCAAGGTACAGGTGCAGGAATTGATCCAGAACTGGATTGAAAAGCTCGGTACAGATGTTGATCCCAAAATCGCCGCTACTGCCACGAGCTGGGCAATCTATGGATTGGCAATGCAATGGAGTCACGACAAGAATAAAAAACGCGCCTCGGTCGAGAAATTTACCGATGAAGTAATGCCTCTTATTATTGGTAATTTACGTTTGATGCAACCTGCTTGAGAAATCGAAGCGTCAAAATAACGGGCATATGGAATATGCTGTCTTCTCTTCCATCGCAATGAGTGATTAAATGATGCGCGCAAAATTCCCTGTCACGGTTCACCTATTCTTCTTTCGAGCGAATCAAATTTTGCTTGTTCGGCGCTTCAACACAGGCTATGCAGATGGGCAGTACAGTGTCCCTGCCGGGCATTTGGATGGCGGCGAAACCGTCATTGCCGCGGCGAGGCGTGAGGCGCAGGAGGAAGTCGGGCTTAAGCTGAAAGCGGAAAACATCCACTACTCAAGCGTGATGCACCGTCTGGACGGCGACGAGCGCATTGACTTCTTTGTGAATGTCCATAAATGGGAAGGGGAACCGATCAACGCGGAACCAGATAAATGTGATGAGTTATTATGGACAGATGTAAATACTCTGCCGCCCAACACAATTCCATATATCAAAAAAGCGCTACACAATCATCGAAACGGAATCAAGTTCGATGAATTTGGATGGTAAACAAGAGAGGTCTGAACATTCAGTATCCTCTTGTTAGATCTTCCTTTCGGCGTTTATGATATTGACCTTTGTTCTTATACATCTCATCATCCGCGAAGGTAATGACCTTTTCCAACGATAAACTGGGATCACTCACAGCCGCGCCGAGTGACAGGCTTAGTTCCGGTTCACGATAATATTTGTTATTCATCATCACGAGCGCTTCAATCCGTTCCATCTGTTCCCGCGCAACGGTAAGGTCTGCATTCGGCATAATAATAATGAATTCGTCGCCACCGATGCGTGCCGCGATATAACCCTCATTGATGCTGGCGTTAAGCACCTCGGCCACACGACGAATCAATTTATCACCCACATGATGCCCGAATTGATCGTTCGTTGTTTTCAAATCATTTAGATCAATGATAATCATGCTGATAGGATCGTGTCGATTTTTTTCCAGGCTAATCAATGTCTCCTCGAAAAAAGCACGATTATAAAGTCCTGTCATCACGTCATGTGTTCCAAGATAACGAAGATATTCCTCCGCCTTTTTGCGGGCAGTAATATCCTGAAGTGCCACCAGCACCCAACTAAAATCGTCCTCGGAACCGGGCATTAACGTCCACGCCAGTTGCACATAGACTGGCTCTCCGGAAAGGGAAAAATTCACGCTTTCGCGATCGTAAAATGTTTTTCCATCCCACATGTCTACAAGTTCGTTGGCAAAATGATTTTTTGTGTCGTCGCGGAAGACCTTGTCGAGATTTGCAATAAGCGTGTCCTTATTGCCAGCATCAAACAGATCAAGCGTTTTCTGATTCACGTCGAGGATGCGAATCATGCCAATTAAACGGTCAACAGCTTTGGGGTCCGAAACAAAATATGACCGCAGATCAGTCACACCCTCTGCACGCAATCTGTCAAATTCCTGTTTGATCGCGGTGTAATCCTCCTCCCATAATGAAATCGGAGCGTACTTAAAGAGATTATGAAAACGTGTCTCCGCTTTTTTGAGGGCGGTGATATTTTCAATGGATACGAGTACGCACTCCCATGTAGACTCACATTCGGGCAAAATGCGCCAATGCAAACGGATGTGGATCGGTTCACCATCCAGCCGATAATTGGTCCCGTCTCCAGACCATTCCATGTTTCCGTTCCATAACGCCATTAACTCCACGCGAAAGTGGGCGCGCATTTCGTCGCGAAAAACTTTGTCGAGATTGGAAAGTAACTCTGTCACAGAGGTTGCGCCAAACATATGAAGTGTCTCACGATTAACGTGAGTCACCTTGATGCGGCGCATATTGTTTTCGATCTCTTCTGGATGTTGATCGAGATATGACGCGAGATCGATCACACCCTGCGCGCGTAAAATATCAAATGATTCTTTGATCCTGCTGTAATCCTCTTCCCATAATGAAATCGGAGCATATTCGAACAAACTCTCGAAATGATCCCCATTCCTTTCTTTTGACATGAGACTCTCCTTTTGTGAGACAAATCTATTATACAGCCCACAGTTTCCACCTTGCAGACAAAATTGAAAGCAGGTATAAGAACCTTGCGCAGGCTGCCCTGTACGGGCATAAACCTTCGCAAGGATATATATGGGATATCTACTTCTCGAAGGTGGCGCCGAATTTGGCGGATGGATGCGTGACCCCGATCTGAAAGCCATCGAACTCGCTGGCGGATTTGATGCACCGATTCGTATCATTCCCACCGCCGCTGCGCCAGATAATAATCATCAACGGGCGGGGGATAATGGAATTCGTTGGTTTCAAAGTTTGGGAGCAACGGATGTACTCTCGATTCCCTTAATTGATAAAGCCAGTGCAAACGACAAGACAATTGCACAATCACTATACACTGCAAAGTTGATTTACATCCTCGGTGGGTTTACCCATTATCTCGGACAAACATTGAAAGATAGTCTTGTATGGCAAACAGCACTAGATGTTTATCGACGTGATACAGTTATCGCGGGTTCGAGCGCGGGAGCGATGGTGATGTGCAAGTTCTATTCTGATCCTAGTGAAGGGCAAATCCATGAAGGATTAA
>WNFZ01002003.1_pt1 | contig 23321 bp, 22 predicted proteins | sample 5400081 | NCBI WGS metagenome assembly WNFZ01 (sample SAMN13153365, study PRJNA577476) | soil metagenome | isolation source: 80 cm soil or saprolite under grassland replicate 1 | place: USA:California | collected 2016-06-15
CGGGCCGCGGCGGGATCGGCCAGGTCGGTACGGGTCACCGCCAGCAGCCCGTGCCGCACCCCGAGCGCGTCCAGCGCGGCCAGGTGCTCGGCCGACTACGCCCGCCACCCCTCGTCGGCGGCCACCACGAACAGCACCGCGGGCACCGGGCCGACGCCGGCCAGCATGTTGGGCACGAACCGCTCGTGCCCCGGCACGTCCACGAACGCGACCGGCCCGCCGGGCAGCGTCGTCCATGCGAACCCCAGGTCGATCGTCAGCCACGGCGCCGTTCCTCGGCCCACCGGTCCGGCTCCATCCCGGTCAGCCGGCGCACCAGCGTCGACTTCCCGTGGTCGACGTGGCCGGCGGTGGCGACTACCTGCACGCCGCTACCTGCACGCCGCGAGGACCGCGCCCGCCAGCCTCGTGTCGTCGGCCGGGTCCACCGTGCGCAGGTCGAGCAGGCAGCGGCCGCGCTCGATCCGCCCCACCACCGGCGGCAGTCCGGCCCGCAGCGGGGCGGCGTACCGCTCCGGCAGGCTGACCGCGGCGCTGGGCAGCTCCACCCCCGGCGCCCCGCCGCCGCCGACCGCCGACACGCACGGCACCGCGCGCGCGTCCACCCCGTCCGCGGCCAGCGCCGACGCCAGCCGCAGCGCCCGCGCCCGCAGCGCCGGCTCGGGTGCCGCCAGCGCCGCCACGACCGGCGGGGCCGGCCCGCGCAGCGTCGCCTCCAGCGCGGCCAGGGTGAGCTTGTCCACCCGCAGCGCCCTGGCGGCCGGGTGCCGCCGCAGCCGCTCCACCAGCGGCGCCGCGCCGAAGATCAGCCCGCACTGCGGGCCGCCCAGCAGCTTGTCGCCGCTGGCGGTCACCAGGGCGGCGCCGGCCCGCAGGGCGCCCCTCACGTCCGGCTCGCCCGGCAGCAGCGGGTGCGGGCCGAGCAGGCCGGAGCCGACGTCCACCACGACCGGTACGCCGAAGCCGGCCAGGCCGGCCACGTCCACGCTCGCGGTGAACCCGGTGACGGCGAAGTTCGACGGGTGCACCTTCAGCACGAACGCCGTGTCCGGGCCGACCGCCGCCGCGTAGTCCGCCGGTGTGGTGCGGTTCGTCGCACCGACCTCGCGCAGGACGGCGCCGGTGCTGGCCAGCAGCTCGGGGATCCGGAACCCGTCGCCGATCTCGACCAGTTCCCCGCGGCTGAGCACGATCTCCCGGCCGGGCGCCAGCACGAGCGCCACCAGCAGCAGTGCGGCGGCGTTGTTGTTCACCACATGTACGGCCTCCGCGGCGGGCACCGCCTCGGCCAGCGCGGCCAGCGCCCCGCGGCCGCGCCGGGCGCGCGCCCCGGTGGCCAGGTCGAACTCCACGTCGGTCGCCCCGGCGGCGGTGCCCAGCGCCTCGACCGCCGCCGCCGACAGCGGCGCGCGGCCCAGGTTGGTGTGCACCACGACCCCGGTGGCGTTCAGCACCGGCCGCAGCGTGGTCGCGCCCGGCGGCAGCCCGGCGACCGCCGCGTCCGCCACCTCGTCCGGCCCGATCCGGCCGGCCCGCGCCTGCGCCTGGGCGGCCACCACGGCGCGCTTCACCGCATCCCGGCCGAGCCGCGCCATGGCGCCGGCCAGCCGCGGGTCGGCCAGGACCGCGTCCGTGCGCGGGATGCTCCGCCGCGGGTCGCTCACGGCCGCACCCGGCACCCGCGGACGGGCGTTACCCCGCGCAGGCAGGCGGGCGGCACCCCGCGCAGGCGGACCGGCGGCACCCCGCGGAGGCGGACGGGAATCGAACCCGCCAGCGACGGATCCCGCCGCTCACCGGCTTTGAAGGCCGGGCCGGCCACCAGGCCGAAGACGCCTCCCTGCATGGCGCCATTCTGCGCCAGCCGTCCTGCGCCCGTCGTCGTGGCCCGGCCTAACTGCTCGCCTCCGCGCTCGCTCCGCTCCTCGGGCCGCCGTCCACCCGGGCTCCTCCCCGCGGCCGGGGCGGCCCTGCGATGCTCACTCGCTGTCGGCTCGCGGTGCAGCATGGGGGCATGACGGTCACCGGCGTTCGGCTCACCCAGTACGCGCACGGCGGCGGCTGTGCCTGCAAGATCCCGCCCGGCGAGCTCGAGGAGGTGCTGCGCGGCCTGACGGGGGAGCGCGCCCCGGACCTGCTGGTGGGCCTGGACGACGGCGACGACGCCGCGGTGGTCGCCATCCGGGACGGCCTCGCCGTGGTGGCCACCGCCGACTTCTTCACCCCGGTGGTGGACGACCCCTACGACTGGGGCCGCATCGCCGCGGCGAACGCGCTGTCGGATGTGTACGCGATGGGCGGCCGGCCCGTGGTGGCCGTCAACCTGCTGGCCTGGCCGCGCGGGGTACTGCCGTTCGAGCTGGCCGCGGAGGTGCTGCGCGGCGGCCTGGACGTCGCCCGCCGGGCCGGCTGCCACGTCGGCGGCGGGCACAGCGTGGACGACCCCGAGCCGAAGTACGGCATGGCGGTGACCGGCGTGGCCGACCCGGGCCACCTGATCCGCAACGACGCCGGCCGCCCCGGCCAGCCGCTCAGCCTCACCAAGCCGTTGGGCATCGGCGTGCTGAACAGCCGGCACAAGGCGACCGGCGAGGTGTTCGCCGAGGCGGTGGAGACCATGGCCGCGCTGAACGACGCCGCCGCGGCCGCCGCCGTCCGGGCGGGCATCCGGTGCGGTACCGACGTGACCGGCTTCGGGCTGCTCGGCCACCTCTACAAGCTGGCCCGGGCCAGCAACGTGACCGCGGTGGTGGACACCGCGGCCATCCCCTACCTCGACGGCGCCCGCGCGGCGCTGGCCGCCGGGTACATCTCCGGTGGCACCCGGCGCAACCTGGACTGGGTCCGGCCGTACACCGAGGCCAGCGCCGTGGGCGAGAACGAGTCGCTGCTGCTTGCCGACGCCCAGACCTCCGGCGGCCTGCTGCTGGCCGGGGAGATCCCGGACGCAGCCGTCATCGGCGAACTGGTCCCGCGCGGCGAGCACACCGTGGTACTGCGCTGACCCACCGTGCTCCCCGCGGGGGGCGGGTGGTCAGCCGACCGACAGCGCCTCGAGCACGTCGCCGGCCCTGGCGTCGGGCAGCGCCCGGGCCACGTCGGCCAGCGCGATGATGCCGACCAGGTCGTGGCCGTCGATGACCGGCAGCCGGCGCACCTGGTACTTGGCCATGGTGGTCAGGACCTCCTCGACGTCGTCGTCGGCGCCGATGGTCACCGCCTCGCCCTGGGACAGCTCGCCGGCCCGCACGCTGGACGGGTCCTTGCCCTGGGCCAGCACCTTGACCACGATGTCCCGGTCGGTGAGCATGCCCTTCAACCGGTTGTCGGTACCGCAGATCGGCAGCGCCCCGACGTTCAGGGTGGCCATCTTGCGGGCCGCGTCGAGCACCGTCTCCTCGGCACCGACGCACTCGACCCCGGTGGACATGATCTCGCGTGCTTTGGTCATCTTTCGTCCTCCCTGCGGGTAGCGGGCCGCCGGGCCAGGCGGCCCTACCGTGGCCGGTACCCGGACCTGGTCCCGGTAACCGTGGCCGTGGCGCCGAAGGTGCCGGCCACCGGATGCGGTCCTTGAGGGGTGACGTGCTGTCAAATGGGTAGGCCGTCAGTGACGGCGCCCAGACACCCGAGTGCGCGTGCGGGTCGGCGATTGTGGTGATGGCCTATGCCGATGTTCTGCCGCGACGTCGTGGTGGTCGGGGCATCCGCGGGCGGGGTGGAGGCCCTCCGCTCGTTCGTGGCTGGGCTGCCCGAGGAGGTGCCCGCCGCGATCGTGGTGGTCCTGCACCTTCCGGCCGGTGGCACAAGTGTGCTGCCCATGATCCTGTCCCGGGCCGGGCCGGTGCCGGCGGTGGCGGCTACGGATGGGACGGAGCTGCTGCCTGGCCGGATCTTCGTGGCGCCGCCGGACCACCACGTGCTGCTGACGGGCCAACGGCTCAGGCTGTCGAACGGGCCGACCGAGAACGGGCACCGACCGGCGGTGGACGTCCTGTTCCGGTCCGCCGCCGAGTCCCTCGGTCCGCGGGTCGTCGGGGTGGTGCTGTCCGGGGTGCTGGACGACGGCGCCGCCGGCCTGGTGACGATCGCCTCCCGGGGCGGCGTGACGATGGTGCAGGATCCGGCTGACGCCCTCTACCGGGGAATGCCGGAGAACGCGCTGCGGCTGGTCCGGGCCGACCACGTCCTCCCGTCCGGCAAGATGGGCCCGGTGATCGCCGAGCTGGCCCTGCAGGCGGTGGAGCCGGGGGCGGCGCCGCCCGTGTCGGACCAGCTGCGGCTGGAGGTGGACTTCGCCGAGCACGCGGTCGAGGTGCTCCGCGCGATGCTGCTGGCCGGGCTGCCCGCCGGCGAGCCCCGGGGGATGACCAATCGTGACCGATAGCCCCGCGGACCGGCTGCGCATCGCCATCGAGGACGACCCGCGGGCCACTGTGGTGTGCCCTGTCGGCCTGCTCTACCTGCTGAGCTACGCGCGGTTGCGGGACACCCTGCTGAAGTGCTCGGCCGAGGAGCCGCCCGGCATCGTGGTGGACCTGTCCGGTCTGGTGGTGGAGACCGCGCCGCTGCTGTCGGTCTTCACCACGGTGTGGCTGCGCATCTCGGAGTGGCCGGGCACGCCGCTACTGCTGGCCGAGCCGTCGCCGCCGGTCGCCGAGCTGCTGCGCCGGACCGGCGTCTCGCGGTTCGTCGCCACCTACCCGAGCCGCGCCGACGCGCTGGACGCGGTGGCCTCGCCGCCGCGGCGGCGCCGGGTCCGGGTGCAACTGTCCGGCGACGTGGGTAGCGCCGGCCGGGCCCGGCGGATGGTGGACAGGACCTGCCGGGACTGGGGGCTGGAGCCGCTCAGCGAGAACGCCCGGCTGGTCGCCTCAGAACTGGTCAGCAACGTGCTGCGGCACGCCGGTGGCGCCCCGGTGCTGCGGCTGGAGTGGACGGGTGAGCGGTTCGTCGTGGCCGTGGCCGACGACGACCCGAACCCGCCCAGGGAGTTGGACCCGCAGCCGTCCCGGCAGAGCGGTCGCGGGCTGCGGCTCGTCGCGCAGGTCTCGTCCTGCTGGGGGTTCGTACCGACCGCGGCCGGCGGCAAGGTGGTCTGGGCCAGCCTCCAGCCGTCCCGGGCGCGGCCGCGGGGCTGATCTTCCGGCCGGATCGTGAGCCCCGAGGCAGGAGTACGTTCTGATGGTGGACGACGCGACGCCTGACGACGGGGCACCCGCCTCCGAGGACGGGGCACTCGCCTTCGAGGCCATGCTCGGCTACCTGAAGGAGTCCCGCGGAGCGGACTTCACCGGCTACAAGCGCACCAGCCTGGCCCGGCGGGTCCACCGGCGGATGAGCCAGGTCGGCATATCCGACTACGCCGAGTACGTGGACTACCTCCAGGTGACCCCGGACGAGTTCAGCGCGCTGTTCAACACCATCCTGATCAACGTGACCGGGTTCTTCCGGGACGCCGAGGCCTGGGACCACCTGGGTACCGAGGTGGTCCCGGCGCTGCTGAGCGAGCGCCGCTCGGAGGAGCCCATCCGGGTGTGGAGCGCGGGCTGTGCATCCGGCGAGGAGGCCTACAGCCTCGCGATCCTGCTGGCCGAGGCGCTCGGGGTGGAGCGGTTCCGGCAGCGGGTGAAGATCTACGCGACCGATCTCGACGACGAGGCGCTCGGCCAGGCCCGGCAGGCCGCCTACGGCGAACGGGGCCTGCAGGGCGTCTCCCCGGACCTGCTCGGGCGCTACTTCGAACCCACCGGCGGTCGGTACGTCTTCCGCAAGGACCTGCGCCGCTCCGTCATCTTCGGCCGCAACGACCTGGTGCAGGACGCCCCGATCTCACGCATCGACCTGCTGGTCTGCCGCAACACGCTGATGTACTTCAACCCCGAGACACAGGCCAGGATCCTCGGTCGGTTCCACTTCGCGCTGGTGCCGCGCGGCCTGCTGTTCCTGGGCAAGGCCGAGCTGCTGCTCAGCCACAACCGGCTGTTCGACCCGGTCGACCTCAAGCACCGGGTCTTCCGCAAGGCGGCCGGCAACCCGGGGGCGCCGCCCGGGCTGCCGACCGCGATGCCCCCAGCCGAGCGGCGCACCGAGGTGACCGGCCTGGAGGAGCTGCGGGAGAAGGCCTTCTCGGCCAGCCCGGTCGCGCAGATCGCGGTGACCACCGAGGACACCGTCGCACTCATCAACCACCAGGCGGAGACGTTGTTCGGGCTGTCCGGCCACGACGTCGGCCGTCCGCTGCGCGACCTGGAGGTCTCGTACCGGCCGGTCGAGCTGCGCGGGTACGTGGAGCAGGCGCGCGCCGAGCGGCAGACCATCCGGGTCAAGGAGGTGGAGTGGCACCCCGGCGGGGCCGAGCCGATCTGGCTGGAGATCCAGGTCAACCCGCTGACCGGCGCGGAGAACCGGCTGATCGGGGTCGCTCTGGTCTTCCACGACGTCACCGCGGCGCGCCGGCTGTTGAAGGAGCTGGAGCAGGCGCACCGGCAACTCGAGGCGGCGTACGAGGAGCTGCAGTCCACCAACGAGGAGCTCGAGACCACCAACGAGGAACTGCAGTCCACCGTCGAGGAGCTGGAGACGACCAACGAGGAACTGCAGTCCACCAACGAAGAGCTCGAGACCATGAACGAGGAGCTGCAGTCGGCGAACGACGAGCTGCAGACGATCAACGACGCGCTGCGCGAGCGATCGGCCGAGCTGGACGAGCTCAACGCGTTCCTCGAGTCGGTACTGACCTCCCTGCAGGCGGCCGTGGTGGTGGTGGACCGGGACATGCTGGTGCTCGCCTGGAACCCCGGCGCGGAGGAGCTGTGGGGGGTGCGTCCGGAGGAGGCCAGGGGCGAGCACCTGCTGAACCTCGACATCGGGCTTCCGCTGCCGGAGCTGCGCCCGTACGTGCGCGCCGCGCTGGGCGACCCCTCGTTCGCCCAGACCATGACCTTGCCCGCGGTGAACCGGCGCGGCCGGGACGTCACGGTGCGGGTGGTCTGCGGTGCGCTGCGGCAGAGCAACGGCGGATCCGGCGGCGCGATCCTGGTCATGGACCTCGTCTCCGACGGGGCGGCGGCGGAGCGGTAACGGAGCCGTGGCGGAGCGGTGGGCGACCGGCGAAGCGCTACTCCTCGTGTTTGAGAACGGGTCGAGCGGGAACCAGCTTCTGCTGAGTGCTTGAGCAGACAGGCAGCTCGTCCGGATCCCTGCGATGGAGGCCTGCATGCGAGTGCTCGGGGTGAACGCGGTCTTCCACGACCCTGCGGCGGCGCTGGTCGTCGATGGCGCGACGGTCGCGGCCGCGGAGGAGGAGCGGTTCTCCCGCCGCAAGCACGGCAAGCGGCCGGTCGCCTTCTCCACCTGGGAGCTGCCCGAGCAGGCGATGCGGTGGTGCCTGGCGCAGGCCGGGCTGGAGCCGGCCGACGTGGACGCGGTGGCGTACTCCTACGACCCCGCGCTGGCCGGTCTGGCGGACGACCCGTGGGAGTGGCTGCGCACCCTGTACGCCGAGCGGTTCCCGCAGTTCTGCGCCACCGCGCTGCCGGGGCTGGACCCGGCGGTGGTGCGGTACGTGCCGCACCACGTCGCGCACGCCGCCTCGGCCGGCCTCGCCGCGCCGTTCGGCGGCGACAGCGCGGTGCTGGTGCTGGACGGTCGCGGCGAGCGGGCCAGCCACCTCGCCGGCCGGTACCGCCGCGGTGTGCTGGAGACCCTCGCGGTCACCGACCTGCCGTCCTCCCTGGGGCTGCTGTACGAGGACGTGACCGAGCACCTCGGCTTCCTGCGGTCCTCCGACGAGTACAAGGTGATGGCGCTCGCGTCCTACGGCGAGCCCCGGCACCTGGGCCTGCTGCGCGACCTGGTCCGTACCACCGGCGATGGCCGGTTCGTCACAGAGCGTGTCGACTGGCCGGCGCTGGCCAAGCGGCGCGCGCCCGGCGAGGAGTGGACCGCCGACCACGCCGACCTGGCGGCGAGCGTGCAGCGGCGCTGCGAGGAGGTGCTGCTGGAGCTGGCCGGCTGGCTGTACGACCAGACCGGCGCCGCACAGCTCACCATGGCCGGCGGGGTCGCGCTGAACTGCGTGGCGAACACGCTGATCGCCGAGCAGAGCGGGTTCGCCGAGGTGTGGGTGCAGCCCGCGGCCGGCGACGCCGGTACCGCGCTCGGCGCGGCGCTGCACGTGGCCCGCGCGGGCGGCGACACGCCGCTGCCGTTCCTCGGCGCCGACCTGGGCCGGGGGTACACCGACGAGGAGATCGAGCAGGTGCTGCGGACCGCGCGGGTCCGCTACGAGCGGCCACCGGACGTGGCCCAGGCGGTGGCCGAGGAGCTCGCACACGACGGGCTGGTCGCCTGGTTCGCCGGACGCGCGGAATGGGGCCCGCGGGCCCTCGGCCACCGCTCCCTGCTGGCCAACCCGGCACGGCGGGAGAACCTGGCCCGGTTGAACGATGTGAAGGGGCGCGAGCAGTTCCGCCCGGTGGCGCCGATGGTGCGCCTGGACCGGGCCGTCGAGGTCTTCCGCCGCGGGCCGGTGCCCAGCCCGTACATGCTGTTCGTACACGACGTCCGTCCACAGTGGATGGAGCGGATCCCGGCCGTGGTGCATGTGGACGGCACCGCGCGGATCCAGACGGTGGACGACGCGAGGCAGCCGGAGCTGGCCCGGATGCTGCAGGCGTTCGAGCGGCTGACCGGGCTGCCGGTCGTGGTCAACACCAGCCTGAACACCGCCGGCCGGCCCATGGTGGACACCCCCCGGGACGCGCTGGAGCTGTTCGGCTCCGCACCGGTGGACGTGCTCGCCATCGGTCCGTTCGTGCTGCGCCGGGAGTGGGGTGCATGAGCTACGCCGTGGTGGTGCCGTCGGTTGGTCGGCGCAGCCTGCAGGTGCTGATCGACTCCCTCGGCGACGCGACCGGCCCGCCGCCGGACCAGGTGGTCGTGGTGGACGACCGGCCGAACCCGGACGGCCCGCTGGACCTGTTCGTGCCCGGCCGGCTGCTGCGCCGGGTCCGGGTGCTCAGCTCGGGCGGGCACGGGCCGGGGGCGGCCCGCAACGTCGGCTGGCGGGCGGTGCGGAACTGGTGGGTCGTGTTCGTGGACGACGACGTGCTGCTGCCCCGGGACTGGCCGGCGCGGCTGGACGCGGACCTGTCCGCCCTCGGCGCGGACGTGGCCGGCAGCCAGGCCCGGGTGCGGGTGCCGCTGCCGGGCAGCCGGCCGCCCACCGACGCCGAGCGCAACACCGCCGGGCTCGCCACGGCCCGCTGGATCACCGCCGAGATGGCCTACCGGCGCGACGTCCTGGTCTACCTGGACGGCTTCGACGAGCGGTTCACCCGGGCGTACCGGGAGGACGCCGACCTGGCGCTGCGGGCGCTCGCCGCCGGCTACCGGCTGGTGACCGGCGACCGGGAGGTGGTCCACCCGGTGCGCCGCACCGACCGCTGGTCCAGCGTCCGGGCCCAGGCCGGCAACGCCGACGACCCGCTGCTGGACCGCAAGCACGGTGCCGGCTGGCGGGAGCTGGCCGGTACCACCCGCGGCCGCCGCCGCTGGCACCTCGTCACCGTGCTGGCGGCGCTGGTCGCGCTCGGCGGCGCGCTCGCCCAGCAGCCGGTGGTGGCGGCGGCCGGCGGCGCGGGGTGGCTGGCGCTCTACCTCCGGTTCGCCTGGCTGCGGATCGCCCCCGGGCCGCGCACCAGGGCCGAGATCGGCACCATGCTGGTGACCAGCGCGGCGGTCCCGCCGGTGGTCGCCTACCACTGGCTGCGCGGGCGGTGGCGGCACCGCAGGGTGGCGCGCTGGCGGCCACCGCCGCGGGCGGTGCTGTTCGACCGGGACGGCACCCTGGTGCACGACGTGCCGTACAACGGCGACCCGACGATGGTGCGGCCGCTGGACGGCGCCCGGGCCGCGCTGGACCGGTTACGGGCCCGCGGGATCCGGGTCGGCGTGGTGTCCAACCAGTCCGGCGTAGCCCGCGGCCTGCTGACCCCCGCCGACGTTGACGCGGTGAACGCGCGGGTGGCCGAACTGCTCGGCCCGTTCGACACCTGGGCGGTCTGCCCGCACGCGGCCGGCGACGGCTGCGGCTGCCGCAAGCCGGCGCCCGGGCTGATCCACAAGGCGATGGCCGACCTGGGAATGGCCGCGAACGAGTGCGCCGTGGTCGGCGACATCGGCTCCGACGTGGCGGCGGCGCGGGCGGCGGGTGCCCGGGCGGTGCTGGTGCCCACCCCGGCCACCCGGCGGGCCGAGGTGCGCGCCGCCCCCGAGGTGGCCCGCGACCTCGCGGCCGCGGTCGACCTGCTGCTCGGCGAGGGCCGACCATGAGCGGCCCGCGGGTGCTGGTGGCGCGGCTGGACAGCGCCGGGGACGTACTCGTCTGCGGCCCCGCGGTCCGCGCGGTGGCGGCCGGTGCATCGCACGTGACCCTGCTCGCCGGCCCGGCCGGAGCGGCGGCGGCCCGGCTGCTGCCCGGGGTGGACGACGTGCTGGTCTGGCGCTGCCCCTGGATCGACCCGGATCCGCCGGCCGTGGCCGAGGCCGACCTGGACGGGCTGGTCGCCGCGGTGGCGGCGCGCGCGGTCCACGTGGCGGTGATCCTCACCTCCTACCACCAGTCTCCGCTGCCGCTGGCCCTGGTGCTGCGGCTGGCCGGCGTCCCGCGGATCGTGGCGGCCAGCGAGGACTACCCCGGGTCGCTGCTGGACCTACGGCAGCGCCCCGCCGCCGACGACCGGCCCGAGCCGGAGCGGCAACTGTCCACTGTGGACACCGCCGGCTTCGCGCTGCCGGCCGGGGACGACGGCCGGCTGGCGGTGCGCCGGCCGCTGCCGCCGACCGAACGGCTGGTGCGCGGGCGGGGGTACGTGGTGCTGCACCCCGGCGCCAGCGCGCCGGCCCGGCAGTGGAGCCCGGGCCGGTTCGCGGCCACCGCGGAACTGCTTGCCGGCCAGGGCTACCAGGTGGTGGTCACCGGCGGGCCCGGCGAGACGGCGCTCACCGCCCGGGTGGCCGGCCGGCACGGCATCGACCTGGGTGGCCGGACCGACCTCGGCCGGCTCGCCTCGGTGCTCGACCGGGCCGCGGTGCTGGTCTGCGGCAACACCGGCCCGGCGCACCTGGCCGCGGCGGTGGACACCCCGGTGGTGTCGCTGTTCTCGCCGGTCGTGTCGGTCGAGCGGTGGGCCCCGTACGGCGTGCCGACGGTGCTGCTCGGCGACCTGGACGCGCAGTGCCGGGGCAGCCGGGCCCGGCTCTGCCCGATCGATGGTCACCCGTGCCTGGAGTCCGTCGAGCCGCCGGAGGTGCTGGAGGCGGTACGCAAGCTGGCGGAGGTGGACCGGTGAGAATCCTGCTCTGGCACGTGCACGGCTCCTGGACCGATGCCTTCGTGCGCGGCCGGCACCGGTATCTGCTGCCGGTCACGCCGAGCCGCGACGCGGACGGCCTGGGGCGGGCCGGCCGGCCGTGGCCGTCCACTGTGGACGTTCCGTACGACAGGCTGCGGGAGCTGGACGTCGATGTGGTGCTGCTGCAGCGGCCGAAGGAACTGCAGCTCGCCGAGGACTGGCTGGGCCGCCGCCCGGGCACCGACGTGCCTGCGGTGTACCTCGAGCACAACACCCCCCGCGGCGACGTACCGAACACCCGGCACCACCTGGCCGACCGCGCCGACATCCCGCTGGTGCACGTGACCGGCTTCAACCGGCTGCTGTGGGACAGCGGGTGCGCACCCGACACGGTGATCGAGCACGGCATCCCCGACCCGGGCCCGCGCTACCGCGGCACGCTGCCCCGGGCCGCGGTGGCGGTGAACGAGCCGGTCCGGCGCTGGCGCGTCACCGGCACGGACCTGATCCCGCGGTTCGTGCGGGCGGGCGTCCCGGTGGACGTCTTCGGCACGGGCACCGCCGGGCTGGCGGCGCGGCTCGGCGTAGCGCTGGGTGAGTGCGGTGACCAGCCGCCGGCCGCGCTGCACGACGCGTTGGCGCAGCGCCGCTGCTACCTGCACCTGTGCCGGTGGACCTCGCTGGGGCTGGCGCTGATCGAGGCCATGCAGCTCGGCCTGCCGGTTGTCGCGCTCGGCAGCACCGAGGCGTACGAGGCGGTGCCGGCGAGCGCGGGGGTGGTCTCGACCGCGCTCGACCGGCTGGTCGGCGCCGCCCGGGACCTGCTGGCCGACGAAGGCATGGCCGCCGCGATGGGTGCGCAGGCCCGTGCGCTGGCGCTGCACCGGTACGGACTCCCCCGCTTCCTGTCCGACTGGGACCGACTGCTCGAGGAGCTCGTTCGATGAACATTGCGATGGTCTCCGAACACGCCAACCCGCTCGCCGCCGTCGGGGGGGTCGATGCCGGCGGCCAGAACGTGCATGTCGCGGAGCTGGCCCGGGCGCTGGCCCGGCGGGGCCACCGGGTGACCGTGTACTCGCGGCAGGACACACCAGGAGTACCGCGGCGGGTGCCGATGTGTCGCGGTGTGGACGTGGTACACGTGCCGGCCGGACCGCCGAGCGAGGTACCCAAGGACGAACTGCTGCGGTACATGCCGGTGTTCGGGCGGTTCCTGTGGGCCGCGTGGGCGGTGGACCCGCCGGACGTGGTGCACGCGCACTTCTGGATGTCCGGGCTGGCCGCGATGCTGGCGGCCCGCGGCACCGACCTGCCGGTGGTGCAGACCTTCCACGCGCTGGGCACGGTGAAGCGCCGCCACCAGCGGGGCGCCGACACCAGCCCCAAGGAGCGGATCCGGCTGGAGGCCGCGGTCGGCCGCAGCGCCGCGCTGGTGATCGCCACCGCCCGGGACGAGGTCGAGGAGCTGGCCCGGATGGGCGTGCCGCGCGGCGCGGTCACCGTGGTCCCCTGCGGCGTCGACGTCCGGCACTTCACCCGGCACGGGCCGGCGGCCGGGCGCAACGGCCGCAGCCGGCTGATCGCGGTCGGGCGGCTGGTACCGCGCAAGGGCTTCGACCTGACGATCCGGGCGCTGCGGCTGGTGCCGCAGACGGAGCTGGTCATCATCGGCGGGCCGCCGCGGGCCGAGCTGTCCGCGGATCCGGAGGCGTGCCGGCTGCGCGCCGAGGCCAGGCGGTGCGGCGTCGCCGACCGGGTCGTGCTGACCGGCCGGGTGGACCGGGCGGCGCTGCCGTCGCTGCTGCGCAGCGCGGACATCGCGGTGTGCGTGCCGCGGTACGAGCCGTTCGGGATGACGGCACTGGAAGCGATGGCCTGCGGGGTGCCGGTGGTGGCCAGCGCGGTGGGCGGCCTGCTCGACACCGTCGCCGAAGGGCTGTCCGGCGAGCTGGTCCGCTCCCCCAGCCCGGCCCGGCTGGCCCGGGTGCTGCGGTCGCTGCTGGCCGACCCGACGCGGCTGGCCGGCTACCGGATCGGCGGCGTGGATCGGGCGCGGGCCCGGTACTCCTGGGAGCGCGTGGCGGCCGATACCGAGGCGGCGTACCTGCGGGTCTGCTGCGACCGGATGGAGGTGGCCGGGTGACCGAGATCCCGTGCGGCGCCGGCCACCTGGCCGAGCTGCAGGAGGCGCTGGACAGGTTCGGCCCGGCCGCCGGGCTGGCCGACCGGTGGGGTGCCCGGCTGGCCGGCATCCTGCCCCGCGGCGGGCGGCTGCTGGCCTGCGGCAACGGCGGCAGCGCCGCGCAGGCCCAGCACCTGACCGCGGAGCTGGTCGGCCGGTACCGCGACGACCGACCGGCGTACTCCGCCATCCCGCTGCACACCGACACCTCCGCGGCGACCGCGATCTGCAACGACTACCACGCGGACGAGGTTTTCGCCCGGCAGGTCGAGGCGCACGGCCGCCCGGGCGACGTTCTGGTCGCGATGTCCACCTCCGGGCGAAGCCGCAACGTGCTGCGCGCCGCCGAACGGGCCAGGGCAGGCGGGCTGCTGACCTGGGCGGTGACCGGTCCGGCGCCGAACCCGTTGGCCACCGTCTGCGACGAGGCGCTGTGCGTCGACTCGGCTGCCACCGGCACCGTTCAGGAGTTGCACCTGGTCGCTGTCCACCTGATCTGCGCCGCGTTCGACATCGCCCTCGGCGTCTCGACCGCGGCCGAGTTGGCCCGGGCCGTGCCGTGAGCGAGCTTGCGAGCGAACCAATGAGCACAGCAGCCCCGCGAACGCGGACGCCGAGCGCCAGCGAGGTGTTCGCGTGAGCCGGCCGGTCCGGCTGGCCGTCGTCGGCGACGCGCTGCTCGACCGGGACCTGACCGGCGAGGTCTTCCGGGTGTGCCCGGACGCGCCGGTGCCCGTGCTGGAGCAGCGGTCCACTGTGGAACGGCCCGGCGGTGCCGGTCTCGCCGCGCTGCTGGCCGCCCAGGACGGGTGCGACGTCACCCTGGTCACCGCGCTCGGGTCCGATGTGGACGCTGCCCGGCTGCGCGGCCTGCTGGTCCGGTACGTCCGGCTGTGCGCCGGCCGGCTGCGCGGCGAGACCCCGGTGAAGACCCGGGTGCGGGCCGCCGGCCAGTCCCTGCTGCGCATCGACCGGGGCGGGTCCGGTGTGGTCGATGCGGTGCCGGACGAGGCACTGGCCGCGATCGCGCAGGCCGACGGGGTGCTGGTCTCGGACTACGGCCGCGGGCTGGTCGCGCGGCCGGAGATCCGCGCCGTGCTGGCCGAGGTGGCGGGCCGGGTGCCGGTGGTCTGGGACCCGCACCCGCGCGGCGAGGCACCGGTGCCGGGGGTACGGCTGGCCACCCCGAACCTGGCCGAGGCAACCCGCTTCGCCGGTCCGGGCGGGCTCGACGGGCCGGGCGGGGACGTCGGCGCGCCCGACGGCAGGCGCGAGCTGGCCGCGGTGGGGCTGATCGCGGCGCGGCTGGTGGAGCGCTGGCAGGCCGGCGCCGTGGCGGTGACCATGGGCCGGCGCGGCGCGCTGCTGTCGTACGGCGGCGAGCCGCCCCTGGTGGTCCCGGCGGCCACTGTGGACCATCCCGGCCGGAGGCTGGACAGTTGCGGGGCCGGCGACCGGTTCGCGGCCACCGCGGCCGGGCTGCTGGCGGGGCGCAGGCTGCCCAGCGAGGCGGTGGTCGCGGCGGTACGCGACGCCACCGGGTTCGTGCTGGCGGGTGCGGCGGGCGCCGTCCGGACCGAACCGGTGCCGGTACCGGCGGCGGCCCACCGGGCGGTCGCCGACGACGTGCTGGCCCGGACCAGGGCGCGCGGCGGCACCGTGGTCGCCACCGGCGGCTGCTTCGACCTGCTGCACGCGGGACACATCCGGCTGCTGCGCGCCGCCCGGGCGCTGGGCGACTGCCTGGTGGTGTGCCTGAACTCCGACGAGTCGGTGCGCCGGCTCAAGGGGCCGGACCGGCCGGTGGTGGCGCAGGCGGACCGGATCCGGGTGCTGGAGGCGCTGGAGTACGTGGACGCGGCGGTGGTCTTCGACGAGGACACCCCCGAGGCGGTGCTGACCACGCTGCGGCCGGACGTCTGGGCCAAGGGGGGCGACTACGCCGGGATGCCGCTGCCGGAGAGCGACGTGCTGGGCCGCTGGGGCGGGCAGGTCGTGCTGCTTCCCTACCAGGACGGGCACTCCACGTCGCGGCTGATCGAACACTGCCGGTCCTCCGGCCGGCAGCCGGAGGAGAGGAGCGGACCGTGACAGGCACCGTGCTGGTGACCGGGGGCTCGAGCGGGCTGGGCGCCGCCGTGGTGGCCGCGGTGGCCGACGCCGGCGGGCGACCGCTGGTGCTGGACCGGCAGCCGCCGCAGCGGGAGGTGCCGCACGTGCTGGTCGACCTGGCCGACGGGCGCGCCGCCGAGCGGGCGGTGGTCCGGCTGGCCGACGAGGCGGGCGGCCTGGACGCGGTGGTCACCGCCGCCGGCATCGACTCCTGCGGCCAACTCGCCGACGTACCAGCCGAGGACTGGGAGCGCGTGGTGCGGGTGAACCTGCTGGGCACCGCCGCGGTGGTCCGGGCCGCACTGCCGTACCTGGCCCGGTCGTCCGGCAGAGTGGTCACCGTGGCGTCCACCCTGGGCCTGCGCGCGCTCAGCGACGCGACCGCGTACTGCGCCTCGAAGTTCGGCGTGGTCGGCTTCACCCGTGCACTGGCCGCCGAGACCGCCGGGCGCGTCGGCGTCACCCTGCTGGTCCCGGGCGGCATGCGTACCGCGTTCTTCGACGACCGGACAGCGCAGTACAAGCCGCCGGCCGACGCGAAGCTGAACCGGCCGGAGGACGTGGCCCGGGCTGTGCTGATGGCGCTGTCCCAGCCGGCGGGATGCGAGCTGCGCGAGCTGGTGATCACCCCCGCGGTGGAGCCCTCCTGGCCTTAATCTCCCCGGGCGGTCTGATCAGACGGTGGCCAGCCGCCGGGCGAACCACCCGATCGTCCGGCTGAGGCCGTCCGCGGTGCACACCCGGGGTTGCCAGCCCAGGCTCCGCTCGGCCAGCATGGTGTCCGGCCGCCGTACCGTCGGATCGTCCACCGGGCGTCCACCGTGGACGATCGGCGAGCGGGAGCCGGTCATCGACCGGATCAGCTCCGCGAGTTCGAGCACGGACAGCTCGTCCGGGTTGCCGATGTTCACCGGGCCGGCCAGGTCGGACAGCGCCAGCCGCAGGATGCCGTCCACGGTGTCGGTGACGTAGCAGACCGAGCGGGTCTGGCTGCCGTCGCCGTGTACGGTCATCGGCTCGCCGGACAGGGCCTGCCGGATGAACGTCGGGATGGCCCGGCCGTCGTCCGGCCGCATCCGCGGCCCATAGGTGTTGAAGATCCGGACGATCGCGGTATCGGTGCCCTGGCTGGACCGGTAGGCGGTGGTCAGTGCCTCGGCGAACCGCTTGGCCTCGTCGTACACCCCGCGCGGGCCGACCGGGTTGACATTGCCCCAGTAGTCCTCCCGCTGCGGGTGCTCCAGCGGGTCGCCGTACACCTCCGAGGTGGAGGCGAGCACGAACCGCGCGTCCTTCCGGCGGGCCAGGTCGAGCGCCGCGAACGTGCCGGCGCTGCCCACCCGGAGCGTCTCGACCGGCAGCCGGAGGTAATCCACCGGGGAGGCCGGCGAGGCGAAGTGCAGCACCAGCTCCACCGGCCCGGGCACGTCGTACTCGGTGCTGGCGTCGCAGTCCCGCAGCGTGAACAGCGGGTCGGCCCGCAGGTGGTCCACATTGGACGGTGCGCCGGTCAGGAAGTTGTCCAGGCACACCACCGCGACGCCGCGGGCCAGCAACTGCTCGCACAGGTGCGAACCGAGGAACCCGGCGCCCCCGGTCACGACCGCCCGCCCGACCGTCATGGCCGCTGGCTACCCGGCGACCCCGGCGGCGAAACGGTCAGGTTTGATCGCCCCGGGCCGGGGAATACCGGCGCCTGCGGGCCAGCAGCGTGTGGGCCGCGGCCAGTACGTCGGGCACCGCGATCGCGAGCAGCCCGGGGTGCGGGACGGGCCCCCGCGGGTCACCGCCGCGGCCCGACCACAGCACCACGTGCCGGTCCAGGTCCCGCACCGGGCCCCATTCGGCCGGCGGCATCGGCCCGAACAGCAGCACCGACGGGGTCCCGGTCGCGGTGGCCAGGTGCGCGACGCCGGTGTCGCCGCAGACGACCAGCGCCGCGCCGGCCACCACCCGGGCCAGCTCCGCCAGACCGGTCCGGCCGGCCAGCACGGCGTCGTCCGGCAGCCTGGCCGACCGGGCCACCTGTTGCGCCAGCGACTGCTCGGCCGCATCCCCGGTGATGACCACCGGCCAGCCGCCGGCCGCCAGCCCGCGGGCGACCGCGGCGAACCGTGTCGCCGGCCAGCGCCGCGCCGGGGCGGCGGCCCCGGGATGCACGACCACGACCGGCGGTCCGGTCGGCCCGGCCGCCGGTCCGCGCGGCAGCGGCGGGGTGAGCAGCAGGTCGGTCGGATCGCACGGGATACCGACCGCGGCCAGCAGCCGGCACCAGCGCCGCACCTCGTGCTCGCCCTGCTGCCAGGCCGGCCCGTCGAAGCCGGGCACCTCCATGCACCGGAACCCGATCCGGCGCCCGGCCGGCACGGCGGCCAGCAGCCGGTGGCTCTGCGGGCCGCGGCCGTGCAGGTTGACCGCGAGCCCGGCCGCCGGTCCGGACCAGCGCACCGGCTGCAGCGCACCGGTGGGCAGCACCCGATCGATCGCCCCGGTCCAGCCGGCCAGCGGCGCCAGCGAGCCCGGTGCGGCCAGCACGATCTCGTGGTCCGGGCAGTGCCGGCGCAGCGCCCGGTACGCCGGGACGGCTGTCAGGAAGTCGCCCAGGCCGAGCGCGCGCAGCACCACCACGGCTGGCCGACGGGCGGTCATGGCCGGCGGTTACCCGAACCCGCACGAGCCAAACCGCGCGGCAGGGCTACCGGTCGCCGGGCTCCTCGGCCGGGGCCGCCCGGTCCACGTCCTTCGCCCGTTGCGTGTCGGTCGTCCGGTCCGCCTCCGCCGCCCGGTCGGTGTCCGTCGCCCGGTCCGCGTCCGTCGCCCAGCTCGCCGCGGCCGCCCGGTCCGCGTGGGCGGCCCGCACGTGCTCCTCGGCGCGCCGCTCATGCTCCCGGTGGCCGGGCCGGCCGGCCTCGGCGGCCCGCCGGTGCGCGGCCGCCGCCCGCTCGTGCGCCTCGGCCGCCCGCTCGTACGCGCGCACCGCCGACCGGCGTGCGGTGGCGGCGTTGCGCGCCGCAAGCTCCGCAGAGTCCGCAGCCCGCTGGACATCCTCCGGCCAGGACCCTTCCCGGTCCGAGTCGTGCCACCGGGCCTGGCGAGCCCGCAGCTCAGCCAGCCGCTCCACCGCCGCCACGGCCCGTTGCCTGGCCTGCTCGCCGCGGTGTTTGGAATGGTTGTCGGACGGCATACTATGACTGTCCTCCGCCGCAGCACCGCCTGGACCACCCGAACGGGTGACCCGGGCGAGGTCGAGGATCTTGTCGTCCGGGCGACGGGTGCGACGTCCAGTCGGTTGGCCGCCACCCGGCGCCCAGCGGAGTTCTGGCGGCGAAAGGTGCGAGTTCTGGACAGATGTACTTCGTGGCGGGCGGGCGGGTCCCGCCGGCGGGGAGGTGCGGCTGACGTGAACGGGGACGGTCCCACCGAGCTGGACTGGGGCGCGGAGCGCCGGAGCCTCGCGGCGGACGACCGGGACGAGCTGGCCGCTCAGCGGGACCGGCTGGCGTACGGCCGCGACGCGGATGCCGAGCAGCGGCAGCGGGCGGCCGAGACGCGTTCCGGGTGGCCGGCGGCCGATGCCGGTGGCGCGCCGGAGGCCGGCTGGGAGTACCGGGAGGAAGCCCGGCTTGCGCGCAAGCACGCCGCGGAGCAACGGGCGCAGGCCGCTAGGGCAGGTTTCAAAAGCCCATGGCGGCGCGGATCGGCGCCCAGACGACGACCGGCGGCGTTGTCGTCGTCGCCGATACAACAACGGTATCGGCTCCTCCTCCGCCTTGCCGGACCGCCGCCTGGATCACCGCCCGCATCCACCGGGACTTCTGAAACACGCCCTAGGCCGCCAGCAGGCGGAGGCGGCCCGGCGGGCGCTCCGGACGCAGTACCCGCTGGCGGCGCGGTTCACCGAGCTGGCCGAGCATCTGTTCGCCGCCGGGAGCATGGATGAGGTGCTGAGCCGCATCGTCGAGGCGTCGGTGGAGGTGATCGACGGCGCGGACCTGGCCGGCGTGAGCCTGTTCGCGGCCCGCGGGGGGATCAGCACCCCCGCCTACACCGACGCGCTGGCGCTGCGGCTGGACGAGTTGCAGTACGACACCGGCGAAGGGCCGTGCCGGGACATCAATGGCGACGCCGCCCTGCCGTACCTCGTCGTGTCCGACGTGGCGTCCTACCCGGGCTGGCCGACGTTCGGGCCGCTGGCCGGCAGGCTCGGCATCCACGCGGTGCTGTCCCTCGGCCTGTTCCCGCGCTCGCCGGCCGCCGACGGGTCCAACGGCGCAACCGTTCCGGGCGGCGGGCGGCGCCGGCTCGGCACGCTGAACCTGTACGCCCGCGAGCGGCGCGCGTTCGATGACGACGCCCGCGACGTCGGCATGCTGCTGGCGGCGCACGCCGCCGTCGCCGTGGCCGGCACCACGCAGACCAGCCAGCTCCGCGACGCGCTGGACACCCGGGACGTCATCGGCCAGGCCAAGGGCATCCTGATGGCCCGCCGGAACCTGACCGCGGACCAGGCCTTCGATGTGCTGCGCAGGACATCGCAGAACCTGAACGTGAAGCTGCGCGACCTGGCCGTCCGGATCGCCGAGACCCGCGCGGTGCCACCGCTGGCGTAGTCGCACCCGGTTGGTCGGGCACCGGTTCAGCCGCCCCCCGGCGGGTACGACCCTGGGCGCCGAACCCGCAGCGAGGAGCTGAGCTGAGTTGACGCATTCGGAGAACGAAGACCTGGTACAGCTACTGATCACCGACCACCGCGAGGTGGAGGAGCTGTTCCGCGAGCTGGAGGGCCTGGCGGGCAGCACCGGTGATGAGGTCGGGACGCTGGCCGAGCGGGTGGTGATCGAGCTGGTGCGGCACTCGGTGGCGGAGGAGATGTACCTCTACCCGACCACCCGCGAGCACGTCCCCGGCGGCGCGAAGCTGGCCGACCAGGAGATCTCCGAGCATGCCCAGGCCGAGAGGACCATGAAGGAGCTGGAGCGGCTCGAGCCCGGCGACGCGCAGTTCTGGCCGACGCTGCACACCCTCATGACCGAGATCCGCCAGCACATCCAGGAGGAGGAGCGGGACCTGTTCCCGCGGCTGCAGGACGCGGTGCCGGCGAACGTGCTGGCCGACCTCGGCGGGAAGGCCCGTACCGCGAAGAAGCTGGCGCCGACCCGCCCGCACCCGTCGGCACCGGACACCCCGCCGATGAACAAGCTGCTCGCCCCGGGCGCCGGGCTGGTGGACCGGGTACGGGACGCGCTGAGCGGGCGCGGCAAGGACTGACGGCACCGCCCCGAGCTGAGAGGGCACCTCTGCATCCCCGGAAGGTCCGGAGGTGCCCTCTCCTGTCCCCCTCCGCCGAGATGTGCCTCCCCTGTTCCATCCGCCGAGATGCGCCCTTCCCCCGGTTCCACCCGCCGAGATGCGTCTTTCTCCCCCGTTCGATCCGCCGAGATGCGCCTTTCCGCGGTCAGTGGCGGGCGGCCTCCAGGGTCCGCACCGCGCGCTCGACCCGAGGCGGCAGTGCGCGGCGCTGCCGCACCGGGACATGACGGTGTGCTGCCGACCGGCCAGCAGCACCCCGGAGCGCAGCGTCGAACGGCTGGCCGCGGCCGCGCACGTACCGATCCCCGGCGACGAGACGGCCCGCCGCAACCGGGTCTCGGCTCTCGGCGGGCTCACCGGCATCGCCACCGGGGTCGCGGTCGGGGCCGGGTACGGGCTGCTCCGGGCGGCCGGGTTGCGCCTTCCCACCTGGGGCGGGGCGCTGCTGGCCGGCGCCATCGCGATGGCCGCGGCGAACGTCCCGATGACCGCGACGGGCATCACCGACCCGGCGGAGTGGAGCGGCGCGGACTGGCTGGCCGACGCGCTGCCGCACGCGGCTTACGGCGCCGTGACCGCGGCGACATACGCCGCCACGGAGCGCTAGGAGACGGTTTGGACCGGCCGATTCGGGTACCAAGCCGCCCATGGCGCGGATCGCATCGGAGTCGCTGGTCGAGCGGCTGGCCGAGTGGGGCGTGGACACGGTCTTCGGCCTGCCCGGCGACGGCATCAACGGGATCATGGAAGGGCTGCGGCGGCACCGGGACCGGATACGGTTCGTGCTGGTGCACCACGAGGAGGCGGCCGCGTTCATGGCCTGCGGGTACGCCAAGGCCACCGGCCGGATCGGGGTCTGCCTGGCCACCTCCGGCCCGGGCGGCATCCACCTGCTGAACGGGCTGTACGACGCCCAGCTGGACCACGCACCGGTGCTGGCGATCACCGGGATGCAGGAGACGTCCGTGCTGGGCACCGGCTACCAGCAGGAGGTGCACCTGGACCGGCTGTTCGAGGACGTGGCGGTCTACAACGAGGTGGTGGTCAACCCGTCGCAGTTGCCCAGCCTGGTGGACTTCGCGATGCGTACCGCCCTGGCCCGCCGCGGCGTCGCGCACCTGACCGTGCCCAACGACGTGCAGGTGGCGGACGCGGACGCCGCGGAGGTGCTCAACGCGGGCCAGCGGATCGCCATCCTGGCGGGGGCGGGCGCGCTGCGTGCCCGCGAGCAGGTGCTGCGCGCTGCCCAGGCGCTGGCCGCGCCGGTGATCAAGACGCTGCCCGGCAAGGCCGTGCTGCCGGACGACTCGCCGTACACCACCGGCGGCATCGGGCTGCTCGGCACCCGGCCCAGCGAGGAGCTCATCGAGGACATCGACACGCTGCTGATGCTCGGCACCAACTTCCCGTACACCAAGCACCTGCCCGAGCCGGGCAGGGTCCGGGTGGTGCAGATCGAGGCGGATCCGACCCGGGCCGGGGCGCGGCTGCCGACCGAGGTGCCGATGGTGGCCGACGTGGCAGAGGGCCTGCGCGCGCTGATCCCGCACCTGCGCCGGCGCACCGACACCGGGCACCTGGAGAAGTACCAGAAGCTGATGATCGGGTGGCGGGCCGACCTGCGCGCACTGGAGTCGCCGAAGCGGGACCCGATCGCGCCGCAGTACCTGGTGCACGTGCTGGACGAGGCGGCCGCCGACGACGCGATCCTCACCTGCGACTCCGGCACGATCGCCACCTGGGCGGCGCGGCACTGGAACATCCGGGGTGGCCGGGAGTTCTACCTGTCCGGCAACCTGGCGTCGATGGCGCCCGGCCTGCCGTACGCCATCGCGATGCAGCACGCGTTCCCCGGCCGGCAGGTGGTCGCATTCATCGGTGACGGCGGGTTCGCGATGCTGATGGCGGAGTTCCTCACCGCGGCGCAGCACCGGCTGCCGGTGAAGGTCGTCATCAACAACAACCAGTCCCTCGGGCAGATCCTGTGGGAGCAGATGGTGCTCGGCTACCCCGAGCACGGGGTGCGTTTCAACCCGCCGCCCGGCGACTTCGCCGCGTGGGCGCGCGGCTGCGGCGGGTACGGCGCGCACATCGAGCGGCCCGCGGAACTCGCGGCGGCGGTCGAGGAGGCGCTGGCCTTCGACGGGCCGGCGCTGGTCGACGTCGCGGTGGACCCGAACGAGCCGCCGATGCCCGGCAAGGTGGACTACGAGCAGGCGAAGAAGTTCGCGCAGGCGTTCCTGAAGGGCCAGCCGCACCGGGCCGCCATCGCCACCACCCTGTTCAAGGACAGGATCCAGCGGCTCCGGTCGTGAGGGTCTCACGCCGGCCGGGCTCGGTGGGCGGCGGAGCCA
>WNFZ01003005.1_pt1 | contig 23317 bp, 20 predicted proteins | sample 5400081 | NCBI WGS metagenome assembly WNFZ01 (sample SAMN13153365, study PRJNA577476) | soil metagenome | isolation source: 80 cm soil or saprolite under grassland replicate 1 | place: USA:California | collected 2016-06-15
GACTTCTTCCGGGTTAATTTTCAGTTCCTTTCGCCCGAAATTCTCCCGATCGAAAAAGCTGGGATGCGCTCCAACAGCCACTCCGTGGGCCTTCGCCCCCAGGACAGCGGCGTGCATCGTATCGGCATCGCCGGCGTGAAAACCGCAGGCGATATTGGCCGAGCTGATGAGCTCGAAAAGCTCGGCATCGTGGCCTGCGCCTTCGCCGAGATCAGCGTTAAGATCGACAATCAATTTCATAAGGCGTGCAAACTCAGGCCAACGCGAAATCGCTTCAGCTCGCTCTCCCGTTCGAGCAAGAGCCGGTGCGCATCGGCCAGCGACACTTCCGAAAAACGAACATGATCGCCGGAGCGCAGTTGTGCAGCGATTCCAAGATCGACCGTGATCACATGCGCGATTTTCGGATAACCGCCGATAGTTTGGCAATCTCCCAAAAGTAAAATCGGCTTTCCGCTGGAGGGAACTTGAATCGTGCCGGGCGCAACGGCTTCAGAGATAAGGTCGACATCGTTGTCCCGTCTTAGCTCGGGACCATCGAGGCGCACGCCCATGCGATCGGAATTGGTGGAGACGGCGAACGCTTCGCTCGTGAAACGTTGGATTGTTACATCGTTAAACAAGTCCCAGGCAGCACCGCGCACAAATCGAAGCACTGGAGTAGAAACTGCTGTTTGCGACCACGGTTTGGATGCGCTCCAGGAGGAAATCCCTTCTGTAGCCGGGATCGGTGATCCCGGTCGCGCGCCGAGCGGAAGGACATCACCGTCGCGCAATGCGCGGCCCCCGAACCCGCCGAAATTTGCTCGCAGATCCGTGGAACGACTTCCGAGCACAATCGGAACATCGACTCCGCCGGAAATCGCCAGCCAGGATCGGCAACCAATTTGAGGCCGGCCGAATTTCAATTCTTCACAGGCTTGCAGACGCGTTGCGTGCCCGGCTGGCAGTGATCTCGATTGAATCTGGACATCGAAGTCGCCGCCGCACCACGCGACAATGCGTTCGTCGGCAAACTGCAACCGCAACCCGCCAAATGTGATTTCGAGCCCCGCTGCCGATTCATCGTTACCGACAAGAAGATTCGCCACCCGCAACGCGAAGACATCAAGAGCGCCAGCGAGCGATACGCCGAACTGGCGATAGCCGGTGCGGCCAAGATCTTGCACGGAGTTCAGAAAACCGGCGTGAAAAACGGTCGCAGTCATCGCGCCAGCGCTTCAAATTCCTCGCGCGTAATGGCACGAAAACGCACGCGATCTCCTGCGCGCAAGAAGGCAGGCGGACTTTTTTCCGGATCGAACAGTCGCGATGGCGTACGGCCGATTACATTCCACCCGCCGGGCGAGCGCAACGGATAAATTCCGGTTTGCGCGCCGCCGATCGCTACGGATCCGGGAGGAATTTCTTTTCGCGGCGTGGCCCGTCTCGGCGTCGCCAATTCATTCGGAAGCCCTGCCAGAAATGGAAACCCGGGAACGAATCCGATACAGCTAACGCGATACTCGGCCCTGCTGTGCAGATCCACAACTTTCGTTGGAGTCAGCTTCGCTTGTGAGGCAACATGGTCCAGATCGAGAGCAAACTCCGGATCGTAGCACACCGGAATTTCAATTGAGCGTGCATCGCTTCTTGTACTTCTGACACGTCTGCCGCGGTCAGCGCCCACGGCTACAACTTCGCGAACTCTTTTCGCCAGCCAATCGAACAGCTCATCTGGCGTCCCGCTTGCTTTCGCGAGAATCAACGGATCGAAGAAAACTGCAACCGTCGTATATGCAGGCGCCAATTCGATGACACCGGGAATTGCAGCGTCTTGCAAACGACGAAACGTGCGGAGCACTTCGGTTAACGTTTGGTCAGGAGCGTCTTCGAATCCCTCACGCACGCGGATGATCAACGCCGAATCTCCGAGGGGAATAATTTCCATCTGGCGCTCGAATACAGAGCACTCTCAGCGCGATTTCACAGCTTCGATATCGATCTTGATCGCGACATCCTGGCTGATGCCTGATACCGTTTCGGTCGCGCCGCTAAACATCAATCCGAAATCGCGGCGCTTGAGAGGTTCAGTCGTAACTTCCCAACGGGTTCGCTGGAGCGAAGCTTCGCCTGTCAAAGGTGTGGCCAGCTTCACATGCAACGTGGTCGGCTTTGTTACGCCATGCATGGTAAGATCGCCTGTAATGTCGCCGCTTTGCGGGCCGGTTTGCTTCACGCTGCGGCTTTTGAACGTGATCTCCGGAAACTTTGCGACGTTGAAAAACTCAGGGCTGCGAAGGTGATCGTCCCGCTTCTTTATTCGCGTGTCGATGCTGCTCACCTGAATCCGGGCCGAGACGGACGAATTCTCCGGATGCTGGCGATCAAGGTCGATGGTGCCAGAAAATTGAGTGAACTTGCCGTTGGTCGTGCCCAGAAATTGATGCACCCGGAATCCGATCGTAGAACGCGCTTGATCGAATTGGTAGGTTTCATTTGCGGCGACGCTCTGAATGAACGCCGCGAAAATCAAAGCGATGCCGTTAAGTCGGATGAATTGCATACTTGGTTTCATTTCTTGTCGTTGTTGCGCGCCGCCAGTGTCTTCAAAAGTGGCGTGCGCGACAACGGCAATTTCCCAAACAAATTTCCAAGCGCAAAGGCAGGATCGCTCTTGAGTGTCTTCGCGTCGTGCACGCCAGCGATGCGTGCCAGTTCGGTTTCGAAATGCGAGACGGCGCGCAGAATCGGATCGTTTGCATCGAGAAAACCAAACGCCCGCCGCAGGAGCGAAAACAATTCCGGCTCGTGATGGTCGCGCTCGGTACAGATCTCAATAAGCTCGACAAAATAGGCGGCGGTTTGCGTGCGCAAGTAGTTCCGGCGAATTCCGGCGAACGGATTTCTCAGCACCACTTCAGTAAGTGTGTGCAGAGTCGATTTCCGGCTGCGCGCGATTTGAATTTCGGCCTCGAAAAATAAATCCAGTTTGCCGGCAAATGGGCTTTTGGCGCGGCGCGCTCCTTTGGCCACGGTTTGGATGCACCCGAGCGATTCGGTACACCACGAGACGATCAGGCTGGTGTCGCTGAAGGCTCGTTTGCGCAACAGGATGGCCGCGGTGGTTTCCACGATTGCGAATTTAGCATGACACGAATGGATGCTCTTACTAGATAATCGCGCAGCATTCGCTTTGCCGGAGCGACGCTGCAGAGCGAATCTGAATACGTGGCAACCACCGAAACAGCACGCGTACCGGAAGACATCAGCGGCCGGCCGCGTCGCATGCCAGTGGGCGGAGTCACCTGGCGGCACACATTCCGAGCGCTGCGGCATCGCAATTATCGACTCTTTTTCTGGGGACAACTCGTTTCGCTCATTGGCACATGGATGCAGCAGACGGCGATGAGTTGGTTCGTATATCAGATCACGAACTCGAAGTTGCTGCTGGGCGCCGTCGCCGCCATCGGATCTGCTCCGATGATGTTGTTTTCAATCTGGGGCGGTTCATTGGCCGATCGTTATCCGAAACGTTCCATCCTTGTCACGACGCAGACGGCGCAGATGATCTGCGCCTTTTTACTCGCAGCTGGAGCGTGGGCGGGCTTCGCCACTCCGTCGTTCATTATCGTCATCGCAGCGCTGAATGGCGTCGCAATGGGCTTCGATATGCCCGCGCGCCAGGCATTCACTGTAGAAATGACAAGCCGCGAAGATTTGCTCAATGCGATCTCGCTCAACAGCTCCATCGTGAATGGCGCGCGCGTTGTCGGTCCATCGGTTGCGGGTCTGCTGATTGGCGCAGTCGGTGTTGCCACCTGTTTTTTCCTGAACGGCGTGACGTTTGTCGCGGTGATCGCTGGCTTGTTGATGATGCGGTTGCCACGGGTCGAGCGTCACGTTCACGCCGTCTCTGCCGGCGAGCATGCTTGGAACGGCATCGCTTATTCAATGAAACATCAGCGCGTGCGCACGATTCTATTGCTATTTCTCGCAGTAGGTGTCTTCGGTTGGTCCTACGCCGTGCTCATGCCGGCCTTTGCGCGGGATGTGCTTGGTCGTGGCGCGAACGGGTACGGGGTGCTGATGTCGGCAAGTGGTACTGGTGCGTTCATCGGAGCGCTCGTTGTTGCGACATACGGACATTTATTCACACCGCGACGACTTGCACTTGGCGGCGTCTGGTTATTTTCGATTGCACTGTTCGCGTTTTCTTTAAGCCGAAATTTCTATCTCGCGCTCGTATTCCTTCTCTTCGCCGGCTTCGGAATGCTCCTGTTTTTCTCGACCTCGAACACTGTATTGCAAACGATTGTGCCGGATGAAATGCGTGGCCGTGTCATGGGAGTGTGGTCACTAATATTCGGGGCGATGATTCCGCTTGGCAGCCTCGAAGCCGGCGCCCTCGCGCATTGGCTGGGTACACCTTTCGCGCTCGCACTCGGTGCTATCATTTGCGCCCTGTCTGCGTTGGTGACTCTGTTCGTGATTCGCCGACGCGAATCGGCGAAGTTCAACATGATTTCCTAATCACACGGCACTCGAGTCAGCGACGCCGGATAGAGGTCAGCGGTTTACGATGTGCAGGGCGCGCTTTTCAACGTTGAGCGCCGCTTCTTTGACTGCTTCGCTCAAAGTCGGATGCGAGTGACAGGTGCGGCCGAGGTCTTCCGAGCTGCCGCCAAACTCAATCACGGAGACCGCTTCAGCGATTAATTCGGAAGCGGCGTGTTGCAAAATATGTGCGCCGAGAATGCGATCGGTTTTCGCGTCGGCCACGAATTTAACCACTCCTTCGGGATCCTCATTCGCCAGCGCGCGCCCATTCGCGCGGAATGGAAATTTGCCGATGCGGACATCAAGGCCTTTCTCTTTTGCCTGATCTTCGGTGAGACCGACGCCGGCCAGCTCAGGATTGGTATAAATGATGCCGGCAATTGCGTCGTAGTTCACATGACCAGATTTGCCCGCGATGATTTCCACGCACGCGATCCCTTCATCTTCGGCCTTGTGCGCCAGCATCGGGCCGGCAATCACATCGCCGATCGCGTAAATGCCTTCGATATTTGTTCGGAAATTTTTATCTACTTTAATCCGTTTTCGCTCGTCGAACTCGACCCCGACTTTCTCCGCGCACAGGCCTTCTGAAAACGGTCGACGCCCGACTGAAACAAGCACCTTGTTGGCTTCGAACTTTAGTTCCTGGCCGCCTTTGGTTGCGGTGGCAGTCGCGTGGCCATTATCGACCTTGACCGCGTTCACTTTTGTTTCGAGATGAAACGTGATGCCCTGAGACGTGAGCGAACGCTGGAGCAGATTGGAGAGCTCCAAATCGAAGCCGACGGCGATGCGCGGCAAAAATTCCAGCATGGTCACTTCTGAGCCGAGGCGATTCCAAACCGAACCCAGCTCCAGCCCGATCGCGCCCGCGCCGATGACGAGGAGTTTTTTCGGCGCTTCCGTGAAGGTGAGGGCTTCGGTACTGCTAACGATGGTTTTGCCATCGAACTTTGCGAACGGCAGTTCGACAGCCGCGCTGCCCGTGGCGATTACAATATTTTTTGTTTCGATCTCCTGCGTCTCGCCTTTCGATGATTTAATCGAGACTTTCCCAGGGGCAGTAATCGTGCCGATCCCCTCAAAAGTCGTTACCTTGTTCGTCTTCATGAGCGCGCGGACGCCGCCGGTAAGCGTTTTCACGACCTTGTCTTTGCGCTGCTGCATCTTCGGAAGATCGACATGCACGCCGTCGATCACGATGCCGTGTTTGGCGGCTTCCTTTTTTGCGAACGTGACATGATCGCTTGAAGTGAGCAGCGCTTTGCTCGGAATACAGCCTACGTTCAAACATGTGCCGCCGAGTTCCTTGTCTTTCTCGACGATGGCCGTTTTCAGCCCGAGCTGGCCGGAGCGGATCGCAGCGATGTAACCGCCCGGTCCCGAACCGATAATTACAACATCAAAGTTTTCCATATGTCCATTTTGTCATTCCGACCGAAGACGGGCAATTGTCGAGAATCAAAGCGGCGGAGCACCGCCGCAGCCCAAAACGTGGCCGTCACGTTAAGCGCACATTATGCGCTTGCGTCTTGGAGTGCGGCGGTGTTCTGCCGCTTTTGGTTCTAAAAATCGAGTGGCAACTTCTTCGGGTCCTCGATGCACTCCTTCACTTTGATAAGGAAAGTGACGGCTTCTTTTCCGTCAATGGCCCGATGATCATAGCTGAGAGCGAGATACATCATTGGACGGACTTCCACTTTCCCATCGATCGCCACTGGTCGAGGCATGATTTTGTGCATGCCGAGGATACCGCTTTGCGGCGGATTCAAAATCGGGGTGGCGAAAAGCGATCCGTACACTCCGCCGTTTGTGATGGTGAATGTGCCGCCTTGCAGGTCTTCGATTTTCAGTTTTCCGTCGCGCGCTCTGCTGGCGAAATCGGCGATGTCACGCTCTAAATCAGCGAAACTTTTCTTGTCGGCATCGCGCACGATTGGGACAACGAGTCCGCGCTCAGTGCCGACCGCGACGCCGATGTCGTAAAAATTGTTTTGAATGAAATCGTCTCCTTCGATACGGCCGTTGACTACGGGCACCGCTTTGAGCGCTTCCACGCATGCCTTGATAAAGAACGACATCAAACCGAGTTTGACGTTGTTCTTTTTCGTGAACTTCTCCTGCGATTTTGCGCGCAATTCCTGAACGGCGCTCATGTCGCATTCGTTGAACGTGGTCAGGATGGCGGCGGTCTGCTGCGCCATCACCAGTTGCGCTGCGATCTTGCGACGCAGTGGCGACATTCTCTTTCGAGTAAACCGGCCATTCGCGGATTGTCGATCTTGTTCGACTGAAGACGGCGGTGCTGTCACCCCGGGGAAGCTAACAGCTTTCCCTACAGGTTTGTGTTCTTCCACTGCCGCAAGCACGTCGCCTTTGGTCAAGCGACCTCCTTTGCCAGTGCCGGGGATTTTCTCCGACTCGATTTCTTCTTCTTCGACAATGCGTCGAACCGCAGGGGAAAGAGGTTCTGCTTTCTGTGGCGGCCTCTCGTTTTCCTCTTCTTCGGCGCTCTTCTTCTCAGCCGCGGGTTCCTTCTTTTTTTCTTCGGGTCCCTTCTCTTTTTCCTCGGGCGCTGTCTTTTTCTCTCGAGGCTTCTCCACCTTCTTTTCCTCTGCTGGCGTCTTTGATTCATCGATTGTCGCAACCACTTCGCCGATTTTCACTTCCTGACCCTCGGGTACCTTCGTTTCCAGCACGCCATCCTGTTCGGCCACGATCTCGGTGGAAACCTTGTCGGTCTCGAGAGTGAAAAGAGCGTCCCCTGCACTCACGAATTCGCCCGATTTCTTGTGCCAGACGGAGACGACACCGCTGGTGATCGATTCGCCGACTGCGGGAATTTTCACTTCGATAGGCATGAGCGAAACAGCGTCGCGAACCAAATACGGTTCGTCAACAAATACGGCGCATCCGGCCATATGACTTATGAGACCCATGGGACTTATGGAACATATGTGCCGACGCGCCCACGCCCGCATCGCTGCGCGAAGCTGCTGCGGGCAGGGCCGACGGTCGCGCCCTACCAATCAAACTGAAAATGCGTCAGCGACGAGGGCGGCTTGCTCTCGTTTATGGCGGGCGAGCGCGCCAACGGCTGGACTGGCGCTGGCGTCGCGGCCCGCATAAGCGATTTCGCTGCAAAACATCGTGCGCAATCGCGGTTCGATGAAACTCCACGCGCCCATGTTCTGTGGTTCTTCCTGGCACCAGACGAACTTCGCATTCTTTGAAAACGGCTTGCGCATTTCGCGCAGCCTTTTTTCGGCCAGCGGATAAAGCTGTTCGACACGAATGATCGCAGCATCGTTAATCTTGCGCTCACTCCGATAATTGAGCAGGTCGTAATAAACTTTGCCCGAGCAAAAGATGATCCGTTTCACTTTGTCGGCAGGGCCGGCCTCGGGCGAGCCGAGAATTTCCTCGAACCGGCCATGAGTGAATTCTTCTGCCGACGAAGAAGCGAATTGGGCGCGCAAGAGACTTTTGGGCGTCATAATGATGAGCGGTTTGAGGAAATCGCGTTTCATCTGCCGGCGCAAAGCGTGAAAATACTGCGCCGAAGTAGTGAGATTACAAACCTGGATGTTGTCTTCGGCGCACAATTGGAGGAAGCGCTCCAGCCGGCCGCTGGAATGTTCCGCCCCCTGTCCCTCGTATCCATGCGGAAGCAACAGCACAATCCCACTCGGCCGCTGCCATTTCGATTCTGCTGAGATGATAAATTGATCGATGATAACCTGCGCGCCGTTGGCAAAATCGCCGAACTGGGCTTCCCACAGGCAAAGCATTTTCGGGTAATCGAGCGAGTAACCGTAATCGAAGCCGAGCACGGCAGCTTCGGAAAGCTGACTGTTGTAAATGCAAATGCGCGCCTGCTTCTCGGCGAGATGCATGAGAGGAACGTATGGTTCACCTGTTTTAGCGTCGTAGAGCACGGAATGCCGGGTGCTGAAGGTCCCCCGGGCGCTGTCCTGCCCCGACAATCTGATTGGGATGCCTTCCAGAAGGAGCGACCCGAACGCGAGTGCCTCGGCGTAATGCCATTCGTAGGGGCCGCCGGCCTCAAACACTTTGCGCTGATGCTCAAGGACGATGCGTTTTATCTTCGGTTGAACATCGAAGCTATCGGGCACACGCGTTAGCCCATTTACAATAGTCGCCAAAGTTTCCTCGCTAATGGCAGTCGGCTCGGATTCGCTTGTGTATTCCGGCTGGAATACAGCGGTCGATTCTTTGAACTTCGCCTGCTCGTCTGTCTTCTCTTTCTCACGCACCTTTACATTTTCGAGGGGCAAGTCCAGCCGAAGCTGAAACTCCGTTTCGAGCGAGGCCGCGTCGTCTTCGCTGAGTATTCCAGCCCCAAGCAGTTGCCGTTTATATAACTCGGCAACGGACGGATGCTTGTCGATCCTGGCGTACAGATCGGGTTGCGTGAAGGAGGGCTCGTCGACTTCCTGGTGACCGTATTTGCGGTAGCAATACATATCGATCACCACGTCGCGTCCAAATTCCTGGCGAAAATCGAGCGCCATGTCCGTTACGAATTTCACCGCGAGGGGATCGTCACCGTTTACGTGGAAAATTGGTGCTTCGATCATTTTCGCGACGTCCGTCGCGTACATGGACGAGCGCCCCTCCTCGGGCAAAGTTGTAAACCCAATTTGGTTGTTTACGACCACGTGCACGGTGCCACCGGTGCTGTAGCCGGGCAGTTGCGACATGTTGAGTGTTTCGGCGACGATCCCCTGCCCCGCGAAAGCCGCGTCGCCATGAATAAGAAGCGGCAAAACTTTACGGCGATGTTCGGTATCGTTGCGGATGCGCTGCCTTGCTCGCGCAGTGCCTTCGACCACGGGATCGACCGCTTCGAGGTGGCTCGGGTTGGCCGAAAGCCTGATCTCGACTTCCGCGCCAGAAGGAAGCTTCCGCACCGTGCGATAACCGAGATGATATTTCACGTCCCCGTCGCCCGCGACCAGGTTCGGGATATAATTTTCGCTGAATTCGGTGAAGACGACATTGAGCGATTTTTTCAGAAAATTCGCGAGCACATTGAGACGGCCGCGGTGCGCCATACCCATGCAAATCTCCCTGACCCCGGCATCCGGGCATTTGTGCAGAATTACGTCGAGAATGACCATCAGCGATTCGGCGCCCTGGAGCGAGAAGCGCTTCTGCCCCACGTAATGCGCGTGTAGGAACGTCTCGAAGGATTCCGCTTCCAGCAATACCCGCAACAAGGCCGTTTGCACTGCTCGAGGAGCATCCAATTTCGCTGGACGCGATTCGAGACGGTGTAAGACCCAGTTGCGGATACGGGTGTTCTGAATGTGCATGAACTCGGAGCCGATCGACCCTGCATAAATCCTTTCCAGCGCCGCGATCATGTCGCGGAGCGTCATCTGCCGGTTGTCCTGGAAGAACTTCGATGAAACTCGAAGGCCGAGGTCCTTCTCGCTGAAACCGAGCTCGCGCAGGGTCAGCAATGGATTCTCCGGTCGCCTCTCGGCGAGTGGGTTCACGCGCGCGATGGTGTGCCCGAGTGTGCGATAAGCGTATACCAGCCCATCTACCCGCGATTGCAGCGAAGGCTCGGCAGCTTCGACAGCGGTTGTGACTGCGCCATCGTGGTCCGGCAGCTCGCCCAGCTCGAAGCCCTGGAAAAAGGCAGCCCATCCCGAATCGACTGACTCGGGGTCTCGTTGCCAACGTGTGTAGTTCTCCTCGATTAGATCGAGATTCGCGCGAGCTGCAATGGAAGAGCGCATAGCAAATTTAATCTGCGACTATTACGCTGGGCGGCAAGTGCTGTAGCCGCCTGGCTGTGCGAAGCCTCGCGCTGACGAGTTAGCTATGCGCGCGCCAAGTTGACACTGCGTCTGGCGCTCCGTTACTTCTGCGCATATGACCGCGGCTGAAATCTACGAATCGGTAACGAATGGCGGTGCGAGCGATTTCGCGGAAGCCGTCACCGTGTTGAACCGAAATAAGCCATGGTGTTTGATCGACGGGCTGGCGGTGAATTGCTATGTTGAACCGGTCTACACGGTGGATGTCGATCTGGCGGTGGCCGCAAAGAATCTTCCTCAAATTGAGCGCGAACTCGAAGCACTCGGATTTAAGGTCACGCGATTTGAGCATTTGACAAATGCGCAACGGCCCGGCAGCAAACTCAACGTCCAATTCACGACCGATTCTCGTTATCAAGATTTTCTCACTAACGCGACTGAACGCGAAGTTCTTGAAATCCGCGTTCCGGTAGCAAGTTTGGAGGATGTTGTCCTTGGCAAAGTCTGGGCGTGGCAGGATGAACAGCGCAGATCCACGAAGCGGAAAAAAGATGAGCTGGATTTGCTTCGCATCGCCGAAGCATATCCGCAACTGCAGGGTCTGATTCCAGATAAATCGACGCGCAACTATGAAAGCCGTATTCACATGTCCGGGTAGCGCACGCGTCTCGCGTGCTGGCGAGCGCGTCCTCGCGCCTGCGAACTTTCCTTCGATCTCGCGCCTCTTCGCTGCGAGCGGAAGTCAGAGAAAAGATTGTTTCAGCGCGACGCCGAAACCAGCACGCGGGACGCGCGCGCTACCCGGAACTGTGCGTCGCGCGCTCGTTGTCGCGCTGCTGATTTTCGCAACATCGACGTCTTTGCTCGCGCAAGCCGATCCGGCTTCGGAACCAACCGTTTTGGCGGTAGCGAAGGTCTTACCAGCCGTGGTGAATATCAACACGGAGCGCGTGGTCAGACGGACAGTGCGCGATCCGTTTGAGGATTTTTACGCGCAATTCTTCGGGTACAATCGGGTCCGGCCGCGCGAAATTCGCCAAACCCTGCAAAGCCTCGGGTCCGGTTTCATCGTTGATCCGGCGGGTTACATCATAACCAATCAGCACGTGGTCGAACGCGCCGCGGATCTGAAAATTCACGTGACGACCAACGACGGGAAAACTTACAACGCCCACTATGTTACCGGTGATGACAAGATTGACCTGGCATTTATCAAAATCGACGCCAAAACTGATTTTCCATTCGTTAGCCTCGACGATATCTCTCCAAATATTCTTGGCGAGACAGTTATCGTGGTCGGTAACGCTGTAGGCTACGGCAGTTCAATCAGCCGCGGCGTTCTCAGCGCGGCCAATCGCAATATCACGGTGGATGATATCGAGTACAAAAATTTGGTTCAGACCGATGCGGCCATCAACCCGGGTAACAGCGGTGGGCCAGTGATTGATATTTCCGGACGGCTGGTGGGTATTAGCTCAGCTAAAATGGCGTTCACTCCGCAGGGTGTCCCTACCCAGGGATTGGGCTTCGCCATCCCGGCGGACGTGGTTCGCGACAGCGTTAACCGATTTAAAAAAATTGCACAGAAACAGCCAGCGCCAAAAAGCCAAGTCCGAACCAACGAAGTATCGGTATCCAATGCGGAACGCTTATTTGGGATGCAACTTCAGGATTTGAGCCGGGAATTGAGTAGTGCGCTTGGTTACGTGCAGGGACGCGGCGTTCTGATCACGGCAGTCGAACCCGACAGCCCGGCGGATGAAGCGGGCATTGAACGCGGGCTCATCATTTACCGCGTGGGCCAATCCGACGTGAACTCTGTCAAACAAATCGAGAACCTGTTTGGCCGGGTGCAAAGTGGCGCAAACGTGACATTCACAGTCGGTGTGATCCGCGCCAGCGGAGAGGACCATCAGTTGGCTACTTTGACCTTGGCGGCACGTTGACAAAAAAATCGCAACGCAATTGCAGTTCGATTGTCTCATGGAAATATCGCGCAATGATTAAGGTTGAAAATCTGACGAAGCGTTACGCCGGCCAGCCGGCGATCCAGAATTTGAATTTCGAAGTTGGCCAGGGCGAAATCATGGGATTTCTGGGACCAAATGGCGCCGGCAAAACAACTACTATGCGCATTTTGGCCAGCTTCATGCCCCCTACTTCGGGTCGCGCCACCATCGCCGGGTTCGATGTTTTTACACAATCGCTTCAGGCACGGGCCCACCTGGGCTACATGCCGGAAAATGTGCCCCTCTACGGCGACATGCGTGTGAGCGAATACCTTGATTATCGTGCGGCGCTGAAAGGGGTGCCACACCGCCGCCTTGCCGAGCGCGTGGGCGATGCAAAGGAACTTTGCGGCCTTAAAGATGTGGAGAAGCAACTGATCGGTACCCTGTCCAAGGGTTATCGCCAACGGGTCGGCCTCGCGGACGCCCTGTTACACGAGCCTGATCTTCTCATTCTCGACGAGCCGACCATCGGTCTCGATCCAAATCAAATTCGTCAGGTACGCGAGTTGATCAAAAATTTGGGGAAACAGCACACGATTCTGCTTTCGACTCACATTTTGCCGGAAGTCGAGATGACATGCAGCCGGGTCATTATCATTCATAAAGGCCGAATCGAGGCGTGCGATACGCCCGAAAATCTGCTCGGCAAGATCAGGCAGGCTGGTGGCGTAGTGGTTGAAGCAAAAGTGGGGCCTGATAACGGGCTGGAAGAACTAAAGAAGATTTCCGGCGTCCGTGATGTAATTGTCGATGCGGACGGCGATTGGAAAATATTCTCACTACGGGTGGAATCAGGCGTTGACGTCCGCGAAGAAATTTTTCGGCTCGCGATCGATCGTCATTGGACCGTGCGCGAACTGACTCAACGTCGAGCGACGCTCGAGGATGTCTTCGTCGAGCTCACCCATCCCGACATCATTTGATGAAGAACCAGTCGAAGCAACCAAGCTGTCATCCTGAGCAGAGCGAAGGACCTCACATAGGCTCGATGCGTCACGCTCGGGCAACTTGTGTGGCTCATCGCGATATGGGAGATCCTTCGCCATCTCCCCGGGTCGGGATGACAATTTAAGCCAATGCGTAAATTTTACACTCTGCTCTCCCGCGAAGTCCGCAGCTATTTCCACTCGCCGATCGCCTACGTCGTCCTGATTTTCTTCCTGCTCATCAGTGGGGTGGATTTTTATTTTCAGATTTCCTTCATGAATCAGCGGCAGGTGCAATACACCGTGCAGGAAGCATTTTTTAACTCGATCTTCTTCTGGTTCGCTTTCGTTCTGATTTTTCCTCTCGTCACGATGCGCTTGTTTGCGGAAGAATTTAAGCTCGGCACGATCGAGCCGCTCATGACCGCTCCGGTGCGCGACTGGCAGGTGGTGCTCGCGAAATTTTTTGGCGCGCTGGTCTTTTATCTCGTCCTGTGGATTCCGACCCTGCTTTACTTTGCGATCTTTCTCAAACTGACGAACCAGCCGGCCGCTCATTCTGCCGGCGCATACTTCGGTTCGTATCTGATGCTTCTGTTGTTGGGAATGTTTTATCTTTCGATCGGTTGCCTCACTTCGGTTCTGACCAGGAACCAGATCATCGCCGCGATTGCGTCTTTCTGCGCAATTACATTGTTATTCTTCCTCGGGCTGGTGCAGTTCATCCTCCTCGACGTTAGCTCGGCAACACGCGATTTGCTCGGCTACTTTTCCGCGATCGACCATATGGTGACCTTCTCGCGTGGTGTGATCGATACGCGGCCGATCGTTTTCTACCTGAGCATGACCATCGTGATGCTGACACTTACCTATCAGGCGTTCCAATCTCGCAAATGGAGGCTCTAACCAGCGTCGGTAGGGCGCGACCGCCGGGCGCGCCGGATAATCCCAACGGCAAACGAAAATTGTAGGAAATGGCTAAAGAAATTCAGCAGGCTCCAAGGCAAAAAAAAATTCGCCGGATCAAGATCGGCCTTAACGTTCTCGCCCAGGTTGTTCTGGTTTTGTTCATCGCTGTGATGGTGAACTCCATCGCTTTCAAACACTACGCGCGCTGGGATTTTTCCCGCGACCAAAAATACGGGCTCTCGGACAAGACGAAGCGTTTTCTCGACTCCATGAAGGGCAAGATGCGCGTCACGATTTTCTTTTCACCCAATACACCGATCACCACCGACGTGCAGAATTTGCTGACCGAATATCAATATGCGGCGAGGGGAAAGATCGACATCGAACGAATCGATCCCGAGCGCAATCTTTCCCGCGCGAAGGAGCTTTTCGACAAATACAAGGTCGTCAGCGACGAGAGCCTTTTAGTGTTCGATTACGAAGGGCGTAACAAAACGGTCAAGGCGTCCGAGATGGCGGAGATCGATCAAAGCGGGATGGCTTTAGGCGAAGGCCCGCGCGTCGCTGCATTTAAAGGCGAGCAGGCTATCACAAGCGCAATGATGGACCTTGTTGAAGGGAAAAAGAACACACTTGGTTACGTGCTCGGTCATAAGGAACCGGCGCTCTCCGGGACCAGCCCGATCTCCATCCTGAAGACATTCATCGAGAACGAGAACATCACGTTCCAGGAATTGAATCTTTTCGATGTCGAGGCAATTCCGGCGGAATTGAAGACGATCCTAATTGTCGGGCCGCAATACGATTTTTCCGATCGCGAAATGAAATTGTTGCGCGATTTCTGGGATAAGCAGGGACGGATACTGCTGCTTCTCGATCCGGCGGCCAAAACGTCAAAGTTGGATGGATTTCTCAACGAGCTGGGCGTAAAAAAGAACAACGATCGACTGATGGCTTTCCTGCGGACGGGAATCCAGGAAGTGGCGCTCACGCGAGATGTGCGAGCGCATTTTCTAGGCGGCAGTCCAATCACGCAACGGTTGGCTGAGGTCGGGGCGCTCTTTTTCGGCGGCACATCTTCGCTTACTCTTGAGCCCGACCGGGTCCGCGCCGCCAATGTCCGGATCGAGCCGCTAATTCAGGCGGAAAAAGGCTACTTCGCCGAAACGGATTATAATACAGACGATCAGGCCAAGCTGCAGGCCGACGCGCAGCGAAGTAGCAACGCGTCCATTACAATCGGAGCAGCGATCGAAAAAGGCGGTAGTGCCGACCAGCGCGTAAAGGTAGATTCGTCGCGTCTCGTGGTCGTGAGCAACGCCACCTTCGTTCAAGACAATGCGGTCACACAAGACCAGCAAGCGCTCGATTTCATCTCTGGCAGCGTAAATTGGTTGCTCAGGCGGGAAGAGCTGATCGGTATCGCACCGAAAGTTCCAAAGCCCCTCACCTTCACTCTCAACGAAGATGCCTTACGCAATTTGCGGTGGATCATTCTGGTGTTGATGCCGTTGATTCCAGCCGTAATCGGGACCGTAGTTTGGTGGCAGCGCCGCGTTTGATTCCTCGCGTCGAGCTATGAACTGGAGAACGACCATTGTTTTAGCCGCGATTGCGCTGGGTGTTTTCGTTTATTTGAAATTTTTTGAGCTCAAACAACCGGGCACAGAAGAAGCCAGACGTCAGGCGCAAAATGTCGTCAATCAAGGATCAGGCAGATAGTTTTTTGATCGAGAATTTGCTGTCGGATTTGGGAAACTGGCAGAAGGAGGGAACGATTTCAGCCAAAGAAATCGACGCCGATAAGAGCAAGCTCAGTGAATATGGTCTGAACAAGCCCAGACTGCGGCTCAAATTGCTAGGCCCGGATAAACCCCCGGCAATCTTGTTCGGAAAAGACGCTGCCTTGGAAGGCAAGATGTATGTGCGCTTCGAGGATTCAAAGGAAACGTATCTCGCGGGACAATCGATTAAGAAAGACATTGATAAAAAACCGGAGGAATTCCGCGACCGGAAACTGACGGACCTCATCACCGCGCAGGTGTCGCGCGTCATTCTAAAAACGCCCACTGGCGAAATGGAGCTGCAAAAGAAAGGCGATCACTGGGAAATTCTAAAGCCGCTGCGCGCACCCGGCGACGACCAAAAGATTGGCGATCTGATCGCGCAAGTTACTGCTTCCCGAATTCAACAATTCGTGGCGGACGATCACGGCGACCTTCATCCTTATGGATTGGCCGAACCGCGCGGCGCAATCACACTGTTTGGTCAGGAGGACAAAGCGGGGCAGCTGCTCCAGATCGGCGGCGTTCCGGAGAAGCAGAAGGACCAAATCTACGTGCGGTTCGCACCGCGCGGATTCGTTTACACGCTGCCGAAGAAGATCGAAGAGATTCTCAATACAAAACCAGACGATCTACGCGACCGCCATCTGGTTCGAATCGACACGAACATTCTTGATCGGATCACGATCGATGCCCCGGGCAGAGGCAAGACCGTTCTTGCGCGGAAAGATGAGAACTGGACAATCGCCAGCCGCAAGAATGAGCCGGCAAATTCAGGCGAAGTCCGCCGTTTTATCGACACCCTGCAAAACGAGCGTGTAACAAAATTCGTTGAGGACGTCGCTTCAAACTTGCCGAAGTACGGCCTCGACAAACCACAATTGCAATTGACCCTCAGTTCATTTGCTTCGGAGAACACTGCCGAGACCAAAGCCGGCGAGCAGCCCTTTGCTACCATCGCATTTGGAAATGCGGATGGCGATAATGTTTACGCACGGCTGGGCGATGAGCCATTCGTCGTGGCGGTTCGACGCAGCTTGCTCGACCAAATTCCCATTGATCCTTTGCAATGGCAGGAATTATCGATCTTCAAGTTTAAGCCAGAGCAGATTCATCGCCTGAGCGTCAGCATAGACAAAGAGCTGGCGCTGGAGCGCACCGAGAACAACCAATGGCGCTGGCTTAAAGGAACTGGCCAGATCAATCAAACTAATGTGCAATCGCTCCTGAACACGTTGTCGAGCTTGCGTGCTGTGCGTTGGGCCGGACCAACCGCAGTTCAGCAGGGCTTCGATAAACCGCAGCTCGCGATCACGTTTACGACTGCGCCGGACGACAAAGTCTCGCACAAGCTATTGGTTGGCAGTGCGGCTGGCAACGGAACATGGTTCGCGCGGACGGAAGAACGCGAAGGCGCTTTCATCATTCGCGACTCCGATCTGAACGCATTGAAACTGTCGCTCATGGCAGCGTCCTCTCCGTCCCCGAGTCCACCGCCGAAGGAAGCCGCGTCGCCGGCCGCGAAGCGATGACCTTATGGCCGACGCCCTGCCTGCCACCCCCTGTAGCTCAGCGAAGCGAGCCTGCCGCCTCGTATTAGCCTGTGCTGCCTTCCGCCTGTCTGCGGGCAATCGGCCCGACATATGGAATGTCCCAGCGAACGCCGGAAAACGCCTTCACCATTGCGATGATCCAGATTACGAGGAACGCGATATGGACGAGCGCGGCGATGATTGCCCAGAAAAATACCAGGACTCCACCGATGCCCGGAATAGCGCCGAAGACAGCGTGCACTACGGTCGAGACAATGTTAAAAAGCAGCCACGCGCAGCCAAAGATGATCGATTGCATGGCGTAAAAACGGACAAAGCTGTCGCGTTTTTCGAGAATGTAAAAAATGATGCCTCCGATTAGCGGGATGCAGGCGATGGCTGCGGCCACGTTCGAAGGCAAACCGGTCGACTGAGATGTCGCGCTCGTTTCGGGTCCTGGACTCGGCGGAGGCGGAGATGGCTGGATCGGGTCAGTTGGGTCAGGCATGACTCTACATACACAAACTGGCACACGGCTTGTCAAGCAATCTTGCATCATGATTTCGATTTCGCTTCCCCTTCACGATCTAAACCAATAGCGTTGCCTTTTGAACTGGAACCATTAAATGGCTAGAAATTACCCGCGCGCTTTCACGCTGATCGAATTGCTGGTTGTCATCGCAGTCATCGCCATTCTCGCCACCATCGCCTACCCGGTTTACACAAGTGTCCAGGAACGCGCGAAAGTGACAAAGGACATGAGCAATCTGCGCCAGATCGGCCTCGCGACACAGACTTATATGAATGACAACGATGGCGTTCTACCTGGCTCAGCCACAATAACGTGGATGTCGCAACTGAACCCAAAATACCTTTCCGCCTGGGGAGTCCTTCAATCGCCTTTCGACACACGCTTCCCCTCGGAAACCGGTACGACAGCGCCAGTATCGCCGATCAGCTACGGCATCAACGCTAACGTCTACCTCCTAGGCAACGTCGCAATATCCGCTGACAGAATTACCAAGCCTACAGCTTTTATTCTTTTTGCTCCCGCGCAAGCCGCCGGAGCTACTGTCACGTTTTTGGGGCTTGCTACCTCTCCCGTTCCTGGCGTCAAAGTTTTAGGAATAGGCAGCAATACAGCGACCAGCACGCCGGGCGGAAATGCCATTGGCGGGACGCAAAACGGCCGCACCCGAATCAATGCCCTGTTCGCTGATTTACATGCTGAGAGCATGGATTGGGCGACCTTCACAAATAACGCGGTCACAGCGAGCGATCCGGATGGTGAGCTCCGCTGGAAGCCTTACATTCCTTACCCGTAAACGCTTGTGGAAATTCGTGGCGCCGCATATCGCCATCCGGCGCTGGTTGGCTCAAATCTGCTCGGGCAACTCGGGGAGTGCGTGCGCAAATATCTTCCTCGCAAAACGGGCGCAATTATTTCCGATTCGAACGTCGTACCGCTCTTTGGCGATCGGATCAAGAGAAGTTTAGAGTCAGCCAATTTTCAGCCGACCCTGGTCACAATTCCGGCGGGCGAGAAATCGAAGACTCTCAAGCAAGCCGGCGCGATTTGCGATCAGATGATCGCTGCCGGGCTGGATCGACAGTCGTTTGTTATTGGTTTGGGCGGCGGCATGATTGGCGATATTTCCGGGTTCGTCGCGGCGATTTATCATCGGGGCATCCCGCATGTGCAAATTCCAACGACGCTGCTCGCGATGGTTGATAGCTCGATCGGCGGGAAGACCGGGGTCAACACGGCCGAGGGAAAAAACCTGATCGGCGCGTTCCATCATCCGTCGTTGGTGATCGATGACGTGGAGGTTTTGAAGACGCTGCCGCCTCGCGAGTTCAATCAGGGGTTCGCCGAGATTATTAAGCAGGCCATCATCGCTGACGCGGAAATGTTCGGCGAATTACAAAACGCGCAGGCAAGCGATCCGGTTACCCTCCAATCGCTGATCAAGCGCAACATTGAGATAAAATCAAAAATCGTCGTGAAAGATGAGCGCGACCAGACTGGCGAACGCGCGATTCTCAATTTCGGTCACTCCATCGGACACGCGATTGAGCGCGCCGGAGATTATCGCAAGTTTCTGCACGGCGAAGCAGTCAGCCTCGGGATTGTCGCAGCCTGCGCCATCTCAATCAAAAAGGCGGGATTTTCACCGGATCAGCGGGACGCGATTGCCGATCTTCTGCGGCGATTCAATTTGCCGACGCAATTGCCGAAAGATTTCCCACGCGAAAAAATCATCGCCGCATTGAACTTCGACAAGAAATTCGAACGCGGAAACGTTCGGTTTGTTGTGACGCCCCGAATTGGTGCTGCTCACCTCACCAACGATGTCACGCTCGATGATATCCGCGAAGCGATCAGCGAACTGTAGACGCTTCCCTCCGCGAAGCGCGGCGCTGGTATGGTTAACACCCGCGGGCCGTGCCGCCCAGAGATCGACGATTACAGACGCCTGCCTCATTTGCAAGAGGCAGAACGCAACCTTTATAATGGGTCGTGACAAAATTTCCTCGCGCGCCGCGCCGCCTGGATATTGTCTTCCCGCGGAACCCGCTTTATTTCGTAACCTGTTGCACATACCGGCGCCGGCCTTATCTCGCGAGCGATCGCGTTCACAGATCTTTCGTTAAATTTGGCCAACGAGCGCAGGTTGAGTTCGGCATTGCGGTTGGGCGCTACGTGATGCTTCCCGACCACTTGCACTTGTTTGTGGCGCTGCCGGACGACGTTGAACTCGGCGATTGGATTGGAACTCTAAAACGGTTTCTCGCACGGGCCGTCGAAGCGGCCGGTTCTAGCGATCCCATCTGGCAGCGTGGATTCTTCGATCACCTTTTGAGAAGTAGCGAGAGCTATTCAGAGAAATGGAATTACGTGCGGGAAAATCCCGTTCGCGCAGGACTCGTCTCCCGCGCGGATGACTGGCCATACAGCGGCGAGATCGTGGCTATTCCTTATGAATAATTATCCGCCTGGTGCGGTGTAATCGCTTTTCGCCCCTTCGAAAACGCCATTTCTTGTGGACGCTTCGCTCTGGGAAGCGCGGCGCTGAAGTGGCAAAGACCTCGCGCGCCGCGCCGCCCAGAGGTCGGCGGCTACAATCCCCGCGCTTCCGAATAATATTCGGCCAATCCATCCGCCACGCTGTCGGCATATTCGCGGAAGATGCTTTTGCGCTCCACGCCGTTGACGTTACGCTTTCCTTCGTAGTCGCCGGCCTGAATACGCGCAAAGACGTCGTTGCTGTTCATGACGTACGGTTCGCAATACACAACCGGACAACGATAAATTCGTGTCGCCAGCAAATTGCGCGCATAAACGTAACCGCTGGTGCCGACTTTGGTCGTCGTCAGCGTTGTTGGATATTGGTAGGGCGGCAATTGCATTTCCTTGGCCATGGCTGCCGCGACCCCATCAGCGAGGGGTAATTCTTCATCATAAGCCCGACTCAAAAGTCGCCGAATCATCTCAAAACGTTCGTCGTCGAATTCGAGCTCATCCTGCAGGTACGAACCACTCACCAGCAGATGAAGATGATTCGTGTCGAGCAATACCGGGCTATTCGGATCACCCCAGCCTTCAGCATTGAAATGCAAACAAAGCACCAGATCGGGATGTAATTTGAAGTTCACCAGCGCAGCCCGGCGGCGAATCTCGCTGTAGCGATAAAACAAGATCTCGGTTTGCCAGCGAATCGTCTGCTCTTTTTCGGGATCATTTGGATCGAGAACGTCAGCGCGCGGCTGCGGCACGCCATTCCTGATCAGGATTTTCCTGGCGCGTTCCTCGAAATCATCCGGACGCTTTGCCGTGATCGGTTCGTTACTGTTCCGGATAAAGAAGACTCTCGCGCCTAATTCTCGTAACCGCGGCGCCAGGAGGCGTGCTACGTGCAAAGTTAAATCGCCTTCTGTTACGGGCGAGCTGTTCCCGACCTGAAACCAACGCTCCTCCATTTTTGCCCATCTCCCGCCAAGATGACCGGGATCGAGCGCGATCCTCAAACCCGAGAGCGGCGTTTTCGGCTTTGCCGGCGGAAGCAATTCGGCCGGTCGCCAAAGCCGGGGCACCGGTTTGCGCGAGACGTCGTTTTCTGCAAACCGCAAGGTGAAAAACTTTTGCGCCTCCCGATTCATCAGAATCCGCGCCACCTTCTCGTTTATTTCGATCAAATCCGGAGCGAACCCGTGGGTGCAATAAACGTTCTGAACGAGATGCGCGAACTCATCGCGCGTGATGGTTTCCTGATATTTTTCCAGCACGCTCCATTTCGGTCTGCTGCCGAGAATGCTGACGTTGTCTTCCGCTTGAAGAACCGTTGGGAAGATCGCCGGGAGTAAAAATGACGAAGCCCGGATGACGAATGACGAAAGAATGACGAAGCCTGAATGGCGAAACCTCACTCTTCGAGCTTCGTCATTTTTCTTTGATTCATCATTCGCCTGCCGCGCCGTAGCTGCGCGAAGGCGGGTCATTTGGATTTCGTCATTAATTTTCACATCGACGTTTGAAGCCTCCCTAATACGATGCTTGCAGAATGCTAACGGTTCTTTTTCTGGGCGATGTCGTAGGGGAGCCAGGGCGCAAGGCCGTCATCGCCCGGCTGCCTGAGCTGAAAGAAAAGCATGCATTGGATTTTGTCATCGTTAACGGCGAGAACGCAGCCGGCGGTCGAGGTATAACGGGAAAAATCACGATCGAGCTCTTGCGAGCAGGCGTGTCGGTTGTAACGACCGGTGACCATATTTGGGACCAAAAAGATATTGTCGCATTCCTCGCTCTGGAACCGCGTCTGCTACGGCCGTTGAATTATCCTGATGGCGCGCCGGGCGGCGGATCGATCGTTCTGGAAACGGCCAAAGGAAAAATCGGAGTGATCAATGTGCAGGCGCGGACATTCATGCAGCCGATTTTGGAAAATCCGTTTCGCGCACTCGAAACAGCAGTGACGAAGATGCGCGACGAAACCGCGAACATCATTGTGGACGTACATGGAGAAACCACTAGTGAGAAAATCGCGCTGGGCCGATTCCTCGACGCAAAAGTCTCCGCTGTCATTGGAACCCACACCCACGTTCAGACAGCGGACGAACAAATCTTTCCCGGTGGCACTGCATTTTTGTGTGACGCGGGGATGTGCGGTCCGGTAAATTCGATTCTTGGGCGCGCCATCGATCCGATCATGAACCGGTTCATCTCGAACCTGCCGGCATCGTTTCCGGTCGCCGGCGGCGAAGTGCGCTTGCGCGGAGCGCTCATCGAAATCGACGAGAGCACCGGTCGCGCCGTGCGAATTACGCGCGTCGACGAACCCGGACTCAGTGAAACTGCTTCAGCGGAGCCCGAACCAAAAATCGATATCGAACAGGCGCCTTCTCCGGAACAGACTTGAAACGGTTGAACTTACAGCCAACTATTGACCTCCTCAGTTTCGAATTGTCTAAGAAGATTACCGTCCAAACAGAAACCATGAAAAAATCTTTTGCCTTTACTCTCATCACTGCTCTGGCGCTCTGCGCTTCACAGGTGTGCCAGGGACAAGCGAACAAAAACGTCAAGGAAGCAAACAAGCTCGCTCGGGAAGGCGCGGAGGCCGCGAAGAATCAGGACTGGGACAAAGCCGTTGAACTACTTCGCAAAGCCACCGCTCTCGACCACAAGTACACGGATGAACTCGCGGCTGTTTATCAACGACGTGGATACGCAGACGCCAGCGAACAGAAGTACCAAGATGCCATCACTGAATATGGCGAAGCGCTTAGATTGACTCCGCAAGATGTGCGCATCTACGAACAACG
>WNFZ01003205.1_pt1 | contig 23315 bp, 23 predicted proteins | sample 5400081 | NCBI WGS metagenome assembly WNFZ01 (sample SAMN13153365, study PRJNA577476) | soil metagenome | isolation source: 80 cm soil or saprolite under grassland replicate 1 | place: USA:California | collected 2016-06-15
ACTGAAACGATGTCGATCCGGCGCAAGATTTCAAAGTCCTCAACGGTTGCGACTACGTGAATGGCAAGAGCGGCGCCATCCTCGGGAGCGGCGCCCATCCCCGCCTGCATGTCTTGTAAATTGGGTGGTTTGAAGAAAAAGGGCGGGCCTCGAAAGCAGGGAGGCAGGTATGGCGCCGCTCCCAGGGGTGTCAGGAGAGTCCTTCACTCGTCATCGGAATCTTGCACTTCGTCCTGAAGCACGTAGCGGCGTGTGAGACCGAGGTCTTTTAGCTTCTGTTGGAGGCTCTGGCGATGCATTCCGACGCGTTCGGCGGCGCGGGTGACGTTGCCGCCGGTTTCGGCGAGCACGCGTTCGATGTAGGCGCGCTCGAATTCGCGGCGCGCCTCGCGGAAATCTTCCAGATAAGGGATGGGCAGGACGTCCGCCGACTCGACGGTTGTGGCCGGCGATGAGCGTTGAAACGTCTCGGCGGTTTTTTGCCGCGCCTCCGCCGAACTGATCTCTTCGGGCAAGTCTTCCGGCCTAAGTGATCTCCCGTCGGCGAGCACGGCGCTGCGTTCGATTGCGTTTCGCAACTCGCGGACGTTGCCGGGCCAGTCGTAAGCGACCAGGCGCTTCATCGCGTCGGGGCTGATCTCGACGCATTTTAACTGGTAGCGTTTGGCGTAAGTCTGCAGGAAGTTTTCGGCGAGCATCGGGACGTCTTCGCGGCGGGCGCGCAGCGGGGGCAGGTCGATCTGCACGACGCGCAACCGGTAAAAAAGATCGGCGCGGAACTTCTCTTCGGCGACGGCCGCCGCCAGGTCACGGTTCGTGGCGCTGACGACGCGCACGTCAATCGGGATCGAATGCGAGCCGCCCAGTCGCTCGATCCTGCGCTCTTCGAGCACGCGCAGCAGCTTGGCCTGAGTGTTCAAACTCATGTCGCCGATCTCGTCGAGAAAGATGGTGCCGCCGCTGGCCGATTCGAACTTGCCCTTGCGCTGGCCCGCCGCGCCGGTGAAGGCGCCTTTTTCATGGCCGAAGAGTTCCGATTCGATCAACTCCGAAGGGAGCGCGGCGCAATTCATAGCGATGAAATCGCCCTCGCGGCGGTGCGCGCTCCGCTCGTGAATCGCGCGGGCGACCAACTCCTTGCCGGCGCCCGATTCGCCGCAGATCAGAACGGTGACGTCGGTCGCCGCCACCTTGTTGATCAGATCGTAGACGCGGCGCATCTCGTCGCTCGCGCCGAGCAGCCCGCCCACGCCGCGCGCGGCCTCGAGTTCGGCGCGCAGCCGCTCGTTTTCGCGCCTCAGCCCGGAAGCTTCGAGCGCGTTCTTGACCACCAGCCGCAGCTCGTCGACGTCGAACGGCTTCGCCAGGTAATCGTAGGCGCCGGCCTTGATCGCGGCGATGGCCGTGCGCTCGGAGCCGTGCGCCGTGATCATCACGACCGGCGGCGCGTCATCGATCGCAGCCAATTCTTGCAGGTAATCGAGTCCGCTCACGCCCGGCAGGTTGTTGTCGAGCAGGATCAGGTCGGGGCGCGACTTCGCCACCGCCTGCCGCGCGGCGGGGACTGAGGCGGCCTCGGCGACGGAGTAGTTCTTCAGCGCGCGGGCCATTCCGTAGCGCGCCGCTTCTTCGTCGTCAACGATGAGTATTTTCGGTTCATCCATTGATCTGTTCCGGGTCAATTCCGAGTTCGCGCAATTTCGCCGCCAGACGTTCGGCCCGCTCGCGTTCCCGCTCAGCTCGATTGCGCTCCCGCTCGGCTCGCGCTTCGGCCAAATCAGCCAGCGCTTTGATTTCATCCGGGCGCAGGAACCTTTCGCCGTTCGGCCTATAGACGCTCAATTCTCCGTTTGTCTCGATCTTCAAGGTGACGCCGAGCAGCGGGCTTCTCCAGTCATCAATGAAGATGGCTTTTCGTAATACCCTTTTCTGCCGCGTCCATACATCCAACATCCCGATCTCCGGATCGTATTCGTAATACTCCGCGACGCCATAGCGGTTGTAAAACATCCTTTTCGATCGCATTTCGGCGGCCGTGGCGCCGGGAGAAGTAATTTTGAATACGACTTGCGGAGCGACATCATCCTCTTCCCACTGCCTGTATGAACCGCGATCGCCCTTCGGCCGGCCATAGGCGACCATCAAGTCCAGCGTATTTTTGATGTCAGGCCGCCCCTCCACCGGATACCATAACAGATCAGCTGCTACGAAAACATCAGGATTATTAGCGAACATCGCCTCCAACCCGACCTGAATGGCGATGATGTGTTGATACTGAATCGGATTTTTAGCTATCGGTTCTCCGTCTGAATCAGGGTAGAGGACTTCCGGTTTCGTCTCTCTCTGAAGGGCTGTCGCCGCCATGATTTTTTCTCCCCCAACATTCTGGTTGGATATCGCATATCAACGGTGAACCATCCGACAGCGTTTTCAAGACTCAGTGGATCGAAAAAATGACTACTATCAGTACAACGTTAACTAAGTTTTTGAATGTTTCCCATAAATCGAAACACGCTACATTGGGACGCTGGTACTGTACCAATCTCACGTGTTCTGATTTAAACAAATGCCAAAAAAAACTTAGTTAACGCTCTATTCATTCGTTCTTCACGGTCTTCTTCTTTCAAAGCGTCGTAACACTATAGCTCTCCCGACTCAGAGTTCAAAGCTCAGTGGACGCGGGCAACGCTACCTCGAACCTCGTTCCGCGCCCGTCCGCGACCGGACTCACAAGGGCAATCGTCCCGCCCATTTCGCGCACGCGCCGCGCGACGATCGCCAACCCCAATCCGGTCCCACGCGTCTTGGTCGTAAAGAAAGGCTCGAAAATTTTATCCTGCATCGAAGGCGGGACGCCTATGCCGTTGTCGGTGACGGCGATAGTCAAACGGCCCTCGCCGTTCGTGGCGCATGCGATCTTCACCTCGCCGTCGCGCCCGTCGCGCCCGTCGAGTTTGATCGCCTGCAAGGCGTTGAAGAGCAGGTTGAGCAGAACCTCCTTGAGCGGGGCGACCTTTTCTCCGTCAAGTTCCAGGTCGGCCCGCAAATCGGACGAAACGGCGACCGCGCGCCGCTCGGCTTCGGACCGGCTGAGCGCCAACACGCTCTCGACGATCTCGCTCAGCCGGGCCGGCGCGCCGGCCACGCTCGACGGACGCGAAAAACTGAGCAGTTGCGAGACGGCGCCGTTCAATCGGTCGACCTCGCCGGTGATCAGGTCGAGGTCGCGGGCGTACTCGCGGCTGACCCGCTCGTCTTCGCGCATCACCTGGGCGATCGACTTGATGGCGCTGAGCGGATTTTTGACTTCGTGCGCGACGGTCGCGGCCATCTGGCCGAGCTGCGCCAGGCGTTCGCGTTCGCCCAACTCGCGTTCGAGCTTCACCTTCTCTTCGAGCAGTTGGCAGTTCTCGATCGCGGCGGCCAGGTGGCCCGCGAGCACGAGCAGCACTTCGCGCTTTTCGGCGGTCAAGGTGTGCGCCGCGCCGCGCACGACGATCAACCCGACCACGCGCCCCTCGCGCCACAGCGCGAAAGCCGCGACCGCTTTCAGCTTTTCGAGCAGTGGAGTCTCTTCGATTTCGGTCAACTGGCGTTCTTCGGCGATGCGGCAAATTTCCGCCTCTTCGCCCTGGGCGTCGCCGCTCGCGACGATCGTGACCTCTTTCAACTCCAACGATTCGCGCAGCCGGTCTTCGGCGAACTGAATGAAGTGCCGCAACTCTCCATAGCTGGCCGACGCCGCGCCTACCTGCGCCACCAGCTCGCGGTAGAGTTTGACTTCGTGCGTGAATAATCGCCGCAAGTAATGTTCGGTCGCGCGGCGCAGCGGCCCGGCCAGCACGATCACGACCAGGATCAGCAGCGCCTCGACCCCCTCGGCCTTGACCCCGTAGCCGGCGTCGAGCGCGAGACTTAACCGGCGGACGCCGTAGATGTAGACCATCATCACCACCGCCGCCAGGATCGCGTAAACGAAGCTCTGCCGAATGACCAGTTCCAGGTAGCGGTAGCGATAAATGAAATAAGCGATGATGGTCGCCGGCGCGAGTGAAGAGAGTCTGGCGACCAGGTCAAGGTACTGGCCGATTCCGGAGCGCCTCGCGCCGAAAACATAAGTGATCAGGAAAAGCGCGCCAATGACCGACAGCGACGTTCCGAATACCTCGAAGAACCGCCGTTCGCGCGCGGCCTCCACCTTGCGCGCCAGCCGCCAGTCAATCACCGCGCATTTGATGAAGATCAAGACGAACCAGAGAATGAACGGCAGCAAAAACCGCGCAAGCTTATCTGTCGGATCCTGGTAAGGGTCGCTCCAAAGTTTAGGGAGGGCCTTATACAGGGCGATCAACGGCAGGTATCCGATAATAATCAGCGGTTTGAAAAACTTTCGCGGCGCGTTTTTGTCGACCCATTCCCAGACCCGTAAATGCACGTGAACCAACACCGGAGGCATGAAGGCAAGCCCGGTGTAGGCGATTATGTTGGACGCCTTCATCCACCACCAGGCTCCGTCTACATCCAGCAATTCGTGAATCGCCGCCGCGAAATTGCCGAGGTGCCACAGACCCGTGCTCAAACCCAGGGCGAGCAACGCTATTTCGGCGCGGCGAACGCCGTAGCGGCGGTAGACCATCAGGCAAAGGTAAAGGTGCAACGCCGCGCCTGTGGCGAATCCGACGAGCTGGAGAATTTGAAGAGGCGAGAGTTCCTTCGGCTCCGAGATGTCCGGAACAAGCAAAAACAGGACTGTTTGAGGAAGGAGCGTCATTGAAGATCGAAGATCGAGGATCGAGGATCGAGGATCGAGGATCGAGGATCGAGGATGGGATGACTTCATCCGTAGCTATTTTCTATCTTCGATCCTCGATCTTCTATCTTCGATCCTCGATTCCCGATCAGCGAATCTCGGACATCGCGGCGATGTAACAGCCGCGCGCCGTGGCGGTCAGCGGGTCGCTGGCCATCCGCACGTCGGAAATCGGCACGGGGAATCCGTTCGCCCTGACGGCGGCCTCGAACTTCTGCAGGAAGCCGTGCGGCTTGGCCGTGCCGCCCGAGAGGACGATCGGCATCGGGCGCTCGATCCTCGGCAACTGGCGCGAGGACTCGAACTCTTCGCGCAGTCTGTGGACTATCGAATTGATCACTTCCTCGTAATAAATGTACAAGGCGCTGGTGATCCTGTCTTTCGGCTGCCGCGAAAGGTCTAGCGACTCTTCCTTGATCAGCCGCACGCGCGTAACCGGCTCGTCGACGACCTTGGCGACGCTCGAATCGATGTAATCGCCGCCAATCGGCAGGCTGAAAGTGAGCATCGGGACCGAGAGGAAGGCGACGCAGACGTTGCACATCCCGCCGCCGCAACTGATGCCGATGCCGGTGAAATTCTCGTTCTGCAACTCGGCGAAGATGACGGCGAGGCCCTCGTTGACCGCCTTCGCCTCGTACCCGAGCGATTGCATGAAATTCTTGATCACCGCCTCGTGGTAGACGAGGTTGGCGTCGGCGCCTTCGCCCTTGCCGGGCACGCTGAAGCAGAGCAACTCGTTATTGCGACAGCGCGGGATCACTGATTCGATGATCGCCTGAATGATCTGCTGGCCCATCGGCTCCTGCGGGTTTATCACGCCGCGCTGCATCGGGCGGCGGGGTTCGGCGCTGAAGAAGCTGGCGAACCGTTCGGAGTCGTCGCCGAAAACGTAGAGGTCTTTCCCGTTGCGGTGATAGACCATCTTGTTCTGTTGCAGGATGGCCTCGGTCATTCTCGAGTAGGGGACCGACACGAAAGAGTTGAGCTGCGTCTGCGCCTTGTGGCCGTTGTGACCGCCGGCCACCACAATGCGGCTCGTTCCGACGTCCAGGCCGACAGCGCCTACCTCGTCGACCTCAGGAACTGCTTCATTCATCGTTGATGTTTTGTCTCCCATTGTTCCTCCAGTCTAAATCAAACCAGGCGACATCGTTACAGTACCGGGAGCGGTAGCGACCGGTTCGACGGCAGCCGGTCGCTACCGCTCCCGGTACTGTACCGCCGCATGTCCCAATGTCGGGTGTTTCGATTTAGGGAATTCAAGATAAGAATTTTAGCCATGAACGAACGCGAATATTAACAAAGGAGGGGCAAGAGAATGCCAGCCAAACGACCCAACGCAATTCCCCGTTGGAGGGGGAGGCACACTCAACCTTTCAACGATAATAGGTTGTCGGGAAATCCCGTTAGACGGGCGGAACAAACTCCCTAAATCGAAACAGGCGAGATTGGGGCGGAAGAAACCGCAGATTTAGACAGATGCGAATGGATTGTCACGGATAATTCGCGCCAATCTGTCGCATCTGTGATAATCCGTGGTTTCTTCTGTCCCAATGTTGTTCGTTACGATTTAGAATTTGCAGACATATTCGCGTCATCCGACGCTTACTTCATCTATCCAATTGAAAAACTCCGTATTCATCGCTCTGTAGTACGGCAATAATGACTTCGTCTTTGGGGCCAGAATGTGAAAAAATCTATGAAACTGCACGACCGCATCCCTCTCATGCGCGCTTAGCTCTGATGATCGTTATCTCCTGTTGCGCGGTTGTGTTTTGCGCCTGCCTTATTTTGACTATCTGATTATGTTGGACTTGGACGACGTGATCGGCCGAGAGAACTAGACGCTGTTCCTGTCCGCCCGAGAGATTATTGATGAACGGAGTGTTTGTTATGCCAATCCAGACGCTATTACTACCATCAATAGTGGCGTGATTGTCTGTTCCGGGGGCGGGGACTTCTTTCGCGGCGCATGTCTTGGGTCGCCTATTAAAGACTTCATTATTCTCACTATCCGGCATTCTTGCCCTCCCTCATCAGGGCATAATGATTTCTATGTGTTCTGCGGCGCGTGGGCGGCGGTCATTCATTTCTCAGTTAGCGCCTTCCACGCGGCGCTCGTTGACTGATCGGCGCCGGATTCCGTCGATTCGCCTGCGGCGGTTTTTTTAGAGATGCGCGGATTGTTCACATCGCCCTGCTCGGCATGCAGCCCGAGGGTCTTATTGCGCTGCGAGATGTAACGGTCTCGCAACTTGAGCCGCAGGTCGTCGGGGCTGACGTGCGCCCGCGCGGCGCGCCTATTGAATTCCTCCACCGCCATTTTGGCCCCTTCCCAGAGTTTACCGCCGAGTTTCTTCGCCAGCACCTCATCATTGTAGGTGAAGCCGTAATCGGTAATAGTTGGCGGCAGAACCTTGTACTTGTTCGACAGCCCCATCTGCTCGAACGGGAAAAAGTGAACCCAGTCATGGTGACGGGCGATCAGCATCTCTTCGGGAGCGACCGCGACCAGTCCGTGCGTGGTGCAGTTGGCGTCGTCAATGTTGTATTTGGCGCGGAGCACGTCGGTCAACCGGCGCCCGGAGATGATCTGGGCCTCGGTCAATATCTGGTCGAGTGACGACGCCCCATCGAACTTCGACTCGAAGCAGACGCCGAGGAAACTCTCGTTCAATATAACGTAATAGTTCTTCGCGTCGGCCCAGAGCGATTCGCCGGCATGGTTAGCCGCCTGATCGTCGCGTACGATGCGGTAGATGTCGCCGATGCGGTTAATCAGGTAATTGTATTTCTTTTTTTCCCGAACATCTTCGATCAGCGTGCGCGAACTATTCTGAATCCTCTTGGTGTTGTCCGGGGTTAAGTCGAACATGGGGTTCTCGGGAGTGTGGTATAGGATGCCGACTATCTTATCGCTCCTCTCGCCGGCTTGATCTCCGTCAGTCCCCGATCCGCGCGGGATCGCGTAATAGGCGCGAGGATGATTATCAGTTTCGTATTTCGTCGAAATGTTGCATCCGTTGCTCCATTTTTCATACTCGCCCTCTTTCCCGAATAACCAGGGCTTTTCTTTGGAAACGACTCCGGGGAAGCTGGGCTCCGGGGGGGGGGGCTTATCGGGGGGGCTCGGCCTGTTGTATTTGCTCGCCAGGTATGTGTTGACGCCGCGCGCCGCCCCGGCGCCGAAAGTATAGAGGACGCCAATCGCCAGCAGGGCGCCGATCACAGCGGCTCCGTAGAACGCGTGGCGCGATTGGAACGCGTGGCGCGATTGGTGAATGAGGAAGAGCAGGCGCGCGGAGAACGGCGCCTGAATCCGCTGCGTCAGTCTGCGGCGGTTTTTGGGCAGGGACGAAGACATGGCGCGCATCTCTTCGAAGATCGCGCTGTAGCATCGCGCTTCGAGAATCCAGTCGTAAATCCGCGTCCGCCCGAGGAGGCGGGAACGGCCCATGCGCCGCTGCAATCGATCCTGCCGGTCGGCTTGTTTGGTAAGCGTGTTGTTCAGAAAGCGGAGGCGAGCTTCGGGGCGGTCGAAAAACATCGCATAGCGTTCGACGACTCTCGAATAGATTTGCGTCATGTCGGCGCCATTTTTGCTCGCCGCTGCCAGATCGTTATTTACCAAGACGTCATTTCCGGGGCCGCCATTCAGGCTGCCGTTGTGTGACGACTGGAGTTTGATGCCGATGATTTCAGTCTTTAACATTCAACTCTTCAGCTATCTGCCTGTGACGATAAAATCAGAAATCAGGTTCTTGGCTCTGAGCCGATTTCCGTAACTCAACGCCGCTTCCCGCGAACCGAACCCTTGTACCTGCTGCACGCGGTACCATACGCCCAATCCGGGGATCACGGCTTTGACGACATGAAAATCGCTGCCGGTCGCGGCGTTCAGACTGGCGGCGCGCGCGTCAGCCTCTCCCTGATCTTTGAACGCGCCGACCTGAACCGTCAGACTGCCCCTTTTCGGAGCGACCGCGGCGCGCGAAGGCGAGGGCTTCGGAGTATCCGAAGGCCCGGTCGGTTTGCCGGCGCGGTCGGGTTTTGGCTCCGGCCTCAAAGTCACCAAATTCTTCTCTCTCGACTTGGTGTTCGGTGGAAGCGATGGTTCCGGCGACGTCTGGTCGTTGCCCGGAGTGTCCTGAGCGACGGGCGTAGTCTGGGTCTCGGCCGCCTGGGAAGGCTGGTTGTCGGCAGTGCCGGCGTTCGGAGACGACTCCACGGTTGGAACAGCGGAACCTCTCTGCGCCCTGCGCTTGCTGATGAAGTCTCCGAGAAAATAGTATGCCCAAAAACTCACGACGCCGACTAAGCCGAGAATCAGCCCGATGCGCAGAAATAATCCGCCACGGCCACTTCCAGCCGCCACTTCCTCTTCCTCTGGGCTATCAGGCAAAACGGGCCAGCCCACGAATTCCTGTTCGGCCGGCTCAATGTAATCCTGCGGGTCGCGCGGGCGCGCGCCTGGGTTTCCGTAGGCGTCAATCGGAGTTGCGGACGACTTGTCGTATGCGGGGAAGTCGTAAGGAGAAGGCTGGTCTTGGTTTTGCGCTGGCATAAAAACATCTTCAAATACCGGTACTGGCGGGGTTTCGTCCACCGGCTGGTAGCCCGGCTGCGACTGGATGGGAACATCCAACACGTCGTCAAAATCATCCCCGATGCGGGTGGCGTATACGTCGCTATCATTGAATCGTTGGCTGCCCAGCGACTGACCGCCGCCGCTCGTAAACGGCAGCCGAGCCGTTTGCCGTTTGCCGTTGCTGTCGAATCCTTGATCCATTCTGACTTCAATGATTGTCGCGCAACGGGCGCATACGACGCGGGAGGAGTCGGCCTGGTTCTCGAACTGACACTTCGGACACGTAACTTTCATATAACCCACTTCTACTTTCTGTGGCCAACCGGTCACAAATTACAATCGCCTGAAACCCGGCGTCCATCAAGGCAATCATTCATCGCAATCATTCATCAGCCCTCGTGATGAAGCTTTGGGGGCGCGGAGGTGATTGAAGAACACTGGTGGATCTGGCAGGTTGATTATTAAAGACGCTGATCTCTATTCGTACGGGGCCACCGCGTCTGATTCAAACTAATGGAGAGCCTATCTCAAACCCTGACTTCGACTATTCCCTCGACTTTCCCGGAACTCGCCTTTATCCGCGGATCCGTGATTGAAGTTCGATGTTCAATACTTTCAGTTCGATCTGAGCTTGCTGGTCTGTTTTATATGAAGCCGTCTCGTTGCCCACTTGCTAGCGGCGGATTGTAGCGCGATAGGTATGGCTAGGCAAGGCTAAATAGGCGCCCCCCGGTTGCGGAAAATCTGGCATTGCCCGTCGTTTCTCACCTCTTAATCCACCAGGCCCAAAAATCCCCCAAAAATCTTTTGACGGCAGGAAAGGCGGCAGGCGATACAGTGCGGGGAGGTAAGCGACCTCCGGCCTCATGATGGAGGCCGGAGGTCGCTTACCTCCCCGCACTGTATCGCTCGCCCAACCCTCAACGTAAAAATCACTTCAAGAAATGGGTCAATCCGGGCAGGTTCGGTTGAATGTCGCCGCGTTTGTAATCGATTAATCCCCGCTGGCGAAATTCGATCATCATTCCGGTGACGACTTCGCGCGTCGAGCCGATCAACTCCGCCAACTCCTCGTGAGTCAAACGCACACTCGATTCGCCGGCCCTCGCCGCCTCGTCCGAAAGCCTGAGCAGGGAGCGGGCCAGCCGGTGGTGATTGTTATCGAAGACCAGCGATTCGATCTGCGAATGCGCCTCGGCCAGCCGCCTGGTCAGGTGGCGCATCGCGTCGCGCACTAGCGAGGGGTCGCGTCGGGATGCGCCCCAGAAGTCGGCGACTCGGATCACCGCCACCCGCGTGGTGTCGAGCGCGACAGCCTCGTCGTTGCGCCGCGCCTCCACCTCGTCTCCGGCCAGCGCCAGCTCGCCGAAGATTTCGCCGCTATAACAGATCGAAACTGTCTTCCGCGCGCCTTCCGGCGAAGAGCGCATTATTTTCACGCGCCCTTTCAACACGACGTAAACGTCCGCCGCCGGATCGTCGAGCGCGTAAACGGCCATCCCGCGCCAGAATGTCCGCTCGACATGCGGCAGGCTCAACAGGTTCAGAAAGTTCGAGGCGCGGTCTTGATCTGCGAACTTCAGGTTCATCGCAGTTGAATTCATCTTTTCCCCTCGATGTATACTCCATCCAAAGCCGATAGGCTTGGATGGAGAGGAAATCGAGACCGTATGCGAATTGAAGGGCTTGCCCCTTCGATGAGCATACGGTGAACTCTTCTGATATACTGCCCCCGATCAAAGGCACTCGTCCCGCAAGGGGGAGAAACAGTTTCTGATCTTTGAGAACCGGCGATAGGGGGTTGTGGTTGGAAAACTTCTACCACGTAAAATCTCCGAAGTTGTTCGAGAGCCGACTCTCGAATACCAGACGCTATCGCTTCCGGGTATATCCCGGAGGTTGATGGGCCGCTACCGGATTCGCCTGAATCCAAGAGTCAACCGGCCCGAAGCAGTCCGTTCCCGGAAGTTTCTTCCGGGCGTGAATACGAAACTTGGAACTGCAAGCTCCATCTACAACGCGCTAGCGTTTAGATGGAGTAGTTGACCTCTCTCCCTCCCCTTTATGATTGCGGATTGCGGATTGCGGATTGCGGATTGCGATTTCGTAACAACCGCCCTGCTCCATCCACAACCGCAAACTTGAATCCGCGCGGCTCACATGACAACTCGCTGCTCACGATTCCAAAAATCCGCAATCCGCAATCCGCAATCCGCAATCGACAATCCAACCACCCGCTCTTACAAACCGGCTCCGGCTTCGGCCTTCCGCAGATGCTCGGCCACCGGCCTCGCCAGTCTTTCGGTCAAGGCGGCGTTTTCGTCTTCCGAGAGATCGGAGGCCACAAGGACTATGCGTTTGAGCGTTTGGTAAGCGCCGAGCGCGATGTGGTCGAGCGTGAATCGCTGCGGCCCGAGAGACAGGCCGCTAAAAGGCGGCGCCGCTCCCGATTTCAGCGCCTGGCAGTCGCGTACGGTCACAAGCAGCGAGACCAGCCCGCCGCCGCGCGTATAGACCAGGTGCGCGAACTTGCGGTCGCCGAACTCGCAGACGTGCGCCGCCCGCAGCGACAACCCTCCGGCGCCTTCCGCCGCCACCTTATCCAGCCTTGCGCAAGCCGGGTCGTATTCCCCGACCGAATCGGGCATTTCAGCCGGCCCGGCGGCGTTAACGAAATGGGCGGCGCAGTTTCGGTGACTGCTCGCCGAGTCGGCCATCAGACTGCCGCTCAATTCAAGGGCTTCGATCTGTTCGGGCGTCAACCGCCTCGCGTCGTCAGACTCTACGCGCCGCAGGTGGTACAAACCCAACGCGGCGCCCAGGAGAAGCGCCACCGCCGCCGGCGTCAAAAGCCAGACCTTAAAAAGACCGGCGAACCAACCGCGCCTCCATTTCCCGTCGCCCGTCCGCGCGGCGCCGGCCCCCGCTTCGGCCTCCGACCGTATTCTCGCCCGCAAACTCTCCATCGCCCGGTCGCTCATCTTCTCCTTGGAGCAGACGCTGCGCAGCGACGCGCGCAAGCGGCGACGCGCCGCCATCTCGCCCCGGCAGGGGCAGCAGCGCTCCGCATGGCAGAGCACGGCGTGATTGGTCTCGACCGCCAACTCCCCACAGAGATAGGAATCGAGCAACTCTTTGAAATTCTGGCAATCCATTCTAGCCACAGAGCCACAGAGCCACAGAGCCACAGAGGATCGAGGATCGAAGATAGAAGATCGAAGATCGAGTAATGCATTGCGATCCTCGATCCTCGATCCTCGATCCTCGATCCTCGATCCTCGATCCTCGATCCTCGATCCTCGATCCTCGATCCTCGATCCTCGATCCTCGATCCTCGATCCTCGATCCTCTGTGTCTCTGTGTCTCTGTGGTCATCGCTTTTGTCCTAAGGTTTGTTGGCATGAATTAGCAGTTTCAATTCGCGACCTGGTAACCGGCGCCGCGGGCGTAATTCGCCAATTCCATCCGCAACAACTTCCTACCCCTGCTCAGCCGCGACATGACGGTGCCGAGCGGAATTTGCAGCGCGTCGGCGATTTCGCGGTAAGACAGCTCTTCGACGTCGGCCAGCACCACCGGAACCTGAAAATCGCGCGGGATGCGTTCGAGCGCGGCCAGAACCTCCTCTTCCGTCAAATGCTGCGGCGTCGGCGGGTCATAAGCTATCGTCTCCGCGATCGTCTCTTCGATCGGCGCCAACTCCGGCCCCCCTCTTCTGACCTCGCTGTAATGAACGTTGAAGAGGATTTTATAGAGCCATGCGCGCAAGTTGGTTCCGATTTCAAACCTGTGGAATGAACGCCACGCCTGCAAATACGTCTCCTGAATCAAATCCTCGGCCCGCTCCCGGTCTCGACACACTCTTAGCGCGACGCGGAAAAGCTGACCGGAAAAGCCCAGAGCTTCCGCTTCGAAAATTTCGAGTCGCTGCAACCTGTCGTTTTGTTCCAACTCCTCTGACCTCTTTATGTGTGGCTCGAAATATATATCGCTGACGCAAAGGCAAATATTCCCTCACTTAAAAATTTATTCTATTCGACGCGGGCGCGACCCGCACGTCCAAGTTGACACCTTTTCACCCTGCCGCCTATAATCGGCGGCTTTGTAAGTGAAGAGAAATTGGAGGCGACACAAAAATGTCTTACGCAATTATACGAACAGGTGGAAAACAGTTCCGTGTGAGTCCCGGAGATGTCGTTCGCGTCCCCACTCTGGCCGATAAGAATGAAGGGGATAAGGTCGAATTCGACGAGGTCCTGGTCTCCGGCGATGACGGCGGCGTCCGCATCGGCGCCCCCACGATCGCCGACGCGCGCGTCACCGCGACCGTGCTCAAGCAGGGGCGCGGCCCGAAGATCATCGTCTTCAAGTTCAAACGCCGCAAACACTACAAACGCACAAAAGGACATCGCCAGGGGTTCACCGCGATAAAGATCGAATCGATCGCTTAATATCTCTGCAAGAAAGGTAACGGTTTTTTTTATGGCTCATAAGAAAGGTGTAGGCAGCTCGCGCAACGGACGCGATTCGGCGGCTCAGCGCCTGGGAGTCAAGCGCTTTGGCGGCCAGTCGGTTCTGGGTGGCGCCATCCTGGTTCGCCAGCGCGGCTCGAAATTCAAACCCGGCGCCAACGTCGGCATTGGCAGTGACGATACTCTTTACTCCAAGATCGCCGGCGTCGTTAAATTCGAAGACCGAGGGCGAAGGGGGCGTTTTATCAGCGTTTATCCACCCGAGCAGTAATAACAGTATCACTGTCAACCTGCTAGATTCATTAAAACCGAGAATTGCTGGCAAATTTTCCCCCGTTTTGCGTCTTTATCGTAATGAACGTCATTAACGTCAAAGCGCTGAAGGCAGTGAGGTGAGGTGGAGCAGTAGGGAGCTTGGAATCCCCAATGGTCGGCGGCAAATAAACGGCAACAAACACTCCGTGAGCGACCGGCCGCCAAGCGGCGCCTACTGACTACCGATGTTTATTGACAGCGCGAAAATACATGTCAAGGGTGGAAACGGCGGCAATGGAGTGACGGCGTTTCGCCGCGAGAAGTTCGTGCCGCGCGGCGGCCCTTCAGGCGGCGACGGCGGCGACGGCGGTTCGATTTATATCGAATCGACCGAGGGCTTGAACACTTTGCTGCATTTCCGCTATAACCCCGAACATCGAGCCGGGCGCGGGCGTCACGGAGAAGGCGGCAAGCGTCACGGAGCGAGAGGCGAAGACATTACCCTGCAGACGCCGGTCGGAACGGTAGTTATTGATGAAATGACCGGCGAGATCATTCACGACTTCACCCGAGCCGGAGAAAAAATTCTAGTTGCCCCGGGTGGACGTGGCGGACGCGGCAACGCTCAGTTTGCCTCCCCAGTCAATCGAGCCCCACGCCACCACGAAGAAGGCCGGCCGGGACAGGAGCGCCTGCTCATACTTGAGCTTAAGCTGATTGCCGACGTCGGGTTGGTTGGCTTGCCTAACGCAGGCAAATCAACTCTGATTTCGCGCATCTCAGCGGCGCGTCCGAAGATCGCCGATTACCCATTTACAACTCTTGAACCGAACCTGGGAGTAGTTGACCTGGGTGATTTCAAAACTTTTGTCGTCGCGGACATTCCAGGATTGATCGAAGGAGCGCATGCCGGGGCCGGATTGGGAGATCGTTTCCTGCGTCATGTCGAGCGCACAAAGCTATTGCTGCACCTGGTCGACGTTTCCGATCTCGCGCAAAATCCGGTCGCCGATTACAAAACGGTCGCGCGCGAGCTTGAAGCCTATAGCCCGAAGGTTGGGGCGAAACCCAAAATTGTGGTTGCCACGAAGATCGACGCGGCGTCCGCCGATCAGCGCCGAGCGGATTTTGGAGAAGGCGCAGACCGGCCGACATCAGTTGTGGAAGAATTCGAAAAATTTTGCGAGCGCCAGGGGTTGGAATTTCATGCGATCTCGGCGGCGACCGGCCAGGGCTTAATAGTATTGTTGCGCGCGATCTGGCGGCGGCTGGATGAGGCGAAGCAGGAAGAGCTAAAATGCAAAGAGATTGATGAAAAGGCGACTTCGAAAGTCGCTTAAGCGGTCTGCGGTTAATAGCATAATTTTTTTATCGGATCAGGTTCGTGAACGAGGAACGTCTGCGACGACGCATCGGAATTTACGGCGGCACGTTCGATCCTGTTCACTTCGGTCATCTCGCGGTGGCCGAAACGGTGTCGAACGCCTTCGCCCTAGATCGAATCTTCTTCGTCCCGGCTTTCACGCCGCCGCACAAGCGCAAGCGGATGATCAGCTCCCCGTTCCACCGCATGGCGATGCTGGCGCTGGCTACGGCCGATTCGCCGAAGATGTTCATTTCGACCGTTGAACTCGAAGCGCCGGCGCAGCCTTATACGATTGAGACGCTGGGACGGTTGCGAGCCGAACTCCAGCCGGCCCGGTTGTTCTTTGTGATGGGGGCCGATTCGTTCGCCGACGTCACGAGTTGGCGAGAATACGAAGCGATCCTGAGCGAGTACGACGTCGTCGTAGTGACGCGGCCCGGTTATCCTGACCGTGACGCTTGCGGCGGGGATCAGAATGGCGAAGAAGCGGTCGGGGCGCTCGCCCCTCAGTTGAGAAGGCGGATCGTTGATTTGCGCGGCGGCGCATGTCCGTCAGACGAAGACTTGAAATCGCCGCGCGTCTACCTGACCGATTACGTCACTATCGATGTTTCGGCGACGGGAATACGCGAGGCGGTTGAACAAGGCCGTTCGATTGACGGCCTGGTTCCGCCGCCGGTCGCGGCCTACGTCGAGAAATATCGTTTATATCAGAAGTCATGATGTCAAAAGTCGCAATATCAACGGCAGTAAATCAAGAGGCGCCGCAGGGCGGGACGGGGTCGGAGCCTGCTGCGCTTTCAGGCGCCGATCGGCTGATTTTTGAACAGGTGAAGGTCGCCGCGCGCGCCGCAGAAGAGAAGAAGGCCCAGGGCGTCCTCGTATTGAGGCTGTCGGCCATCACGGAATTTACGGATTACTTCGTCATCTGCGCAGGCAATTCGACGCGCCAGACCCAGGCGATCGCCGACGCCGTGATCGAAGAGCTGAAGCGAACCAAAACGCGCCCGCTCCACACCGAAGGCTACAACAACGCCGAGTGGATTTTGATCGATTACGGCGCGTTCGTCGTTCACATATTCACCGAAGAGTCGCGCAGCTTTTACGACCTGGAGAGGCTCTGGCGCGACGCCGAAAAAGTAGTGGTTAGTGGCTAGTGGTTGGCGGTTAGCGGCCGGTGATTTATCGATCCACCGACTACCGACCACTAACCGCCAACCACTAACCACTAACCACTATTATGAAACTGCACTTCGTTTGGATCGGCAAGACCAAGAACGGCGCCTGCGCCGCGCTGATCGCCGATTATCTGGAACGGATCAAACGCTTCGTTCACTGCGAAGTGAGCGAGTTAAAAGACCAGTCGGGGGCGGACGAAAAGCGCGTGATCGCCGCAGAGGGGCGGAAGCTGATCTCCGCGATCGAACGCGACGATTTCGTGGCGCTGCTTGATGAGAAAGGAGGCGAATTCGACTCGCCGCAGTTCGCCGAGTTCATTGTCAAACGTCGGCAGGCCGGGACCAAACGGCTGGCTTTCGTGATCGGGGGATTCGCAGGCGTGAGTGAAGAGGTCAAACAGCGCGCCCACCTCCGGTTGTCGCTCTCGCGGATGACTTTGACGCACGAGCTCGCGCGCGTAGTTTTGACCGAACAGGTTTATCGGGCTTTAACTTTGCTGACAGGTTCCCCTTATCACAAGCTTTGATTTTCCACCCGCCGCACGGCGGTAATTCCAGACCGAGGAGAAGAGTGGATGGACAAAAAGAGACTCAAAATGTTCCACGACCGATTAGTGACGGAACGCGCCGCTCTGAGAGGCGTCGTCGGACGCAACGAGGATTACGGGCGCGAAGCCGATATCGAGGCCACGCAAGATCCCGCGGATAAGGCTTCGAATTCATACACGAAGGAGCTGCTCTTCAGCCAGTCGACCAACGACCGGCAGATCCTTATGCAGATAGACGAGGCCCTTCAGCGCATCCAGGATGAGGAGTTCGGTGTCTGTGGCAACTGCCGCAAGGAGATCGGCCCGAAGCGCCTGGAGGCGTTGCCCTGGGTGCGTTTCTGCATAACCTGTCAAGACCTCTCTGAACGCGGTCTGCTCGACGATGAGGAATAAACGAATGAAGAAGATCGAGGATCGAAGATCGCGTCGTCCGTTCGATCCTCGATCCTCGATCCTCGATCCTCGCTCCTCGATCCGCAGCCATTTCACCTCGCCACGCGCGCTCCCCCACCTTTCATGACCCTTTCGACTTCGGCCAGGGTGGCCATCGAAGTGTCCCCTGGGGTAGTCATCGCCAACGCGCCGTGAGCCGCGCCATATTCGACCGCGGCTTGAGGCCCCCTATCGGTCAGGAAACCGTAGATCAATCCCGACGCGAACGAATCGCCTCCGCCGATCCGGTCGAAGATTTCCAGGTTTTCGCGCGGCCGGGCCTGATGGAACTCGCCGTCGCAATAGCAGATCGCGCCCCAGTCGTTGACCGTCGCGGTCTTGGCGTTGCGCAGCGTCGTCGCCACGACTTTGAAATTCGGATACTCGCGGACGGCCAGCCCGATCATCTTCTTGAAGTTGGACACGTCGAGGTTCGAAAGGCTCTCGTCCATTCCCTCGACCTCGAATCCGAGCGCGGCGGTGAAATCCTCCTCGTTGCCGATCATCACGTCGACCATCGACGCGAGGTCGCGATTGACTTCTTGCGCGCGCGCGGTTCCGCCGACCCCCTTCCATAACGACTCGCGGTAATTCAAATCGTAGGAGATGACCGTTCCATGCTTCTTCGCGACCTCCATGGCCGCGCGCGCGACGAGCGGCGTGGTTTCGGACAGCGCGCAGAAGATGCCGCCGCAATGAAACCATCGCGCGCCCTCCTCGCCGAAGACCTTCTCCCAATCGACGTCGCCCGGCCTGAGCTGCGACACGGCGGTGTGACCGCGGTCCGAGCATCCGACCGCCGCGCGCGCGCCGAAGCCCCGCTCGGTGAAGTTCAACCCGTTGCGCACGGCCCTTCCAACGCCGTCATATTTCACCCACCTCACGTGCGATTGATCGACGCCGCCCTGATAGATCAGGTCCTGAACCAGACGGCCCACAGGATTGTCGGCGAAGGCGGTCACGACCGCCGTCTTCATTCCGAAGCAGCGCTTCAACCCTCGGGCGACGTTGTATTCGCCGCCGCCTTCCCAGGCCTGAAATGTCCGCGTCGTGTGAATTCGCCCGTCGCCCGGGTCGAGCCGCAGCATCACTTCGCCGAGCGCGACCAGGTCCCATCTGCATTGATCTTTCGGTTTGATCTTTAAACTCGCCATGTCTTAAATCCCTTGGGGCGTCATGAATAGGACTTATAGGACTTATAGGTCCTATAGGCCTCATTCATGACGCCCCAATCGCGCCGCGCGACTCACGCGCGAGCGTCACGGCCTCGGCGGCCAATTGTTTCACCCTTGCAAAATCGCCCGCCTCGAACAGTTCGGGCTTGACCATCCAGCTCCCGCCACAAGCCACCACCTGCGGCAAAGCCAGGTAATGGCCGATGTTTTTCGTATCGATCCCGCCGGTGGGGATGAACCGGACGTTTTTGTAAGGCGCGCAGATCGCCTGCAAAAATTTCACGCCCCCCATCGGCTCCGCCGGAAAGAACTTCAACACGTCGACTCCCTTCGACAAAGCCATCTCGATCTCCGTCGGCGTGCAAACTCCGGGAAAGATCGTGACGCCTCTCGATAAACAGTGGTCGACGACCGTCGGGTTCGTGCCTGGCGAGACGATGAATTCGGCCCCCGCGCTGATCGCCGTTTCGGCCTGCTCGGCCGTCAACACGGTTCCCGCGCCGAGAAGAATTTCGGGAAAGCGCGAGCGAATCCGCGCGATGGCCTCGGCCGCCGCCGCGGTGCGAAACGTGATCTCGGCGCAGCCGCATCCGCCTTCGAGCAGCGCCTCGGCCAGCGGCAAGGCGTCTTCGAGTTTCGGAATGCTGACGACCGGAACGATCCCGATCCCACGCGCGCGTTCGACAATGCTCATTGAAGACTCCTGTGGAAATTTCAGTCGCGAATAGGACTTATAGGGCTTATAGGACCTATAGGTCCTATAAGCCCTATAAGTCCTATTCATCATATCATCCCAATCATTCACGCGTTGATCCGCCCTCGGCAGGACGGGGCGCCGCACAAACATCTCTTCCTGTTCGAATGATACGACTCGCCGTAATCGAGCAGAAGTTCCTCGCCAGGTTCGATATCACGCAAGGCGAAGAAGAGAATGTGGCCGTGAATGACTTTGCTGTAGCAGTTGGGTTCGCAGGAATGATTGATGAATTGCGTGCCGTTGCCGCCACAGCCCCCGTCAATCGCCCAATAAGAGTCGATGCCGCAGATGTAGATGCGTCGTTTATTCTTCAGGCGGCGCGCGACTTCGTAACGGGGAATTCTTTCGCCGGCGTACTCGGCTATCTTGCGCCCCCTTTTAAAAGCGACGGTGGCGAAACAGCCTCGGCCGTCAATTCTGGACGATCTGATTTCGATGCCCGGGGCGAGACTTGTTTGTTTTATCCTGCTTCTGTTCAAAGTACCGATAATGGCCGGCGACCTTCCACGCGAACAACACGTCTTCAATCCGCGCGCCGAGGCCAATGTTGTGAACCACGGCGTAGCGCTCCGTTCCTTCGACCTTGATCTTACTGACCATTCCGATGTGCGGCAACCCGTTGTCCAGGTCCCAGGCGACCACGTCGCCGGGCAGATAATCTTTCGCGTCTTTCGTGATCGGCTGGGCCTTGCCCTGGCGGTCGAACCAGGTCATCAGATTGGGCGCCCGGCGATGATCGATGTTGGTGTCGGGTCTGCGCGCGCCCCATTTCTGAGGGTATTTCGCGAAGTTTTTCTTCATGTCCTCGTGCAGCTCTTTCTGCAAATCGATCCCGGCCTTCCGGAACGCGCGCACGACGACGTCAGCGCAAACGCCGGTGTTGAGCTGCACGTCGCCGTTCGGATAATCCAACTTTACATACGAGCCGTCATAGCCAGTCGTTTGAGTTGTTTGCTCGATCGCGCCCGAGTTGACCTTTTCAAGAGGGGTCGCGTCGGCCTTGACCTGCATCGCCTCGGCCAGGTCGCGTTGGGGAACCTCGACCGCGCGCTGCGAGCTGCGAACGGCCTGACATCCCGTCAGCAAAGATATTGACAGAAATGAAACCGGCAAAGCTCGAATCGACATCATTGCGCCTCCGCGAAAATGTGAGGCAGACAAAAGTCCGTCCCACAGTGGGGCAGACATTAGTCTGCCCGGCTCACGGACAGACTAAAGTCTGTCCCACTTCACGCTATAATCGCAACCGCTATGAACGACCTACTCTCATTCTTTCCAATCTTGAGCGAGTTGAGCATCAAAGCCGGCGCCATCATCCGCCGTTATTACAACTCGCAGCTCGAAGTCGAACTGAAACCCGACGACAGCCCGGTCACTCAGGCGGACCGGGAAGTCGAAATCTTCTTACGCGAATCGCTCGAAAAACGTTTCCCCGATTTTTCGATCCTGGGCGAAGAGTTCGGCGAGACCAGAAAGTCGAGCGCGTATCGATGGATCATCGATCCGATTGACGGCACGAAATCCTTTGTGCTGAAGACGCCGCTCTTCGGGACGATGATCGCGCTTGAACGCGACGGCGCGCCCCTGCTCGGCTCGATTTATTTTCCGATTCAGGAGCACCACCTGATCGGCTCGGCGGAGACCGGGACCTTCCTGAACGGCGCCCGCTGCCGCGTCTCAGGAACCTCACGGCTCGCCGAAGCGACCCTCTTGCTCACCGATCCGCGCGGCTTGATTGACGGCGCCGAACGCGAACGTGTCGCCAGGCTGTGCGGAAGCGTGCGGCTCGTGCGCGGGCTGGGCGATTGTTACGGCTATTACCTGGTCGCGCGCGGCCTGGCCGACGTGATGATCGAACCCGCCGCGTTGAAATATTACGACGTGGCGCCGCTGCCCCCGATCCTGGAAGGCGCGGGCGGAACCTTCACGACGCTGAGCGGCGATTACGATTTGAGTTCCGGACAGGGGTTGGCGACCAATCGGGCATTGTGCGAGGAGGTTCTGCGCGTCCTTAACGGCGATTGAAGCGCCTGACTTCGTCCACGCGCCCCGGCGGTAGCAGCAGCCAATGAACCATCTCCTGCAGTTCGAGTTGCGCGAAGAGGCCATAAACGCGGAAGGCCTCGAAGAGCAGCGGCGGGCGCCTAAGGCCCAGCAGGCGTCGCACCCGTTCGGGCGCGAGTTGCGCCTGCGTCAGCCTCAGTATTTCATAGCGCCAGCCGCCCAGATGCTCCCGGTATTTTTCATAAAGCCGCCTGGTGTATTCGCTGTACTCCAGGTCGCGTTCGAGATGGCGCAGCCGGTCGTCTTGCCATTCGTCGTAGCTCACGGGCAGTTCCGGGATGCGCAACCCCTCGCCGACGCGACGAAACACGTCGAAAAGCTCATGCCGCTCCGCTTCTTTGAGCGGGCGATGCAAAAGAGAGTGCGCGCGCTCGGAATAATCGATTAGCATATAGAGCACGTCGCGGAAGGCCCAGTCGGGCATCCGCGCGCCGCGCGCCTCTTCGACGGATTTGTGGATTGAGCAGATTTGATCGAGCGTCCGCCGGGCCGTCGCCTCGTCGACGAAAACGATCTCCTGCGCGTAACGCACAGTCGAGAAGAGCCGCCCGATCGGGTCCCGCGGAATCTGTCCCGTGAAGAACAGCCAATCCACCGCGCGATTGAGCGCGAACTCCGCCGCCGATCCGGCGAAGATCAGCATGACCAGATCGGAACTCCCCCAGATCGAGCGGACAATCGAACTTCGGGAAACAAAGTCAGACATTTCTGCTTTGATGATTCTGCAAGAGCCTTGCCGCGCCGCCGGCATGGCTATTTTTTAAGAGTTGACGAAGGGCAGAACGTTTCCATGCTGCATTTTTCGCACATCGGCTTGCGCGCCTGACAGACTCTGCGCCCGTGCCATATCAATCGGTGGGAGAAATCTATCCAATCTTTTTTTTGTAGGAGTTCGATTAGATCGGCCTCGATCTTTTCGGGCTGTTTGTTCTCGGTCAATCCCAGGCGCTGCGACAGGCGCGACACGTGAGTGTCAACCACCACTCCCGTGGGAATTCCGAAAGCCGTGCCGAGCACGACGTTGGCCGTCTTGCGGCCCACGCCTGGCAACTCGACCAACTCTTCCAGAGTCTGCGGAACCTGGCCGTTGTGTTTTTCGATCAGCAGCCGGCTGGCCTCCTGAATCGATTTCGCCTTGTTGCGGAAGAAGGTGACCGAGTTGATGTCGCGTTCAAGCTCTTCGCGCGAGACCGCCCCGTAGTCTTCCGGCTTGCGGTACTTTCTGAAAAGGTTCGCGGTCACGATGTTGACGCGGTCGTCGGTGCACTGCGCCGAAAGGATGGTGGCGATCAGCAATTCGAACGGGCTGGCATGGTTCAACGCGCAGGTGGCCTGCGGATAGGTTTTCTTCAGGGCGCGTATGATCTGTCCGACTCGCGCGCGCAATTGTTCTTTAGTCTCTTTCATTTTTTACCACTTACGATTCGCTCACTTTCCGAGCGCTTTTGAAATTTAGTCCCTAGCCGCGGAGCGGCGTTTGAACTTAGCCCGGCGTTTCAACGCCTTGTCATTACCCAAATCTTTTCAGTTTTGCGCCGGAGATGTTCATTCGCATAGCGCACCACCTGGGATGAAAAAAATTGAGTCACCCCCAGCGTGTGAGTAGCCAAGGCGGGTCAATCCATGGCATCTCTTGACCTGTAACCAGCGGTCATGAGAGGCCGCGA
>WNFZ01001380.1_pt1 | contig 23307 bp, 21 predicted proteins | sample 5400081 | NCBI WGS metagenome assembly WNFZ01 (sample SAMN13153365, study PRJNA577476) | soil metagenome | isolation source: 80 cm soil or saprolite under grassland replicate 1 | place: USA:California | collected 2016-06-15
TGCGCCGCACAGACAACCTCCGAGAACGATGCCTGCCGCCATCCGCCCTACCTTTTCAAATAAAGCGTGCGCGTGCCGAAATCGATGATGCCGTGATGCCCGTTGAGAATTTCGGCGCCGAGCAAGCCAGCGACCGGCGGTGAACCCTGTAATAGCCCGTCATGAATCAAGCCCTCCAGATCGACGACACCTACTTCCTTGCCGATGATCTCGACCGACCCAACCGATAATTTGCGGATTCGCGCCACCCAAACCCCGCGCTCTTTCAGGCTCACGGCGGAAGAACTAAACTGTGTCTCGCGAGTCGCAATCCGCATTCGCCGAACGAAGGAACGATGCAGCAGCGTAGCAAAAGAACCCGTGTCGATCATCAGCCTGGCAGCTTTGCCATTGATAGAGCCATTAACGTACAAGTTGAATCCGTCACTGACTTGAATCGGCATAGCTTGCAATCCGCGGCGATCGAAACCCGGAGCGTTGCCGACGACGTCGGGATCGATCTTTAAGACAAGCAATTGCCGCTGACAATCCAGCACTGCCTTGGTCGGGAAAAGAATATCCGCCCCGATAATTCCATCGATTTCCTGTTCGCGCCGTAATCGCGCGACACGACTCGAGTTGCCTAGATCAACTGTAACCACCGGCTCGTCCACCAGAGTTAGCGCGCCGAGTCGCAGTTCCCGCGCAATCACCACGTTATTGAATGCGCCATTAATCTGAATACGGCCCGGAAGGTTCGACTTTGCCGTAATTGGCTTAAGCCCGAAATATTCGCGACGATGCAAAGCAATCGCACTCACCGGCGCACCGCTGTCGACCCCAAGCCACGCTGGCTTGCCATTGATGTAAGCGCGCACGAGCAAATGATTTTGTCGCGAACGCAGCAACGGCAGCGCTTCAAACTGTGGAGTTGCTCGCCCCGAAGCGGGCCGCGGGGCGGCAGGCAATTCGGCAATCAGCGCCAGCCCGACGCACAAGATCGACAAAAACCTCCAGGCAGAGGAAATAGGATTCGGGAACGTCACGCGGCGGAGATTAGCATGATTCTTTTTACGCGAAAGCGGTTTCGCGCTTGAATTCGCTCGACTCGGGCAAGAGTGAGCGCAGAATTGTTTTCGCGTTGCCCAATTCGCTGGAGTGATGATTAACTCTGCATCAAATCCGACCGCTCAACAGACAAGCCCAATGACTCCGCCGCCTGCAGCCGACGATAAATTCGTTAGGGGACTCGGCTTGCTCGACTCGACTATGCTCGTCGCTGGATCGATGATCGGCTCCGGAATTTTCATTGTCTCGGCAGATATCGGTCGGTTGGTTGGTTCTGCGGGTTGGCTGCTCGTTGTGTGGGCAGTGACCGGTGCGCTCACCGTGACGGCTGCGCTCAGCTACGGCGAGCTTGCCGCGATGATGCCGCGCGCCGGTGGGCAATATGTGTATTTGCGCGAGGCATATGGTCCGCTCTGGGGATTTCTCTACGGCTGGACATTGTTCCTTATCATCCAGACCGGTACGATTGCCGCCGTGGCGGTGGCGTTCGCGCGCTTTCTCGGGGTGTTTACGTCCATTATTTCACCGACCCAGTGGATCATTCCACCAATCATCCTGTCGAGAAATTACGCGATCAGTCTTTCGACGCAGCAACTAGTGGCGGTCCTCATCATCGCGTTTTTGACCATCGTGAATACGCGCGGGCTTGAGCTAGGCAAACTCATCCAAAACATTTTCACTTCCGCGAAAACCTTGTCGCTGATCGCGCTGATCGCGCTTGGGATTTTCGTTGGGCGCAACGCTAACGCACTCAGCACAAACTTCACGAATTTTTGGACGCCGGGCGCCGCGGCACCAATTAGGTCCGATCTTTCGTTTGTCGCAACGGTCTCGGCAACGGGCGGCGCACTGGGAATGTTGATCGCAGTATGCGTGGCGCAAGTCGGCTCGTTGTTTTCCGCCGATGCGTGGAACAATATCACGTTCACTGCTGGAGAAGTGCGAGAGCCGCGTCGGAACATACCGCTGTCGCTGGCCATGGGCACAGGGCTGGTCATCACGCTCTATTTGCTTGCAAACGTAGCCTACCTTTTTGTGTTGCCGTTAGACAAAATCCAACACGCGCCGGACGATCGCGTCGGAACAGCGGCGATGGAAGTGATGTTCGGCGGCGCGGGCGCAGCCATCATGGCAGTAGCGATCATGATTTCGACGTTTGGATGTTGCAATGGACTCATCCTCGCGGGCGCGCGGGTGTATTACGCGATGGCGCTAGACGGATTGTTTTTTAAATCGACAGGCAGGCTGAACGCGAAGCACGTTCCGGCGATGGCACTGGCGTTGCAGGGCGTTTGGACTGCGTTGCTGGTGTTGCCCCGGACACGCTTGCGCGATCCAGTCACGGACGCACCGATGCGCGATGCCTCGGGTGTCGAACAGTATGGAAACCTCTACGGCATGTTGCTTGATTACGTTGTCTTCGCAGTTCTGATCTTCTATGTGCTAACGATTGCGGGCATCTTTGTGCTGAGGCATACGCAGCCGCAAGCGGAACGGCCCTATCGCGCGTTCGGTTATCCAGTGCTACCGGCGTTCTACATCGTCGCCGCTACGGTGATTCTGCTCGTGCTGGCCGTTTACCGCACCCAAACTTCATGGCCCGGTCTGCTCCTCGTCCTCGCCGGTGTGCCGATTTATTTCCTCTGGAGAAAATCACGCCCGGCTTGACTTGCGGGGCTCGCTTCATTTAGCAAGAACAAAACCAACTTCACCCATGAATTTATTTCGACGAAAAAGCGTCACGGAACTGCAGGCTGAGGCGCTCACCGACCACAGCCTTAATCGCGCACTTGGCGCGGTGAATCTTACCGCGCTCGGCATAGGCGCGATCATCGGCACCGGCATCTTCGTGCTCACCGGCACGGTCGCGGCGCAGAATGCCGGACCCGCCGTGGTGCTCTCATTCGTGCTCGCGGGCGTTGCATCAGTGTTCGCCGCATTATGCTACAGCGAGTTCGCCTCGCTCGTGCCGATGGCCGGTAGCGCCTACACCTACGGCTATGCCACGCTCGGCGAACTCATCGCCTGGATCATCGGCTGGGACTTGATCCTCGAATATGCCGTGGGCGCCATTACTGTGTCCATCGGCTGGTCAGGCTATGTCGTGTCGTTCCTGCACGACTTTGGTATTAATATTCCGCCGGCGCTGTCGGCCGCTCGTGGCACCGAGCTGATTGAAATCCCTGCCGCGCTCGCGCCACTTGTGAACGCGAAGATCGGTTGGATCGTGAGCAGCGCATCTTTACTCGATCAGATCAAGGCTGCGGGAACCGACCCGACTGGGCTCACCCACGTGACGACGATTCTTAATCTTCCAGCCGTGTTCATCATTTTCGCCGTCACGACATTGCTCGTCGTTGGCATTAAGGAATCGGCTAACTTCAACAACTTTATTGTGCTGGTGAAGGTGGCCGTCGTGCTCCTGTTCATTGTCGGCGCTGCTCACGCGATCTCGACGGCAAACTGGCATCCATTCATACCGGCGAACACGGGTCAGTCCGGACATTTCGGCTGGAGTGGTGTAATGACCGGGGCTGGTATTGTGTTCTTCGCCTACATCGGATTCGACGCCGTCAGCACCGCGGCCCAGGAGGCGAAAAATCCGCAACGCGACATGCCCATCGCCATCATCGGGTCATTGCTCATTTGCACCGTGCTCTACATCCTCGTTTCTGGAATCGCCACTGGCGTTGTGCCCTATGGTCAGCTCGATGTCCCCGACCCGATCGCGGTGGCCGCGGACCATGCGGGCATGAGCTGGATGGGAACGCTCATAAAGTTCGGCGCGATCGCTGGTTTGTCGTCGGTCATTCTCGTGCTGTTGCTTGGACAGTCGCGTGTGTTTTACAGCATGGCGCGCGATGGTCTGCTGCCGCCGTTCGTTAGCCGGGTGCACCCGCGCTTCCGCACGCCATGGATAACCTCGATTGTTACTGGCGCTGCCGTAGCGATCTTTTCCGCCGTCTTTAGCGTGCGCGATGCGGCGAGCCTCTGTTCCATCGGCACGCTGCTTGCGTTTGTAATCGTCTCAGTGGGAATTCTCGTTCTGCGTGTGCGCGAGCCAAATCTGCCGCGCAAATTCAAAACGCCATGGGTCTGGTTTGTTGCCCCGGCGGGCGCCCTCTCCGCACTCGCGCTAATGGCCGCGCTTCCATGGCCGACATGGCGACGTTTGCTTGTCTGGTTTGCCATCGGCATTGTGATTTACTTCATCTACGGCGTCCGCCGTAGCAACCTCGCTCGGCCGCGTGTTTAGACGAACACATTAGCGGTCGGCCAAAACGTCGTGAGGAAGCACTGATTTGCCTACCGGTAATTTGCAGTCGTTCGTTAGTGTTCACCATTTTGCTGGCCGAACAAAACGCCAATCTCGACTGGAAGTTCCCCATTTCGGCTAGGCCCGCGAAGCCGCACAGATCATCTTGCAAAGACCAACTAGGCGGGCTGTGAGCGAACGAAGAGTTAATGGTGCTTACGGGGCGCCTGAACTCCACATTCTCCCGCCAAATCCAGGTGACGAACTTGTCTGGCCGAAACTAAGAAGTGCTTCTCTCCGTTTGCGCAGCGTTTCACTGTCGGCGTTAGGAGTAAACTCGCGCCGGGCCGCCGCAAGTTCGAACAACGAAAGATCCATCGCGCGAAGAAGTTTCCGCTCTTCGGGACTCAATTTCGTGTGCACTTGGTCACTCAGCGCACGCTTTTGAAATTGCGAGACGATTTCGGCCAAAGCGTCACCGTTCGATGCTCCAAACAAATCGAGAAGCCGCTGAAATCTTAGGTGCAATGGTATCGTGACAAGATCAAAATCTTCCCGAGCCGCGACCCGGTGGGGCGGCATTCTCACCTCATCGGATACTGCCACTGAGTGCCAAACATCTGCCGGTTGATAATATCCAATCTCGACATGGTAGAAGCCATTCGGTCGCGGAATTGCTATGTAACAATAACCGGCCATCGGTTCGACGGCCACGTCCCTTGCCTCGACCTCGTCTGCGCGATACACGCGGAGATGAACCTGTCTATCGACTGGCACCGTTTTCGCAAAAACCGTCGGCCAATCGACGCTCCAACAGGTGAAGATTGTGCATGGATCACGCGCGATCGCGAATAACATTGGCGCCCCATGAACCCGCGGAAGCCCGACGTCATCGAAATCGCCGACATCTCTCCCCTCCTCGCTATCCTGGGGGACGATTGGCCCATTCAAAATGCGAAAACCCTCTGTGAATTTGGATTTGCCCGGGGGCCGTTTGGAATTTTTTCTCGGCATGGCGATCTAATTCGTAACTTGGCGCAAATCGGCGAAAGACAAAAGTGAATCTTGGCGGCTGAAACAAGTTCAACCACGCATTCACACCAACAAACACGAATCATCAGCTACTTCGTTTTTCATCGAAGCCGCGAGACCTAAAAATTATCGCATAGCTTGTCACGAGCCTGGTGAAACCGTACATCATCGTAAATCCGATTGCGGGATCGATTGTCGATTTAAATCTTCGGCTAAGACAGCTCCGTCCACTCAATGCCAGGGAGGTGCGTGTAACTCGGCATGCAGGCGAAGCAGAAACTTTGGCGCGGAAGGCGATCCGCGCTGGATGCGATTACCTTATCGCAGCGGGCGGCGATGGCACATTGAACGAAGTCATCAATGGAATTGCAACGCCAAGTCCGCCAAGCGACGTCTGTGTGGGAATTGTGCCACTCGGCACTGCAAATGATTTTGCGCGGTCGATGGGACTGATGGGCGACATCGACGCCACCATTGATATCTTGCGGACCAAAACAACCGCGCGGATCGACCTCGTCTCCATGAATAGTGAACGCACGCGCTACTTCGTGAATACTTCAGCCGGCGGCTTCAGCGGTATTGTTGATGAGAAGTTGACCCCGGAAATCAAATTAGCCTGGGGCCCGCTTGCCTATCTCCGAAGCGCTGCGGCCGCCCTGCCGGAGTTGCACGCCTATCGTACGACGGTGACTTTCGATGACGCAGAAAGCCTGGTGACCGATGTTTACAATGTCATCGTTGCAAATGGACAATTCGTTGCCGGTGGACTACCGATCGCACCTCAAGCAGATCCTAGCGACGGACTGCTCGATGCTGTCTTGATACCTAAACGGCCAGCAGCGGAAATGGCGTTGCTGGCCGCAGAGATGCTTTTGGGCAAGCATCTCACCAGCGATGGCGTCATTTTTCGGCGTGCTAAAAAGATCTCGGTTCAATCGCAACCGGGGATGTGGTTCAACGCCGATGGGGAACTGGTCGGAAATGAGCCGATTATCTTCCAAATTCTTCCTCGCGCGTTAGACTTTGTCATTAACAAGCGATGAACACGAAAATCATCGGTATGGATGAACTGCAGGAGCGCGCAAAGGAGTTGCGTGCCGCCGGGAAAAAACTTGTCGCCACGAACGGCTGTTTTGATTTGCTGCACGTGGGGCATGTGCGGTATTTGCAAGCTGCGCGTGCTCTCGGTGATGGGCTGGCTGTCGGCTTGAACGGAGACCGTTCAGTCGGCGAACTGAAAGGAATCGGGCGTCCGATTAATAACGAGCGAGACCGAGCGGAGGTGCTTGCGGCGCTGGAGTGCGTCGACCTCATCACGATTTTCCCAGAGATGCGGGCGACTCAATTCATCTCCGCAAGTATGCCCGCCGTTTATGTCAAAGGGGGCGATTACACTCCTGAAACACTAAATGTGGAGGAGCGGGCAATCCTGCAAGAAATCGGCGCAGAAATTCGCATTATTCCATTTGAGAAAGGTTACTCGACATCGCTTTTACTCGAGAAACTTCGAAAGGCCGGAAGATGAGACCGGTTAGGCTTGGCATTCTTGGTTCAGGAAAAGGAACGAACTGCCGCGCGATTCTCGAAAGTATTCGAAGCGGCGCCTTGGAGGCTGAAGTCCGCGTCGTAATCTCAGAAGTATTCGATGCGCCGATCCTCGACATCGCGCGGGAATTTTCCATCCCAAACGCTTATCTGCCGCCGGGCCAATTCCGCACTCGATTGGAACCGGAAGCTGAGAGCGACCTTGTGCGAATGCTTCGCGACGCCAGTGTTGAACTTGTGATTCTCGCTGGGTTCATGCGCGTTCTGAAATCGCCGATGCTGGACGCATTTCCCCGCCGCATTGTAAATATTCATCCATCGCTGCTGCCGAAATTTCCCGGGCTCGAAGCATGGAAACAAGCGTTCGTCGCTGGCGAAAAAGTGACCGGTTGTACCGTCCACTACGTGGATGAAAAAATTGATCACGGCGATATCATCGCGCGACGCGAAGTCCCGATCCTGCCTAACGACACTCCTGAAAGCCTCCATGCTCGCATTCAAGTTGCGGAGCACGAATTGTATCCGACCGCGATCGGCCAGATCTGCCGGCAATTGTCCACTGCTTAAACTTGCTCCGCCTTCTGGTCGCGCTCGAGAAGGTCATGCATCGCCTGGACCGGCGGTTTTCCCTCGTATAGCAAGGCGTAAACCTCATCGGTAATCGGCGTGTCGATGTTGATTTTTCGTGCACACTCGTAAGCGCTTTTCGCTGTCGGAATTCCTTCCGCCACCATTTGCATTGCGGACGTGATTTGCTGGAGCGTTTGGCCGCGACCGAGATGCTCGCCAACGCGCCGATTACGGCTGTGCCTGCTAAAACAGGTCGCAATCAGATCGCCTACGCCGCTCAAGCCGTAGAACGTCCTTAAATTTCCGCCCATTGCGCTTCCGAGCCGAACCAGCTCGGCAAGTGAACGAGTGACTAATGCCGCCTTCGTGTTGTCGCCCAAGCCAAGCCCGTCGCTCGCGCCGGCCGCGATCGCGAAGACATTTTTCAACGCGCCGCCCAGCTCAACGCTGGTGACGTCGTCCGTGGTGTATACTCGAAACCGCGAACTCCCCAGAAAACCTTGCAGATCTGTGCCGCATTCAGGGTCTCGACAGGCTATTACTGTCGCGGTTGGCATATTGCGCACTACTTCCGCGGCGAGATTTGGTCCCGATAACACCGCTAGTTTATGCTCTGGAAGAATCTCACCAAGAATTTCGCTCATGCGCATCCCAGTGCCGTGCTCAATTCCTTTCGTACAACTGAGCAACGCAGCTCGACCTTCGCTCAGCGCTCTTTGTAAACGCATTGCAATTGTGCGTAAGACAGTCGATGGCGTCACAAAAACGATCAGGTCCGCGTCGGCGCAGTCACGCAGCTCGGATGTGACGCGAACCGACTCGGGTAGCCTGAGTCCTGGCATGTAATCGCTGTTCTCGCGTATTTTTTGAATCCGCTCGGCCCTTGCGGCATTGTTGCCCCAAAGAGAAATTTGTCGCCCGTCTTTCCCCCACAACCAAGCCAAAGCTGTTCCCCAACTGCCTGCTCCCAAGATTGCTGTCTTGTCGATCTTCATTTCCGTTTTTGAAAACGTGGTTCGGTACCGCGCATGAGACCGACAAGATTTGAGCGATGTCGCAAAACCACAACGGCGGCGAGACAAATCGAGGAGTAGAACAGTCCTTTCCTGTGCGTTTGATTTAGCGACGTCATGACAAAAATGATGATTGGCAACGCCACCGCAGCTGTGATCGACGCCACCGAGACGTAACGCGTCAATTTGAAAACGACGAACCAAATTAGGGCGCCAATGATCGCCGCAAGTGGCATCAACCCGAAAAGTGCCCCGGCTGAAGTAGCAACGCCTTTGCCTCCTTTAAACCCTAGCCAAATCGGAAACGAGTGCCCGATCACCGAGGAAACAGCCGCGGTGATTCCAAATAGATCAGGTGAGAACCAGCCTGGCTGCGCGCGTTTCGCGATCAAAATCGACAAAATCACTGCCGCCAAGCCTTTTATAAAGTCCACGGCGAATACCGGGTAACCGTAACGCTTTCCGAGAACGCGCGTCACATTCGTCGCGCCAATGTTACCACTCCCGGCCTTTCGGATATCGATTCCTGCCATCCGGCCGACGAGATAGCCAGCAGGTATGGATCCGAGCAAATAGCTGACGATCGCGATAGCGGCAAGCGTAAGCATCCGGAATGTCAGTAGGGACTGATAGCCCTATCTAACGCGAAGTCACCATCCTTTAAGTCTTTATTAGATAGCCAGATAGAAATTATTGCAATATCAGCTGGAGTGATTCCGCTTATGCGCGCCGCTTGTCCCAGTGACGACGGGCGAACGGTTGTTAGCTTTTGTCTAGTTTCGGAACGCAGTCCCGTGATTCTGTCGTAGTCCACGCCATCCGGAATAATTTGATCGTGCCGACGTTGCAGCTGCCGATTCTGCTCCGATTGGCGCGCCGCATATCCCTCGTATTTGAAATCTGTCTCGACCAACTCCCAAATTTCAGTGGAGGCGAGCAAGGCAATCCCCATGGGCAAATTCTTGACACTAAAATCCGGCCGCTTAAGCAACTGAGAGATCGGAATGCCGTCGAGCTTTGTCTCGGTCGCTGCGAGTCGAGCTTGGCCGAGAAGGCGCCTCTTCTCTTGAAACCGAGCCCAGCGGGCGTTGCAGATTAATCCCGCGTCAAATGCACACTTGGTCAACCGCTGGTCGGCGTTATCTTGTCGGAGAAACAGTCGATCCTCAGCGCGGCTTGTGAACATTCGATAAGGCTCTTCGGTTCCCTTCGTGACCAAGTCGTCAATAAGCACGCCGATGTAACCTTCGCTTCGCTTCACAATAAGCGGAGGACGACACTGAATTTTCAGTGCCGCGTTCGCTCCAGCAATCAAGCCTTGAGCGGCCGCCTCTTCATATCCTGATGTGCCATTGACTTGGCCGGCGAAATAGAGCCCGCTGATTGGCTTAGTTTCCAAGGTGGGAAAAAGTTGGGTTGGCGGAAAATAATCGTATTCTACAGCGTAGCCTGGACGCATAATCTCCGCGCGCTCGAGTGCCGGAATGGAGTGAAGAAAAGCAAGCTGAACGTCGTATGGCAAACTGGTCGAAATTCCGTTCACATAGTATTCGCCGGTGTGGCGTCCTTCTGGTTCCAGGAAGAGTTGATGAGAAGTTTTGTCGGAGAATTTAACGACTTTGTCCTCAATCGATGGGCAATATCGCGGGCCCGTGCCTTTGATTTGACCCGTATAGAGTGGCGATCGCGCAAGATTAGCCCGAATGATTTCATGCGTTTTCGACACTGTGGAGGTGATCCAGCAAGGGACTTGTTCCACGTGGAACTCCCCCCGGCGGTTGTAATTCAAGGTGAAGATATCGTCCGCATCTCTGCCGATTCCCTCATCGTGAAATGCAAATCTTGGTGGCGGGTCGTCACCCGGCTGGATCTCGCATCGTGCGAAGTCGATGGACCGAGCATTGAGCCGGCATGGGGTCCCTGTCTTAAAGCGGCCTATTTGAAAACCGAGTTGCCGAAGATTCTCGCTTAGGCTCGAACTGGTGTCAGCCATGCGTCCGCCGGGCTTACTGTTCTCGCCAACGTGCAGTAGACCGCGCAAAAATGTCCCAGACGTGATAACAATAGTGCGCGCGGCGATCATCAGGCCCAGATCAGTTTCGACGCCGACTGCTTTCCCATTCTCCACAAGGACAGCGGAAACTGTTGCCTGTTTGAGGTCAAGATTTTCTGCCCGTTCTAAGAGTGCTTTCATCCGAAATTGATAAGCCTTCTTGTCGCATTGGACTCGTGGCGCACGAACGGATGGACCCTTTGTCCGGTTAAGCATGCGGAACTGGATCCCTGTGGCGTCGGCATTGAGGCCCATTGCCCCACCCATGGCATCGATCTCGCGAACTATGTGCCCCTTGGCCAGGCCGCCGATCGCTGGGTTACACGACATCTGGCCAATGGTGTCCAAGTTCTGGGTCAACATCAAGGTCCGGCATCCAATTCGGGCAGCGGCCAGTGCCGCTTCGATTCCGGCATGGCCGCTCCCGACCACCACCACTTCGTATTCTGTTGGCAATTTAAACATTATTGATTAGCGCCAAGGCTTTTCCCGAAGCATCGCCATCGTTACAAAAGCACCAGCTGTCTGCTTTTTTAGCCCATCTGAATCGACATCCTTATACCATAATCAACTGATAACAAGTTACTTATGTGGCAACGTAATGGTTGAGCTCTCTTCCACGCCCCCTGATCCGCGCAATTCTGGCGTCTCATCGGTTACCTGCACGGCTCGATATGCAATGCGGCCTAGCACCAATAAGAGTAAAGCTGTTGTCACAAGCGCTCCTCCCCAAGTCCAGTACTCGATAATACGCGGTTGGCTCCTCCCGCGCATCACTCTGAGCCCAAGTTGACCCAAGGTTCCGATATACGCATACAAAAAAAGCCCCGGAATCCGCCCGATCGAGGCCCAAAGCATGTAGGTCCGAAACGGAATTCGCGTTAGACCATAAAAATAGTTCAATAAGCTTGTGGGGAAAAGCGGATGCAGCTGACTCAAGAGGACAATTTTCCAACTCTCTCGTTCTACGGCCGGCTCCAAGGCAAGCAGCGTTGGATTCTGCGAAAGCTTGCGCCGAAACCATCGCCCGGCTATCCAACGGCTCAGGGCGAACGAAATTGCTGCGGCAAAAACGTTGCCAACAAACACGAGGAGAAATCCCCACCATACCCCGAAAAAGAAGCCTCCGCCGACCGCCAGCACGCCGCCGGGAAGTAGAAGAATGTTACAAACGGCGAAAAGCAACGGGTAGCAGATTGCGCCCCATGCGCCCCACTGCATCACCTTCTCTTGCAGCGCCTCGATAAAATCGGCAACTGGGAAAAAGGGCGAAAGCAAAGAAACCAATGCGATCGCAACCGCTAAACCCGCGAGCTGCCAGTAAATCGCCCGGCGAATTTTGAACATCTCGAGATTGTGCGCGCTTCATAGACTCCGCGCAAATTTCGCCAGTTCAGTCGTGGCTTCGTAATGCAAAAATGGCGTGATTAAATAGACGCCGGAAATGCTTGAGCGCGGCGACAATGATCTTTCTCCGCGATGTGTATCCCGCACTTTGCGCGCCTGCGGTCGCTCAATTTGCAAGCCGCTTGCGAACCTCGTCGTTCGACGGAACCGTAGGGGCCTGTGCGCTCCGCTGGCGCGGAATGCCGAGACTGTCAAAAATTACCCGCGTGGCGTCGGAGCGATTGAGCGTGTAAAAGTGAATGCCGGCCACGTTGTTGTCCAAAAGATCGTGACATTGTTCCAAAGCGAAGTGAACGCCAACGCGCCTCACCATTTCAGGATCATTTTCGCATCGTTGAAGAGCACGCAGAAGCTTGGCCGGGAAGCGCGCGCCTCCCGCCAGCTCCGCGATGCGTTTAAATCCCTTTATGGAGGTAACAGGCATGATGCCCGCGATAATGGGGATATGAATGTCGGCGAGCGCACAACGTTCGCGGAAATCGAGAAAGTCGCGATTATCGAAAAATAGTTGCGTGACGATGTAATCGGCGCCGGCGTCCACTTTCGCTTTGAGATGATCCATTTCAACCAATCGATTCGGCGTCGCGGGATGTCCTTCGGGGAAACCGGCCACGCCGATCCCGAAACCGCGGCGATCTGGATGCGCGCCGGATTCGTTAAATCGGCGAATGAACTTAACCAAATCGACCGCATGTTGGAACGAATCGCGCGATTTATCGTAGGGAATGTCGCGCGGCCGATCGCCTCCGAGCGCGAGAACATTTCCAATCGCCGACCTGGCGTATCGAAGTAGAATTGATTCGATCTCATCTTCATTGTGACAGACGCACGTCAGGTGCGGGATCGGGTCTAGTTTTGTTGTATGTTGAATGCGCTCGACAAGGTCGTGGGTTAAATCTCGCGTTGAACCACCGGCTCCGTAGGTGACGCTGACAAAGTTCGGCATGTACGATTCCAGATCGCGAATCGTTTGGTAGAGAATCTCGGCAGCCTCAGGCGTTTTCGGAGGAAAGAACTCGAACGAAAACGTGGGAGGATCCCCCCGCATGATGTCCGTGATATGCATGATTCAAGACCTATCTTCGTTCGTGCCGCGACTTTCGGTCAACTGACCGAGCAGACTTTCGACCATGAAAGCTCGAGCCTAAACTCGAAAAGCCTATGCCAGCATGGCGTTTAACGTCCGGCAAACCGCGATCGAGAAGGAGGGTGCCCATCGCGCCATCACCGCAGACGACGCGACTTTCTAGTTCATCAAGCAAATCCACAGGAGATGCGATTAATGTCGTGCAGCGGGCGCGTCAAATTAGGGCAAGATTGCAAACACCCGCGCAGGAAATCCTGACCCGCCCTTAGGTTTTGGAAAACTGACGACCACGATTGCGCCAGATTCAGGAACTTGATCGAGATTCGTGAGCAGCTCGATCTGATAATGATTCGTGCTCAAAATGTAAGTTTCGAGCGAGTAATCGTCCTTTGTCGTGGCGATTCCAGGATCAGTATCCATCGTTTCGTGCCCTGACGCAGTGATCTTACGGTCTTCGTAAAGATATTTTAAAACGGGCAAGCTCCAGCCTGGGTAATGAGCGACGCCATTCGCATCTTTATTTTCCATCTTCGCTGCGTCGGGCCAACGCTTCGACCAATCGGTCCGCATCGCGACGAACCCGCCCGATGGAATCTGGCTGTGCTCCTTTTCCCATTTTTTCAAACGCTCAATGGAAAGCGTGTAGTCAGGATTTTTCGCCGCTTCCTCGTGAACATCTATAACGACCAGCGGCAGGATCATTTCCTTTAGATCAATCTGATCCACCGTGCGCAAGCCTGTCACGAAGTGCGCGGGCGGATCGACATGGGTTCCCCATTGGCCGACATGCGTAAACAGCTCGGAGAAAAAACCGGCACCCAGAGTTTCCGGCCGTTTGTCATACCAGTAAATCGTTTTCCGCGTTTCATCCGGAAAGCCTGGCCAGTGGGGGATACCGGGTGCAAACGCGTGCGTAAGATCGACATACTTTTTTGAGGCTAGCTGTTTCTGTATCTTCCAGAGGGAGGGCTCGGCGTCCTCGCTTTTTGCTGCGGAAAACGTGGACACGAAGGCTAGCGACACACTCGCGGCAACGATAAGTTTCCAAATCTGCACTCTGCTTTGTTAAATCACGACACAGTAAGAAGCCAACAAGTTCGAATAACTCCGAATAAGTTTTCGTCTTTTCACGGAAGCGAGGTTTTGCTGGCCCTATTTGTGGCTGTTATCAACAACTCATAATCGCGGTGATTGCCTTGGACGTTAAAGCAGCCGAGAGGGGTTATTCGCACGAAGAAGGAGAAGATAAGATTGAATTAGGTTCATAAATCATCATCGCTTGCTGTGAAAAAGTATTTCAGCCACGAGATTAATCGTTCACTTCGGAGCTAAAGGAAATGCCGCCAGATGCAATAGCTTCAAGACCCGATACGATTGAAACGTCAACAACGAGCGTAGCGGCTTTACCCGGGCAGCGCACGGAAGACGACAGCCTTTTCGAGCACGCTGCCTGGGTCTACGCGTTCTGCCGCGAGCATCTCTTCCGCGATGATACCGAACGAATAATCGCGGCGCTTTGGCCAAACGGGCCGCCCGATGCCGGAACCCAGTTAATGGAGATTGGTTGCGGACCTGGGTTTTACTCTTGCCAACTCGCGGAGCGGTTTCACAATATCTCGATTACAGGTGTTGACCGCTCCGAGACTCAATTACAGCGGGCGCGAGAGAGAGCGGGTGCCCTTGGTTTGAGCAACTGCCGTTTTAAACGAATTAACGCCCTTGATCTTTCATGCGCGGACGCAAAATTTGATGTGGTTATTGCTTCGCGGCTCTTCACTATCTTACCGGAGCAAAACCGCGTTATCGCGGAAATGTACCGCGTATTGAAGCCAGGGGGGCGCTGTTTCATCGCGGAGCCGCGCTATGTGATTTGGGCGTCGATTCCGCTGTTTGCCATGTGGGTGCTGGCTGGTTTAATCCGGGTCCGGAATGGTTATCGGGAACCGCACAAAGCAACGGTATTTTCGACGCGTGCGTTCGAGAAATTGTTCCCAACGCAGCCATGGAAACAGATTAGAATCTGGCAGGACGGACGCTACCAATACGCTCTTTGCGAAAGAGAATAGCGCGCGCGGCGCGACTGAATGAGAAGGGTTCATCGCGTTCTTGACCCAAGAAGGCCGGCCGGTATTGATGGCGGTTCCTGCGCCCTGGCGGTAATGACCAAAGCACCGCGGGCCGGAGAGGTAAAGACGCGGCTCGTCCCGCCGCTTACGCACGATGAAGCCGCGCAGCTGAACAGTTCATTCTTGCGCGACATAGCGGCTGCGATTTCCGCCGCGGCCGGCCAGGCTACCGAGCGAATCGCCCGCGGCGTCGGCGTTTACACCCCGCGGGGCGCCGAGGCAATATACGACAATATCTTACCGGAAGAGTTCTTTCTCATTGCGCAGCACGGCCACAACTTTGGCGATCGCCTATTTTTTGCAGCCGAAGATTTGTTCAAAGTCGGATTTGCTTCCGTTTGTCTGATTAACTCAGATAGTCCGACCGTTCCGGCCGAGAATTTTTCGCAGGCGGTAGAACTCCTGCAGCTGCCGGGAGATCGCATTGTCCTCGGCCCTTCCGACGACGGGGGCTATTATTTGATCGGGCTCAAAAAACTGCATCGCGAAATGTTCGAACGAATCGACTGGAGCACAGAACGTGTGCTTGATCAGACGTTGCAACGCGCAGCCGAGATTGGAGTGGAAGTGAAATTGTTGCCTGCCGGCTACGACGTCGATGATGGGGCAACATTAGAGCGATTGTGCAGTGAATTACTTGGGGAAGACTCGTCCCGCGGGGGCGGGATCGCGCCGAATACCCGAAAATTCCTGGCGGAGCTCGTCATGCGTGAAGGCCGCGGCCGCCTGTGGCCGGCTGGGAATTGAATTTGTAGGGCAGGCGCTCCGCCTGCCAAACAACGGCAACCGGAGCGGTTGCCCTACAAAACCGTGTCCATTACGCTGCGCGTGTCATGTCGAAGCATGGAAAACGCGCACTTGTGACCGGTGGCGCGGGCCTGATCGGCTCGCATGTTACGGATCTGCTGGTGCGTGAGGGCTGGAAAGTGCGCGTGCTGGATAATCTTGAGCCGAATACGCACAAACGCGGCAAACCAGCGTGGATTAACCCGAACGCGGAATTCGTCGAAGGCGATTTGCGCGATCGTGACACAATTACCGCCGCACTGGACAAGATCGACATCGTCTTTCACCAGGCTGCCTATGGCGGTTACATGCCGGAGATCGCGAAATTTGTGCATGTGAATTCACTCGGTACGGCTCAAATGCTCGAAGTTATTCGCGAAAAACATCTGCCAATTAGGAAAATTGTCGTTGCCAGCTCGCAGGCTGTTTATAGCGAAGGCGCAGGCGAATGCCCGAATCACAGCCTGGTTTTTCCATCTGTGCGTCCCGTCGAGCAACTGCGCAAAGGCGATTGGGAAGTGCGTTGCCCGATCTGCGACGCGATCACAAAAAGTGTTCCGACGCCGGAAAACGCGCCGGTCGCCGGCGAGACCGTTTACGGTCTCACGAAGGTCGACCAGGAAAGATTGGTGCTGCTCTGGGGGAGACAGGCCGACATCCCCACCGTGGCGTTGCGTTACTCCTGCACCTACGGACCGCGCCAATCGACCTATAATCCATACACCGGCGTGATCGCGATTTTTTGCACACGTTTGGTGAATAATTTGCCACCGGTCCTTTACGAAGACGGCGAACAGACGCGTGACTTTTCCTTCGTTGAAGATATCGCGCGGGCCAATTTGCTCGCCGCCGAAACAGACAAGCTCGATGGATTGCCGGTAAACGTTGGCAGCGGACGCGGCGTCACGATCCGAGAGATTGCGAAGCAAGTTTCCAATGCGCTCAAGATCGACATCGAGCCAGAAGTGAACGGCGAATTTCGCCCAGGCGAGATGCGCCATCTCACCAGTGACACGACGCGAATGCGTAACGCCGGCTACGAATCGCATATCGATCTTGCCGAGGGGATTCAGCGGTACATCGATTGGATCCGCACGCAGTCAGACATTCGTGATTATTTCAGCGAAGCGGCGAGAATTTTGCGCGACAAAGGAATCGTGCACAAAGTGCGGACCGCAGAGCCATGAAAATTTCCGGCGCGATCGATTTTAACGCGCCGGCGCTGAATTATGCGCGCAAAGATTTTCCGCTGCTCGAATCGGATGCCAGTGTCGGAAAAGCACTGGAAACAATCCGGCGCGAAGGGGTGGGTGAACGCGTCATTTATTTTTACGCGGTCGATGAACGCAAGCGTCTGGTTGGCGTAGTTCCCACGCGGCGCTTACTCACGGCGGCGCCCAAGACACGGTTATGCGAAATTATGGTGCCACGCGTGGTTGCTTTGCCTGTAGACGCGACCGTTTTGGAAGCGTGCGAGTTTTTCGTGCTCTACAAGTTCCTCGCGTTTCCGATCATCGATCCGGAGCGTCGCGTGATTGGAATTGTGGACGCCAATGTCTTCACGGACAGCGTCCTCGAAAGCAACGAGCGCCAAGGCGAACGCGCACACGATGACTTCTTCGAAGCGCTCGGGTTTCATCTCTCGCAGGTTCATAATGTATCGCCGTGGCGTGTTTTCCGTTTCCGTTTTCCGTGGTTGCTTGTGACCATCGCAGGCGGAACGATCTGTGCGATTCTTGCCGGCTTTTTTGAAGCAACGCTCGCGCATAGTCTGCTGATCGCGTTTTTCCTTACAATGGTGCTTGGGCTAAACGAGAGTGTGAGCGCGCAATCGATGAGCGTGACGATTCACGCGTTGCGCTCTGCGCGGCCGACCTTGCACTGGTTCGCGTCCGCTTTCCGGCGTGAACTTGGGGCGGCACTCCTGCTCGGTCTGGTGTGCGGTAGTTTCGTCGCGCTGATCGTCCTGGCTTGGCGCGGTGATGCGCGGGCCGCTGGTGTTATTGGTGGGAGCATTGCGCTTTCCCTCGTCACAGCGTGTCTGTTTGGCCTGGGCGTGCCGTCGCTTTTGCACCATTTGAAACTCGATCCAAAGATTGCCGCCGGACCCGTCACGCTCGCGCTCGCGGATTTTTTTGCGCTCATATTTTACTTCACAAGCGCCTGGCTTGTTCTGCGATGAACACTGTCTCTGTCATCATTCCGGCGCTCAATGAAGAAGAGCCGATTGCCGTGGTTGTGCGCGAAGTTGCGGCGACAAAGGTTCCCTCCGAGATCATCGTTGTTGACAACGGCAGCACGGATCGAACAGCGGAACGCGCCCGAGAGGCCGGGGCCCGCGTCGTAAAGGCTCCGCGGGGATACGGACGTGCGTGTGCGGCCGGAATCGCCGCCTTACAGCCTGAGTGCGACATCGTGGTTTTTCTCGACGGCGATGGCAGCGATTGTCCCGAGTTTATGAAGCCGTTCGTCGATCCCATTGCGACCGGCACGCATGATTTCGTCATCGGATCGCGTACACGCGGGCACCGCGAACAGGGGAGCATGAACATTCAACAAATTTTCGCGGGGCGCTTCGCCGGATGGTTAATGTCAATCTTGTATGGCGTTCCTTATACCGACATGTGCCCGTTTCGCGCGATCCGGCGCGATGCGCTGGAGCAGCTCGGTATGCGCGAGCAGACCTACGGCTGGAATCTGGAGATGCAGATGAAAGCCGCGCGCGGCGGGCTTCGAATTCTCGAAATTCCTGTAAATCATCGCCGGCGCGCTGGTGGCGAATCGAAAGTTTCCGGCACGTTTCGCGGGACGTTTGTTGGCGGCGCCCGGATCATCGCGACACTCATTCGCATCGCCTTCGAGCGGCACAGGGGCTTGTTGCAATCTGCCGAATCTCAAATAGCGAGTCGCAAACCCTCTGGCCGCACAGACTGAAAGTCTATGTTCCTATTCGCGCATTTGGTTTGTAAGATCGACAAGCGATGAGTCGAACGAAAGTAATCTCCGCCGGCTTGCTTGCTGGCTTCATTGCGGCAATCGCCATGACCGTCATAATGTTGTTGCTCGCGTGTTTCGGTGTAGCGACACCGCTCGTAATTATTGGCGATCGACTTTCGGTTTTCATTCCACCGGGACCATTCCTTTCCATCATGGGAAAGGTCGGCGGCTACAATCACCTGAAACAGCTCGGTGTTGGATCGACAATCGCCGGTCAGCTTGTCGTTGGGGCCATTGGCGGAGCGATTTTCGGATTTTGCATGCGGCGCGACCCCAGAAAGCCAGCCACGCTGGCCACGATCGCCGTCTTTGTCCTGCTGCCGATCATTGCAGCCGCGATCACACTTTGGCCGGTGCTGGGAACGAATTACCGCGGGTTGCCAATTGATGTCGCGCGTCTGGCGACGCTTGTCGGTTTCGCGCTCTGCTTTTTTGTTTTCGAGCGAACTCTCACTGCCGGCTTCCGATTTCTCACGCACTCAAAGACCAAGAGCGAAGATCGAGAATTCACTCCGGCAATCGGGAGACGCGCATTTTTGCTGAGCGCGATTGGAGTCGCGGTTGCCGGCGGTGGGGTCGCGTTGGCGCGCAAACTTTATCGCGCGGCGACCTTCAGTTACGACGGCGCGCAATACAAAGGTCGCATCGTCCAGCCGATCACCCCGAACGATTTATTCTACTGCGTGACGAAGAATGTGGTTGATCCGCGAGTAAATGTCGATCTTTGGCACCTTGAAGTTACGGGGCTGGTGCGAAATCGGGCGATATGGCGATTCCAGGATCTCCTGGGGTTCCCTGCGCGCGAACAGGAAACGACGCTGATGTGCATCAGCAACGGCCTGGACGCGGGTTTGATCAGCAACGCTGTCTGGAAGGGTATTCCGCTGCACGATTTGCTTGATCAGGCTGTGCCTTTTTCGAGTGCCGCGCGCGTGCGCTTCCACGGTGTCGACAATTACACCGATACAATTCCACTGGAGAAAGCGATGGAGCCGACGACGCTGCTCTCGTATGAAATGAACGGCGTCCCGTTGCCGCACCGGCACGGCTATCCGTTGCGCGTGGTCGTTCCGGGCTACTTCGGCGAGAAACACGTGAAATGGCTCACCCGCATCGAACTGACTGACTCAAACGCCAAAGGATTTTACGAAACGCAAGGCTGGGGCCCCGACTTTATCGTCCCGACGCGCTCGCGCATCGACGTGCCGGATCACGAATCACGGTTCTCGATTCACGAATTACGGGAACCGATCGAAGTGAAAGGCATTGCCTACGGTGGCGACCGCGGGATTTCACGCGTAGAGTTGAGTTTTGATGATGGCAAAACGTGGAACGACACCACGATTTATTATGTCGGCGGTGATCTCGCCTGGTCGCTTTGGAAGTTAGAACATGGCTGGATGCCTGATGCGCCGGGCGATTACGCCCTCGTCGTTCGCGCTACCGATGGCGAAGGCGACGTGCAAGAATGGGAACCTGATCGCGGCCCGTTTTCCGGCGTGAGCGGTTTGCACAAAATTGTGGTCCACGTAACAGCCTGAGTTCGATGAGACGGCGACGATCCTATCAAGCAGCTCTGAGATGTTTTTATCTTGTTTTCGTTGCGATTGTTTTCCTAAGTCTGACAGTTCTGAACCGGGTTCCGTCGCCAAGCCGCTTGGTGGCTTCGGGACGTCCGTCCTGATCTTGTCGCCCAAACGCGTTAGCGTTCTTTTTTTGGCAACCTGGACACGACGAGGTAGTCGTGCGACCGCCGATTGTTGTGTGCCGTAACGGCGTGCGATGGCGCGGACAAATGCCATTGCGCTTCCCTTTGTGATGGATCAGCCAATTCGTCGGTGGATGCGAGGAACTTGCGAAGCAGGTATTTGATGGAACGATGCCAACGTGACGCAGCCCTCGCAGAAGGCTAAATCTCGGAAGCGGGTTCGAATTCAGCCGCGGTCGTTGGGATTAAAGGCTGCTGATCGCAAAGTGAGTCTAAATCATCTGTACGACGACCTGGAAGCCCGAGAAACCGCCGCGAAGTCGCGGCGCTAACAGGGTCGTTCCGCGAAGTTCATCCCAGGGAGGCTGGAGACAGGATGTCCGCTGGCCGCACAGGCTGGAAGCCTATGTTCCGCTTGCGCCCCATGCTAGATTTAAACATGGAGAAAATGATCATTGTTGGAAGCGGCTGCGCGGGGTTGACCGCAGCGATTTATGCGGCGCGCGCAAACCTGAGTCCGCTGGTGCTCGAAGGGCGCCAGCCCGGGGGGCAGCTTTCGACCACCACACTGGTCGAGAATTTCCCGGGGTTTCCGGATGGGATCGATGGCCCGCAATTGATCGTGAACATGCATAAGCAGGCCGAAAAATTCGGAGCGCGTTTTTCGTACGCGGAAGTGACCGATTTCGAGCCACGCAACAGTCATGTTCGCATCAAGGCGGATGATGAATGGCTGGAAACGCAGGCGCTCATCATCGCCAGTGGAGCGTCGGCACGCTATCTGGGACTGGAGAATGAAGAGAAGCTGATCGGTCATGGCCTGACTTCCTGCGCGACGTGCGACGGCGCGTTTTACAAGAACGTGCCGGTTTGCGTCATCGGTGGCGGCGATTCCGCGGCAGAAGAATCGCTTTTTCTCACCCGATTCGCTTCGCACGTTTATTTGATTCACCGGCGCGATAAATTACGCGCGTCGAAAATCATGGCCGACCGTGTTTTCGCAAACAAAAAGATCGAGCCGATCTGGAACACAGTGGTCACGAAATATATTCCTGATGAAAAAGGCGAGATGCGCGCGGTGCGACTGCGCAACGTGAAAACAAACGAGGAGCGCGAATTATCTGTCGCGTGCGTGTTTGTCGCCATTGGTCACGATCCGAACACACAACCGTTTGCAGGGAAGTTGAAATCCGATCCGGACGGTTACTTAATTGTGAAGAATCTGGCCGAGAGCAAACACCCTGGGGTGTTCATCGCCGGCGACGTGGCAGATCGCGTCTACAAACAAGCAGTCACCGCCGCCGGAACAGGCTGCGCCGCGGCCATGGATGCGGAGAAATACTTGAGCGAATTGGAATCTTAATTTGCGAGGCTTTGTGTCACCGCCGAGCGAAGCCGAATGGGCATCTCTGGTTGTTTCGATGCGGTGGCGAGCGGAGAAAATCAGAATCAGAAAACCGTTAGAGATTCCTCGACTCCGCTCGGAATGACAAAAAGGCGATGAAAATCTGTGATCTGACGCAGTTCTATTCGCCGCTGAGCGGTGGCGTGAAACGGTACGTCCATGAGAAGATCGCGTACATCGACGAGCACTTGCCCGACGATGAGCACCTTCTCATTGTCCCGGGGCCAAAAACGCGAATGACTTCCAGCGCAAGATCGCGCATTTATTCAATTCACTCACCGTTGCTTTCGCGCACGTCGCGTTATCGCGCTTTACTAAACCTGCGGGCCGTCGAAGAAATTGTGGAACATGAACGGCCTGATATCATCGAATCGAGTGACCCATACCAAATTGGGTGGAAAGCGATTGCGGTCGGCCGTTCCCTGAAAATTCCGGTGGTTGGCTTTTACCATTCGCATTTCCCCGAAGCATATCTGCGCGGCAGCACGAAATTCTTGGGCAGACGCGGGACGCATCGAGCCATGAAGTTGACGCGCGCATATGTGCGCAAGCTTTACAATCGCTTTGAGGCTACGCTTGTGCCCTCCGAGCTTCTGGCCGGCGTCCTTTCTGAATGGGGTGTGCGCAATGTGCGCGCGGTCCGGCTCGGCGTGAACACCGGCATTTTTAAGCCGGTGCCGGAGGACGACAGAAAAGCCACACGCGCCGAGTTGGGCATTACCAGTGATCAGAAGCTGCTTCTTTATGTCGGCCGTTTGGCCAGGGAAAAGAACACCCAGACGTTGTTTCGGACCTTCGAGCTTTTGCACCGGCGACACCGAGATGAATTTCACTTGTTGGTCATCGGCGACGGGCCACAGCGCAAGAAACTTCGAGAATTGGAGCGGCGCACCGAAAACGTTTCGTGGATTCAGTATTGTACCGACTCCGTTGCTCTCGCGCGTTATTATCGCGCCGCTCACCTCTTCGTTCACCCGGGCGTTCAGGAAACGTTTGGGCTCGTGGCGCTGGAAAGTCAGGCCTGCGGCACCCCGGTAATAGGAATCCGTGGCAGTTACATGGACGGGATCATTTGTCATGACCAGGAATCGTGGGCGCGGGAACAGAGCGCGGAGGCGCTGGCCAATGCAATCGACGCCATGAACGTTCAAAAATTGAAGAGGCTCGGCACCGCTGCAGTTCGGCGTGCCGGATTGGATTACGCCTGGCCGCGTGTATTTGAGCAGATTTTTTGTATTTACGACGAGGTCTGCTCCGACTACACAGGAAGCGGCC
>WNFZ01005559.1_pt1 | contig 23286 bp, 20 predicted proteins | sample 5400081 | NCBI WGS metagenome assembly WNFZ01 (sample SAMN13153365, study PRJNA577476) | soil metagenome | isolation source: 80 cm soil or saprolite under grassland replicate 1 | place: USA:California | collected 2016-06-15
CGCCAACGTGTCGCGGCCGTCAGCAACATTGCATCCGGACCACGCTGCAACGCCGGAGTCGAGCAAATCGTTGGACCAGGCAGCGTCTTTGTAAATTGAAATCGCCAAGCCCGCGAGGAGTGGCTGAATTGAATCACAGCCAAACTCTTTAAACGCCGACGCCAGGCGCAAATCCTGAAGCACCCGCACCAACAAGAACAATCCGGCACAGTCAGACAGGATCTGTAGTCCTTCCTCATCTGTTGAATCGATTGACTGGTGAACTAACTCAGAAACTAATGATTGGGCCAACTCGCCAGCATCGACAACCGCCTTGAGATGCGAGCCAGCCTCGCCTGATGAGGAGATTGATGAAATATCTCCATGTTGTAAATGTTGTAGTCCTGCTACTGGATTGCTCGACGCTTGAATGGCGACAGCACTCACTACCACACTCTCGAGCAAGCCAATCATCGCCGAGGTCACTGACGTTTCAGTAACATCTGACAGTGCAGCCACGATTCGCAGAAGATTTTCATGAGCAAACAAACTGTCTGACGCCAGACGTACATTCCTCGACTGCAAACGGATCAAAAGCTCCCGAAGAATGCGTTTCTGGGCAGGCGTTGCCTGACGTGGACGTAAAGTGAACTCTCTATTCGCGGTTGTGAACTTCGACGCGTCGAAGATTGATAAGACTGAATTGAAGAGCTGCGCAGAATCAAGCCAGTCGAAAGTTGATCCTAAAAACTCTCGAAGCTCTGACACTTGCTCGTCGGTTGGAACTGATGAAACGTCCAGCAATCGTTCGTGAACCATAAAGCGAATGAGTGAACTGACTACTTCAGCCAACGACGTACCACTGGTCCAATCCGGGGAGATTGGTTTCGTTCGTAAGTAAGATTCGAGTACATCAGATTCTTCCGACCTTGCTGTCTGCCAGATCGCCAACACGTCCGCAATGCCAAAAGCTGCCTGGGCGAAAATGCGAAAAGCATCGACAGTTTGATCGTCAACCGGGGCGCTTCGAGTTACCTTTTCCCAAACATGTCGCTGACCTGTTCTGCCCAGCACATTGAGCACATAATCGAGCGCGTTCGATCGTTTGAGCCTCGTGAGGATTTGCGGAACAATTTGATGATTGTTCTCGAGTACTGCAATGACGATCTCTTCCGTTGGCAATCCTCGATAATTTGTGAACGCGCCGAAGTACCAACGGTCCCAGGCATCGCCCACAGCGAGGCGAGTCAAAAAACAGCTCACGAATTCCGACTGATTTTCGAAGCGCACCAGATTGTCGTCGTTATCGTTGCGAACAATGGTGCGGACAACTGAAGTACACAGATTCCGTCCCCACTGCTCTGCGAGGCGAATTTCGCTGGTGCGTCGTTTGGCCAGAACAGCGACGCGAGACGTCACTCTGCGGATTACATAGACGGTTGGATCATCTTCAAACACACTTGCAAAAGCCTGGTCGCAAGTGTCGGCAATTTTTTGACGTGCAACGTTTTGAAGAGACGCGAGTGTAGCTGCGGGCGATTGACCCGCGGGAACGCGATAACGAATTCGGACTTGACCAATTCGCGTTTCCATTTGAAAGACCTCAAGAGACCTTCACTGACCTCCAGCGGCAATTGATCCGGCCTGGAAACTGGCAAGCAGTGCATTGAGCGTTTCGGGACTTAAGGATCGTCTTATGATATCGGGGCACTCTACGCGGCCGTTCAATGTTAAGTCACCGTAAATTGTTACCAGAGGCTGTGCACTGGTAGCACCAGCAGGTCGTGAATATTCAAGTGTCAGAGCCGGTCGAAAACTTCCGTCATCGGTGCTAAACCCGATCACAAATTTGCGATCGAGTGCCTCATCTTCCGTACCGAGATCAATGCGGAGCTCATCGCCACCATCGTGCGATCTATAGATTGAAGGATTCGGATTCGGAGTTATGTCTTCCTGTGGTGTTGGCTCGGTGAACTGAAGAGCACCGCCAACCATTTGCAGATTACCTTCAATACTCGTAGCTCCGCGCAACGTATTTGTGCCATCACCGTCGATCGAGAACCGTGGATCAAGCGTGACTTCCGATTCCACACCGGGGGGTGGATCCACGACGCCGGGCGGCTTTACGTATATCGCTACCACTTCCTCATTCTTAACGGTATACGTATACGTTGTGTCGCCGAGTATCCGTTGATCTCCATCGGCCACTGGTCCAAGCATGAGACGAGTAGGTTGAGCGGGATGATCGACAGTCTCAGCGTCGATGCCGGCATAGGGTCTATTCGCAAGGTCGATAACAAACTGTTTCTCAGGATCTTTTTCAGTGGGAACATACGTTATTCGACCAAGATATACGGGCCATGTGACTAAAGGATCGTCAACAGTTTTGAGTTGCGTCGGTGAATTAAGAATGCCTGGCGGCACACCTCTCGGTCGCCGAGCTTCAACCTGACTCGAACGTGCGCGTTCTAGAAACAAGCGCGGCAGTTCATTGGTTCGATAGCCCGGAACCTTCTCTAGATCACAGGCAGAGTAACCACTTGGAACATTGCTGCTTTCGGTCGTTTCGTAGAACAGCCACGCATCGAGACGATTTGATCCGAGACGGATGAATTCCTCTTTGTTGATCAGCTTTTTGGCAGGTAGAAATAATTCTCGTCCATAGCCATCAACAGCGAGACCCTGACGAAGCACAAGTTGACCTTCCTCGAGTGCCAGCTCCAGACCAGACACAATTCCCCAACTGTGATGAGAGATATTGTGACGTCTTCGCAGGTCGATCTGATAAGACTGCTCGTCAACAAATTCATTGCGACGAAGAAACTGCCCGTCGAAGTAATTGACCCTGGTTGGAACGGAATTTTTCATGACGTTAACTCGCGGTGCGGTCTACGGAATCGTTATGTCCGGCAAATTGTCGACTACAGACTCCCAGGTCTTCTGTTTTCGCCTGAACTTCATTTCAATTCTGATGTTTTCTACTGTGCCTGAGAGACCGATGATTCCGTCTATGTTGTGTTGTGTGAACGATTGATGTTTGCGTATCGGTTCGTTGAGCGTGAAATCAAGTTCAGTCGTTGGCGATCCTGACTTTGTTACAAAAACTTTCAGACCCAATAGGGTCACTCTATTCTCCGTGGGGTTAGTTAGCTTGAGATCAAACTTCCACGCAGTGTTCGCAACCGGCGTCGCAATAGTTTGCGCAACCAGCATCTGAACGACTTCTACATCCTGAGTAGTCTTTATCGTGCGTTCGTCTGTTGGAGCGGGCCAGTGATATTTGAGTTCGACTTCGAGAGTATGATGGCCGCTCAAATCTTCAGGGAACACCAGTGCAGTGGTATCCGTGTCCTGCCCTGCAGCTAACTGTGTTACTGCTGGTGTAAGCGACTGGTTTGTTTGCCCCAAGCCTTTCGCTATCAGGTCGCCATTGATGGTTAAATCTCTATCAGCTTTGTTTTCGATCGAAATTAGCGTTGACCAGCCTACAGGTACTTCTGCGGGGATCTTGGAGAGATTGACAAAGGGACTCGTGATGATCGGACGCGTTTCGCTTGTAGCCAAGCCCGCAACTTTGCGGTCTGCGATCTTTGCGAGGATGCTGACTTCAATCGCCACTTCTGATAGACCCTGAAATTGGTCTGGAGGATGCTTAATATCGTAGTTTTGAGATCCACGGGGTGCGATGTCAGCTGTTGGAAGATTGAGATTGATCGATGAACTCGACCCCACGAATCGATCTCGACCCTCAATCTCCTTCAGAGCGGTAGCGAAATCAATGTTCTTTACAGTAATCCTGTATGTCAGATCTTGAGCGGTCTCAAAGAAATCCGGCAGTGGAGTAAATACGATTTCAACGGGCGACCCTCCGTGAGAAAGCACTCCACGGAAAAAGGCCATCAGCAATAGAAATGTGAAAACAGGATCTCGTGGATCAGGCTTCACTGGAGGCAATCGCAGCGCGCCTTTCACGTCCAACATTAGGAATTGACCATTCTGAGCGGTTTGGCCTCCAGGAATTTCCACTGCTGCATTGCCCCTAACTTTCAACCACGGAGTGAAGGCGACATCACCATTGTTGTCCTCTTGCATTGCACCAACTGAAAATCGTCGATTCAGATCGCCTTCTTCAAACTTCCCAACGGACGTTCTAAGTTGCTCGTGTTGTTTCTCTTTTTCGCCAACTTTAATGTTGTAGACGTCCCGGCTTGGAATGGCGGGAGGTTTTAGACCGGCTTTGAAACCTATTCCATTCGGATACACCAAACGTTGGTCATCATCAGTTCTACAACCGCAGGGTTCGCTCTCGGCTTCCTTAACTTCCGATTCAAATGAAATCGTCGGTGAGAGATATCGAAAATCAGAATCGTGATTGTCTACCGTCTTAGCAGAGATGTTCTGACCGCCAGTTGACTCTGGTTGTGGTAGCAATATCGGAATACCAAGGGCAGGAAGATCTCGAACAGTCGCTAAGCCAGTTTCAAAACTGACCTCCACCAACTTAGCCTCTCTGTTAAATTCCTTAACGTCACTTCGACGAGTCGGAGCATCGCTGTCGAGTGCAAACGAAAGAGTGTCCTTATTCGCAAACAGATCGCGAAACTCTAAAACAAGACTTTCACGAGCGTTAATTTCCTGAATTAGCGAACGCCATCTAAGCTCACCTCCTGCGGATGCTTTAGGTGTGATCCGCAGAAGTTCGTTAGCGACATTCAACAAAATCGGAGCGAGCTTGGATTCGGTAACAATTACGTCGCCCCAAATCTGCACGTTGTTTTCTTGATCAACGGCCACACGATTCGACAATGCACCTGCCTTGTCCTTCGTAATGATTAGAAATGGATACTGGTCCCCGAGTGTGCTCTTGCCGATCTTTACGATCGAAGTCTTTGAGGCTGCCGCGATCTGCGCAACATTGACGCGGGTACCCCGCACATTGGATGTGTTGATCTTGGGTCCTGACAACGTCTCTTCGATTTCCCCAAGCAAAACCGGCCACGGAGGAAAATCACAATCCAATCCCGCAGCACGAACGACTTCGAAGTTGGTCCCTATGTCCGGTAAAGGCACGTCCTCAGCACTGAGTATTACTCGTCCTTCATCACGACAATGAGTGCTCAGCGACTCTCCACAACCACCTTCTGCAATTTGGCAAGCAAAAAGAAAAACACACTTGCTCTCCGCCTCCAGTTGAAGTCGAACCAGATCTCGAACAAGTATCGTGCGACCGTATCCGTCGACTGCAAATCCTGGTTCAACCATGACGATATTGCCGTCAAGCCAAGTTCTCAGTCCCCGAACGATCCCCCACCGGTGTACGCCAACATTGTGACGACCAGCCAGACTAAGCTGATACTCTTGCTCGTCTCTCAGATCTGCTGTCCGCAGACGTTGCCGTTCACGATATTGGACGCGCTCGGGATAGCTCATTACGGGTTGTACCTTTCAAACAAAACAACTCGCGACCGATTGCAATGATCAAGGTAACTCTGGATCCGCACTGAATCTCTCGGCGTCGCACATAGCACGTCGAGGCCATCCGGCGCGTCGCCAAGGCGGTTCAAGATTTCGAGATTGTTGCTTTCCTGCGCGTCGACGACGCCAAATCCATGACCGCGCAACTCGGCTCTCACTTCCTCTACTTCACGCCAGATGTAGCGCGAAAGATCGACACAGCCGTTGTGAGTGGCCCAACAATCTCTTCCGAGCAATCGACGATACGGCGGGTATGCGTCGATATATGCAACACGGCACACGCGACACTTGTCTTTTTCTTTGTCCCACACCCACACGCGCGCAAGCGGCACACCGTCTCCGTCACAAACATTCGACTTGCACGGCTCGCAGGCACATTGGAAGTAATGATTTCTCCAATCTTGAATGATGTAGGCTTGCCAGAATTGAAGCGGAATCTGTTGATTCTTTGGGCCGCGCTTCTTTGTCTCCTCAGCAAGTTCACACAAACACTCTTCAACAAAACAGAACGAGTGCATCTTTCCGTAAACCCAATCACGGAGTTGCTGAGGTGTCCTGTACTTCTGGAGCTCGACGATAAAGTCTTTCAACTTCATGCGATAATCATCATCACGATCATTCTGATTTGGCAGGCAAGGTTCTGAGATTTCTTTTGCGTAGAGCTTGCCAGTCTCAGTTATCCGAGTCGCCTCGCACTCACTAAGCGGATCACAACCACTCCGAACCATGGGCCGTTGTCCAGCTTTGTGTTTCTCGTCGTAACCAAGACAAAGTTCAAAAGCACGAAGTTCGTCAACAGGAATGCAGCCCAACTTAAGGTCATCATTCGCCGCAGGCTGAATTGGACCACGATTCGGCGGCTCTTCCTTCTTCTTGCAGCACGGGTCAAAAGGTTTTTCGCACTTGAACTCATAAGTGAGCGGCTCGCACACAACTATGTCGCGCCCACAACAATCAACCGCGTAACCTTCCGAAACCTTGACGCCTGATCCTTTTTCGTTGTGCCAGCAGGAAACCTCAAGGCCACACGCGACACCCCAACCGGTTTTGAAACGTTGCAGTGCCGCTTTGGCGTTGGTCCAATCAACTAGTGCTTTCAGATCATCGTCAGTCAGCACCTGGCCGCAGAAGAAATTGGGCCTCGCGAGACACTCCAGATCGCAACAATCACCTTTGCAATCCGAGCAACCACAGCCACACGGTTGAACCTTGGGGCCCGAATGTGTGTGGACGTTCATCGGTGTCATGACAACGCCTCCTTCTGCAACCTTTCATACTCATACTTATCAACAACCGTGACCCAACTCTCGAAAGTGCCACCCTCAACACCGTTGTTGTTGCCGTCCACACGCCTGCCATGGCAGTCGTATAGAAAATCACCTTTAACTGTTATCCAGAGCGTGTGGCCCTCGAGATAACCAAACTTATCGGGTTTGTTTTTACGTCCCGCCACTTTGTATTCGGCGTTGAGTTGGTCGGCAGTCAATTCCGGAGGAGTTTCATACGGAACAAAATCAAGATCCTCATCTTGTTCGCCGAATTGAACAACGAACGTCGCGGCGTTGATGCCCCATGGTCCCGGATAATCGCTGGGTGGTGGTGAAGTTAGTTTGCGATCGAAGGTAACTCTCAACGGATTGTCTCTGAGCCATTCCGGCGTCATCACTCCGCCATGCTTCCAATTGATGCCAACCACGTGCGTGAGTCTCTGTGGTCCATACGGCAAGTTGGGCCGGCCACTCATCTCGATCAAATCCTTCGTGATCGGCTCGCCTTCTTTTACGCAGATGATCGCCAAGGGAACGCAGTGTCCGGGAGGGCACTTCGTTTCCACACAACTTACATAACCGTCGGCACAAGGCTCGATGCAATCATCCGGATGGCAATCCAACGAATGTACGTGCGGATGTTTCGGATGCTCGTGGTCGTGAGTGTCTTCAGGTTCTGGTTCGGGCGCTGGATCGGGAGCAGGATTCGGCGTTCGCGACTGCGCCTGGGTCTGCCGTGTCGAGTAATTGTTTTGGGTGGTTCCCTGGTAGGGATCTTGAGGTGGTTCCTCTTTCTTTGGAGGGCATTCAAGATGAATCGCTCCCCACCCATATTTCTTGTGTAACTCTTTTTTCGAAACCCAGTGCCACTCGAGCTTCCAGCTTTCTTTGTAACGACCAAACCTGGTTGCCGTCTTTTCTGTACTGCAATCGCCCTTGTCGTCGATCACGGGCACTTGCTCTTTTCCACATTCGTGGTACGAAAGACAGAGCAATAACCATGGGCGTGACTCGTTGTACTTGTCCCACGGAATCTCCGGTTGTTCGTCAGCACAACAAGCTGGACGCTCAACAACTATTTCACGTCCACAACAATCAATGGCTAACCCGGCGCCTACTTTGACGTACTTCGTGCGGCAATCAACTTGATCGTGCTCTACAACCTCGAGACCACAAACCACACCCCAACCATGCAGCATGCGGTTATGAAGGTAGCGATGCGTGCGGTGATACAACTGTTCGTCGCTAAAATCGCGCGCTGCGAGGTGACGCCCGGTGAAGTAGTGAAGACGCTCCTGCATCAGCTTGTCGCATTCGCCGTGGCAGCAATCTTTTTTGGGAGCTTCCATGGTGTGATCTCCTTCAACTCAATTCAAAATCCAATCGCCGACCCGAGCGCCTGAGTTGAGCACCGCCGGGCCTTTCGTACATGACAAAACTGCACTCGCACCTAAACGGTTTCGCTGTGGCAAACTTGGCGCATCCAATTCAGGTTCACATGACAAACTCAATGGTGGTGGGTCTCCAATGATCATGTTCAAGCCCACGATCGATCGACTGCCAACTTGAACACCTGCATCAATCAAACAAAGTTCGTAACTCACATGCGCTGGCATTTCCGTTTCGATCGCCCGGCGCAAGAGACTTTCGTGTTCCGCCGTTCGCACCCACGCAGCAGGTACGTAAACGCGAAATCGATGAGCAAAGTGATGGAAGATGTCGCGTTCCGGGTCGCCAGTGGAAACAAGTTCGACTTCTCCTTCGGTAGCAAAAACGCCGAGCTGCAATCGCTTAACGACACCATTACTCCAGAGTGGTTTCCCTGCTGGACCAAGCGTACCGGCGCCGGTTTGCGACAAGATGAGAAACTGTCTTTCCTGGTAGCCTTCGACAAACGCAGGAAACGGAGTTGACTCGATCTCTTCCGACGTCAATCCTGCAAAGTTCGCTAGATAAGCACGAACATAATCACGCAACGCCGAGACAGTTCCGCGATGGGGATAAATTTTGGGCACCGCTTGTAAAAGCCTGCGATTCTGTTGGCCTGACCAAGAACCCTCGAAAGGAACTCCAAGGATGCTTGCCAAATAATTCAGGGCGGGACCTTCCGGAACAGAATCAGGATCGAAAAACATTTCCGACTCTTCGATCTTGCGATCAAAGTCGTCCCACTCTGTTTGGAAGATCGACAGAAATCGTTCGAGGAATACACGAGTAGGTTCGTCAGCCGAAAATAGAGGCGGCAGATATTCAAGATACGACTCACGCGGATAGTGAACGCGCAGGCGTCGAACGACCGGCGTGGCAAAGCCGTCTCCACTAATCCTGAGCGCGATCGTCAAAAACTGACCAGGTGAACTCTGAATCAAAAACTCTTCGGTGGTTGGCTTCTTTCGTAGTTCGGAATCTGGTGGTGGTTGGGTTGGTGCAATGATCGTGTGAGCAACAACAAGTCGCGGATCATTTCCAACAATCGGCGCCTCATCTTCTTGCTTGTAAGAGAAGGTACCGATTTCGATCTTTGTCCCCGGCGGGAGTTGCTCGATCTCAATCTCCATCCGATGCCAGGAACAGTTGTACAAGCGACTGTCGAGAGGTGTGGTTAAGACAAAACCCGATTTCTCATACGACTGCTCGTTCGTTAGCGGCTTTGGTTTTGGCTTTGGTGGGAAATCTTCGGCATTTAGCGACGGCGGCCAGCTAGCCTTTCTCTCACCTAAAAACTTTCCATGACGATCGTAGGCAAGTGCATTCGGTTGCTTTGCGTCGTGAAGCAATAAGCAACCGGCTGAATCAATGCTCAACCGCGACCAGTCCGATTCAAAATCATTGGATCGAAACGCAAGCGAGATCGTTTCTCTGCCAAACGTGTGAACGTAAACCGATTGATGTTTACGATCCAAAATGAAGACGCACTTGTCGGTACCAACGATATCGACTGGATTCCACGCGTTGTCGTCAGTCACAGGAACATGCACGCCGGTTTCGTCTCGACATACCCACCGGTGCCGCAGTTTTCGGTTTGCATAGACGGTGATGTCGCGATTTACAAGGTCAATGAGATAAACCAGACGCTGAAACTCGAATCGGAAGACTTGTCTCTGCGTTGTTAAAGCGGGTATGTCTTCGGCACCTTTTTCACGAAGAGCCTTCAAAGACAGCTTGTCCTCTTTGTCTTTGAACAACGAGATCAACTGCTCTCGCCAGCCATATTTACGGCCAAGCAAAATTGATTTTGGATTCACTGCTGTCATGCCTTTAACGATCCGTTTCCGGTTTCACCACGATCAGATGATCTTCGCCGTAAAGCATTTCTGCGCCTGAGATAGCAATCTGCTGGTTCAAGCCTTCAAAAGGTCGACCGTCGACATAAATGTTCAGGTTATTGATGGACGTAATATTTGAATCGGCGTCGAGAATTACTTTGAAGATCTCACTCGCATGCAGATCTTTTCCAAACTGCCGCGTGCGTGGATCCAGTAACTTCTTCAATGCGGCTTTGACACTTCTCGCCACAGCATCAAACGATGCATTCGCTTTTGCGCCGAGATAAGCCTCAAGGCGAACCTGTTTGTATTCTGGTCCGGTAACGTAGACCTCAGTTGTAATCAATCTACGGGGCTCAAGTTGAGCACAAACGGCGTGTATCAATTCACTTGAGGGTTTCGGAGGAGTGCCACCAACATCAGGAACAATCACAACAGTCACAGCGCCGGGCACAGACACCTTTGAAAAGTCAGGATTAGTATTGACGAGTGCGACAACGTTTTTTACGCCGCCGACTTCACGCGCAAACGATTCGAAGTCGTTTGCTGTGATAGCCCGCTCGCGTCGTTTTACGATCGACGGTCCTTCAATCAACAACTCGTCGAGTGTTTGTTCATCGGTGCCACCCACGGCAGTACGCTCATTCGTGACTTTCTCTATGCCTTCAAGTTGAGTTAGTGGATTCTTAATTGAACCAACTCCAGCCTGATTGGCCCTGGCTGAACCACCATATCTAAAGGAATCAGCAATAATCGAGGCGCTCGCGCCAGGAATTAGACCGTGCGTGCCATCGCCAAAACGTATCGAACCTTCAGTTGCGTTTAGAACGAAATGGAGATCGTCCTCACCGGACGCAAGAAAATCATCAACGCGCTTCCACGTTTCCGATTGTCCGTTTGCTTCGGTTGTGATCTTTACTGAGTCAGCTTGCACCGGACGGAAAGGCAACAAGAAATCCTGTTGTGGTTCCCCATCACTCACACCCAGAATGCTTCCGGTAACCGTAACCAAACTTTCCGCAGGAACAGTGTTCGCGCGAATAAGATCGATCTCTGGCCCCTCAGCACCGGGATACACACCTGCCTCCAAACGAACTCGGATCCAGTACAGCGGCGTTGAATTAAGACGAGGTTCACTTGATGGTTCAATCTCGAGAGGTCCTTCAACGCGGATGTAGCCGTCTCGCGTAAACGCCGACGACTCATCGACGAAGACATTTAAACGTTCCCAGTCTGCGCCATCACGTGCCCGGTATTCCCAAACGAGCGTGACAGGTGGTGGCGGAATTGGGTCATCGGATCTTTGCGGTTGACCTGCAGTTGCCTCCGGAGGAAGAAACACGCGGAAGGCCATCTCGTCGGGAAAGATTCCTGAAGTGGCTTCGATCACCTGGAAGCCCAGGTAAAGCGCGCTATCGATTTCGCCAAACCAACCAAGTGGTCTGAATTTCGTGCCGGCTTTTTCGTTAGCCGACGTCAGATTGACGAGCGAACCTGCTTCTAAAACTCCCACTACGGCGAGTGGTGCTTTGATTGGATCGAGCGGACGCAATGTTTCGAACTGCAGAAACTTGATGTAGTTCTTGCGTGGGATCTGATTCATCCGCACCAACATCATTTCTGACAGCCAGGCGAAAAGCTGAAGCAAGGTGATACCCGGATCGCTCTCGTTGTAGTTGGTCCACTCCTTCGTGTAGCGAGGAATTCGTAACCGAAGATCACGGTACAACTCTTCAAACGTTCGATCGTCGAGCTTTGGTTCTTGTTCCGCGAGTGGCATAACGCCTGTCCTATTGTTGCTGCGGTCCTTCAGTCAGAAAGAACGGGTAAACCAGATTGAAAAATGAATTATTTGAACGAATGCGATAGTCCACGTGGATATCCATTCGATTTAGCTGTTCGTCTGGTGCTTCAACGCGCACGTCTAAAACATCGATGCGTGGTTCCCACCTCGTAAGCGCTTCCCTCACTCTCTCCTTCACCAGCCCTCTCAACGCGACCGTGTTCGCTTCGCCAACCAGCTCATAAATTCCGCAACCAAATTCCGGACGCATCTGACGTTCGCCAGGGCTCGTACCCAACACGATCTCGATTCCTTCGATTACCAGTTCCTCGCCCGACACGAAACGGAGTGTGCCGTTGGCATCGGGTCTTGGAGGAAACACCCAACCAGTTCCTAAAAACTCTCGCTCTTGTTCAGCCACCGATGTTCACCGTTCCGACCGCGACAACTGTTCCCACCGGCGCGTCGACTGGATCGTTACAGGTTAACGCTGTATCGCCGGCGCGAGCTGCTGCTTTGTTGTTAATCATCACAGTCGCGCTTCCTTTAATAATCGTCGCCTTGTTTGAAGGCGGATTAACAAACGTTCCACCGATCGGTATATGAGGTGGTGTGTTTGTCGCTGTGCTATTCACCGTGGCCGCCGGCATTCCCATGATGTTCACATTCGAACTCAGCGATCCGTCGATAAGTCCGTTGTGCGGATGTGGCACAGGAACTGGAGACGTTGGTCCAGGTGGTTGAATCAGATGGATATCAACCGCAACTACTTGATCACCTTGCTTTGCTGCCGGCGGCATCCTTTCCTCCTAGTTAATATTCACGACACTTCCCGAGATCTTCACTTCACCCGTCGCTTCGAGTTTCATGCTGCCCGATGCTTTGACTTCAACGTCAACAGCATCAATCTGTAACTTTCCAGCAGGCGCTTTGATCTCGATGTTTCCCGAATCGCAAACGATTTGGATCTTGTCGCCAGACGAATCGATAATGATCTTGTGTCGTTTGTCTTTATCGATGATCTCAATGCGTTCGGATCCCCTAGTGTCATCGAACTTAAAAATGTGGCCACTACGCGACTGGATAAAGCGCCAATTGTTTTCAGTAGGCTTGCCATCATCCGGCGGCGGTGGATCAACTTTGCTCCACAGTGCACCGAGCACGTACGCCCTGCGTGGATCGCCCATTTCAAAGGCGATGAGTAGTTCGTCGTCAACTTCAGGGCGAAAGAAGACACCGCGATTATTCCCAGCCATCGGTGAAGAGACTTTGGCCCAGTAACTCTCCTGATCACCGAGATACGGAAAACGAACCCGAACGCGACCCAGACCATCAGGGTCTTGCAAATCAGTGACGACGCCGATGAGTATTCCGTTTTCGCGTTGCATTAGAGTTCCTCTCGACGACACTCAAACTGAGTCGTGTAGCCTCCGTCGGCTATCGCGTGCGTTGACTTTGTGACGAAGTAACGTCCGCTGAATCGTTCGCCCAGCCCATCGATCTCCAGAACGACTCCAGACCTCAAATCGGGAAGACCCACAGTCGACCCGGTCGCTTTCACCATGTCTTTCGCAATGCCTTCCAGAATTTCTGTCGCGAGTCGCTGCGCTTCCGCTTCACTCTCAACCGGCTTAGTCGCGATGATTTCAACCTTGTCTTTGAAAGACTTGTCGATCTCTCCCTGGCCGCCAGCCTCGCCCACGCCTTTCGTCTTAATCTGATCGCGAGTGGCGGTGTATTCGATCTTCTTCTTCTGCACGGGGTCCCAGCCGCGCACAATCACTTTGCCAACTTGATTGTGAGTAGTGAGTTCCGGCTGAAACTCGATCAACGATTTACCGTAAGACAACCGGTAGGACGTTTGTCGAACTGAGGTCGACCTTTTGAATGTGAGTTTTGGTTTGCCACCATTCGCTGGCTCATCGACGTAGAGGTCGTAGCCGATACGACGCGCACGTTCCATCAAGAAGATGATGTCGTATTGATTGTCCTGAAAGAGATAGGTAAGCGGAGTTTCACCGGTCGTCTCCGGATCAAAATCCAATCCGAGTCGATCACCGATCTTTTTAGCCACCTGGCTATCGGTCTCTCCAAGATAGGTTTGTGTCTCCTGCTTGGTTTTCAATTTGTATAACGAGTTGAGTCCACTGATAACGAGTGTCGACGGCGCACCTGAGGGAAACGCAGGACGCAACGAAGTGATCTCGCCCTTCAACATCATCCGCAATTTGCTTTTGCCGTAGTAACCCATCCAAAGTTCGATTCGTTTTCCCGGGTCAAACAGTTGTGAATCGCTGTACTTGAAGTCGCGCTTCTCTGCATCCCAGTTATTTATCGTGATGTCGAAACTGTCGAACTCCGCGATGTTGTCGGTGTAGGAGACCGAAAGGATGTCTTTGATCACATCCTGGCCTTGAGGGCGCCCTTCGATCTTTACTTCAAAGTACGGGACGTAAAAGTCCTGGTCCTTGTAGATGGGCATTGCCTGCGAAATTGCCATTACCGCCCACCTCCGGTTCGTTGAAAGACTTCAATCGGCGGAATCGTAATCTCGCGCCCTGGTGTTAAGCGCCGCGGATTGCTAATGATTTCAGCATTTTCTTTATCTTCGTAAATGCGTCGCCATTGAGTCGCATCGCCGTATTCGCGATACGCAATCAACGCGAGCGTTTCCGACCTCTTCACCATTCGCTTCTTGCGGTGATCGGCCGACTGCAGGTTGAGCCGCGTAAGCTGGTCTTCGAGTGTTTGATACTCCTTGAAGCCGACAGTAAGGGTGGCTCGCAAAGGTATTCCGAGAGGATTAAACAGCGTGAACTTCTGCGCGATGTTTTCGATGATCGCGCGGAAGTTAAGACCAGCACCCCAAATGAATCGAATTCGTGGCGGTGCGTGCGTGTTCGACTGAATCTTTACCAGTTGGAATAGCGGCTCAGTGAGTGTGGTTACAGGGACCGCCGGACCTTCACTCATTCCAAACTGAGTTGTGTCGAAGAAGAGTTCCATCGAAAGGGTCTGCGTTTGACCGCGAACAAACTGCAGAATCGGCGAATCAATTCCGGGGATAGCAATCTCCGCAATCTGAGCACCTTTAGTTATTGAATACTCAGTAGGATTGAATTGAACCGGAATAACCGGAGGCAGATTTGGTCCGCGGTCCAATGGATCAATCGCGATAATTGCTTTTGCTAACGCCATGTCTGCTCTCTACGTTCTGCCAACTTCAAATGGTGGCGCCGCCTGGCGCTTCAACTCAGTTGCTTTTCCTTTGCGCGTGGCGTCGCGGGCTTTATCTCCCATGCGCTTGAGAACCAACTGGACCAACATCTCTTTCTGCGCCTCAGTCAAAAATGAGTCGGCATCAATAACGGTTACCTCGCTGAACAGTTCTTCAATGTGTAACGGCACTTTGCCTGCTCACTTTCTCCGCTCTAGTCCCTGGTGTGCGAATTCCACAGTCTCAACAGCCAGATTGCTTTGCGCTGCACTTAGCTCTGAACCGACCCACTTCGTCGGGAACGCCTGGAGCACCTGGTACTCCATCACTTGAGTCTTACCGTCGTGATCGAAAACGATGATGGTGGCGTTGCGAAACTTCATCTTTCCGATCGAGATGTCGTGATACCAATCCCAAAGCACTTTATTGACAATGCCGCGTTTCAACACCAACGCGGTCTGCTTTGTGCGGGTAGCGAATTTCCATGTATGTGTATTCATTCCGCCTTCCGCATAATCCTGAACCTCGGTCTCCATCTGCAGACCCGAGCAATCGCTAAACCCACCCGGCGGCAGATCATCAAAACTGATCGTGAACCGAAAAGACGGGAAAGGATCATTGCGTGCTGCACTACTAGGCATGCTGTTCCCTCGCTTCCCGAATCTGAATACCGTCTTTGGTAATTCCCAGAATCACGACTACGAACTCGGCGGGATATGGCGGCTTGATACCGATCTCGCAAATCATGCGACCCAGATCTGTTTCGCTTGGCGGATTGGTGGCTTCGTCACATCTAACCGAGTAAGCCTCTTCGGAGGTGCCGCCGTCTAACATTCCCTTGCGGAACAGATCCTCAAGAAACGAACGCACCACACGATCAATTTCACGCCACAGCAGTGGATTGTTTGGCTCAAACACAGTCCACTGCAGCGACTGGTCCAATGCCTTTTCAATCGTCGAGAGCAGACGGCGGACGTTGATGTAACGCAACAACAGATCGCGCCACAGCGTACGCGCAGGAATCGCGCGAACGAGACCAGTCAAACGCAACGGATCCTCAACGAGAATCCAAGGGTAATAGAGAGCCGCGAAACTCGACTCTGGAAAACCATTGCGCCAGGTGATCGCCTGTGGTGGAACGGCTCGCTCGCCTGCTGCATCAAGAACTGCAAACCGGTAGCGATGTTCCTGGGCATTCGCTGTCAGTGCAATTTGCAAATCCTGGATCTGATCGTCGCTGAATGGAGGAGGAAACTCTGTCGTGTCAGGGTTCGGTACATTCGGAATTGGCTTAACACCTTCAACGCAACAACAATTCAATGCTGGGGGCTTGAACTTTGGTGAGATAGGTAACTTGGGCATCAAATCGGGAGCTGCAACAACTCCGATTTCCGGAATGGAGCCCAGATTCTCAAACGCTTCTTCGAAGTCTGCAGGCGTTAGGAATGTCAGTCCATCGGTGCCACCCTCGAGAAATGCATCCTCTGGAAGATTCATTGACACCTGCTCTTCGGTCATCGTCAACAACGGAAAGGCAAGTTTGTTGTCGATGTCTTCTTGTGAGATTTGTAAGAGGTTATCGCGTGCAGCTGGTGGCCGAGTGAACGGCGCACGGAAGAACTGCTCCTGGCCGTCGGGAAAGCGAACCAACAACGCAGTGACCGTATTGCTACTCAAGAATGGTCTGACAAAGATGCCATTGCCCCACGCGCCAGGACTTCCCGCAACGACGGTGATTCCGCCAAAGTCTCTTGAAGCAGTTCTTGCCATCGTCTTATCGGCAACTCGCGAAACCCAGCACGTGCGCCCCCCATTAGCGAAAAAGCCATAGACGGAGTAGGCGAGATACGCTTGCGGAATATAGGTTCCAAACGTCGACACAAATTGGATCCAACTTTCGACACGAACCGGTTCGAAAAGTGGACCACGCATAGCAATGCCGGCGAATCCCGCAATGTCGCTGCGAGGAAGTCCAATTGTGAGCGGGCTAATATCACGCCGCTCGAAGTAAACCCCTGGTGTGTGATAGACGGTCAACGCTAAGTCTCCAGCTCGAGACCTTCAATGGCTAGCTCCATTTCTTCAATTGCGATCTCGTTGTTCTTCGCATTGAAGGTTGGTCCAGCCCACTTTGAGGGCCACGCTTCATAAAACTTCCAGACGAGAGCAGGATTTCGCGCTTCGTCGAGTAGCGTGATCGTGCCTGGCAGTCGTTGAGTCTTTCCGTCGATAACCTTCTTGCGCCAGGCCCACAGCTCTTTGCTGGTTGTGAAGCCGCGCTTCAAAACGAGTTGGTTATATTTCGTAAGACCGGGCTGTTTTGACATCGTCGTGTGTTGGTTGCCCTCGCGGTATTCGACAATTGCATTCTCACCAGAGAGCCCACTGACTTCGGAGAAACCTGCCCGCATTCCCTGAATGTCGACGATGAAATTAAAGTTGGTGAAGGGATCGTTTCTACTTGAAGTTCCAGCCATGACATTCTCTCCTTAGGATTGTTCAGCCTCCATGGTCTTTTGCGAGATACGGAAGATCACAAATTCAGCGGGTTTGACTGGCGCGATACCAATCAGACAGATGAGACGACCGTTATCAATATCGTCTTGAGTCATCGTGGTGCGATCGCACTTAACGAAGAAAGCTTCGTCCTGCGTCGTCCCCATCAAAGCGCCATTGAGCCAAACAGTGCGGAGGAACGCGGTGATGGAAGTACGAATCGCAGTCCATGTAACTTCGTAGTTTGGTTCGAACACGGCCCACTGTGTTCCACGATCAATTGATTGTTCGATGAAGATGAAGAGACGTCTTACGTTGATGTACTTCCACATCGAGTCGGACGACATCGTGCGTGCTCCATAAACGCGAATGTCACGACCGTCCGGTCTGAAGTCGCGAATCACATTCACCCCTTTCGGGTTCAGAATGTCCTGTTCACGCTTACCGAGTGTAAATTCCAACGGCTTCTTGTTGCCGGTGAGATCGCGAGTAACGATGCCTCGAATCACTTCATTTGCAGGTGCCTTATGAACTCCTCTTTCGATATCAACCCTCGCGTAGATTCCGGTTACATGACCGTTCGAGGGAATCAGGCGATGGCCTTCAGGTGTGTGTGGCGCAAGTACGCGGACCCACGGGTAATAGAAGGCGGCATAGGTCGTATCGCGCGGAGGACGAAGATTTGTGAAGTTGGAAAGATTCCCATCAGAACTTACGACTGCAAAGCGATCTTTATTCGCCTCGCATACTTGAATCACTTCCTCACGCAAGCCACCGATGACAACTTCGTCAGGAGCCGAGACGAGCGAAATGTCGCGGATCGTAAGTAATCCAGCGAGACCTTTCTTATCTTCGGGGTTAACCGTATTTGCATCAAGATACTCGGTAAGTGTCGCGGCGTCGGCAGCACCGTTTTGCAACTGCACACCCGGGAATTGCACTTCATTTGGCTTCGCCGTACATGAGTTGACCTTGATCAAGTTCGAACCCGCGTTGATTACCGACATCGCGAAGTTCGGATCAGTCGAAACCGCCGACAAGTTGTTATAGTCTTCAAAAACGTCGGGTTCTACGCGATTAGGATTACCGAGTTGGGCCAGGTCGGTCGGATCTACAAACGGGTTTGGAATGCCATCGCGGTAGTAAGCGATTTGAATACGAAACCAATCAGCAGTCGGAGAATTCGCAACCGCGACGCTTGCCGGCTTAACCGCGACGATACAGTTGTTGCCCCATGTGCCTGGACCAATCGCTTCGACCACGCAATTGCCAAGATCTGCACTGGCCGCAACGGCATTTGGACCAACCACTCGCGCTACGAACAATCGCTGTCCACCGTTATCGAAAAATCCGTGGACCGCGTAGGGCAGAAAAACATTCTGGGAGGTGTTGGGTGGGCGGTCGATGTAGCCGCCATACCAACGGTAGTAACTCTGCCAGCTGGTCACGAGCGTTGGATGAAGCGGCCCGCGTTCTGTTTGACCCATTAAGCCGGCCGTGCTCGTGCTTACGCCCTCTATTGGTCGAGGACCAGTTTGAATCTCTTCAACATAAACTCCGGGTGCAAGATACTCAGGCATGTTGTTCTCCCTGCTCTCTTACAGAGCGAAAGTCGGAACCACCGTTATGGCGTCCCGCACAATTTGTGAAAGCGCATTACTGTTCTGCCCATCCGGAGCTGTTGCGGTAACAGTCACCGGGCCATTGGCCTGTCCTAAGTTGAAATAGAAAAACCATTGACCATCCGATCGGGTTACCGACTCGCCTGGTCCAACGGACGTGGTGATCTTCACTCCAGGGAACGGGCGTCCATTCGCATGCACAACACTTCCGCGTAATCCCGTTTGTCTCAAACTATTTTCCTCGCCAAGCATCATCTGCACGTTTGCGACGTTGTAGGGATTGCCCGGCAAGTTGATATCGACAGAAACGATGAACTGATCGAATGGATCCGGCACCGGCACCGGATTGGGCTGCTTGTCGATCATCGACACGACCCAATTGCCGTTTGCATCAGTGTTGCAGTTGGGGAAAACCTGAAAGCGATTTGCAAAAGCCGGACTGACTGGAGGAACTAATGTGATAGGAACATATGGTTGTGGTTGACCGCCGGGAGTGAAAAGACTGCCGCGCAGAACGGTCGCGCCCAGCTTGCGCTGAATTCGTCGACCATTCTTGTCAGTCAATACACTGAAGTCGGGAAACGGATAGTTTGGTCCCGGAACGAAGATTAGATCTTTTGCTGGGTCGTAGACCTGTGCGGGCGGCCAGGTAACAGCGATTGGATCGAGGGTCTGGTAATAATCGCTTTCAACACGACACTCATAATTGCCCGCAGCGAGTGTTCTGAATCCGCTGAGCTCCGGCGCACTTGTTGCCCCGGTAAAAAGGAAAAAGCCGGAACGGTTGGTCCAGTTGATCAATTCGAGTGGCGGGTCATAAACCTGCGCCGGCGGCGAGATTCGGCGTGTAACAAGAAATCTAACTTCCCCCAGCACTCGCGGAATTTGACCCTTGGTGCTTCGCAATAAGGCAAAGCTGTCGATCCCGCCAAGCGCAAATGAAGGCGTGTGAGTAAACTGCTCGTATGTTCTCACTACAGCCATTCGTTAAACTGCAACCTCCTCCGGTAGTTCTTCAAATTTGGTCTCACGTCCCTCGATGCGTCCAACCTTCAGTGATCTTTCGGAATCGATTCGCACAACCCGAACTTCGAGACATATAGAAAGTCGATACGGTTTTTGGAGCGCTTCCCAGACCTTCGCCAGCTCCTCGATCGAGCGTTGACAGATGCTGATGTGAAGTTCCTCAACGTTATTGCCTGCATTGAGCGTCAGAATGCTGTTGTCGTAGATCACCTGTAACGCGCGACCCATTGTGATCTGGTTGTCTTCCTCGTTCTGTTTCAAAGGCGTCAGCAGGTAACACAGATCCAACGGCAGCGGAGTTAGACGATCGAATTCTTCGTTTTGAATGCGCACATTCGGAACGTTCCGCAGGTGTTCGTTTGGTGTTACCTGGTATAGCCATAGTGAAAGCGTCGTTTGTGATCCCTGATCGCCTGGATTAACAAGGACGATATCGTTGACACCCAATCCCTGTTGGAGAAGAGTTCGCAAAAGTTTGCTGGCGTCATTTATTACCGTGCTTGAACTCATCGTCTGCGAAAACCTCTCCCTCTTCGTCGCGAATGTCACCAAAGCGGCGCGAGTATTCGTTGAGGGCTTTCCACAACACCCTCACCAAGCGTCGCGCGCCGATTGGCGACGTGATAATGCGGTTATAGACTTTGGTCCTTTCATCGGCGGCGCCAACCTGTCCGCAATCGAGGTAGAAAGCAACAAAGTCATGCCCGACTTCGAAGTAGTTGGCATATTCACCCTTGCCGAGATACGAGCGATCGATATCTTCGTGGTCCATGCTCCCGACTTCTCGTTCACGCCTAGTGATCAGTCAAGCGGCCTTTGCTTCTGAACTGGACTCTTGTGAAGTCTTGTCCTTAGGTGGAGGTGGAGCCGGAAACGGATCCATAGCAATCGTTTTCAAAATGTTGTCTCGACGCTTCGCTTTTGCGTCCTCGTATTCCTTCTTCCTCTTTTGAGCGTCGGCTGTTTTTTGATCGAGTGTCACTTTGGCTTGGCGAACGGCCTCACTCTTTTCGACTTCCTTCTTAGCAATCCCTTCAAGCCACTCGTTGAACTTACAGGGCACGGGTGGCACTTTGAGGTTGGGACATTCTTCGAACTGATTCAGGAACCAGGCACCGCGATAATTCTTCGCGTCGACTGCTTTGGTGCTTTGTGTCTGAATCTCGTCGAGTGCTTTTTGTGTGTCTTGATACTTGGTGAGTGCAGCCTTGTATTCGGCGTCCTGATCGTCAAAAGCGTTCTGAGCGACATTTAATATTTTCTGAAGTTCAGGAAGTTCATCCCTTGCGTCTTGCCAGGCCTTTTTCAGCTCGTCAACATTCGGGGCGCAATAAACGATCTCAGCGATTCGTTTCTTTTCGGAAGGCGTGAGTTTGCCGTCTAAGAGTGTTTTGAGATCGTCAGTATAGGTCTCCGATGCCTGCTCCTGACGCACAAGGCTGTCGTACTCTTTCGCGTACTCCTTTTCAGCCTTCGCAACGTCATCGCTAAGTTTCTTATACTTCGCTAGCGCTTCTTTTTTGGAGTCGCGCTCTTCCTGATTGGTTTGACTCTCCAATTTCTTGATATCGTCATCGAAGGGACGCTTGTCGCAGTTCTCAGGTGGTGGGGGGGGAACCGGATCGGGGGCCGGATCGCCGCAAGGATTTTCTGATGGCTCGGGCGTACCACACTCCCTCGGAGGTTTAGGTTCACCGCCTCCATCGTCAGGAGGCTTTGGCTTATCACCGTAGCCGCCACCTTCCGGAGGGTTCTGAGTGCAGTCGTCTTTTAGAGGTTCTGGTTCTTTACACGGCTTCTGTTGCTCCGGATTGCCCATCGCAAAATCTCCTTCGTTAGAGGAATCGAGTTGTGCCCTCCCTTAGCACATGCAGGGCCATAGCAATTACGGTGATTGGCACGCAGAAACTTTTGAAATTACTTAGGAAAATGAAAGAGGGTGTTGGCTGCAGAGGGTGACGGTCAGACGTGGTGTAACGTGTGTCTGTTACACAACTGAGGCGGTTCGAAAAATCATTGAGGTTTTCACAAATCGAGTTGTAAAGCGAAGTGAGACAGCTCAGTTACAAATACGGCATTTCGCTCGGGGACCATAGCTTAGCCAAAGGTCCGTATTGAAAATGAAGTGTGACCTGATCTAAGAAGAGGACAGGCATTAGAGGAGCTTGAGTTTCGCTTTTAGTTTGCTAATGCGAAAGAGTCTGAAAATATTCGCCAACGATTCCGCGTTCTAATTAGGGACGGTGTGAGAGCTCAAGGAGAACGTCAATTTAATCTTCAATCACAGAATCTCCGTTTCGATATCCATTGAATTCACAATTAAGGCCCGCATTGGAAACTTTATCTCGAGTTCGAGCGATCCGCCTCGCTTACCTCAAAGAACAGGATGTCCTCCGCTTTTGCCGATGCTTTCCTAGCTCATCATAATAACTGAGAACAGCAATTTACTCTGTTATCTCGCGGACATTTTTCGTGGGGTAATAGAAGAGGACTATCTGACTTCCGAGCGCCTTTGCTGCGAATGGTAAAGTACGATCCTAGAGGCAAGCACAAAAATTTGTGTGCTACCTGCATGGAGTGTTTAGGAGTGAAGATTTACTTAGGAAAATGGTAGGCGCGTGGGGATTTGAACCCTAGACTCCTACCGTGTCAACGCCGTCACTATTAACCACGTATAGCGCGTAATCATTCCTAACGCGGTAAACATCTACCAAGGCGGTTAAGAGAGTCCCGCGGTCGCTCCATAAACTGATTAGATTCCAAACGTAGTCTGCCAAAAGTCTGCCAAAGCTTTAGCTGTTCTAGTTCGCCAAGAAATTGAAGAGTATCTGCAGGAGTCAGGGAACAGGATCTACGTTCGTTAACGTACACTTCACTTTTTGTTTTCGGACTGGCAGACCGGCCTCTGGGGCGCTTAGCATGGGAAAGAGTTCCCCTTCTATAGCAGTTGACTCATAACGTTCCCAGGGGAGTATACTTCGCCTGTTTCAAGTAACCCACCCGGCATGTTCGCTTTTGCTGATATCAGTTAAGGAGCGAATGGATGACGTCCTAAGACACCATCAAGGATCCTCGCCTTGGCCGCCGCCCGACTCACTTATTGATGTCACGGTCTTAAAAAAGGAGGATGACTAATGTTCTCACGAAAACTCTT
>WNFZ01001383.1_pt1 | contig 23280 bp, 20 predicted proteins | sample 5400081 | NCBI WGS metagenome assembly WNFZ01 (sample SAMN13153365, study PRJNA577476) | soil metagenome | isolation source: 80 cm soil or saprolite under grassland replicate 1 | place: USA:California | collected 2016-06-15
TTCTCGATAATCCAGAAAGATATCAATCACGCTTCCAGTCTATTCGGGGATTATGTTGACTCAGCGGGGAAGGTGGTTGTGCCCAATGTCGATGTCACCAAGGACCCGAAGCCAAAGGGTACCCACTTCAGGGGCACACCGATGCCCTATTTCATGCGCATTGTCTCCGGAACAGGATTGCACGCAGGCTATTTGCCTGGCTACCCTGCATCTCACGGCTGTATTCGAATGCCTGAATTCATGGCCGAAAACTTTTTCAAATCGGTCTCAGTAGGGACACCAGTCACAATCACCAATTAGATTCTTCGAGGGCATCAGTATCCGGGCTTGCAGAAAATTGACGGCGGCGGCATTCTCATGATTCCGCCGGTGGATATATGATCATTATCACGCGACCGAACGCTACTGAGGAGCAGATTGCTCGGGTCGTCACGCGCGTCCGCGAGTTCGGGCTCGACGCGCAAATCAGCCGCGGCGCCTCGCGAGTGATCATCGGCGTGATCGGGCCAGAGGCGCTTCTTCGCGAAAAACCGCTCGCCTGCATGGCTGGCGTGGAAGCGATCGTGCCGGTGTCGAAAGCGTACAAGCTCGCCGCGCGCGATTCCCGCGGAGCATCAACAGTATTGGTGGGTGGCGTCCCAGTGGGCGGCGAAGAAGATGTTGTTCTCATTTCCGGCCCATGCTCGGTCGAGAGCAAAGAGCAGATTCTCTCGATTGCGAGGATCGTAAAAAAATCTGGCGCGAAAATTTTGCGCGGCGGCGCGTTCAAGCCGCGCACGTCCCCCTACAGTTTTCAGGGATTGCGTGAAGATGGGCTTCGGTTTCTCGCTCAAGCCCGCGCGGAAACAGGCCTGCCTGTAATCACAGAAATCATGGACGCGCGCGACCTTTCCGTGATCGAAAAATACGCGGATTGTCTTCAGGTCGGCACCCGCAACATGCAGAACTTCTCTCTGTTGAAGGAGGTGGGACGCAGCAGGCTGCCTGTTCTGCTTAAACGCGGTTTCAGCGCCACGATCAACGACTTGATCATGAGCGCAGAATACATCCTCAGCGAAGGCAACATGAACGTGATTCTCTGCGAACGCGGTATTCGCACGTTCGAGACCGCAGCACGCTACACGCTCGATCTGAGCGCCGTTCCCCTCCTAAAAGCCAAGACCCATTTGCCGGTCATTGTCGATCCAACGCATGCGATCGGTCTGCGCGAGTTTGTTCCACAGATGTCACTCGCTGCCCTCGCCGCCGGCGCGGACGCGCTCATGATCGAAGTGCATGATTCCCCTGATCTGGCTAAAAGCGACGGTGACCAAGCGTTATTGCCGACAATTTTTGATGCACTCGTTCCGCGGCTCCGCGCGGTCGCCGCAGCTATCGGTCGCAACTTGTAGCCCCTGATCTCCTCAGTAAGCCGAGGGCGGCGGCTGGCCAGCCGGGTTACCCCTCTAATGGGAGCCTCGGCCGTAGCCGGGACCACGGATGCTCCGACATCATCCCTCCGCGAGGCTTTGCAGGGCATCAGCCAACGTCTGGAACGTCGCGATTTGAATTTCAGGCCCATAATGGAATTGCGAGAGAATATTTAGACCGATATCCTTATGCGGATCGGGCATCACTCTCGTCACGGAGGCGACTTGTTTTTGGGCGAGCTCGTCCATGATCTCAGCGACATGACGCGCCGTCGCGGGATCCATTGACTCTAACCACCGAAAATCGGCCAGGACTCGAAATCCGGGCGCAACGCCTTGCAATAGCTCGCGCACCTGTTGGGCCGCTTGCCGCGCCTGCTCTGCCGTGACGCGCTGCGCAGCGCTGATCACCAAAAGCCGTTTCGATTGATCAAGCTCCACCGCATACATGTCCGGTGATCACACGATGTGGTCTCCCCCGCAAGCCCGGACTTTCTTCCTCGATTGAGCCGCGCTCTTGCTCAACTTTGCGTGGCCCCTAAGCTTACTGTGGTGGCAACCGTTCAAAGCTGCGGATCGTCACTACTAGCCTTCCATGATCGGCGAAAGAGACATTGTCGTTTGGGTTGTATCCGCGCTCCTCGCGCTAGGCGTCGGCTGGAGCCGTTACGCCAAATGGAGAACGCGCAATAAATTGGTGCGCGAGCTGGCGGCTATGGACCCGGAGCGCCGCGAAAAAGTGCTCAGCCGCCTTAACCCCAGGCTCGCTATGGAAGCCCGGGAGCAACTAATGAAACGCTTTCGTATAACCTAACTGTTTACTTTATTTGATCTTAGCCAGAATGCCTTCCATTTCTTCCCGGCGGAAGGCGCGCATCGTGTGGCTCTTGACGTTGCCCAATGAGCCGATCTTAAGCATGAACGCGCTCATCGTCTCGTCATCAGGGGCATCGACCACGACTACTGCGTCGTACGCGCCCATCGTCCAGAATTCGTCGATGATCTTCATTCCCATTTTCTCGGCCTCGGCAGCCGCAGCGTCCCCTCGTTTGACGGTTTCCTTGATGTTACGGATGCCCTGATCGGCAAACTGAATAAGAGTGACATATCTGGCCATTGTGCTCGCTCCTTTGGTGAGGGTTTTGTATGAAAAATTACGTCAGGTTTCGCGTCTGCGCAAAAGCGATCAGTAGTCAGCAGTCGGATGTCACGAAAGCATTCGCAGCGGCAGCGGCTATGACAGATTTAATCGATCGACGAATCCGGCAATGGCTTTGAGGATTCGTCGATCGACATCTTCCTTGGTTTCGCCGCTTGCTTGCAGTTGGCGCTTGGAAACGCCCAGCGAATGGTCGCCGCCTTCAACGAGATGCAGGAAGTTTGGCGCTTTCATCCCGGCGCGAATGCCCTCAAGAAGGTCCAGGGGACAAAATGAATCGCGCGTGCCTTGCACAAACAGAATCGGCGTGCTCAGAGCCCGCAAAATTTCATCGCGGATTTTCGCGCGATCGCCCATCGCACAGAGTGGGTATCCGAGGCAAACAAGTCCCGCCACTTTTTCCTGCAGCGATACATGACAACCAACGCGACTGCCCATGCTTTTGCCGGTCAGGATTGTCGATCTGGATGCGTGCCTTTCTCGCGCTTCGCTCAGTGCTTGCCGGTGCGTGGTGATCAACTGCGGCAAGAGATCGGGTCGTTTTCGGCCTTCTCGCATGTAGTCATAATCGAAGGTCTCGACGTCTCCTATCTTCCCCAAGAGGTCTTTCCAATTTTGCATCCAGGGATGAGATGCGGGCGCGCCTGCACCAGGAGCGAAGAGAAAGAAGGCGCGCACGTTGATTCCCGACGAACAATCGTCTGCTATTTCACTGTCACGAGCGTCCCGACTGGGATCTCGGAGAAAAATTTGCGAGCAGCTTCAGAGGGTAGTCGAATACAACCGTGCGAAGCTGGATAATTAGGCACCATCCCTTCATGCAGCCCGAAATCGAGACAACTGAGACGCATGAAGTATGGCATCTCCACGTGGTAGATGGTGGAACGATGGTTCCGGTTTTTGTCCGTAATTACAAAGTGGCCAGTGCGCGTGGAATATCCAGGGCGGCCCGTTGAACACTGCACGCGAAATATAGGCACACCGTTCTTGATGAGAGCCACGCGTTGCGAAGCGAGAGAAATCTCGATACGCAATTGATCCGGTGACGGTCCGCTGCCGAGGAGGATTTGTGTGCACCGCCAGTGACCCGTTTGAGCAGCAATGTATAGCGGAAGCATATTGTAGCGGGCTGTGGCACGCTTTCGATCGGCGCCTGCATCGAGCAAAGCCCGTAGATAATTCTCCTGCCCGAGACCCGCAACCAGCATCAGCACTGTCACATTACTGTCGCCCTCGATATAACCGCTGAGTGATTTTGAGGAAATCAGCGCCAGAAAGTCTTTATCGCAGCGCGCGGGCAAGGCAGTGTTTGGATCGGCTCCGCAGGCCAGCAGCGTGCGAAAAAGCGAGTCGTCATTCCTGGCGATGGCATAGGCCAGAAGCGGCACGTTTTTGCCTTCCGGGGTGGGAGGCGTGGCGTGTTTGCTGAGCAACAATCGGATTTGATCCTTGTTTCCCGCCAGCAGGGCTGCATTAAATGCGCGTCGCGTGCTCGTTGTCCATTGCGGCATTAACGGCAGGCGTTCCGCTACAGTTCCGATGATCTCAGGATTGCCGCCATCAAGAGCCATTCCCAACAGGTCCCGCCCGTCAAGGCAACGGGCTTCCGCATGAAGATTGGTCGAGTGAACCAGCAGAAAGCGGAACATCTCCAGATTGCCGTGCATTGCCGATGCCATGAGAGGCGTAAAGCCTTTTTTATCGGAAAGATCGACGACCGCCCCGGCATCGATCAGTCGCCGCGCTGTCTTCCAATCCTGCTTCGAAGTCGCGATCAACAGCGGCGTCTGCCCTTGCTCGTCACGTCCGTTTGGATCGACCTTCTCGATCAGGCACAAGTCGATGAGGGACTGGCGACCAATCATAACAGCGCGAACCAGTTCGGCCGGTGAGATGGCGATGCGGGCAGGAGGCTCAGGCGCAATAGCGGTCGCCCAGAGGAGAACCAAAAATAGGATGCTGGCCTGAAAAGCGATTCGCCCACCGGACGCACGCTCATGGGAGACCCGGCCGGAAATTGCATGTGTCCTGCCTGGCAGGGTAACAGTTGCACGATCGAACTGCGAAAGGGACTTTGAGCAAACCGGGATTGGACGCGCCCAGTTGAACATTGCATGTTCCATGCTGTCCAAGTTCCAACAAATGCGTTTATCCATTTTGATAGTGAGTGCTGCCATCATTACATCGTTTGCAGCGCAATCAGAGGTCGCCCCAACGGCTACGGTGCCGGCCTCGGCGGCAGAAACGGGCAAGGACGTCGTCCATCAGTTGAACAATGCGTTTGCAAGAGTCTTCGAGACCGTGGCGCCAAGCGTCGTTATTATTAAGATTTCAAAGAAAAACGAGACCGTTGAAAGATCGCCATTCGATGACTTGTTCTTTCAAGGGCCACCGGACGAAAATACGCCGCGGCGAAGCCCGGGCGGGTCCCAGCCGATCCAAAGCGAAGGCTCCGGTTTCATCGTCCGGCCAGACGGTTATATCTTCACAAACTTTCACGTGGTCGAAGGCGCAGACAAAATCGAGGTGAGATTGCAAGATGGCCGCGAGTTTCCGGCGCGGGTTACGGGCACCGACGAAAAGACCGATATCGCCGTCATTAAAATCGACGCAAAAGATTTGCCAGTCGTGCAAATGGGCGACAGCGACGCCGTGCGCGTAGGCCAATTTGCGTTCGCGATTGGGGCGCCGTTCAAACTCGATTACACTTTCACCTACGGGGTGGTTAGCGGGAAAGGACGCGACAAATTATTTTCCACGGGCGGCTATTCTATCTCAGATTATTTGCAGACGGACGCGTCGATCAATCCCGGCAACAGTGGTGGTCCGCTTTGCGACATTGACGGCAAAGTGATTGGCATGAACACGCTAATCAACGGCATGAATCGCGGGCTGGGCTTCGCTATTCCGGTTAATATGGCAAAGGAGATCGGCGCCGAACTGATCGCCGGTCACAAGATCCAGCGACCGTGGCTTGGCATCCGCATCGAAACGCTCGGCGAGGATCTTGCGATCCGTGATCTGTTCAAAGGGGCCGACAAAGGTGTAGTTGTCCGTACGATTGAAGCAGACGCGCCAGCATCGAGAAGCGACCTGCGTCCGTTCGACGTGATCACACGGGTTGACGGGACACCGGTCGCATCCGACACACAGCTTCAGCATGAGATCTTGAAAAAGAAGATCGGGCAAAATATCGAGCTGACTGTTTGGCGTAAAGGACAGACGATCAAGCTGCCGGTTAAGACTGGTGAATTGCCAAACGAGATCGCGCGGGCGTCAAACGAATCGATCCAACCCGCTCAACCAAGAGAGCAAGATACCGGCAAGTTTGGCTTGCAGGTGCAGGAGTTGACGAAGGAAGTTGCCGAACGTCTTCATCTCGCTGTTCAGCATGGGGTCATTGTGACCGACGTAGCGGACAATAGTCTGGCCGCGCAACAGGACATTCAACGCGAGGACATCATTACGGAAGTTGACGGTAAACCGGTGACGAACGTGCAATCATTTCGTGAAGCGCTCGCTAAGGCTGATCCAACTCGCGGAGTCCTCCTCTATCTCGACCGTAAAGGGAGCAAGACCTTCGCTGTGCTCAAAGCCGGCGGCTAGCAGTCGATCAGCCTTTTCGGCTGCCAACGATTAAAAGGACAACTCCGCCCACCAGACAGATTCCGCTGGCGATTGGCGGAAAATCGATTCCGTGACTCTCCTTGTGAGTAATTTGAAGAGGACCTAGTTGCGCGTCTTTTTTTTCGGTCGTCCAACCCAGGCCGCCATAGGCAAAGCCGACGATGCCGATGATGATGAGAACGATGCCGACGATTACGGTCGGTTTCATTGTCGCGAGGTTACAACGGGCGCCGGCCTTGGATCAAATTGATAATCAGAATCACAATCGCAATAACGAGCAGGATATGAATGAATCCGCCCAATGTATAGGAGCTGACCAATCCAAGCAGCCAGAGTACAAGCAAGATAACAAATATTGTCCAGAGCATCAGGTTCCTTTCGGTTAAGTTATACCTTGCTTCGTGCGAGGTGGTTGCGTTGCGCTTATCGAAATCAAAGATTCTGCAAAGATTTGTTTCGCAGCATATTCTGTAGCTCCACGATGTGGCCGGTCGGGACCAGAACCCAACCTGCCGTGGCTAGAGCTTGTCCACCACTGCGCGCAAATTCCAGTCGCATGCCTCAAGCATGTTTCGCGCGGACTGGTAGTCGCACCTTGCCACGCCGGCAACAACTCGCACCGCGCGGTCACGCAGTTTTGTACTCGCGGCGTGCAGATCGATCATCAAATTGCCGCGGACTTTCCCGAGGGCGACCATTGCGCCAGTGCTGATGATGTTAAGCGCAACTTTCGTTGCCGTTCCCGCTTTCAACCTTGTCGATCCAGTCAAGAGCTCGGGCCCAACGGGGAGAAGAATTGCGAGATCAACATTTGTATTTTGCGGCCGTGCGGGATTGCACGTGAGCAAAATGGTCTTCGCACCTAGCGATTTTGCCCGCCCAATCGCACCCAGAACAAAGGGCGTCCGGCCGCTGGCGGTGATGCCAATAACGACGTCCTTGTTATTAATTCCTCTCTCGTTCATTGCCAAAGCGCCTGCGCTTTCCTCGTCTTCCGCCCCCTCGACACTCCGATAGAGCGCAGTCGCACCGCCGGCAATCACGCCCTGCACAAGATCAGGCGGCGCGCCAAAGGTCGGCGGGATTTCGCTGGCATCGAGAACCCCTATGCGCCCGCTGCTGCCGGCGCCGAAATAAAACATGCGGCCGCCGTTTCGCAGCGATTCAGTTGCAATTTCAGTAGCGCGCGTCAGTTCGGTAATCGCTCGGCGCAACGCATCTTGAACAAATTTTTCTTCCTCGACAAAAAGCTCGACCAGTTCTCGCGTGCTCTTTTTTTCCAGATTCTCCGAACGTGGGTTGCGTTGTTCGGTGATTGCGGCAGCCAGATCATCGATCTCGTCGTGAGAAAGCTTTGCCTGAAAGGTGACATCGTCGCCAAGCTCCGCCGCGAGCCAGGCTGCGCCAAGCTCGGGCGACCGCTCCGCTGTTGCGACGCGAGCATCGGGAAAATTCTTCTTCAGTCTGCGTCGGAATGCGTGCGTATAGAGTGAGTCGCGATGAAAAAGACCGCCCATTAGCACGACTTTTGGCGCAAGCATTTGCAGACGGGACGCGACTGCTTCGGTGTATTCGCTCAGAACCTGCGCCCCGCGCTCAATGATCTCCATGACACGCGCGTCACCGCTGGCGGCCGCTTCGAAAACGGCCGGGGCGAGCATTGCAATCTCCATCTTGTCTGCCGTTTGCGCCCACCGGACGAGTTCGTCAAAATTGTTCAAGGAAAGGGCCCGCAGAATTTTTGCGGCGAATTGCCCTTCGCCGCGGCGCAGATCGTATTCCCGCAAAATGAAACGCAGCGCCTGAATAACGAGAAAATACCCGCCGCCCGCGTCTCCAAGAATGTGTCCCCAACCACCGGCCTTCTCGATCCGGTCCCCGCGTCGCCCAGTAACGGACGAGCCGCTCCCGGCATTGACGACGATTCCCTCACCGCTTCCAAGCGCCGCGGCCACGCCGGAATCGCGATCGTTCCCGGTGATGATTTTCGCGGTCGGCCAAATTTCAGCGCAAAGACGGGAGAGGATAGGTCGATCCTCCGGACCACAGCCGGCGAGAAAAACTCCCGCCCGATCAATTTGCTTTGGTAGCTCCGAAAGAATGGCGCGCAGGCGATCAAGAGTTACGAGGCGAAAATTTGACGGCGGCAATTTGCCTTGATCGAGAATGCGCAACTCGGGGCCGGTGTCACCGCCACCCGCCCCAGCCTCAACCAACACCCAGGCGGTTTTTGTTCCGCCCCCTTCTACGCCGAGGATGCGCTCGCCGGGCTTCACTGTTGTTTATGGTTAGCTGGGTTTGCGAGATTTGAAAAGAGCCAACGCAGCCTGATTCACGTTCTCTTTCTGGCGATCATAGTCCGCCGACGCAGAGCTCCCGCTCGTTGCCGATGTTTTACGCGTTTGTATGGTGCAGCATGAGAGGCGAAGAAACGCACGCGGCAAAGCGAGTCGCCGAATTGCGTCGCGAAATCGAAAAGCACAACCGGCTCTATTACGAGGAAGCCGCACCGCTAATCAGCGATCGCGACTACGATCGGCTCTACAAAGAACTTGTCGATCTTGAAGCGGAATTTCCGAACCTGGTCACGCCCGACTCGCCGACACAACGCGTCGGCGGCACGCCGCTCCAGGCATTTGCTCAAATTGAGCATCGAGTTCCGATGCTTAGTCTCGACAACACTTATTCCGAAGATGAGATCGCCAATTTCTACAAACGGATCACGCGGCTCTTGCCTGACGAGAAAATTCCTGTCGTGATCGAGCCGAAGGTGGACGGCGTCGCCGTCTCGCTCATGTACGAAAACGGGCACCTAAAATACGCTGCAACCCGCGGCGATGGATCGGTCGGCGACGATATCACGCGGAACGTTAAAACAATCCGCTCGGTCCCGCAGCAATTGCATGGCGGCGCGCCAAAAGTCTTCGAAGTGCGCGGAGAGGCTTTCCTGGATAAAGATGGCTTCAAAAAGCTTAACAAAGAACGCGAAGCAGCCGGCTTACCCTTGTTTGCCAATCCACGCAACGCGGCCGCGGGTTCCCTCAAACATCTCGATCCGAAAATCGTAGCAAAGCGTCCGTTGGGCATTGTTTTTTACGGAACGGGCGCAACTGAAGGCGCAGATGTCGATCTTCATTCCGAAGTCTTTCCTTTGTTCAAAAAGCTTAGTCTGCCGACGCACGAGCATTGGTGGCTCGCCGATTCGGTTGAAAAAATTCTGGATGCAATTCGCAAGCTCGACCGCGTCCGAAAAGATTTCCGTTACGAAACCGACGGTGCAGTGATCAAAGTGGATGCGCTCGTGCAACGCGAGCGGCTCGGTTTCACTGCCAAATCGCCGCGATGGGCGATTGCATACAAATACGCAGCGGAACGAGTTGAAACAAAGTTGCTCGATATCAAGGTCCAAGTCGGGCGAACTGGAATCCTCACGCCGGTAGCGGTGCTCGAGCCCGTCGTCGTGAGCGGCAGTACGGTCTCCCGCGCGACCTTGCACAATGAAGACGAGATCAAACGCAAAGACATTCGGATCGGCGATATGGTCGTGATCGAAAAAGCCGGCGAAGTGATTCCGGCGGTGGTCGAGGTCGTGAAATCCAAACGGCCGCGAGGAGCGAAGACTTTCGATTTCTTCAAACACATTCACGGCAAGTGTCCAGTCTGTGGCGGGTCCATCCGCCGCGATCCGCAGTTCGTCGCCTGGCGCTGCGAAAATCTTCAGTGCCCGGCACAGACCACGCGACGCGTGGAATTTTTCGGGGCCCGCAGCGCGCTCGACATCGAAAGTATCGGCGGGGTTGTAGCGGACAAATTGGTCGAGCGCGGCCTCGTCCATGAGCCGCTCGATCTGTTTGAACTAAAGACCAATCAACTCGCTAACTTGAATCTCGGCACTGAAGAAACACCGCGCATTTTCGGTGAGAAAAATGCGACCAAAGCCATTCACGCGATTGAGCGCGCGCGAACTTTGCCGCTTTCACGCTGGCTTTTTGCTCTTGCGATTCCGGACGTCGGCAAGACGACGGCAACGCAGCTCGCTCGTTTTCACGATACCATTGGCGGCGTCGCCCAATCGCAACTGCTCCGCGACGTTTTGGATTACCACGAAAAACGCGGGCAAAAAGACGACGCGCAACAAATCGCAGGGCGGCTAATCAAATCTGGTTTCGCAAAGCGATCGAAAAGCAAAGCCGAAAAAGAGCGCGGCATCATCACCGAGACAGGCCCGGTGGTCGCACGAAGCGTTCTCGATTTCTTCGCATCGGCGACCGGAAAAAGAATTCTGCAACGTCTAAAGCAATTGGGGATTCAACCAAAGAGCGAAAAAGTCTCGGCCAAAAAAGCAGAAGAGCTGCCGCTGGCTGGAAAAACCTTTGTCCTGACCGGGACGCTACCGTCGATGACACGGGAGGAAGCCACTGGGAAAATCGAAGCGCTCGGTGGGCACGTGACCAGCAGTGTTAGTAATAAGACCGATTACTTGTTGGCCGGCGCGGAGCCCGGCAGCAAGCTGGATAAGGCGAGAGAACTCGGTGTCCGGATCATCGACGACGCAGAGTTTCGAAAAATGCTGTAGGTATGGAATTAGTTCTTAGTTGAGAGTCGATAGTTGATGATTGCGTGAGCCAGACGCACTGCGGCCAGGACTATTAACTATCAACCAAAAACTATACTTGCTAAGGTGTGCGCTGCGCCTCGGAATCGAGCTTAAGCGGAATGGCCCGATTTATGGTGGGGGAAGCGATCAGCGGCCTGCGTTCGCTGGCTGGATGAAGCTCGGCGCGTACATTAAAGGTTAGTTTTTCGTTCCCGCGCATCACGGTGATCGGGACGGTGTCCCCCGCGGTAATAAAGAACGAAGCATCCAGCACATCTTCCGGTTGAGTTACTTTGGTTCGTCCTACCTGCAGCAGAATATCGCCGGCTTTTATCCCGGAATTGGCCGCCGGTGTGCCCTCCATGATCTGAGTCATTTCTGCTCGTGAACCTTCCACCGGCGCCGGCGCCTCGGAAACATTAATCCCGACCCAACCATGCCGGGCTTCGCCGAAACGGACGTAATCGCTGCGGATTTTCTCCGCCGCTTCGATTGGCACTGCGTAACACGAGGAGTTGTTTTCGAGACTGCTGACCAGAATGCCAACCACTTCCCCTTTCATGTTCAAGAGCGGTGCACCCGCCTCTCCGCGCTGCGTTGGCAGGTTGAGACGCACGTGAGTGGTCGAAAAGTAGCGGCCAAGATATTTTCGATCGAATCCCGCGACCATTCCAAAACTCGGTGTCTTCGGCAAATCCAGAGGATAACCAATCGAGACGACAGGCGTTGCCACCTCCAGCTCCTCGGATTTTCCAATCGGCAACGCCGGAGTGACCGCGTCGATTTTCAATATCGCCGTCCCGCTGCGGATATCTGCCAAAAGCTGGCGCGCCGGATATTTCTTACCATTAAATTCAATCGTGAAATTGTCTGCTTCCCCCCCGACTGTATATGCAGTGTAAAGGGTCCCTGTGGGATCGATGAAAAATCCCGTGCCCGAAATTTCGCTGTGCTCGTCGTCGCCGTGAATCCTTACGACTGCTTTGGCCGTGCGCCCAAAGATGTCTTTGACCTGTTGGCTGATCGTAATCGCGGATTGCTCTTGAGCGTAAAAGACAGGAACGGCTGCGAAGGAAAGACCCAACGCGAGGCTGAATCTGCAGATTAACGCAAACTGAGCCCGGGAGAGAGACCCCGGTGCGCGACTAAAATCTGAAACTCGACTCATAACTCACGGGCACGCTATCGAGCACGTAACGGGGCGGGATTCCGCGACTGCGGGAGTGAGTTTGGGAGCTACGAAGCGGTTGCGTCCGGAAAATCCGTGTGGCTACCGGCGACGCAAGCGTCCATTCGCCTTCAGCGTTCGCCGGCTCGGATAACGCTGGCGGACTCTGGAGAGCAACGTTGGCGGCCTGTGGTTCCTGATAAATCTTCAAAGAAATAACTGCGGCGCATACCAGGACTGCCGCGACAGCCGCAGGATAAGAAGCCAGAGACCGAACATCCAACCGGAACATGAAATCGTGGGCGCGTTCACAACAGATTCGCCAAAGCGGCTGGCGGAGCAATTCATCGCGCTGCCGGCGATGAAACTCGTGGAGAAAATTTTCAAAATAACCAGGCGGCGGTTGCTCGTAGCGCTTCAACCGAAGCAGCCTCCCGATTTCGTTGTCGTTAAATTCGTCCATTTCAGCGCCGGTTAAGAAACAGGGTTTTTCCGAAATTCTTCCAGATAATTCTGCAGTTGCCGATTCGCGTAGAAGAGCCTCGAACGTACCGTTCCCTCTGAGACACGCAAGATTTTACTAATCTCTGCGTGGGGCATCCCCTGGATATGGAACATGGTGACCACGGCTCTGTGTTCATCAGACAATTTCATCATGGCCTCGTTCAATCTTCGCTGCAGCTCAGACAGGTCTGCTTCCCGCACCGGACTGCTCGTCGCCGTCAATTCCATGAATTCTTTGTCGTTCTGAACGCCGGCATCGACGTCATCCAAACTCAGTTGAAAGCGCCGGCCGCGCTTCTTAAGAAAATTCAGCGTCATATTCACCGCGATCGAATGAATCCACGTATAAAAGGACGACTTGCCACGAAACCCGCGGATCGCTTTGTAGGCCTTCGAAAAAATATCCTGTAAGAGATCGTTCGTGTCCTCGTGGTTTGAGGTCATATTGTAAACCAACCCGTAAAGGCGCGGAGTGTATTTGACGACAAGCTGATCGAACGCGCTGGCGTCGCCTGATTGCGTGCGCGCCACCAACTCCTGATCTTCGTCGGTTCTCGGCTGGTTCATCGCCTGACGCTTAGATTTAGCACGAGCATCCAGACCGGACGATAACAAATTGGAAATCCGGCGAGCCGGTTCGCCGCAGCGAATCTGTCCAGTGGCGGATAAGGCGACCGAACTCATTTTCTTGAACAGCGCAGCCGATTAGCGCCGGTCGCGAATTGACAGCAACCAGAGCAAATTGCCCAGCGCCGCGATAAATGCTGCCACGTAAGTGAGCGCAGCCGCGTTCAACACCTTGTTTACCCCGGCCACCTCGGGACCTGGCTGAACGATCCCCATTTGCTGCAAGATAATTTTCGCACGGCGTGACGCGTCGAATTCCACTGGCAACGTGATCAGTTGGAAGACGAGCAGAATCGCATAGCAATAAATGCCGAGCGTAATCAGGCCAGTGAGGTGAAAAAACAGACCGCCGATGATCACAAAGGGCAGCATTTGCGACGCGACCATTGTCACCGGCACAATGGCCATTCGCGCCTTGAGCGGTGCGTAAGCTTTGGCGTGCTGAATGGCATGGCCGGTTTCATGCGCGGCGATGCCGACAGCTGCAACCGAGGGCGTGTGATAAACATTGCTCGACAGATGTAGCTTCTTGTTCGTTGGGTCGTAATGATCGCCGAGAAAATCGTTCGTCTCGACAACATCGACATCGTGAATTTGGGCCGCCTGCAGGATTTCGCGGGCGCACTCAGCGCCGGTGATGTTTGAAGCGGCCCGCACCTCGCCCCATTTTCGAAACGCGCTGCTCACCCGAAACTGTGCCCAGAGGCCAATGATCAACGGCACGCCTATATAAAGCAGCCAACTGGAACCGCCGAAACCGTAAGGATAAAACATGCCTGTCTTAAGTGTGTCTAGGAAACTTAGACGCGCAAACGCGTGCTTCGTTCATTGGTGGATCGAGCAATTCCTGCTCGATGCCAATTTAGGCGGCAAAGCCGCAATTATTTTAGCATCGTCCCACGGAGCGGCCGATCCACCTCAGATTTCAAGCCGCTTTGGAAAGCGCGAAAGCACGCGGCAACCGCTTTTTGTGACTACCACCACGTCTTCCAGACGCACGCCGCCAAGGCCGGGATAGTACAATCCGGGCTCAACCGTCAGTACTTGTCGATCTTTCAGCGTGACCTTTTGCAACCGTGGATGCTCATGGATTTCCAGCCCGAGCCCGTGACCGGTCCCGTGAAAAAATCCAACCCGCCGGCCTTTGCGAAGCTCCGTCGGAAAACAACGCTCTGTGAAAAACTGCTGAATTGCCTTGTGAATCGTCATTCCATCCACGCCGGCCTTGATCTTTTTCAAAGCCAGCGCCTGCCCGGCTTTCACCGTCTCCCAAAGTTTCCGCTGCGCCTCGCTCGCGCGCCCGCGCAAAACGGTGCGAGTCATGTCGCCAAAATAGCCGGTCTTCGCGTCGCGCGGAAATACATCGAGAATGATCAGCGAGTTCGGATACAGCGGGCCGAATCCGCGCTCGTGCGGATCGCACGCCTGATCGCCACCGGCGACAATCGTCCCCGTCGGAACGCCACCGGCGCGCAGAATCGTGGAATCAATTTCTGCCCGGAGCATTTCGGAGGTCAGCGTCTTGCTGTTCCAGCGCAATCGTTTTCCGGCGCCAGGTTTCGATGCTTTCAGGATTTCAATTGCACGCCGGAGCCCTGTTTCGGTGATTCGCAAGGCACGGCCGATCATCTCAATTTCCTTATCGGATTTCGCTTCACGTTCGGGCCAGAAAAGTCCGTTCGTCGCCCGGACACGGATTTTATTTGCGGCGAGTTCCTCCGCGTAGCCGAGCGGGAAATTCGCCGGAACGATTGCTGATCTTACGGCGCGTTTTTTGAGAAAATGCGCCAGAACTTTGTCGTAAGGGGGCGCCTTCTTAGATTTGCCCTGCACTTCCCGTTCCAGCTCGCTGAACATGACGAACTCGTCGGCATTGGCCTGCTTGCGGCCGCGATCAATCTCCAGATCGCTCAGGACCAGGGTGCGTTTGCCGTTTCGCTCCAGGAAAATAAATGGATCGGGCGCCCAAAACTTGGTCGCGTACAACATGTCGGCATCGCTCTCGCTCGCGGCAACAATCAGGCGCGCTGCTTTGTCTTTTCTTTTGCTCATTTGAGGTTTTGGCAGTTTTTCTTTAAGTGAGAGATTCCTCGACTCCGCTCGGAATGACAACGGCGTGGACCATGTCGGGATCGCTCTCGCTCGCGGCAACAATCAGGCGCGTTGCTTTGTCTTTTCTTTTGCTCATTTGGTGATGGTCGTTTCTCTACGCTCAATTGCCATGCTTGTCATCCCGAGCGAAGCGACGGACCTCCCGCAACGTGCCGTTTCACACAAGCAAAATTTGAGTAACGCATCACCGAATGTGAGGTCCTTCGCTGTCTGCGCGGCTCACGATGATCATTGGAAAACAAGTCGATTGGCGTTTCACGTATATGTTTAGCGCAAGAGGCGCTATTTCACTTTCAGCCTGGGGGGCATCGCCCCAGGAATTCGATTGCCTCGTAAACGAGCGCTGAAAGCGCGATTCATCCCGCTTTGTACTTGGCACGGCAGTGAATCGCGCTTTCAGCGCTGATGTTTGGGTTTCCATGAATCTGGGGCGTTGCCCCAGGCTCGATATTGAATGCTGCGCGCTTTGGCGCTAAACACAGACCGTTTCACAGAAATGCCCTACAAATCGATTTTTGAAAGCAACCCTAGCGCCCGCGCACTTCGAGTTGCTTTCGCAAAATCCAATGGAGCAGTGCGAGCAATCCCGACGTCGATCCAATCAGGACAGTCGTGTTAAAGACAAATGCGCCGATTTTTATCCCAAAATACGTTTTTTGCGCACCGAAGAAAACATTGGGCCGATTACCGCGGCGATAATCGCTTTGCTCCATCTCGGCATTTGAGATCAGATCAGACACCTTTTGGTTGACGTAAATCTGCTCGGCTGTGACCGGACCATTTGCGTTTTGGAAGAGTGAGCGATCGAACTTCCGTTTCCCGGCGAGGACAGGGTCGACTAGTTTGAGATAATGGCCGATCTCTTTCGCCGAACGTCCTTCGAGACCCGATAGCAATGCCAAAACCTCCTTCAAATCATCAAGACGCTTGCGTTGCTCAGGCGTGTTCGCTTCGTGCGCGAGTCTTTGAATTTCGTCGCTGGCTCGATTCTGCCGGCGTGTGAGCGGATTGAGCTTGGCTTGCGCGAGAATGATCTCTTCGTACGACCAACGCATGGCGATAAATTGACAAACAAATGGCACCTCCAGCTTGCTCTCCATCTTCTTGCTTTGGTCGGTGCTCGGATGTTCGGAGAACCAATGGGAGAGCGTATAAACAAAAGCGAGGTTCCGGTTCATGTCCTCATACTTGATGAGGGCGCCGCCCATGATGATCTGCGGAATCAGAACGAGCGGGACGATATTGGCCGCCGTTTTCGGATCGGCAACGAGCGAAGAAATGAGCAGACCGAGCGACACACCGCCCATCGCCGTCATGAGCATGATTCCAAGGTAAAGCCAGAACATGCCGCGGATTTGCAGGACGTAATTCCCGATCAGGACAAAAAGCACGCATTGAACGAGGGCAAATACACCGAGGGTGATCGTCTTTGAGAAAATGTAATACGACAGGCGAACGTTGAGATTGCGTTCTCGTTGCAGCACGGCGCGGTCGCGAATGATGTCGTCGGCGCTGTTGGTCAGCCCGAGAAACATCGCGACGATCAGGCCAAGGAACAAAAATGTCGGGATGTGATAAGCGGACGCAAAATCGTATTTCCCGCTCTCTGAGTAGCGCAGAATCGTAGCGATGAGCAATGCCAGCACGGGCGAGACGCCGATGGTGATGATGAGGTTGGCGCGGTTGCGCAGTTTGCTTATGAATGCGCGACGCAACAACGTGCGGAATTGCGTCCATTCGTCGTGCCAGCGAATCGGGAGGCGTTTCTTTTCGGCGGGCGCCGCAGGTAACGGCGCGACCGGCTCCTTGCGCAAGGAAACTTGTTTGACGTCCTGGATTAATCGGAAGGCTTCGTACTTGTCGCGCCAGAATTCCGGCGAATAACGGCGCGCTGCGACCAACTGGCCACGACTGTTTTCCTCGTAAATGATGTCACCGCTTAAATCGCGCAGCGGTGTCTCCAGGACGTCAAAAATGAACTCGGGACGAGTCGTTCCACAAGAGGGACAGGCGCCCAGCTCGGCGCCAAACTGATGCTGGTGCTCCGCTTCAGCAAAATAGCGAAGCATGTCCGAGGGGGTGCCGAAAAACACGAGCCGGCCTCCTTTGTCGAGGAGGATCGCTTTATGGAACATCTGGAAGAGTTTGGAGCTGGGCTGGTGAATGGTGACAATAATGATCTTGTTGTGCGCCATTCCGCGGATGATCTCCATGACATGCTCGGAGTCCTTCGAGGAGAGGCCGGAAGTCGGCTCATCGAAAAGGTAAACGTCCGACATGCCTATCATATCGAGGCCAATGTTGAGGCGTTTACGCTCGCCACCGCTTAAAGTTTTCCTTTCCGGACTGCCGACAACGGCATCCCGGCGTTCGCCGAGGCCGAGCTCAATCAGTTTTGCCTCCAGGCGCCGGGTGCGATCGCGTCGCGACAGGTGCGGCGCACGGATCGCCGCCGCAAACTGGAGGTTCTCGCCGATAGTGAGATGCTCGTCGAAAGCGTCTTGCTGCGGCATGTAACTGACGTAGCGCTTGAGAGCGTCAAGGTTAGGATAAAGCGATTGTCCGTTTAGGATCACTTCGCCATGAGTCGGCCGGAGTTGCCCGGCCAGCACCTTTAAGAGCGTGCTCTTTCCCGAACCACTTGCACCCATCACGCAAACGAGCTCGCCCCGGCTGATACTAAAAGAAATTCCATCAAGCCCGACTTCCCCCTTGCCAAATCGATGCGTGACCTCGTTCACGTCGAGCGTGCGAATGATGTTGCGCTCTTCTTCGATGATTCGTTCCGAGAAATTGCACCGCAGAAATTGTCCCACGTCGATCCGAATGGTATCCCCGTCCTTGAGCGGCGCGGTCGTGCGCACGGGAGTATCGCCCACCAGAATAGGGCGATCCGCCTCAATTACCTCCAGGAGGCCCACCCGCTGGTCGTAATCGCAAAAAATCTTCAGCAGCACGTCGCCGCTCGTGCCGGGGGAAAGCAGAATATCGTCGGCTTCAAGCCGGCTGGGCTGGTTGGAGACCAAATATTCGGATTTAGAGGCCTTTAATTGAAACCGGCCGCCCAACGCCCGAGCCCGCCGGCGCAGATCGCTTAAATCCATCTCGCTGTCGTTATGGAAGATGATTTTGTCCTCCAAGGCTGCCTCCACCTTGGTGCCGGCCTTCAATTTCACTCCATTGAGCTCGGCATCGACATCGCGCAACGCCTTTACGCGCACCTTTAACCCGAAAGTAATGCGGAGCGAGCTTTCGCGTGTCCGCGACCGCTCCAGTTCTACTTCATCGGCGTCCTTGTTTACACGGATGAAAATCTGCGGAAGCGAGACGTTCTTCTTCGCATTAAAATATTGCGCGAGCTCTTGATAGCTGAGCACCTGATCGCCAACCAGGATGCGCTGGCCGGGATAAATTCGGCAGAACCCGCCACGCACCAGTGGTCTTCCGCGCACCGACACGTTCTGGCCGCTATGATTTTTCAGCAAAATCAGATCGTGGTAACGAAACGCCATCAAACGATCGTTGTCGGTCAGGTTTTTGACCGTCACATCTGCCTTGCCGTCTGGTCCGAAAGAGAGCGATTCGAGCGGGGACGCGCCATGCTGGTAAATCGAAGGGTCCGAATCCTCCGACGCATTGAGTTGGTAAACGATGTCAATCGCCTGCGCGGCCATGCCGAGCTGTGACATGAACGAGTAGAAGGCAACGACCTGCTCTTGTTTCAAACCGGCCTGCGAGATCAGATCGTAAAGCTGAACGCCGAGCATGATCTTGCGCTCCGTAATCAGCTGCGCGCTGAGCTTTTGCGCCATGGCGGCGAGGTCCTGCTGCTCATAAAGCGCCTGCCGAAACAACTGTCGCAGCTCCGAGTAAACCGCCTCCGGATAATCGTAACGCAGAAAACCGAGGCTCGAGTCGATCTCTTCTTCGAGCAAAACACCATCTGCTTTGGTGAAACTCGCCAGCACTTGAATTAGCAAGGGCAGCAGGTTTGGCCCTTCCGAAACACTGCGAGGCTTACGCAAAGCCCGGCGCACCCAGCGGCGTCCGGTCCGTCGCACCCGATAGGCGAGCGGAGTCACCCGCTGCACGGCCCGGTCGATCTTGTCTGCTACCGATGAAACCAATTCTGTCATTTGTATGTTTCGATCAAAATTTTACCGAAATCGACGAGCGACGCAATGTGCGGCTACGATACGTAAACGATGAGCCGCCCCGCCATTTTGCAATGCCAAATTGTTCATGGTAACCTTTTTCCGTAGTTAGATTCTATTTCGATTATGCCAAAAGCCGATCGTAACTCTCAAAAAGAGAATAAATCCCGCGGCAATGAACCCAATTTCAATTGGCGCGGCATCATCCTGCTCGCGATCGGCTTTGGATGCATTGCCCTCGCGATGCTGTATTTCCGCGGAGGGATGCAGCCCTTGGAAGACGTGCCTTATAACCGCTTTCTCGAGCTGCTGGAGAACAAGCAGATCGTCAACGACAAGACCTATCCCCTGGTCCTTGTCGTCGAGGATGGCCGAACGACACAAACCCTGCGCGGGGCTTATATTCGTCCGGGAGTAGGGCCAACGTCCGCCCAGCCCGTCCCGTTTCGAACCACGGTCTATTTAACTTTCACTAATAATTTGCAGGAAAAACTCGCAGCAGCGGGCATTCAACCGGCGATCAAAACCGAATCAAACGTGCTTGCGCAAACCGTGGTTGGGTTCCTCCCTATCGCCCTGTTCCTGCTCGTGCTTTATTTTCTGTTTCGCCAGCAAATCCGCATGGCCGGGAAAGGCGCCCTCAATTTCGGCAAATCGAAAGCGCGCATGCTTGCCCGGGACAAGAACAAAATCACGTTTCGCGATGTCGCCGGCGTCGAGGAGGCAAAGGATGAAGTCCAGGAGCTGGTCGAGTTCCTGCGCGATCCGAAAAAATTTCAGAAACTCGGCGGCCGCATTCCCAAGGGCGTTCTCCTGGTCGGCCCGCCCGGCACCGGCAAGACACTTCTGGCGCGCGCCATCGCGGGGGAAGCCGATGTGCCGTTCTTTTCGATCAGTGGCTCGGATTTCGTTGAAATGTTCGTCGGCGTGGGCGCCTCGCGCGTCCGCGACATGTTCGAGCAGGGCAAGAAATCCGCTCCTTGCATCATATTCATCGACGAGATTGACGCCGTTGGACGTCATCGTGGCCATGGTGTGGGTGGCGGGCATGACGAGCGCGAACAGACGTTGAACGCATTGCTCGTTGAAATGGACGGGTTCGATACGCAGGAAGGCGTGATCATCATCGCGGCCACCAACCGCCCCGATGTTCTTGATCCGGCCTTGTTGCGACCGGGACGTTTCGATCGCCAGATCACGGTTAATTTGCCCGACGTGAAAGGCCGCGAGGAAATTCTGCGCGTCCATGCCAAGAAAGTGAAACTCGCCGAAGGAGTCGATCTCGCAGTAGTTGCGCGCGGCACCCCGGGTTATTCCGGCGCGGAACTTGCGAATGTGATTAACGAAGCGGCACTGCTCGCCGCGCGTCGTGGATTAAAGGGAATCACGCTCGCCGAACTGGAAGAAGCGCGCGACAAAGTTCGCTGGGGCAAAGAGCGCCGAAGCCTTGCGCTGAGCGAAAAAGAAAAACAGAACACCGCTTACCACGAAGCGGGCCACGCGTTGTTGCTCGAACTTCTCCCGCACACCGAGCCGCTGCACAAAGTCACCATCATCCCCCGTGGCCCCTCGCTTGGGTCGACCATGTGGTTACCTGAGGAAGACAAATATACGAATCGCAAAAATGAGTTGCTCGCCGGTCTCGCCGTGAGCATGGGCGGCCGCGTTGCGGAGGACATCATCTTTGGCGACATCACCAACGGCGCGCGCGGTGACATCAAAATGGCTACGGCGATTGCGCGTCGGATGGTTTGCGAGTGGGGCATGAGCGAAAAAATGGGCATGGTCGAATATGGCGAGCACGAGGACTACGTTTTCCTGGGCCGCGACATCTCGCGTGCCCGCGATTACAGCGAGGCGACTGCCGAGCAAATCGATCAGGAAGTGAAAAAACTACTCGATGACGCGTATCAACTGGCCAAGACAACGCTCACTGCGAATCGCGACAAACTCGAGGCAATCGCAAAGGCACTCCTGGAATTTGAAACCCTCGACGGCTCGCAACTTAAAGAGATTGTCGAGCACGGTCGCCTGATTAATCCGCCGCCCGGCGTTGCTCCGCCGCCCGACAAAAAAATGCCACCCGAAAAACCGCCCAAACAAGTTGTAGCCGCGCCCGACGTCACCCCACCGCTCCCCGGCGCCCTCGGCGGCGCCCCAGCGTAAATCTGGGGAGCGGACGCGGCTCGCGTGCTGGTTTCGGTGCCTCGCCGAAACAATCTTTCTGTAGCGGCTGCGTATCAGCTTCTTCCGCGTGGATCCCGACTGTAATCGTTTTGCGCGATGATTTTGCCGAGGACGCGGCTTGCTATCGCGCAACTGTTTTGACACGATCGTCGACGTGTCGCCCTCGAATGCAGCCGTGGCTTCCTCGCCCAAGCTGCTTGATCGCGTCCGCTGGCATTTGCGGGTGAAACATTACTCAGTCCGCACCGAGAAAACCTACGTCGATTGGATTCGCCATTACATTCTCTTTCATCGCAAACGCCACCCAAACGAAATGGGCGAGAAGGAAATCACCGAATTCCTCGCGTATCTTGCCGTCGAAAAGAGTGTCGCCGCATCCACTCAGAATCAAGCTTTTAGCGCACTGCTGTTTCTTTACCAGAAAGTCCTCGATCGCAAACTAGCCTTCATCGAGAATGTCCAGCGCGTCAAGCGACCGGCGAAAATCCCTGTCGTCTTCACTCGCGCCGAAGCACACGCCGTCCTTGGACGCATGCATGGCGAGTATCAGCTGATGGCCGAACTGCTTTACGGCGCCGGCTTGCGTCTAATGGAATGCGTTCGTTTACGTGTTAAAGACATTGACTTCGGTTACGGCCAAGTCACGGTTCGCGACGGCAAGGGGATGCGCCAACGCGTGACTCTGCTGCCGCACCGGTTACGTCGCTCCCTGCAACTGCATCTCGCGCATGTCCGCGCATTGCACCAACGCGATCTCGCAAACGGCTGCGGCCGGGTCTATTTGCCTTTCGCTTTGGACCGCAAATATCGCAACGCCGATCGCTCATGGCCGTGGCAGTACGTTTTCCCGGCCGCCAAACTCTCTACGGACCCGCGCTCGGGCGAGCTCCGCCGGCACCACGCTTCGGAGAAGAACCTGCAAAACGCCGTCAAACTCGCCATCCGACAAGCGCGCATTCCCAAAGCAGCCAGCTGCCACACGTTTCGACACAGTTTCGCTACACATTTATTGGAAAACGGCTACGATATCCGCACCATCCAAGAGTTGCTCGGACACAAGGAGGTTTCCACCACGATGATTTACACCCACGTTCTGAACAGACCGGGTCTTGCCATCCGTAGCCCGCTGGACGATCAACAGCCGACAGGGAGGCGGCATCCGATCCCGAATTAGACGAAAATTTTCGTCCAATTCTCGTTAGGCCTATGGTGACCGTCGGTGAAAAACGCACATGAGTGATGTCGCAAAGACGGACCTGATGTGTCCCAAATGTGCGAAGAGTTTTCCCGTGACGTATTGGACGAGCGTTAACGTCACAATTGATCCTCAGCTTCGGCAACGTGTCTTCGATGGCTCCATCCGACACCATGATTGCGTACACTGCGGCTAAGGCGTTCTATTGGAGAGCCCTCTCCTGTACCACGACACGACTCGCCGTTTCATGGTTTTTTTCCAAGCCGAGTGCCAAGATAGACCGATGACATGGAATACAAAGTTCCTGGCGGACAGCGCACGAGTCTTACCGCATTACCAATTTCGCTTTGTCACTGCTTGGGACGACTTGATTTAGAAGATTAACATCTTTGAAAATGGCTGGGACGACAGAATTCTCGAGACACTTAAACTCCTCGTAGTTGAGCGATTGTTCCCGTTCGGAGGCCCAGAATTCAACCGGAGTACTGCACATTTAACTCGCCTTGTAGACGATGGCTCCGAATGGCCTGCATTTCAGTTC
>WNFZ01001739.1_pt1 | contig 23261 bp, 21 predicted proteins | sample 5400081 | NCBI WGS metagenome assembly WNFZ01 (sample SAMN13153365, study PRJNA577476) | soil metagenome | isolation source: 80 cm soil or saprolite under grassland replicate 1 | place: USA:California | collected 2016-06-15
GGTCGGCCGCTGCCCACGTCGCTAACCCCGCTGATCGGTCGCGATCAGGATCTTGCGGCGGTTCGCAATCACTTGATGCGTAGCGAAACCCGGCTGCTCACGTTGGTCGGCGCACCGGGTATTGGCAAGACCCGCCTAGCTTCGGCGATTGCCGGCGATGTTCAGCCTGCCTTTGCCGATGGCGCGGTGTTCGTCGCGCTCGCACCGATCAGCGACCCCGACCTGGTCCTGGGCACGATTGCGCAGACGCTGGGCGTGAAGCAAGTAGGCGATCAGCCACTCTTGGAGGTGTTGCAGACTCATCTCCGCGACCGGCACCAGCTACTCATTCTCGACAACTTCGAGCAGGTGCTGGCCGCAGCGCTGGCGATTGCCGAGCTCCTGGTCGCCTGCCCACACCTGAAGGTGCTCGCGACCAGCCGGGCGGCGTTGCACATACGCGGGGAGCAACTCTATCCAGTGCCATCGCTGCTACTGCCCGACCTCGCCCAACTGCCATCGGTGAGTGCATTGGCACATATTCCGGCGATCACGCCGTTTGTCGAGCGCGCCCAGGCAGTGCTGCCCTCCTTTCAGCTTACCGACGCCAATGCCGCCATGGTGGCGGCGATCTGTGCGCGGCTGGATGGCCTGCCGCTGGCGATCGAGTTGGTGGCTGCACGCGTGCGCTTGCTGCCACCATCGGCACTACTATCGCGGCTCGCCGACCGGCTGGCACTGCTGACCGACGGCCCGCGCGATCTACCGCCGCGCCAGCAGACCTTGCGCGGCGCGATCACCTGGAGCTACGACCTACTGGATGACGGCGCTAAGTGGCTATTCCGACAGTTGGGCGTCTTCGTGGGCGGATGTACTGTTGCGGCCGTTGAGGCGGTCTGCAATCCTGCTGGCGGTTTGCCGTTTGACGTGCTTGCAGGCTTAGCAGTTCTGCTTGACCACAGCTTGCTGCAGCAAGTTGAAGGTTCGGACGGCGAACCGCGCTTTACGATGCTGGAGACAATCCGCGAGTACGCCTTGGAGCAGTTGACGGCGATCGGGGAATTGAACGACGTGCAGAAATACCATGCCAGGTACTATCTCACACTTGCAGAAATGGCCGAGCCAGGACTGCAGAGCGCGCAACAGGCGGCTGCACTCAACCAACTTGACACCGAGTATGACAACCTACGCCTGGCGCTCGCATGGAGCCTGGGATCAGGGGGTGATGTAAGCATTGGGGTACAGTTGGCGGGCGCGCTCGGTAACTACTGGAATATACGCGGCCATATGAGTGAAGGGCGTAGATGGCTGGAAGGTGCTCTGGCGACTAGTCGCCTCCGTCCTGACCCAGGAGCGCGGGCCAAGGCGCTTAACTGGGCAGCAGTTCTGGCGTGGCAACAGAACGACTATACGCAGACGCGCATTTTGGCGGAGGAAAGCCTTGCACAGTTTCGAGAGCTGGGAGACAAGCGTGGCATCGCTACTGCGCTCTTCAGTCTTGGGATCGTAGCATTCCGATACGCCGAACACGCACACGCAGTGGCACTGTTGGAGGAAGACCTGGCTCTCAGTCAAGAAATCGGCGATAAGCGCCTCAGATGTAGTGCACTGAGTGTACTGGGCAATGTAGCGCGTGCTCAGGGTGATCTCGCACGGGCGGCAGTGTTGCATCAGCAGTGCCTCGAATTGGCCTATGAACTAAAGGAACCACAGAATCTTGCCTACAGACTCAACGCGTTTGGAGAAACCATGCACTACCAGGGCGACAATGCGCAGGCAGCGGTGCTATTTGAACAATCCTTCGCGCTGGCCTGCGAGCATGGCGAAAAGCCTAGCATGGCCGTGGCACTCTACGGCTTGGGGCTCGTGACACACGCTCAGCACGACCATGCGCAGGCGCGGGTGCGGTTTTTGGAAAGTCTGTCGCTGCGGCGGGAGATTGGCGACCGAAACGGTATAGCACAATGCCTGGAAGGATTGGGGGCAGTGGCTGTGGCGCAGGAGCAGCCCGAACGGACGATACGCCTGTGTGCGTCGGCAGAGGGTTTGCGCCGGGCCATTGGCACGCGGCTAAACGTGGTGCAGCGGCCCTTGTATGAGCGGACGTTAGCCGCCGCCCGCGCCCAGATCAACGAAGCGGCCTTCGCGGCGGCCTGGGAAGAAGGCTGGGCAATGCCGCTGGAGCAAGTGATCGCCTATGCGCTGGATGGCAGCATGTAACTGTCAGGACTCTACAAGGTGGTCTGCTTTGGCCCCTTCATCCCCAGCCACCTCAACTACACTGGGGAAAGGGAGCCGGCTTCTCCCCCTCTCCCCGCGTGGGAGAGGGGGTGGGGGTGAGGGGACACGGCGACTGCGTAAGTCCTCTACCTCAGAGCTCACAATTCATAACTCAGAACTATCAGCGGCCGCGGTTGGCCAGGAAATCAATCACGTCGATCTTGGTCACGATCCCCACGACCGCGTCATTTTCGACCACCACCGCCGCCTGGTTGCGGCCAAAGATCGCCGTGAGCTCTTCCAGCGGCATATCGGGGTCGACGGTGGCGACCTCGTGGGCGTGCAGGTCGTCGATCGTGTGCTCCATCGCGCCGCCCGACAGCAGATAGTCGAGCAGATCGCCCTCGCCGATCAGGCCGTGCAGCTTGCCGCCGTCGTCGAGCACCGGCAGCTGCGAGATGCCATGGGTCTTCATCTGGCGGATGGCCGCCTCGACGCTGGTATTAATCGCAGCGGTGATGACTTCGCGCGAACGCGTTGCCAGTAGGTCGGCCACGTGTACTTCCTCCAAGAAGCCGTTCTCGCGCATCCAGTTGTCGTCGAAAATCTTGGAAAGATAGCGCGAGCCGCTATCGGGCAGCAGCACCACCACCATATCGTCTTCGCCAAGGTATGCGCCGGCGCCGCGCAGCCATTTCAGCGCGCCCGCCATCGCCATGCCGCACGAGCCGCCGCAGAACAGCCCTTCCTCGCGCACCAGCCGGCGTGTCATCGTGAAGGATTCGCGGTCGTTCACCTGTACCACGTCGTCGATCATATCGAAGTCGAGCGTACTGGGCAGAAAGTCTTCGCCTACGCCCTCAACCTTGTAGGAATGCGCCGTGCCAAGCTCGCGGGTCTGAAAATAATGCTGCAGCAGCGAACCGACCGGGTCGACGCCGACAATTTTGACGTCGGGGTTTTGCTGTTTGAGGTAGCGTGCCGTGCCGCTGATCGTGCCGCCGGTGCCCATACCGGCGATGAAGGCCTTGATCCGGCCGCCAGTTTGCCGCCAAAGCTCGGGCCCGGTGCTGCGGTAGTGCGCTTCGGGATTGGCCGGGTTCCAGTATTGGCCGGCCAGAATAGCATTCGGTGTCTCTTCGGAGAGCCGCCGCGAAACCGAGTAGTATGAGCGCGGGTCATCCGGTTCCACCGCGGTGGGGGTGATCACTACGCGGGCGCCGAACGCCCGCAACTGGCGAATCTTCTCGTCGCTCATTTTGTCGGGCATCACGAAGATACATTTATAGCCTTTAATGGCCGCCGCGATCGCCAGGCCAACGCCCGTGTTGCCGCTGGTGCCCTCGACAATCGTGCCGCCCGGTTTCAGCCGGCCTTCGCGCTCGGCCGCATCGATCATTGCCATGCCAATGCGGTCTTTGACGCTGCCGCCTGGGTTCAAAAATTCCACCTTCGCCAATAAAGCGGGGCGAATACCGCGCGCAACTTTATGCAACCGCACCAACGGCGTATTACCGATCGCTTCTAAGATCGTGTCTTTAACGTCAAGTGCGCCGGCTTGCGCCGGTGTATCAACAGCGGTCATGCTAAGGATCCTCCTCTTGATGTAGTAGGTCCGCTCATCGACGAGCTGGCGCCACACTGCGCCTGGGCGAGAATATGGTACCACGAAATATGCTCCGGCGATAGGCAGGTGGTCAGTCGTCAGTTGTCAGTTGTCAGTTGTCGGTTGTTGACTGCGATTAACTACGAACTACGGACCACAGACCACGGACTACTAACACTGATCTGTAAGCCATTACACTTTCTGTAACCATGAACCCGCTCTAACCCTTGCTGGCGCGCCAGCGCGAAACATTGTTGTTGACCGTAAAACATCTGTGTGGTAGAATAGCCGAGATAGGCACCTAGAAGGCGCAAAAACATCGTATTTCCTCGGTTTGCTCAGGGTCCGTTACGAGCATTGTGCGATCCTACAGGCTGTCGGGCGCACAAGGAAGGAGCTTCGCATGGCGGAGTCCGATACAATTCTCCAGCTTGGCATCGAGGCTGCACGCGAGGGCAATCGCGAAGAGGCGCGTAATCTATTTGGCTTGTTGACGCGTCAGGAGCCGAACAATGCACAGGCGTGGCTCTGGCTCGCCGGTGTGGCCGAGGGTCCCGATCAGCGCCGTGCAGCGCTGGAGCGGGTGGTAGAGCTTGATCCTACCAATGAAATGGCGATTAAGGGTTTACAGGCTATGGGCGTGAGGCCAACTACGCGCTTGGACGAGAGTGCCGCGCCTTCTGCCGAGGCTCCGCCGCCGGCCGCTTCCGCCCCCGCGCGCGAAATGACCGATGAGGAGCGCTACGCCTTGGAGCTCGACTCGGCCTTCGACGACTACGATGCTCTGCCGCGCGCCGAGGTGCCGCCGCGCGCCGAGCCGTCCGATGCCGGCGCACCGGGCGATACGCTCGCCGCCGAGCGCTCGACCGCGCGCGCAACCTCGCGTGGCTCAGCTCGCGAGCGCAGCGCCGCCCGCCGTTCGACGACGCCGGTTCGCTCTGGCGACGACGACGACGATTATCTGCGTGCCACCCCGCCGCGCCGCGGGCTGAGCCCACTCATGCTGGGCCTGATTGGCTTGATTGTAGCGGTCTTGCTGTGTGTTGTGCTCTACCCATTTCTCATACAGCTACTCAACCGTTCGGGCGGCACTGCCGCTTCTGCGACATCCACGGCTCAGGCGCTTGCGGGCGCTTCGACGCCCGGCCCAACCTCGGCGCTGCCGGGCGCGGGAATCGACAACACCGGGAGTCTGACGCCTACCAGTGAGCTCTCGGGCATTAGTTCGCCCACGGAAACTACGCCGATTTCGGAGACGGCACCGCTCACCGGTACGGGTTCGACCGAGCCGCCGACTCCCACCGCCGTCGCTCCGCCGCCGGGCGGCGCCATCCCTGCCCCTAGCGCCAACCCGAATCTGCAGCCGGTGGCGATCGGCCAACAGCTTCAAGCTAATGGATGGACCTATACCTACCCAGATGCGTCTTATGCAGTTGTGCTCGGCAAGCAGGTGGGTAACTTCACAGCGCAGGGCACATATATACACGTGCTCGTGTGGGTGTCAAATAATACCGGCACAGATCAACCGCTGCCGGCGAACTTCTTCGCGCTGAAGGATGCCAACAACGCCGTCTATCTTGCCGCCCCGCAGGTGGCGAGCGCCGCCGTGCAACCTGGCTTCAACGCCGACCTTGGGATGGAAAGTCCGATCCCGGCAAATGGTGTGTCGACCAGTGTCTACCTGGTCTTCGATGTGGCACCCGGCGCCCCGGGCTTGACGCTGTTTGCATCGGGCAATAATGGGCAGGGCTGGCCGCTCAACATCGTGCCCTAGCACGAGCCGTATCGTGTAGTTAGGGACATTGGGAAGATAAAGCGGCCAATGATAATTGTAATGCGTAATGCGTAATGCATGCTCAGCGCAATTTTACGTATTACGCATTATGCATTACATGAGGCCCTTTTTCTTCGAGAAACCCTCATCACATGGACCAAGAACCATCAGGCATCCTAGGGTTCTTGGTTCTTGGTTCTTGTGGCACTTGAGGCCGTGTGACCGAGCACAATACTACTGACGTAACACTGTCGCCCGATAAAGTCGCCGCGTTGCTGGCAAGCGCACTGCGCGCTCGCCGGAGCGGTAATATTTCTGCCGCCCGCGCGCTGCTGCGGGTCTTGTCTGCCGATCAGCCGGATCTGCCGCAGATCTGGCTGGCGTTGGCAACCGTTGCCGAGACGCGTGCTGAGCAGCGCCAAGCATTAGAGCGTGTCGCTGCGCTCGATCCGGCTAATCCGCTGGCCCAGCGCGGTCTCATGCGTATGGGCGTTCTGCCGCCTGCGCCGGCCCAGGAACCGGTGGCTCAACAAACGCCCGGCGCTGCGCACAATCCAACGCCGGTTGCACATGCTGCGACGCGACCGGCGCTCGACGATTCTTCCTTACAATCCGCTTCGGTCTCGCGAAGAACCCGAAAAGGAGATGCTCTATTCGCGCCTCTTCGCGCCTCTTCGCGGTTTCTTGACCAGCGCTCTAGGCCTGATCGGAGGTCGCCGGGTGCCGCTCAGGTACAGGCCGAGTCAGAAGTTGGGTTCGCTCCAGGCTTTACGTCGCACGCATCGCCGGATGACGCGCGCGCGATTCGCTGGCCGCTGTATCTGGTCATCGCGATCTCAATCCTAGCGGTGCTAGCCGCCGCGCTGCTGATTCGCGACGCGAGCGTTAGCTCGTCGGCCGCTGCGCCTACTCCCGCGCTGCCAGGCGCAGCGACCGCGCCGGTCGTGCCAACCCAACCAGCCATCGTTGTGGCAACGTCATCGCCCGCTGCCGAGAATACTGCTACGCTAGCGCCAACCACGCCTCCGCCTACCGTTACGCCGCCCACGCCGGCACCGAGCGCGACGCCGCGACCAACCCTTGCGATTGGCGAGGTGGTCAAGCATGGCATCTGGCATGCCGTGCTGCTTCGCCCCGACTACGCCGTGTCGCTCGACGGCGGTATCGCTACATTCCAGCCGCGTGGGCGTTTTGTGCTGGCATTGGTGGCGATCGGCAACGACGGGTCGGCGCCGGCGCCTGTACCGATCGACCTGTTTGCTTTGATCGATCAGTCTGGTACTCGCTACGCGCCACTGCCGGCCATCTCAACCGCCTACCTCAGCGCCTATGGTCGCGGCCAACGCGGCGACCTGAGTATGGAAGATCCAATCCCAGCCGATGGCGGTAACAAGAGTGTGCCGCTCATTTTCGACATCCCTGAACATGTGCGCGATCTCTATTTGGTGGTCAAAGATAGCGCCGCTGGCTGGCCAGTTCGTCAGTAACCGGAGTTATGTGGTGGAGCGGTAAGTCCTGTCAGTTGTAACTAACAGAACGTATCGAGTGCGTTGAGTGCGTGGTTCGATGCTATAATACTATGTATCATGCAACAAGAGCCCCCATCCAATGGTCGCGATCAACCATCTGCGCCCTGGTCGGGCGTGGTCCGCGTGATGGTGTGTGTTGGATATAACCCTGTATCACAGCGTCTGATCGAGCGTGCCAGCTATTTGGCCAAGGCCTTCAATGGCGAGTTGATTGCCGTACATATTCGGTCGGATGACAGCGCGCCGCCAGGGTATCAGATGATGCTCGAACATAACATGGCGTTAGCCCGTCGCCGCGGCGCACGAATCGTCGTCGAGCGCGGGGCGCCGCTTGCCGAGGTGATCGTGCGCGTGGCACAGGCTAATGCTGTCACGCATATCGTGATGGGCGAATCGGCCCGCAGCCGCTTCAACGAAGTGCGACGCGGGTCGCTGGTGCGCCAGGTGCTGGGCGCAAGCCGTGGTATCGATATCTATATTGTCTCCGATCCGGCCTAATGTAATTGCAAATTGTAGATTGCAGATTGTGTAAATAAGGCTAGAAATAATTTACAATTTACAATTTGCAATCATTAGGGAGCGTTAGTGCGAGCGCATAAAGAAGACTTACAACCAGGTGGCGTTCAGCCTACCGAAGCGTTTTGCGCCGCGACGAATATGAGCTACCTCACGATTGGCACCGCCGGGCCGGCGATTGTGTTTATCCACGGCTGGAGTTCCTTCAAAGAGATCTGGTGGTCGACCCTGCTGGCACTTGCGCCACATGTTCGCGCTTTCGCCCCCGACATGCCCGGGCATGGCGATACACCATTGCAAGGCAGCGTCAAGATGCGCCAGATTGCCGCCCGGATCGTGGAATTCTGCGCCGCGCGGCGGCTCGATAGCATCGTGCTGGTGGGCCACTCAATGGGCGGCAACATAGCGCTGGAATTGGCCCTGGAGCGGCCCGATCTGCTCGAACGATTGGTGCTGGTCGATCCAGCCGCCCAGCCGGCCGAAATGCCGGGCTATACGCGCTCGTACCTCGACCCGCTCAGCGGCTGGGCTACGCTGCGGGCCAGCATGGTGCTGGCGCGTCCGCTGAGCATCATTGGGCAGCGCGTGCCGCACGCGCATGGCGGTGGCCTGGTGCGGCCGGCGATCCGGCGCGTCTCGTATATGGCCCGGCACGACGCCGACGCGCTGCACGCGCTGCTTGACGGTATGTTCGCCAACCCAATTGGGCCGCGCATGGCTGAGGTGCGCGTGCCGACGCTGGTGATGAGCGGTGAATTCGATCCGCTCGTGCCGCCGCCGCTCTCACAACAGGTTGCGCACACCATCCCCGGCGCTCGCTACGCCGTCGTGCGCGGCGCCGCCCACAACCCGATGGACGAGCGCCCGCGCGAATTTGCACGAATCCTGCTGGATTTCTTGCAGCCGTTGGAGCAATAAGTGGATTTTCCGCGCAAAAATATCACTGCCGCCGGCACGCTGCCGGTGCGGCTGAGCGTGATCGATGTGGGCCCGACTGACTCGGCTTCGCCCACGCGCGGAACGATCGTCTGCGTCCATGGCGCGGGCGGCCAGGCCGAGCAATGGCAGAACCAGATCGACTATTTCAGCCGCAGCTATCGCATCATTGCGCCGGATCTGCGCGGCCACGGCCAGTCCGGGCGGCCGCATTCATCTTACTCGCTGGAAGAGTTTCTGTGGGATTTCACACAGATGCTTGAGCAGCTGAAAGTCGAAGGGCCATTCTTCTTGCTGGCGCACTCGTTCGGCGGGCCAATCGCGTTGACCTTCGCTGCCGCCCAGCCACAGCGTCTCAGCAAGCTGGTGCTGATCGCCACCGCGCCGGAAATGCATCTCAACTCATTTTATGAAGCGCTGCTGCGGCTGCCGCTGCCGTTGCGCCTGCTTGAGCGGCTCAGGCCGGTGTTGATGCCGGCTTGCTACGCGCCGCTGTTTGTGCTCAAGCGAATCCTTGCAGGCACGCTGTTTCCTTGGCGCGGCTGGGGGTTGCTGCCGACCATCCAGACGCCAACGCTGATCATCGGCGGCCAGTTCGATTTCATTGTATCGGCGGCAGTGTTGCAGCGCACCTGCGCCGAGCTGCCGAACGCGCGCTTCGAGCTGATTCGCTATGCGCGCCATCTGCCGCAGATCGAGCGGCCCGCCGCAGTCAATCGCGCGATTGAGGCGTTCATCGCTCGGCGTCGCAGCTGGCGCGGCGAACAAGAAGAACAAAATGACAAGGTGACATAATGAAAGGGTGACAAGCTGATTCTGATACAGACAAAACTTCCCTTATCACCCGGTCACCTTGTCAGCTTGTCACGCTCATTTCCCAACCACCGGTAAATAGATCGAGTGGCTGTAGACGATCGGCGGCAGGCCGGCTAGCGCGCGGTAGGCGAAGTAACTTTGCCGCACGAATGCTGGTTGGCCGGATGTGTCGTAGCAGGCGCCGCCTGGGCAAGCGACGCCATTGACGCTGCCGCCCTCGCTAAACTGAATCCGCACCACACCCCACTGCTGCGCGTTCGAGCCGCTCGCCGGCGGAAAGTCCTCGTACTTGAACCAGAACACATTCGCAACCTCCGGCTGGCCGTTCGGCAGCTGGCGCTGCGATAGCGAAGTATACACGTCGATCATAAACGCCGCCTGGCCCGCCTCTGTCTGCGCGGGGATGGGGTTTTTAGGTCCATCGGCGTCGAAGCCGACGTTGTATCCTACCTCGGTGATCCAGAACTGCTGGTTGGGATCCACACTGTTCAGCACGGCGCGCATCCTGGCGATGCCCTTGTTCACATAGATATCGTTCGGCGATAGCCGAATCTCCTGCGGGTAGGGGTGGTAGCCAATCCCATCGACCGGGTAGAAGCCATGTTTGTGGAAATCGCCAAATGAGCTCGAGTCGCTGTAGATCGCCGCGAGGTATTGCGCGTCGTTGAGGTTTGGCGTTTTGGCATCGAGCGTGCCGCGCGGGTGGATGCCGCCGAGAATGATTTTCGTGCTCGCGCTGCATCCATGATTTTCATTGTCAGGGTCGATATTTTTGCAGAAACGATAGAATTTGGTCAGCAGACGGGCGGTGATCGCCGGCTTGATATCGTCGCCCGCTGGGCCTTGGCCGCCGTATTGCGGCAGCCGATTTTCTTCGTTCAGCACCTCGTAGCCTGCGATGTTGTCGCGATAGCGATCCGCGATCTGTAGCGCGCGCGTCAGCCAGGTGTGCATATACTTGTTCACGCCGCCGCCGAACCGAGAAGTGATGGGTGTCGCGCTATTGAGCTCGCGCGGGTTGATATCCTGCACGACGTCGAAGCTCAGCAGCGCCAGAACTTTAAGGTTAGAGCGCGGCGCAACCTCGTTGATGAAGTAGTCGTTCTTGGCGATCTCGGCGTCGACTTGAGCATCGGAAAGGCCGTAGCCGCCTGAGATGTGAAAATCCAGGCGTACCCAGCGTACGCCGATATAAGCCAGATTAGCGCCCATCGTATCTTGGAACGTCCGGTTCGGCTCGCTGGGCGCGCCTGGGAAGGTGCCAAAGTCGTACCAGGGATCGCGGATCACCATGCCCATAAAATGATCGGGATCTTGCACGCCGGCCGCAAGCGCCTGTGGCGCGATCCTTTCTTCGCCGCGTGGCACGGCGGTGGCCGGCAGTGCGGCCGCGATGCTGAGCAGCACCAGTACAATCGTAAACAAGCGGGTCATATACTGTATCCTCTCGAGCGGTGTAGCGCGTCAGGTCCCTTCGCTGTGCATGACGCACAACCACAGTATATGGTTGCTGCTTAGCTCCATGAATGATGCTCGGCTGACATAGATGTATAGGAGATTACAAATTGCTTCGTACAAGGGTTCATATGCTTCATCGAGGCTTTCCAAGTTCCTATAGTTCCTTTATTTCCCTGCAAGGCCAAAGGGAAATAAAGGAACTATAGGAACTAAAATCGTTTTTCTGGTTGGCAGTATTTAGTCATCTTCGTCCTTCGGCGGCGGCCCAGCGATCGCGTTGATTCGTTTGCGCAGGCCCAGCGCGAGACCAAGCGCGATGACGCTGGCGATAAGGGCCAGCGCAACGCCGATGATTAGGCGGGCGATGCTCCAGCGGTTCGCCGGGTCGCTGCCGGTTGGGTTCGAGTCGCTGGTGACATACACTGTACGAGTTGTGATCATGCGAAACGGCGCGTCGCTGGCGGCCTGGCCGATCACGAAATCCTCGGTCAGCGAGGCCGGCGCCAGGCTGGTGTTGCGCATCTTCGTGAGGTAGGGCGCGCGGAACAGCGCCGCTAGCTCGGCCGGCGGCGGCCGGTCCAGCTTCGCCACCGGCCCAGCGTACTCTGTGCTCATCTGCGCCAGTTCGCTGCGATGATCGGCAAGAATATACAGCAGCACGTCGAGCGGACTGCCGGCGAGCGCGCCCAGCCGCATGGGGTAGATCATCCGTGTCGTATCGAACGCCATACGCAGCGGCGCGAGCTTGCCGTTGGCCGTTTGCTGTGCCGCCAGCTTCACCGCCACGAATTTCCATCCTTCATCGACATATGCGCTCAAAATCGGCGCCGCGCCGGCGGGCGCGACATAGCCATTCTGATCCAGCCATGCCTGCAGCGCATCGGTGTCGTCGGCCTGCAGGCGCGCCACATCATACCCGCCAATCACCTCACGCCCCAGCACATTCACACCGCCGCCGGGCGCTCCCTCGCCAACTGGCAGCTGAGTGCCGGGCCCAATCGCAATCTCCTCGGTCCGCACTTCTGGGCGCGTGACTTCCGCAAGGTAGTCAAACAGATCGTTATTCGCAAGCGCGCTGACCTCTGGCACGCCAGGCACTGGAAAGATCACCGCTGCGCCCGGCCGATCGGCCTGGAGCTGTACGCTGGTTACGATCTCCTCGCGCCCATTCGCGAAATGAATCAGCGCTTGTTCGGCCGGGATGCGCGCCGCTAGCGGCATGCCGCATGCCAGTGCCTGGCTTGGGATGCTGGCGGCCAGCATGATTGTTAGCCCAACCAGCGCTTTACATTGAAACAATCGCCTATCCGCGCCGGGCTGCGCCCAACCAGATTTACCGTGCGCTTTAAGCAACAGATTTATTCGCATGTTAGTGCTCCAAAGATTTCAATAGTTAAGAAAAATATATGTATTGATACTTGACGAATGATAATCCAATGCTTGGGATCGATTTATCATTTTTTTCACCTCTCTGTCATCTTTCTGTCATTTACAGCGCTAGGTCGTTCCTATCGTATTGTTCTATGATAAGTAACCACTTGAGATTTGCCCAGGCAAAAATCTTTCTTTATATTCACGAACGCTTCAACTTAGAGTGAAAGGGGCCACGTATCGCCTATTTCATAGAAATATACAGTAATTCGCCGAGCACTTGGCTTAATTAGACATACACCCTGGATCTTACGCTCGCGGCGTTTATCGCTGACAGCTCCATTCGTGCTGTACTCCAGGTCATAGCAGCGACATTAGTTTAGGAGTTACGTTATGAGTCGCACCAATTTACTCCGCCGGTTTACAATCGTGTTTGCATTTGGAATTACTCTGGTGGTGCTCTTTTTTGCCGGTCATTCGTCCGCGGCGACGAACTATATTGTCCACGGATCTACGACTGCCTATTGTGATGCTGCTAGGCGAAATGTGCAGGCGGGTTACCAGAATAGCATTGTTGGCTCGGAGCTTCACGGTTTCTGGCAAGGCGAGCATATCACGGTGAGCTTTCAGTTTCCCGATGGTCGGCTGTTTAGCGGCACGGCTTCGCAACTGCTCGACGGTGTTGTCGATATGCCGCCTAATTACCGTACCGACTACTTTACGGATCAAGGCGGCTATCTTTTTTTCGAACATCCTGTCACAAATAAATGGCCGTTCGGCTGCTATGCTTTCTTCGCGCACGGCGATAGCAGCCAGCAGGATGCTATGAATTTCTTCGTCGTCTTAGGTCAGCTTGGCAAGCCGGGTGAGAATCCGGCCACGCTTGATGTCACTAATAACAATACCTCCGATCATTTTGCGATCCACGACTCACTTGTGAATATCGTCGGTACGAGCTTCCGTCCCGCCGAGTGGGTTTCGGTCTGGGTAACGCAGCCGAACGGCACCGTGATCGATTATCCGCAGCAGTTCACCAATAATGCCGGCACATTTCAGTCGACTTTTCAGTTTACCAGTGTTCACCAGACCGGGCGCTACACCTTCACGGCTCTTGGTACATTGAGCGGATATCAGGTATTTGCACCTTTCGAGCTGCGCCCTGGGTCGTCGACCCCCACCAATCGGGCGACACTGCGGGTCGCATATCCGAGCTCGGGCGTGGTTGCGCCAGGTGGAGTTGAGATTGTCGGCTCGTTGTTCAGGCCCGACGAGCGGGCCGATATCTGGATGACACTGCCCGATAATGCGGTGCGCGGCCTGCCGTCGCAATTCGCCGATGGTGTTGGTAATTTCTTTGCGACGATTGCTTTAGACGAACGATTACCGTTGGGTCACTACAATATCACCGCAAAGGGGGCAATTAGCGGTCAACTTGCTATTACCAGCTTCGATGTGTCCGCGGGTCCTGACGCGATTGCTGTTCCGCCCGAGACGCCGGCATCCGAGGTGCCAGCATCTCCTGATGTGATAGATTCTAACTCCAACAACCAAATCCTCGTAGGCGCAGATTCGTCGGGCAATATTACGAGCGTCTTCCCAGGCTCGGAAACATTAGGTGATCCGACGAATATCGACGGCGCGCAGAACAACGCCGGCCCCGAAGTACGGGCTGTATTTCGCACGCGTGGGATGGGCAGCCCTTAGTCGTTTGCCACACTGATTTCGCGGAATTAGGAGTCGAGCCTTTAGCCGGTCGATCGATCACCGGCTACAGCCGCCGGCCGAAGACCAGATCCATCTCTGCGTTGAATTCGGCATGGTTGGCCATGGTCGAGCCGATCAGGCAGAAGCAAACAAAACGTAGTACAATAGCGGCTACGTTCAGAGTACTCGACCCCCTACGTTCTGTCAATTTGCTTGTTGGCTATGGGGCGCGGGAAAGGTCTCGCCCGTGAGCATCAACCTGTTCGCCTATCTGGATACAACGCCATCGCTTGAAGAGATGCGCGACACGCTCGGGATGTTGGGCGTGGTCTATCGCCACACGCTGCCCGCCGATGATCGCTGGAATTACCCGATGCACGTGTTTGGGCGCGTGGACCTGCGGGTGGTCTACCATGCTGGCGACCCACAGTCTGGCGAGGCATTGGTCGATGGCTGCACAATCGGCGATGCTCACGGCGCCGAGCTAGGTATGCGTATGGTGCTGGTGGCTGTCGTGCGCCGGTATGGCGGGGCGATCTGCGATCCGCGCGAGCTTCGACGCGGCGCGGTCATGTAAAAAGAACACCCCTGGCATCTGCAAGAGGTGTTTTTCATTCGTGGAAGTATTCGGGGCTATCCGCGAATGACGCTAATATTCGCTTGTATTCGCGCAATTCGCCGATTCTTGGCCGGCGCCCTAGGTTTGTTTTTCGCCATGTTCGGTGGTTGATCCTGTGTCGTCGCGAACTTCACGTCGAAACGATCGAAGCCCTTCGCCAAGCGACTTCCCGACGCTGGCAATACGCGCTGGCCCAAATAGCACAATCAAAATCGCGAGAATAATTAATAGCTCTGGAATGCCTATATCACTCATATCGCGCCTTTCCAGGCCCTAGAATGCAGCTCTACTAGTGCCTCGTCACACTATTCCTGCGGGTTGGCGTGATGCAACCGGCCCCACGCACTGCACCACAGAAAAATCTCTGTGGTAGACCACTAGCATACCATTACTATCTAAGGCGCAGATGAAAACCGGGTGAAAGACAGGTAAGTATGCCCCACCCATTTCGCGGCTAATCGTACCTGTTCGCGGATATTCGCCCTCTCAGTCTAGCAGCACATTTAGCATACGTGTTCGTGTGCCATTGTTCGCCAGTGTTCGTGGTATAGGCGACACAATGGCGATACAGTTTGCATTGGCCGGAAGTGCGCTTTGAGCGAACTCCGACCGAGCGCGCCTGCGCCTATCTTCCGCGCCATACCAGCCGAACTCCAAGCACGCCGGCAGTGGGTTGTATGGCATTACGAACTTGACGCCAAGGGCAAATGGACCAAGGTTCCCTACAATCCGCGGACCACACGGAAGGCTGCCAGCACGCGCCCCAGCTCCTGGGCCAGCTTTCACGAGGCCAAAGCCGCTTATCTTGCGAACCCGGTTGCCTGGGCCGGCATTGGCTACATGTTCAGCGCCGACGATCCCTATGTCGGCGGCGACATCGACCACTGCATTACAGATGGTATGCTGAACAAAGATGCGAGCGTTCTGTTGCCACTTACGTATGCGGAGGTGAGCCCAAGTGGAGCTGGCATCAAGTTCATTGCGCGCGCAACTGGCGACTACGGCCGGAAAACGAAGCGTGGTGAACTCTATAGCTCCAAGCGATTCTTCACAATCACAGGCAATGTGCTCCCTGGCCACGAAGCGATTACCGGCTGTCAGGCGGCGATCGAAGCGTTCGCCGCCGTGCTGAGCACATCCACCAGCACCAAGGCGATCACGAGCGGCAAAGCCAGCGGTGGCAGCCGTGCCGAACTGGTGAAGACAATCCCCGAATCAGAGTGGCAGGCTGCACGGCAGCTTGCTCTCACACAGAGCGACAAGCTGATGCGTCGTCTCCGCGCTGCCGCGCGGGAAGGAACACAGCTTGATTTGTTGCTCGCTGGCGACTATGCCAGCTTTCACAAGAAATGGTTGTTCGTCGAGCTGTACCGCGCTGATGGCTCACTCGACGCTAGCATGGTGCGTGCGGTTGCGGCGAACGGCATCAAGACCCGCGGCTTTACCTTCCCAGAGTATGTTATGTTGATGAGTCAGCTCTACGCAGCCCAGGCACTCACCAAGTGGGGAACAAAACAGGCGTGGCGTGAGGAGCTAGTAGCGCTTTGGCACAAAGCTCCCGAGCCCAAGCGAGTCTTTACACCGGGCGCATCGTACCTGGTTCCTATCAAAAAGCCCCGAGTCGATGATGTGATCGAAAATCCGCGCGGCCGTGGGCGTCCCTCGCATGCGCCAGAGGTCGAGCGCTTCTACCTGTTCTTGCGAGAACATATCACCAGCGACGCGGCAGTAAAGATTGGTGACTTAGCCGATGTCTATGGCATCCATCGTCGCACGGTGTCAACCTATCTCAATGAACTGCGCGCGGAAAATCGCATTGCAACGCGACGACTCGCCCGCGGCAGGGGGGTGATCATTGCGTTCGATGATATGATCGAAATTGCAGCAAGCGAGTCGTCAGTTTCGCCCACTACAACGCCAGAAATCGACGCAGCGCCGGCACCCCATGAAGAAACAAGAGATAGCGTCTGTGTTTCTTCTGTGGCCGCGGAGGCCGATCGCATCTCTGGCGATCCGATCGAGCCCCCGGCCGCGCCCAAGCGGCCCACACCGGCGCCGCTCTCGCTTGAAACCCTGGTCAGGGAATTCTTCGACGCATACCCGGACGTGCGACCGAGTCGCAGGCAGGTCGGAGTCTATGTCATGGCGAACGCTGGCCGGCTGGTCGACACGGCGATCAACCGCGTGCCCCTCGCTGGCGTGATGTCGACCGGAAAGCCACGCCAGCGCGAGCGGTTTGTGAATGGACCACTTGAGGCGATCTACACACAAGCACTGAAGCGCCGCCGCTATGCGCGCCAGGATGCGCAGGAGGCCGCGAAAGCTCGCAAGCTACCATGGCGCCAGCTCCAACAGAAAGCTCGATCGCTGGCGACTCAGGCTGCCAGCATTTATGCGCTGCTCCGCACTGGCCAAAAATTACCGGATGTGCTGAATTACGAGCTGGATGGCAAAGTATATAAGACAAAAGTGCCGTGCGTCCTGACATTGGGCTACGCTGGGCAGCTGAAGCATCGCGCCGGGATCTACGCTGCCGAAGAGCAGCGACGCATTGATGCGGGTGAAACGCCGGATCTGCTGGCTGGTCGTGGTGCGACCGTCGAAGAGGTGCTGACTCTTGCCGAGATCGAGCCATTGCGCCGGGTGATGAATGCGAAGGCAGCAAAGCGAGCGCGGAGCCAGCGTACTATGCATACTCACGAAAATAAGTCATCCTTGCCACAGCTCGATTTATCGATCCCCATCGTGCCAGCCGTGCCGATCGAGCAAGCTGCAGCGCTGCCAAGTGCAGCGAGCTTGATAACAGCTCTCAAAGCTCGAAAGCTTCAAGAGGCTCGCATATGACACGCGACTATAGCAGTTTAACCCTGGAGGAGTGGGCAAGCTTGAGCCTTCCAGAAATTCAGAAAGCCGAATTCGAGATTTATGGCGAGGTGTTTTCCCGTAACAGGTTGAACACCGACGCGCCATCCAAGGCACGAAAAAGGGAGAAAGCATTGACCACAGTTCCAACGAAAGCCGAGCTTGCCGGTCAGCTCGCAGGGCAGCCGGCCTGGCCAGTCGACCAAAAGCCCGATCCGCGCTGGTCTGATGATCAGATGACTGCTTTCATCCAGCATGCTGATCTCAACCAGCAGCCGGCAGCCGATCCGCTCGACTTGAATGGCCTATCCGATCGCCAGCTCGAGCAACTAGCCAATGCAACGACCCGCGATGAAGCCGCAGCGATCGAGGATCAGATCCGTAGTGGACAGCCGCGGCAGCCCAGAAAACGAACTATAAAGGTGAGGAAATGACAACCCGACTCCAAGAGGTACAGGCCCAAGTGAGACACCAGGGCGATCGTCGGCACAACAGCCGAGAGGAATACCAGTGGGTCGGCGCAGCTCGACCTGACGGTGAATCGGCCGGCGTTCCGCACTTATGTGCGAGCAGTTAAGCATGCAAGGAGATGAAAAATGGCCTGGGTAGACCGCGTTTCCAGTGAAGAAGCGTCTCGGCGTGCCGGTGGCCGCAGGCGTTGGAATGCACTACGTCGCGACCGGGCCATAGTGCGTCGCGGTGAGGTGGCGCGGCTGCTTCGTGCCTACGGCGCGGCGCGCGGCTCGCAGGCCAAAATAGCGAGGGAGCTGCAGGTGAGTTTTGCGACCATCAGCCGTGACGTTCAGCAGCTGCTCGCGCAAATGCGATTGGATCAATGAACTGTTTTGCACTCAAAAGGAGATCTTCATGACTGATCAACTCGACCAACTCGAATCCGAAATTGCGCGAGCAGTAGCCGCGGCACGCAAAGCCGGTGGCCCTGGCGCTGCCCAGGCGCGCGTGCAGCGACGTGTTGCTGCGCTAGGACATGCTCGGCAACTATACTTGAATGCGCGTAACCAGGCGCTCTACAAATGTGCTCAAGCCGAAGACCAGATCGCCACGCTTGTGCAGACGCTGCAGAAGGTGCGCACGGAACTGAGCGATGCGGAACAGCATCTCACCGCCATGCCGGATGTGTTTGACCCTCGGCCGGGACTTCGGGAGAGGCTGGCTTGGGCTGAGCAGGAGTATGATAGGCTGACTCGTGAGTTGGCTGAGGCGCGGGCTGCACTCAACGCCGTGGCGCCCTACTGGCCGCCAGAGGAGCAGTTCGCACCACCCGACCGGATGGTGCTCGAGCTGGGCATCCCGCACTACTTCTGCGGTACAACTGAGGTACAAAAGGACGGTTCACCCCTTCCCCATGGGTAGTGACCGGCTATGTCCAAGGGCGAGGGCTGGAGGGCATAGGGGTAGTTGCACCGTTAGCTACCCCTCTGCCCTCGGTGCAGCTGGGATTCCACGATTTGCGCTGGTGGCGAATCATAGATGGAATGGTTCGATGTTTGACTCCTCTATGGTAGAATGGATTGACTCAAACCACCTTAGCAGTAACTCCCTGGAATATTTCGGTTATTGAGTCGCCAGAAGAGAGATGGGCCTAATGTTTCTGGCTACTCAAAGTTGGGCCGCTGCCTATCACACCTATCTGCATTTTCAATGTGGTTTGATTCTTAGCTCTTAAGGCTGTACTTGCACTCAGCTCGCCTGCAGCATCAGACGATGGTATACTTTTCAGAGCACCATTCCATCCGATATTTGACACATCGATCTCTGAGCGCCGAGCATGAACACAACTGGCTACAACTTGGTGGTCAAACGTCCGATCGAACTGCTTGCCTTGTTGCTTGAGCGGCTGTGTGGCAATGCCCAGATTTCGCTTGAAGGCGATCTGAGCTACGTCAATACCCGGCAGATCCAGCCCATTAGCCTTGAGCCGACGAACCTGCTCCCGCGTAGCAGCAACCAGCCCATCCAAGACTTCATCATTCTGCCGATAGAACCTGATACTAAAGATATCCTGATCAGTTCGATCCTGCCACAAGCGGGTCTGCGAACACGTATCTACCACGTCCAAATCCAGAAAGACGGAGAACGAATGTTTGCGGCGTATGATCGGTTTCACGAGGATTGTGTGTGGCTGGGTGCTTGGGCCGACGAAGCGTGGTTAACGACACTGGTCAACGCCGGCATTCTGCGCAGCTATACGCCCACGGTAGAAGCATAAGAAATCTGTGCATTGGAATGCCGAGAACGGGCAGCGGCCCAACCAGCGCGTGCAGCCGACGCCGCTAGCGGCGAGCGAGATCGTGTGCATTTTGAAAGCTAGAATCGGTCCGAGTGTGATTCCGATCTATCCAGGTGGCGCGGCTGACGCGCAACACGTTGGGCCGCACTTTGCCTTTCACCTTCCCACACCAAGCGAAGCCTTTGTGCTCTCTGTTTCGGACGAGGAACCTTTCTGCCCGCCTCAACGTCTCGAAGAGTGACGTCATCTTATGACCACTGACTGTCTGGGAACGTGATGGTGAGGACAGCTATGCTGAGAAGCTCTACCTTGGTTTGTCTGGCAGCTATGCTCCTGATCAGCTGCGGTGCTTCGCCTACCCTCACTGCACCGTCTCGCTCGACCTCACCATCGCCACCGACCTCACCAGCAACCCTGCTGCCCATGACAACGACACCATCACCCGATTTTATGGGTATTCCCGAGCGCTTGCCTACGACCCCCTTCCCGACCATCGCGCTGCCAGTACAGCCCGCTGCCAATTTCGCCTTTTCTTTCGGGTATGGTGCCTGTCGGATTAGCCGCGTACTCAACACTTTTGATAACACGTTGGCCCAGTATTCAATCAATAGCCCGCCGATCACCACGACCTTCATCCTGACTGCCGACGAACGAACCGCCATCTATCAGCACATGAGAGCGATCAACTTGTTCGGCTATCCTACAACGTATACAATCCCAGTGCCAGATACTGACTTGCGAATCATCAGCGCGCCACACCCGCGCTACGAATTTACCCTACGGAATGAGAGCATCCAAAAAACGCTGACTTGGGAGGACGAAATCTCACGTCCCACCAGTGCCGAAGCCGATAATCTTCGTGGCTTGATTGCGTTCCTGAAACTGACGATTGAGAGGCATTCTGAGGTGCAGCGATTACCGCAATTAGTTGAAGCGTGCGCGTAGGGAGATCTACAGTTGGACGAATGGTCAGATCAAACGGATACTATTAGGTACACCACTACTGTATCGAGCCGTGCGGCCCAACCGGCGCTTGCAGCTGACCGCCTTCGGCGCGCGAGATCGTGCCTATTTTGACAGCGTTTGCGTGCGCCTCGGCGGCAGCTGAAGCGCGAGTCGTTGGGCGGCTCTCCTGCTCATCAAGTGCCAAGGCGGGGTTTCAGACACACGGCTTGAACTGGGTAATCAGGCGCGTCAACGCTGCTAGGATGTGGGGTGTTCTGATGCTATAATGGAATCGGTAATGATCGACTGCCGACACGGTCTCCTCGCCGGCTTCGTGTTCGGCAGCAATTATGGGGCGCTCCAGATCCTCATCCCCTTCGATGAACAGGTACTAGGCGCACTCAGTCTCGCGCTCATCGTGCTACTGTTGGCAGGCCTCGTTGGCGGTACGATCGGCATAGGCTGTGGCATCCCAGCGGGTGGCCTTATCGGCTTGATCGTGGGCCTCCTTACCCACTACGTCTGGCAACCGCTACCGCATCCTGTCCGCTATCGGCAGTATGTGCGTGCTGCCGGTCTGGCGCTCGCGGCGGTCGTAGCGCTCGTGATGGTGACGGCGCTCCGTACTGTTCACGAGGGCAATGTCGTGCGCGTGGGCGCGATCGTGGTGAGTATCATCGTCTCGGCGTGGTGGGGAAGTACGCGACTAGCGAACTGGTACAGTGCCAGCCAAGGAACCATGCAGAGAGCCATGCGATCGCGCTGACCGGTGTACGATTGGCACGAGGCAGCGTCACCCATTGGTGCAAGCGGCGATGGATCATCCAGCCGCAGGAACAGCCGGTCATATGTCGATGACTGGCACTTGGCACGCGCCGCCCAACCGGGCGCTGTAGCCGACGCCGCTTTGCGGCGAGCGAGATCGTAGCGATCTTGAAATCTGGATTCGGCTGGAATGACTTCCCGATCCATGGGTGCGGCGCGGCTAAGCGCCATCCCGTTAGCCCGCCACCATCGATGCCGTAGTCGATAGGAAGTTAGCCAAACTGCGCCTTGACAATGTGTTAAAGCTACGCTACTGTATGGCTTATACAGGTAGCTCATCTGTGCTCCAATGTGCGAGGTTCTCAATGTGGATACCAAAAACAGAAGATGAAATAGTTCAGGCTATCACTTTGGGAAGCCTCGTGGAGAGTCCCACATTTGATGCCAAACGAGAGATTCCCGCATCTGGCAAATCGAAGGATCTCGCCAAAGACGTAGCCGCAATGGCGACAGACGGTGGTACTTTATTGTACGGAATTGCTGAAGACGTTACCGGCCGACCAACTGTTCCTGCACCATTTCCATTAGTTGGCGTTGCTGAACGTGTGGCCAGCATTGTCCGCTCAGGTATTTCTGAACCTCCTGAGATATTTGTGCTCACTATTCCTACAGCCGCAGATTCCACAGTTGGATATCTTGTTGTTTCGGTACCACCTTCGCCTCGCGCCCCACATATGGTAACGATCGATAAAGATTTCCGCTACTACGGTCGAGGAGCGAATGGCAATGTGATTCTCACAGAAGGCGAAATTGCGCGGCTATATGAGCGTCGTAAGCGATGGGAAACTGACCAGAATGCTATACTCAACGATCTTGTTCGCCACGCTCCTGTGGCTCATCATGACAATTTTTCCTATCTTCACTTGTTGGTTCAACCGCTAGGGACAGGTGAAGATCTACTTGAACGTGGAAGAAAAACGGTTTCCGAGCCTGATTTTCTTAATACACTTCTGTCGAGTACTCTTCGACTCAGCGTCTTTCCACCCGCACAGTTTGATCCAGATTTCAAGGAACGCGTCTTGTGGTATCGTCAGCCAGATGGATGGGAAGCTTTCCTTGACGATGATCCAAGATTTACAGAACAACGCGATCCTAGCAATATCCTTGATATGAGAGTTAACCTCAATGGGAGTGGATATCTGTTCTGTGGTCGTCTAGCAGAGCGGCATGAGTCGAATCTTCTTTTCTTCGAGCAAATTTTAGCTGGATTAACCAGTCGATGTCTATGGTTTTTCGGACAACTATACAAACAGGCTAACTATTTAGGCCCTGTCGATATCGGCTTTGCTGCTACTGGGTTAAAGGGAGCAATACCATACTCGGCAACTCGCATGGCCATTTTCGGCGCACATTTTCGTCTGTTCGAACGAACGGAATACCGGCGAGTGGAACGAGTGTTTGCATCTAGTTTGGAGACAAATACTCGTGACGTAGTCAAACAATTAGTAATGCCTTTGATCAACGCATTTACCCAGGGAAACTATGATCCCTTCAAATAAACACTATCGATAGATAAAAATGGATCGTATCGATTGCCAAATTGCCAAATGGCAGGCTAACAAGCCCATGCAGCCGACGCCGCTTCGCGTCCCCAAGATCGTCGCTTTTTTGAAGGCTGGGAGCGGCTCAAACGCTTTCCCGATCTATTGGTGGCGGCGCAGCTGATGGGCAGGCCGTTGGGGCGCCGCTCATCAAAGTAGTACCTTTCACTCTCCCATTCACATGCTATACTATCGGTATCTGGCCGTTGAGTTGAGTCGCACACTTTGATGTCTGCCTGCTACTTCTACACCAATCTGTTAGCGAGGATTCATGCGTACGCTGAAGTATTACCTCTTACACCCGATCGG
>WNFZ01001628.1_pt1 | contig 23241 bp, 23 predicted proteins | sample 5400081 | NCBI WGS metagenome assembly WNFZ01 (sample SAMN13153365, study PRJNA577476) | soil metagenome | isolation source: 80 cm soil or saprolite under grassland replicate 1 | place: USA:California | collected 2016-06-15
TCGGCCGGTAATGCACCGGCTGCGGGGTCGGAATCGAGGCGTTGGGATCGCCCATCGGCGCCGCCGCGATCGCGCCGCCCTTGATCACCAGATCGGGCTTGACCCCGAAGAACGCCGGCGACCACAGCACGAGATCGGCGAGCTTGCCCTTCTCGACCGAGCCGATGTGCTTGGAGACACCCTGCGCGATCGCCGGGTTGATGGTGTATTTGGCGAGGTAACGCTTCACCCGCGCATTGTCGTTCTCGCCCTTCTCTTCCTTCAGCCTTCCACGCTGGCGCTTCATCTTGTCGGCGGTCTGCCAGGTACGGATGATCACTTCGCCGATGCGGCCCATGGCCTGGCTGTCGGAGGACATCATCGAGAGCGCGCCGAGATCGTGCAGAATATCTTCGGCCGCGATGGTCTCCTTGCGGATGCGACTCTCGGCGAACGCCAGGTCCTCGGCGATCGACGGATCGAGGTGATGGCACACCATGAGCATATCGAGATGCTCGTCGATGGTGTTTTTCGTGAACGGCCGCGTCGGATTGGTCGACGACGGCAGCACGTTGGCGAGCCCCGCGACCTTGATGATGTCGGGCGCGTGCCCGCCGCCGGCGCCTTCGGTATGGAAGGCGTGAATGGTGCGGCCCTTGAAGGCGGCGATCGTGTCCTCGACGAAGCCGGATTCGTTGAGCGTATCGGTGTGGATCATCACCTGGATATCGTAGCGGTCGGCGACGGAGAGGCAGCAGTCGATCGCGGCCGGCGTCGTGCCCCAATCCTCGTGCAGTTTGAGCGAGCAGGCGCCCGCCTCGATCATTTCCTCGAGCGCGGCCGGCAGCGAGGCATTGCCCTTGCCGGAAAAGCCGAGGTTCACCGGGAAGGCATCGGCGGCCTGGATCATGCGCCCGAGATGCCACGGACCGGCCGTGCAGGTCGTGGCCTTGGTGCCTTCCGCAGGGCCCGTGCCGCCGCCGAGCATCGAGGTGACGCCGGCCATCAGCGCCTCCTCGATCTGCTGCGGACAGATGAAATGGATGTGCGCGTCGAAGCCGCCGGCGGTGAGAATTTTGCCCTCCCCGGCGATCGCCTCGGTGCCCGGACCGATCACGATCGAGACGTTCGGCTGCACGTCGGGATTTCCCGCCTTGCCGATTGCGGCGATGCGGCCGTCGGTGAGGCCGACGTCGGCTTTGACGATGCCCCAATGGTCGAGGATCAGCGCATTGGTGATGACGGTGTCGACCGCGCCCGCCGCATTGGCGACTTGGCTCTGCCCCATGCCGTCGCGGATCACCTTGCCGCCGCCGAATTTCACCTCCTCGCCGTAGGTGGTGAAATCCTTTTCCACCTCGATGATGAGATCGGTGTCGGCGAGCTGCACCTTGTCGCCCGTCGTGGGCCCGAACATGTCGGCATAGACGCGCCGCGGCATCTTGGTGGGCATGGAGCGCCTCTCAGGAAAGCAGCGAGAATGCCGAATGGCTGCCAGCCACCCGATCGAAGGTGAATGTGGGTGCCGCACCGGCGTCGCGATTGAGCGCGGCAATCAAATAATCCACGAAGTCCGCGTTCCCCAATTCATACCAGCGAATTGCCGTCATGACCGCGCCGCGCCCCTCAAGCTCGAGCTCCGAGCGAGTCAACAGGCTTTGTAACGTCGCAATCAGACCACCCTTCTCAAGCCGATATCGACGTTGCAGTGTCCAGACAAGTTCCGCCAGGACGATAGTCGAGACGCGCACCGATGCCGGTCCCGCACCGGCGAGCAGCTTGGTTACGGCCTTCGCCTGTTCCGGCTGATCGCGAACGAACAACCTGAGCAGTACGTTGGTATCGAGCGCAATCACCCGGGCCGCCTCTTGTCGCGGCGTTGCTTCCATTGCTGGAACTCGCGCCAGGCCTCGTTCATCTCCTGGATACTCGCCGCATGTCCGCCCGGCAATCGATAGGCGTCCAGCGTGCCGGCAAGCTCGACGATGCTTTTATTTCTGGCAACCATGCGGACGGTGCGGTTCGCTTCGTCGACATAGAAGTCGACAATGTCGCCGGTCTTCAGCTCGAAATGTTCGCGCACTGGACCCGGCACCGTGAGCTGGCCTTTCGAAGATAGTTTTGCCTGGTAATGCGGCATCTTTCGGTTTCCTTGAAATTCACCATTTTCCTTACTATACACGAATTGTAAGACAATCACAACGGTCCCATCACCTCCTGGCGGAATCCGTAGATTTTCCGGTCCCCCGCCAAGGCGACCAGCGTGACCTCCCGGGTCTGTCCCGGCTCGAAGCGCACCGCGGTGCCGGCCGCAATGTCGAGCCGCATGCCGCGGGCCTTCGCCCGATCGAATTGCAGCGCCGGATTGGTCTCGAAGAAATGATAGTGCGAGCCGACCTGGATCGGCCGGTCGCCGCGGTTGGTGACCGAGAGCTTCACGCTCGGCCGGCCGGCATTGAGTGTGATCTCGCCGTCCTGGGTGATGATTTCGCCGGGGATCATGGGAGGTGCCTCCGTTTCTCGACGTCGTCGTTCCGGGATGCCGCGCAGCGGCGAACCCGGAACCTATGATCACGGTCGATGCGCATGGATTCCGGCACTCGCTTCGCTCGGCCGGAACGACCAGCCAATTAATGTACTCACCGGATCGGGTGGTGCACGGTCACCAGCTTGGTGCCGTCCGGGAACGTGGCCTCGACCTGGATGTCGTGGATCATTTCGGCGATGCCGTCCATCACCTGTGCGCGGGTGAGCACGCCCGCGCCGGCCTCCATGAGCTCGGCGACGCTGCGCCCGTCGCGCGCGCCCTCCAGGATGAAATCCGTGATCAGCGCCACCGCTTCGGGATGATTGAGCTTGACGCCGCGCTCGAGCCGGCGTCGCGCCACCATGGCGGCCATGGCGATGAGCAGCTTGTCCTTTTCGCGCGGCGTGAGGTTCATGGCCCGGTGCCGTCAGTTGAGCCACAGCCGCGGCAAGCGGCCGGCGCGCAGCAGCATGAGCAGCGCGGAAAGATCCTGCCGCAACTTCGCGCCGGTTTCGGCGACGAGCCGTGCCAGCGCAAAACCGTTCCAGGCCGAGATCCCGACCTCGCCGGAGAATGTCTGCTCGCGCACCGAGCGCGCCAGGACGTCGTCCCCGGGGATCACCAGCACGCTCGCGATCGCGATCGCACCGTTGGCGCAAGCCGGTGCGTCGAGCTTTTCGGCAATGGCGCCGTCCAATCGCAGCGCGTCCGCGAACAGCAGCCTTCCCTCGCGCCGCACGCGCCAGCGATCGAGCAGGAGACCGCGCTCGACCGTCTCGCCCATCCCGGAGCGTCCGAAGATCACCGCCTCGGCAAGGATCAGCCCTGCGTCGGCGGCGAGATCGACGTCGATCGAGCGGGTAACGCGAGCGCGGTCGAACAGGATCGTCTCTTGGGGCAGCCATGCGAGCGCTGCGCCGCTGGCGACGTCGAGCTTGATCCGCAGGCTCGCGTCCGGTCCGAGCGAGCGATAGATTTTTTCCGCGGCCGCGCCGGTCACGGCTGATCGCGTTCCGGGACCGACCGAGAACGCGATCTCGATTTGATCGCCGCCGGCGATGCCGCCCGCGGTATTGACGAGCACCGCCTCGAGCTCGCCGGAAATTGCGCCCGGAAACCGCACGCGCAACGAGCCTTCCTCGCGCACGCGCCTGGGCCGGCTCGCGCCTTCGCTCGCTTCGACCGATACGGCGATGCGGCTTGCTGCGCGATTGGCCGCAAAGATCGGATCCTCTACGGCTGATCCGCTGGCCCGTTCCCTCCCCCCCTGAGGGTTAGAGTTAGGGAGGGGGGTACTCCCAACTGATTTTGTGAAATTCATCACCTCCCTCCCGGCGCGCTGCGCGCGCCGACCTCCCCCACAAGGGGGAGGTGTCAAGAAAGCTCATAGCGCGAGCGCGCGCTTGAGCGCATCCTCGTCCAACTCGCCGCGCTCGCAGCGGTAGACGATGGCGCCGCGCTCCATCACCGCAAAATGATCGCCGAGCTCGCGGGCGAAGTCGAGATATTGCTCGACCAGCACGATCGCGATCTGGCCGAGGTTGCGCAGGTAGGTAATGGCGCGGCCGATGTCCTTGATGATCGAGGGCTGGATGCCTTCGGTCGGCTCGTCGAGCAGGAGCAGCCGCGGCTGCATCACCATGGCGCGACCGATCGCAAGCTGCTGCTGTTGGCCGCCGGAAAGATCGCCCCCGCGCCGCCGCAGCATGTCGGCCAGGACCGGGAACAGCGCGAAGACGTCGTCGGGGATTCGCCGCTCGTCGCGCTTGAGCGGCGCAAAGCCGGTCTCGAGATTTTCCTCGACGGTGAGCAGCGGAAAGATCTCGCGGCCCTGCGGCACATAGGCGATGCCGCGCCGCGCCCGCTCGTAGGGCTTGAGCCGGGTGATATCCGCCCCTTCCCAGCGGATGCTGCCGCGGCTCACCGGATGCTGACCGACGAGCGCGCGCAGCAGGCTGGTCTTGCCCACGCCGTTGCGACCGAGCACGCAGGTGACCTTGCCGGGCTCCGCCTGCAGCGACACGGAACGCAAGGCCTGGGCGGCCCCGTAGTGAAGATCGATGGTCTCGACGTCGAGCATGCCCATCACCGCCCGAGATAGACTTCGATGACGCGTTCGTTCGCCGAGACCTGGTCGATCGAGCCTTCGGCGATCACCGATCCCTCGTGCAGGACCGTGACCTTGACGTCGAGCTCGCGCACGAATGCCATGTCGTGCTCGACCACGACCAGCGTGCGGTCGCGATTGATCTCTTTCAACAGCTCGACCGTCTGCCGGGTCTCGGCGTCGGTCATGCCGGCGACCGGTTCGTCGACGAGCAGAAGCTTGGGATCCTGCGCCAGCAGCATGCCGATCTCGAGCCATTGCTTCTGACCATGGGAAAGCCCGCCCGCCATGCTGTCGCGCACCGCGCCGAGCCGCGTGGTCTCCAACAGCCGATCGATGCGCTGCCGCTCGTCCTGGCTTTCGCGCCAGGCGAGCGCCTTGCGGGCGCGGCGATCGGATTTGAGCGCGAGCCGCAAATTATCCTCGACGCTGTGACTGTCGAACACGGTGGGCTTTTGGAACTTGCGTCCGACCCCGAGCTGGGCGATCTCGGTCTCGTCGAGACTGGTGAGGTCGAAAGTTCCGTCGAAATACACTTCGCCGCCGTCGGGCCGGGTCTTGCCGGTGACGACATCCATCATGGTGGTCTTGCCGGCGCCGTTCGGGCCGATGATGGCGCGCATTTCGCCCGGCTCGATCGCCAGCGATAAATTGTCGAGCGCGCGAAAGCCGTCGAACGAGACGGTGACGCCGTCGAGATACAGCAAGGCCGAGGTGGTCCGGGGCTCCATGCCTACTCCGCGGGCCGCGGTTGCGCCATGCTCGGATCCTGCGCGCCCGCGCCGTTGCCGCCCAGGAACCGGGAGCGCTCGTTCCACCAATAGACGATGGTGCCGACGATGCCGCGCGGCAGCAGCAGGGTCACGGCGACGAACAATCCGCCGAGCATGAACAGCCAATAGGGCGCCAAAACGCCGCTGGTGAAGGTGGTCTTGGCGTAATTGACGATGATCGCGCCGATCACCGCGCCGATCAGCGTGCCGCGGCCGCCGACCGCGACCCAGATCACCGCCTCGATGGAATTTGCCGGCGCGAACTCGCTCGGATTGATGATGCCGACCTGCGGCACATAGAGCGCGCCGGCGACGCCGGCCATGCAGGCCGAGACCGTGAAGACGAGAAGCTTGTAGGATTCGACCCGGTAGCCGAGAAAACGCGTGCGCGCCTCGGCGTCGCGGATCGCGATCAGCACCTTGCCGAATTTCGATCGCACGATGACGCGACACAGATAGAAGCCGATCCCCAGCGCCCCGACGGAAGCCGCGAACAGCGCCGCGCGGGTGGCGTCCGATTGCACGTTGAAGCCGAGGATGTCCTTGAAGTCGGTCAGCCCGTTGTTGCCGCCGAACCCGAAATTGTTGCGGAAGAATCCGAGCATCAGCGCGAACGTCAGCGCCTGGGTGATGATCGAGAGATAGACGCCGGTGACCCGGCTGCGGAACGCGAACCAGCCGAACACGAACGCGAGCAAGCCCGGCACCAGCACGATCATCAGCGCCGCGTAGGCGAAATGCTGGAAGCCGTACCAATAGACCGGCAGCTCGGGCCAATTCAGGAACACCATGAAATCCGGGAGCACCGGATCGGCATAGACCCCGCGGGTGCCGATCTGCCGCATCAGGTACATGCCCATGGCGTAGCCGCCGAGCGCGAAGAACGCCCCGTGCCCGAGCGAGAGGATGCCGCAGTAGCCCCAGATGAGATCGATCGAGAGCGCCAGCAGCGCGTAGCAGAAATATTTGCCGAACAGCGATACGAGGTAGGTCGGCACGTACCAGGGCGAGAGCGGCGACATGGCCAAGTTGAGGACCGGCACCGCAATGGCGATCGCCGCGAGGATCCCCAGGAACGGCAGCGACACGCGATCGAGCGCGCGGACGAGCGGCGAGCCTCTCATGCCTCGACCGCCCGGCCGCGCAGCGCGAACAGCCCGCGCGGGCGCTTCTGGATGAACAGGATGATCAGCACGAGGATCAGGATCTTGCCGAGCACCGCGCCGGCATAGGGCTCGAGAAATTTGTTGGCGATGCCGAGCGAGAACGCCCCCACCAGGGTTCCCCACAGGTTGCCGACGCCGCCGAACACCACGACCATGAACGAATCGATGATGTAGCCCTGGCCGAGATTGGGGCTGACGTTGTCGATCTGCGAGAGCGCGACGCCGGCAATTCCCGCGATGCCGGAGCCGAGTCCGAAGGTCAGCGCATCGATCCGGCTGGTGCGAATCCCCACCGCGGCGGCCATCGCCCGGTTCTGGGTGACCGCCCGCATCTCGAGCCCGAGTCTCGTGAAACGCAACAGTCCGAGCAGCGCCACGAACACGACCAGCGAAAAGCAGATGATCCACAGCCGGTTGTACGTGATGGTGATGTGGCCGACTTCGAAGGCTCCGCTCATCCACGAGGGCGCGCCGACCTCGCGGTTGGTGGGACCGAACGTGGTTCGCACCGCTTGCTGCAGGATCAGCGAGAGCCCCCAGGTTGCGAGCAGGGTTTCCAGCGGCCGGCCGTAGAGGAAACGGATGATGGTGCGCTCGATCACGATGCCGAGCGCTCCGGTCACCAGGAACGCCAAGGGCAGCGCGATCGCCAGCGAATAGCCGAACAGCGCCGGATTGTTGCCGCGGATCAGCTCCTGCACCACGAAGGTCGTGTAGGCGCCAAGCATGACCATCTCGCCGTGCGCCATGTTGATGACGCCCATGACCCCGAACGTGATGGCGAGCCCGATCGCGGCCAGCAGCAGCACCGAGCCGAGCGAGAGCCCGTACCAGGCGTTCTGCGCCGCCTCCCACAGCACGAGCCGATTCTGGATCGCCGCGACCGCGTCCTTGGCGGCACGCCCGACCGCCGGGCTCGCGGCGGGCGGGAGCGCCGAGAGCAGGCCGAGCGCATCCTGATCGCCGCGGGCACGAATGACCGCGACGGCCTCGATCTGGTCCGCCTCCTTGGCCCCGCTCATGTTGAGGATGACGGCGGCACGCGCCTCCGCGAGCGCGCGTTTTACGCCTGAATCCGTTTCCTTGGCGAGCGCCGCGTCGAGGGCGGGCAGCGCCGCGGCATCGCGCGACCGGAACACGGCCTGCGCGGCCTCCCAGCGCTTTCCCGGATCCGGCGCCAGCAGGGTCAGCGAGCCGAGCGCCGCCTCGATCGCGCGCCGCAGCCGGTTGTTGATCCGGACCGGCTTCAAGTCGGAAGCTTTTTCGCCCGTCGCCTGCTCTCCCGTCGCTGCGTCGAGGAGGGTTCCGGATTCGGCCTTGACGTAAACCTTCTTGGTTTCCGGGTTGAAGAGCAGCCGGCCGTCCTGGAGCGCTCCGATCACGATCGCGGCGCGCGGATTGCCGCTGACGGCCGCAGCCTCGATGGCCTTTTCGGTATCGCCGTAGGAATCGGCGGCAAACCCCGCGAGCGCGTCATCGAAGCTTTCCGCCCGGACGCTTGCGCCCGCCGCGACGAGCATGCCGAAGGCGATGACGAGCGCGATCACGCGTTCGCGAAAACCGTCCATCTCTTATTCCCGGCATCGAGGAGATCGGGAGGCGGCGTGCGCCGCCTCCCATCATGTCACGACTTGGTCCTCGATGTCAGACCCCGCTGCCGCATTTCTTGGTGACGGTATTGTAATTGCCGCACTTGAGGGTCTTCCAGTCGCCGATGAGGTCCTTCGATCCCTCGAGGTATTTCGACCAGGCGTCGCCCGGGACCAGGCCTTCGGTCTTCCAGACCACATCGAATTGGCCGTCGGCGCGCACCTCGCCGATGTACACCGGCTTGGTGATGTGGTGGTTCGGCAGCATCTCCGAGGTTCCGCCGGTCAGGTTCGGCGCCTTGATGCCGACGATGGTGTCGATGACCTTGTCGGGATCGGTCGAGCCGGCCTTCTTCACCGCTTCGACCCACATGGCGAAGCCGATCACGTGGGCTTCCATCGGGTCGTTGGTCACGCGCTTCGGATTCTTGGTGAAGCCGTGCCATTTCTCGATGAACTCCTTGTTCACCGGCGTCTCGATCGATTCGAAATAGTTCCAGGCCGCCAGATGCCCGAGCAGCGGCTTGGTGTCGATGCCGGCCAGCTCCTCCTCGCCGACCGAGAACGCCACGACCGGAATGTCGGTGGCCTTGACACCCTGGTTGCCGAGCTCCTTGTAGAACGGCACGTTGGCGTCGCCGTTGATGGTCGACACCACCGCGGTCTTCTTGCCCGCGGAGCCGAATTTCTTGACGTCGGCGACGATGGTCTGCCAGTCGGAATGGCCGAACGGCGTGTAGTTGATCATGATGTCCTCGGGCTTGACGCCTTTCTGCTTGAGGTAGGCCTCGAGGATCTTGTTGGTGGTGCGCGGATACACGTAGTCGGTGCCGGCGAGCACCCAGCGCTGCACCTTCTCTTCCTTCATCAGGTAGTCGACGGCCGGGATTGCCTGCTGGTTGGGCGCCGCGCCGGTGTAGAACACGTTGCGCTCGCTCTCCTCGCCCTCGTATTGCACCGGGTAGAACAAGAGATTGTTGAGCTCCTTGAACACCGGCAGCACCGACTTGCGCGATACCGAGGTCCAGCAGCCGAATACCGCGGCGACCTTGTCCTTGGTGATGAGCTCGCGCGCCTTCTCGGCGAACAGCGGCCAGTTGGAGGCGGGGTCGACCACCACCGCTTCGAGCTTCTTGCCCAGCAGGCCGCCCTTCTTGTTCTGTTCGTCGATCAGCATCAGCATCACGTCTTTGAGCGTGGTTTCGCTGATGGCCATGGTGCCGGACAGAGAGTGCAGGATGCCGACCTTGATGGTGTCCTGGGCCTTGGCGGGAAGCGCCGCCAAAGCCATGGCGAGCCCGGCGGTGGCGGCAAGCCAACGGCGGGCCATCGGTCGCTGCGCGACCGCTTCGATCCTGTTGAGCATTAAAATCCCTCGTTTTTGACGCGTCTCTCGCGCACGCGACCCATGCGGGGGGTGCGCTTCCTTCGGGGATGGCAAGGGATGTGCCAGGACCCGGCCCGGCCGTAATCGCTTGAAGCACTTGCCTGATTCCGATGGCACGCATGCGCTGCACAGGAATTAGGCAGCTTCGATTGCTCAGTTTTTGGGCTTACGCTTGGGCTTTGGGCAGCGATTCTTCCTTGCAACCGCAAAACAAGCCCCATCCGGGGGCGTTACGAGGCCGTGAGATATCTTTCCGACCAGATTCGTACCCAGGCCGAAGAATGCTATCGGTTGGCCAAAGAGGCCCGGGACAAATGGATTGCCAACGTGCTGGAAAATCTCGGTCACCAGCTGCATGAGCGGGCTGACCAGCTTGAAAGCAAGGATGACGGGGCGCAAGAGGGCGCGCAAGAATAGGCGCGGCAGAGGGTTCTGACCTGGCAAACGATCCGTCCGACAGTCCGCCGTTGGAGAGCGCGCAGCAGCAACTCGCGTCCATACGGCGTGAACGCGACAAGCTCGCCAAGCAAATTCGGGAAAGTCGAGAGACCATCGCGAGATCCCAGGCGCTGATCGAACGCCTCGATGCGCTGTTGGCGAAGCTCGACGCGAAACAATAGGCCGGCCGAGCTGGGGCTTCGTCCGCATGCATGACGAGAATTTCGCAGCCGCGGACCGAGCCGCCGTAGAGCGCGGCTCGGCGTCTTCGGTGCTGCTGGCGTTCCTGAAGCTCGGCCTCATGAGCTTCGGCGGTCCGGTCGCGCATTTCGGCTATTTCCGCGACGAGTTCGTCGCCCGCCGCAAATGGCTCGACGAGGCGACCTATGTCGATCTCGTCGCGCTCTGCCAGTTCCTGCCGGGCCCGGCGAGCAGCCAGGTCGGCATCTCGATCGGCATGCTGCGCGCCGGGCTCAAGGGTGCGCTCGCCGCCTGGGCCGGCTTCACCATGCCGTCGGCGCTGGCGATGATCGCCTTTGCGTACGGCGTCGCGAGCTGGGCGGATGCCGGCCGAGGCGCCTGGCTGCACGGGCTGAAAATCGTGGCGGTCGCCGTGGTCGCGCAGGCGGTCTGGAACATGGCGCGTACCCTCACGCCGGATCGCGAACGCGCGACGCTGGCGATCGGGGCGGCCGTGCTGATGCTCGCGCTGCCTTCGGCATTGGGCCAGATCGCCGTTATCGTGCTCGGCGGAATGTTGGGCTGGCTGCTGCTGCCGGGCGCGACGCACGAGGATCGCGCGCCGCTTGCGGTACCGCTGAGCCGGGGCATCGCGATCGGCGCCCTGGTGTTGTTCGCAGCGCTTCTCCTCGGCTTGCCGCTCGTTGCCGGCGCGACGACAAGCCACTCGATCAAGCTGATCGACAGTTTCTATCGCTCCGGATCGCTGGTGTTCGGCGGCGGTCACGTCGTGCTCCCGCTGCTGCAGCAGCAGGTGGTGCCGCCGGGTTGGGTCGACAACGACACCTTCCTGGCCGGCTACGGCGCGGCGCAAGCCGTGCCGGGCCCGCTGTTCACGTTCGCGGCCTATCTCGGCGCGGTGATGGCGCCGCAGCCGAATGGCGTTCTCGGCGGCATGCTTTGCCTCCTCGCCATCTATCTTCCCTCGTTCCTGCTGCTGGTCGGCGCGCTGCCGTTCTGGAACGAGCTGCGCCGGCGTTCCACCGTCAAGGCGGCGCTCACCGGGATCAACGCCGCGGTGGTCGGGCTCCTGCTCGCCGCCCTCTACACGCCGGTATGGACGAGCGCGATTCTAAAGCCCGCGGATTTCGCCATCGGGCTTGCCGCGTTCCTGTTGCTCGCCTTCTGGAAGGTGCCGCCGTGGCTGGTGGTGATGTTCGGCGCCGCGACCGCGCAGCTGATCGCGTGGGGATGAGGACGTAAGTACGTTCCCCGGACGCGGCGCAATGCGTAGCGTTTGCGCCGCAGATCCGGGGTCCAGCAAATCCAACAAGCTGGGTCCCGGATCGGCAGCGCGCCGCTCCGCGACGCCCTGCGCCCGGGACACGAGGCTGAGCAATCTACCCCTGCGAGATGAATTTCTTGTTCGTATAGGCCTCGAGGCCCTCGATGCCGCCCTCGTGGCCGTAGCCGCTGTCCTTGACCCCGCCGAACGGCGTTTCCGGGGTCGAGATCGCCATGCTGTTCACTCCGACCATGCCCGATTGCAGCGCTTCGCCGATCGCGGTCGCGGTCTGCGCCGAGTTCGTGAAGGCGTAGGCCGCGAGCCCATAGGGCAGGCGATTGGCGCGCTCGACGACTTCATCGAAGCTCTTGAACGGCACGATCGGCGCGATCGGTCCGAACGGCTCGATCGTCATCAGCTTGGTGTCGTCGCCGACGTCGGTCACCACCGTCGGCTCGAAGAAGAAGCCCTGGTTGCTGTGGCGCTTGCCGCCGGCGGCGATCTTGGCGCCGTGCGCGCGGGCATCCGCGACCAGGCTCTCCATGGCCTCGAGCCGACGCGGATTGGCGAGCGGGCCCATCTTGGTGTCCGGCTCGAGCCCGTCGCCGAGCTTGATGGCCTTCGCGTTCTCGGTGAACCGCGACAGGAAGCGCGCGAAAACCGGCTCCTGCACGAAAAAGCGGGTCGGCGAAATGCAGACCTGTCCGGCATTGCGGAATTTTCCGGCGGCGGCGGCATCCGCGGTCTTTTCCGGATCGACGTCGCCGAACACCACGACCGGCGAATGTCCGCCGAGCTCCATGGTCGCCCGCTTCATGCCGTCGGCCGCGAGCTTGGCGAGATGCTTGCCGACCGGGACCGAACCCGTGAACGAGATTTTCCGCACTTCGTCCTTGCACAGCAGATGCTCGGAAACCTGCGCCGGGACCCCGAACACCAAGTTGAGCACGCCGGGCGGAACGCCGGCATCGATGAAGCAGCGCACGAGCTCGACGGCGCTGCCGGGCGTCTCTTCCGAGGCCTTGATGATGATCGAGCATCCGGCCGCGAGCGCGCCGCCGATCTTGCGGGCGGGCGTGAGAGTGGGAAAATTCCACGGCGTGAATGCGGTGACGACCCCGACCGGCTCCTGGATGACGAGCTGGCGGGTCCCCTTGACCCGGCCGGGCACGATGCGACCGTAAGCGCGTTTGCCCTCCTCGGCATACCATTCGATGATGTCCGCCGTGGTGAGCACTTCCATGCGCGCTTCGGCGAGAATTTTCCCCTGCTCCTGGGTCAGCACGCGCGCGACGTGCTCGGCGCGCTCGCGCAGGAGATCGGCCGCCTTGCGCATGATGCGGCCGCGGTCATAGGCCGATTTCTCCCGCCAGAGCGCAAAACCCTTGATGGCCGCGGCGAGCGCGCGGTCGAGGTCGGCCGTGCTCGCGTGCGGCAGGTGCGCCAGCACCTTCTCGTTCGCCGGATTGATCACGTCCTCGCCGGCGCGGTTGTCGTCGTTGAGCCACTCGCCGTCGATGTAGAGTCCGAGTTGGGTATACATGTCGACCTCTTGGCAGGGTTCCGCGGAACGCGGCTGGCCAACAGATAGGCGAGATCGGCCCTGGAAGGAAGATGGCCGACATTTCGGCGTGCCGCGGGCGCGTTGACAGCCCATTTTGCCTGCCCTTAGCTACCGGTTCGGCGGGCCTTCGCATTCGCCGCCGAAACCCAAGGCAAGCGCCGATTTTTCCAACGCATCGGGAGGATCGCTCATGGACGAAAAACCCGTCCTCGTCGATCTGCGCGAGGGCTATCGGGTCGTCACCTTGAATCGTCCGCAACGGCTCAACGCCTTCAACGAAGCCATGCATGTCGCGCTTGCGGCGGCGCTCGCGGAAGCGCAGGCCGACTCCTCCTGCCGGGCATTGCTGCTCACCGGCGCCGGCCGCGGCTTTTGCGCCGGCCAGGATCTCACCGATCGACTCGCGGCAGGCGAGACGCCGGCGCTCGGCGGGGCACTCGAGGATTTCTACAATCCGCTGGTGCGCAAATTGCGCGCCCTGCCCTTCCCGGTCGTTGCCGCCGTGAACGGGGTCGCGGCCGGCGCCGGCGCCAATGTGGCGCTCGCCTGCGACATCGTGCTGGCGGCGCGCTCGGCGAGCTTCGTGCAGGCGTTCGCGCGCATCGGCCTGGTGCCGGATTCCGGCGGCACCTGGTTTCTGCCGCGTCTCGTCGGCGCCGCGCGCGCCCGGGCGCTGGCGCTGCTCGCGGAGCCCGTTGCGGCCGAGCAGGCCGCGCAATGGGGCCTGATCTGGAAGGTTTTCGACGACACAGCACTGATGGGGGAAGCCGACGCCCTCTGCGCGCGTCTCGCCCGTGGCCCGACCGTCGGGCTGGCGCTGACCAAACGCGCGCTCGACGCGGCGGAGACCAACGACCTTGCCGCGCAGCTCGATCTCGAACGCGACCTGCAGCGCGAAGCCGGCAGAACGCCGGATTTTGCCGAAGGCGTGCGCGCGTTCCTGGAAAAGCGCGCCCCGGCGTTCACCGGCAAAAGGAGCACATGATGGACGCGCTCACGATCGCGCGCGCCTGCGCCGACGCCATGTGGGCGGACGACGTCGCCAGCCGCGCCTTGGGCATGGAGCTCATCGCCGTCGAGCCGGGCCACGCGGTGCTGGCGATGAACGTGACGGAAAAGATGGTCAACGGCCACGACCTTTGCCACGGCGGCTACATCTTCACGCTCGCGGATTCCGCCTTCGCGTTCGCCTGCAACACCTACAATCAGCGCACCGTCGCCCAGCACTGCGCGATCACGTTCGTCGCCACGGCACAGCGGGGCGACCGGCTCGTCGCGCGGGCGACGGAGCGCATGCGAGCAGGCCGCTCCGGCATTTACGACGTGACCGTGACTCGCGAGGAGGGATTCGTCATCGCGGAGTTTCGCGGAAACTCGCGCGTCGTCGAGGGCGAGATCGTGCCGGGGCTCAAGCCACGCAGCGCCGCCCGCGCGAAGCCTTGAGTTCGGAGCGCCGAATGGTCGACGCGTCCTACGTCCCGTTCGGCCTCGAGCCGATCGAGAAGGCCTCGCGCGACGAGATCGCAGCGCTACAGCTCGATCGCCTGCAATGGTCGCTGCGCCTCGCCTACGAAAACGTCACCGCGTACCGCAAGAAATTCGATGCGGCGGGAGCTCATCCCGACGATCTGCGCAAGCTCGAGGATCTTGCCCGTTTCCCGTTCACCACCAAGCAGGATCTGCGGGAAAATTATCCCTTCGGCATGTTCGCCGTTCCGCAGGAAAAGATCGTTCGCATCCACGCCTCGTCCGGCACCACCGGCAAGCCCACCGTCGTCGGCTATACGCGGCGCGACATCGACACCTGGTCCGATCTCATGGCGCGCTCGATCCGCGCCTCCGGCGGCAAACCCGGCATGAAGGTGCACGTCGCCTATGGCTACGGGCTGTTCACCGGCGGGCTCGGCGCGCACTATGGCGCGGAACGGCTCGGCTGCAGCGTCATCCCGGTCTCCGGCGGCATGACCGAGCGCCAGGTGCAGCTCATCCTCGATTTCGAGCCCGACATCATCATGGTGACGCCGTCCTACATGCTGGCGATCCTCGACGAGTTCCGGGCCAAGAACGTCGACGCCAGACAATGCTCGCTGAGGATCGGGATTTTCGGCGCCGAGCCGTGGACCAATTCGATGCGGGCGGAGATCGAGGATTCCTTCGCCATGGATGCGGTGGATATTTACGGGCTCTCCGAAGTGATGGGGCCGGGGGTGGCCAACGAGTGCGTCGAGACCAAGGACGGCCTGCACGTGTGGGAGGATCATTTCTTTCCGGAGATCATCGATCCCGAGAGCGGCAAGGTGCTGCCGGACGGCGAGTGCGGGGAATTGGTGTTCACCTCGCTCACCAAGGAAGGCATGCCGGTCGTGCGCTATCGCACCCGCGATCTCACGCGGCTATTGCCCGGCACGGCGCGCTCGATGCGGCGCATGGAAAAGGTGACCGGCCGTTCCGACGACATGATGATCGTGCGCGGCGTCAATGTGTTTCCTACCCAGATCGAGGAGCAATTGCTGCGCTGCGCGGGTCTCGCGCCGCATTATCAGATCGAGCTGCGCCGCGAGCGGCGCCTCGACGTCATGCGGCTTCTGGTCGAGGCGCGCGCGGACCATGCCGATGAGGCCTCGCGCGCGGCGCAGGCGGCAGCGCTCTCGGCCCACATCCGCAGCAATATCGGCATCGGGGTCGAGATCGTGGTCGGCGATCCGGGCGCCATCGAGCGCTCCGCCGGCAAGGCCCGCCGCGTCGTGGATCGAAGGCCCAAGGAATAGCCGGCGCAACCATGCGACGAAAAGTCGTATTTCTCGACGGACGCAGACTGTTGTTTTACCTTGGGGTGTGATCCGGTCATTCCGCGACAAGGGATTGCGCCGCCTCGCCGAACCCGGCGATCAGTCCAGACTCGGCGTGAAAAATCCGGATCGCATGCGGCGCATTTTACTGGCACTCGACGCTGCCAAATCCCCGGAGCACATGAACATCCCGGGGCTGCGGTTTCATCCCCTGAAGGGGCGGTAAAAAGGGCGGTACGCAGTCGATGTAGGTGGCAATCGGCGGATCACATTCGGTTTCGATGGCGAGGACGCCATCGACGTCGATCCGAAAGATGATCACGGATGAGCCGGAACCGTCTCCTCCGCGGCCTGAAGCCGATGCATCCCGGTGAGATGCTGCGCGAGGAAGTCTTGCCGGCGCTCGGCAAATCCAAGGCGGAGATTGCGCGCCTGCTCGGCATCTCGCGGCAGACGCTTTATGACATCATCGATGAGAAGCAGCCCGTGACCCCGGGGATGGCCCTGCGCTTCGGAAAGCTGTGCGGCAATGGTCCCGATTTGTGGATCAATCTGCAACGCGCTTACGACCTCGCGATTGCCGAGCGGGAACTCGCCGGCGAGATCAAGAAAATCCCGACGCTGACCGCAGCGTGAACAGGCGGTGCTACCGTAGGGCGACGCGCATTCGGCGATTTCGGCGCGCGGATTGAAGCGATCGACCGGATCGCGCCTCACACGTGGTCGTAGTCCACCGCCACCTTGGGGGTGAGCGGATGCGACTGGCAGGTCAGCACGTAGCCGGCCGCCATTTCCCAGGGCTCCAGCGAGAAATTGCGATCCATGCGCACTTGGCCGCTGACGAGCTTGGCGCGGCAGGTGCAGCACATGCCGCCGCGGCACGAATAGGGCATTTCCAGCCCGTGCCGCAGTCCGGCCTCGACGATGGTTTCGCCAGAATGCAGCGGCACCAGGTGATCGAGCCCGTTGAGCCTGATCTCGATGGTTGCCTCGGCATCGGCCTTGGCTTCGGGCCTGGGCTCGGCACGGATCGGCGCGGGCGCCGGCATTCCATCGACGGTGAAATGCTCGACGTGAATGCGCTCGGGAAGAACGCCGAGCCGCAGCAAGGCCGACCGGCTGTTCTCGATCAGATCGCCGGGCCCGCACAGGAATGCATGGTCGACCGCGTCGGCGGGAAGCGTTGCTTTGAGCACCGCAGCGATCTTCTCGGCGTCGATCCTGCCGTTGAAGAGCTCGAGCTCCTGCCGCTCCCGCGAGAGCACGTGATGGACGCTCAGGCGATCGAGATACCGATCCTTGAGCGCTTCGAGCTCGCGCTTGAAGATGATGGTCTGGGCGGTGCGATTGCCGTAAAGCAGCACCACCCGGCTCCTCGGCTCGCGCGCGAGCACGCTGCGGAGGATCGACATGACCGGCGTGATGCCGGAGCCCGCCGCGATCGCCAGATAATTGCGTGAAGCCTCCGGGTCGGGCCGGATCCCGAACCGGCCTTGCGGCGTCATCACGTCGATCGAATCCCCCGCCTTGATCGCCGATTGGATCCAATTGGAGAACAGCCCGCGGTCCTGCTGCTTGATGACGATGCGCAGGTCGCCGTCGTCCGGTCCGGTGCAGATCGAGTAGGAGCGCCGCGTCTCGGCGCCGCCCAGCATGGTGCGCAGCGTGAGATGCTGGCCGGGATCGAAGCGGTAGGCTTCCGCAAGCTCCGGCGGCACCGCGAACGCGATCGAGACCGCCTCGGGCGTCTCCCGCCGCACGTCGCCGATTTTCAGCCGATGGAAAGCGACCGACATCGCCTAGAGGCACTTGAAATAATCGAACGGCTCGGCGCACGCGGTGCAGCGATAGAGCGCCTTGCAGGGCGTCGAGCCGAACTCGGAAATGCGCGAGGTCTCGGATGAGCCGCAGTGCGGGCAATTCACTTGCTCCTCGCCGAACAAGGCTCGCCGCCCGGCTTTGCCTTGCGGCGGGGCGATGCCGAAGACCTTAAGCTTCGACTTGCCTTCCTCGGTGATCCAATCGGTGGTCCAGGCCGGCGACAGCACGCTTGTCACTTTCGGGGCATGGAAGCCGGCTTGTTCCAGCGCCAGGGCGACCTCGACCGCGATCACGTCCATGGCCGGGCAGCCGGAATAGGTCGGCGTGATGAAAACTTCGACCGCGCCGTTCTCGACCCGCACGTCGCGCAGCACGCCGAGATCGGCGATCGTCAGCACCGGGATCTCCGGATCGACCACGGCGGCGACCGCCGCCCATACCTGCGACCGCAAATCGGAATCGCTCAAAGCTCGCGTCATCGTCTGCATGGCGTCACCATCTTGCGTCCGGATAGGCCCGCTGCAGGAACTGCAGCTCGGCCAGGATATGGCCGAGATGCTCGCTGTGACGTCCGGCGCGGCCGCCGGACTGCATCCATTCGCTTGGCGGAAGCTGCAGGTTGGCGTCGGCCAGGATGGGGGCGAGCGTGCGCTGCCATCGCGGGCGGACGCCGGCGCGATCGACGGCGACGCCGGCTTCGATCAGCGCCCGCTCGACGTCATCGGTCTCGAACATCTCTCCGGTGTACGGCCACAGATGCTCGAGCGTCTCTTGCGCGCGGCGATGGCTCTCTTCGGTCCCGTCGCCCAGCCGAATGGTCCACTCGCCCGCGTGGCGCACGTGATAGGCGAGCTCCTTCGCGCTCTTGGCGGCGATGGCCGCCAGCGTTGCGTCCTTCGAGCTCGTCAGCGCCTCGAAATAGGGATGCGCGCAGGCGGCATAGAGCAGCTGGCGCAGAATGGTGACGGCGAAATCGCCGTTGGGCTGCTCGACCAGAAGAATGTTGCGGTATTCGCCCGCATCGCGCCGGTAGGCGAGCGCATCCTCGTCACGCCCCCTCCCCTCGACCTCGCCGGCATAGGCGTAGAGCGAACGCGCCTGCCCGATCAGATCGAGCGCCATGTTGGCGAGCGCGAGATCCTCCTCGAGCACCGGCGCATGGCCGCACCATTCGGACAGCCGATGCCCGAGCACGAGCGCATCGTCGGCAAGCCGCAGCGTATAGCTGAAGAGCGGCGTGCTCTGTTCGATCGAAGCCATCGACGTTCCTTACTTTTCCCTCCCCGCAGGGGAGTGGCGAGGACCGAAGGTCCGAGCCGGGTGGGGAAAATCCCCACCCCACCTCGCTTCGCTCGGCGACCCTCCCCGCTCGCGGGGAGGGAGAAGAGTCACATGTGCCCGACTTCCTCCGGCACATCGTAGAAGCTTGGATGGCGGTAGATCTTCGACGCGGTCGGCTCGAACAGCATGTCCTGCTCCGCCGGGTCGGACGCCGTGATCGCCGCCGACGGCACGACCCAGATCGACAGGCCCTCGCCGCGCCGGGTGTAGACGTCGCGGGCGTTCTGCAGCGCCATGTTCGCATCGACCGCGTGCACGCTGCCGGCGTGGCGATGCGCCATGCCGTTGCGGGTCCGGATGAACACCTCCCACAGCGGCCAATTCTTCTCGGTCATGTCGGCCTCCATCTCTTCAGCAAGCGGCGAGGATTATTCCGCCGCCACCTGCACCGCCGCTTCGCGTCTCCGGCGTTTTTCCGCGTAGGCGAGCGCCGCCTCCCGCACCCACGCGCCCTCCTCGTGCGCCTTGCGCCGCGCCCGCATGCGCTCGCGATTGCACGGGCCGTTGCCGGCGATCACGCGCTTGAACTCGTCCCAATCGATGTCGCCGAACCGCCAATGCCCGTTTGCCTCCTCGAACTCGAGTTGCGGGTCGGGAATCGCGAGCCCGAGGTAATGCGCCTGCGGGACCGTGGCATCGACGAATTTCTGGCGCAGCTCGTCGTTGGTGAAGCGCTTGATCTTCCAGCGCATGGAAACGTCGGTGTGCTGGCTGTCCTTGTCGGAGGGTCCGAACATCATCAGCACCGGCCACCACCAGCGGTCCAATGCATCCTGCGCCATCGCCTTCTGCTCCGGCGTGCCGCGGGCGAGCGTGAGCATGATCTCGTAGCCCTGGCGCTGGTGGAAGCTTTCCTCCTTGCAGATGCGGATCATGGCCCGGGCGTAGGGACCGTAGCTGCAGCGGCACAACGGAATCTGGTTCATGATCGCGGCGCCGTCGACGAGCCAGCCGATCGCGCCGATGTCGGCCCAGGTGAGCGTCGGATAATTGAAGATCGAAGCGTATTTCGCCTTGCCGGCGAGCAGCTGCTCCACGAGCGCCTCACGGGAAATATCGAGCGTCTCGGCGGCTGCGTAGAGGTAAAGCCCGTGGCCGCCCTCGTCCTGGACCTTCGCCAGCAGCGCCGCCTTGCGCTTGAGCGAGGGCGCGCGGGTGATCCAGTTTCCTTCCGGCAGCATGCCGACGATTTCCGAATGGGCATGCTGAGAGATCTGCCGGATCAGGGTGCGCCTGTAGGCGTCCGGCATCCAGTCGTTGGGCTCGATCCTGCTTTCCGCGTCGACGCGCGCCTGGAACCGCGCCTCACGCTCCGGATCGGCAGCCGGTGCTGCGGCTTCGCGCGTGTTGAGTGCCTGGGTGTACATCGCTCGCCCGCGCTCGTCTGGTCTGACGTCTTATCTTGTTACAACAATTTCGAGGGTCAAGCGTTTCTGTAACATTTTTGCGTGCTGCACTGCAGCGCCACCCACGGGCCGCGATCATCGCGATTGCGAATGGCTGGCGATGATGGCTTCGCCGATACGCACGATGCGGGCCCCCAAATCCTCGGGCCCGACGCTTTGCAGGCTGACCCGCGCGCCTTCCAGAACCAGGGAGAGCTCATCGGCGAGCAGCTCCGGATCCGAGAGCCCGGCCGCGCGGCAGAGTCTTGCGAGCCGTTCGCGCTGTGCCTTCTTGAAAGCTTCGATGACCCGCCGCGCCGGATGCTCCTTCTCGGCAAGCTCGACCGCCGCATTCGCGTGAGCGCAGCCGCGGCCGCCGCGGCAAATCACCTCTTCGGCCATATGCTTAACCCAAGCATGGAGCTGGGCCAGCGGATTGCCGGGGTGCTCGCCCTCCAGGCGCTCCCAAAACGCTTCGACCCGTTTGGCCTTTTCTCGCAGGTATTCCGCCACCAGGTTGTCCTTGGACGGAAAGTGCCGGTAAAGCGTCATCTTGTTGGTGCCGGCCGCCTCCGCGATCGCATCTACCCCGACCGCGCGGATGCCGTGCCGATAGAACAGCTCGTCCGCCGCTTTGAGAATGCGCTGGCGTGGCGGCACAGGCGCGGTCTCGGCTTCCATGGGTCCCTCCGAAATTCTTGCTCTAGCCTCTTGACAGGGTGTTACCGGTAAGTAACATATAGCTAGTGTTACCGGTCAGTACCACAAGGGGCAACCGAAGTCACGCCCCTTGTGGCGATAAGGAGCAAGAACATGATCTCCCAACTCTTTGCCCTGCCTTTGCGGGCCTTGATTGTCGTCACGGCGCTTCCGACCCCTCCGGCGCTGGGGGCCGCCCTTGCGGGCCCGAGCACCACGTTCGGCGCTGCGATGAGCAGCCCGCCCGCCGAGCGCGACGGCTTCGTGCCGCAAGCCCCTATCCCCACCCCTTCAATCTCCCGGCCCGCCGATCCCGCGGGCGGAGGAGTCACCCGACCGCTCGCCTCCTAAGGAGCACCCGATGACTAACATTCTCTTCCTCACCAGCAGCCCGCGCGGCGGCGTCTCCCATTCGAACCGGGTGGCGGCGCGCGTTCTCGAAGAACTTTGCCGCGTGCATCCGCACGCCAGCGTGACCGTGCGCGATCTCGCCAAAGATCCAGTTCGGCACATCGACGAGGATTTCGTGACCGGCATGTTCGCTGTCGCCGATCGGCTCAATACGGCGCAGCGCGAGAAGCTCGCGCAATCCGACATTCTGATCGACGAACTCATGGCAGCCGACATCGTGGTGATCGCGGTAGCCATGATCAATTTCGGCATTCCCTCGACGCTCAAGGCCTGGATCGACCATGTCACCCGGGCGGGTCGCACGTTTCAATGTGGCGAGAGCGGCCCGCGGGGGCTGGTGACCGGCAAGCAGGTGATCCTCGTCGAGGCGAAGGGCGGCGTTTATTCCGACGGACCCCGCCGCGAGCTCGATCACGTCACGCCGTATCTGCTGCAGCTCTTGGCGTTCCTCGGCATGACCGACGTGAAGGTGATCGGGATTGAAGGGACCTCGCTCGGGCCCGAGTTGGCCGAGAAGGCGGTCGAGATTGCGCTGAAGCAGGCGATCGAGCTCGTCCGCGAGCTCACTCCCGACGCCGACGCGACACTCATCCCCGAAGCGCAGGAGGAAGGAGAATTGCATGCGCTGGTGTCTTTCTGAGCCGACCATTGCCGAGATGCTGTCTGATCCCGTGATCAAAGCCTTGATGGCAGCCGATCGGGTCGCGCCCGAGGAACTGCAGGCGAATTTGCGCAAGATTGGCGGCGCGCTCGAGCTGCGGCATCGTGAGGTTTCCCGGCAGCGCTGTCCGTGAGCCCGTAGCGTGGGCATGGTGCATTGCCGTGAGCGCATATGATGCACCAATCTCCTTGCGATGCGCGGTACCCGCCCTACCAGCTTGCATCTACAAGCCCTCGAAGCGCCGAAAGAAATCCGTGTCCGGCGGCGGCAGCGGACCGTCTTCGTTGCTCGCATTGCGATCGAGATAAGCCTCCGCCGCGGGCACGAGGCGGCGATAGACGCGGGCGGCAAGTGCGCGCGATGTCGTGCCCGGCCAATCCGCCGGCAGAAGCGAACGCGGCAACGCCGGATCGCGCAGGACGATGCGGCGAAATTCGTGGATCAGCAGCACGCGCGCAACGAGCGCGTCAGCCGGATGTAAACATTCGCCCGCGGCTAGGCTTCGGTCGAGCGGCGCGAACCGCTCGACGAAATCGCGGTACCAAGCCGCCATTGGTGCAAGGTTGAACGCCGCGGCGGCGATCGCCGGACCGGTTTTTCCCGGATCCGCCCTGACGAGAAATACCCCGCCGAGCGCGGCGATTTGCGCCGACGCGTCGGCGAGCGCGACGTAGACCGTCGGCGAGAGCGCCGCAAATCCCTCTCGCTCCAGCAACGCACGCACCGTGGAGCGGTCGTCGACTTGGGGACCCAGCAAGGCGAGCCGCAAACGCCCGTCGAAATCCTGGTCCGCGCCGAAATAGATGCGTTTGGTCGCGGCGCGAAAGCTCGCCTCCTCGCGCTTGGAGAGCCGATAATAGCTCTTGCGGCCGATGCGTTCGCGCTCGAGCCAGCCGTCGGTGACCAGTCGCGACGTGGCGGTGCGGACGTGCCCGGCATCAATGCCGAACCAAGCCATGATGGCCGTGAGCGAGCCGAGCCAGAGGCTTCCGCCGCGCGGAACGATCGCATCGCCGTAGAGGGTGACGATGAGCGACCAGGCTCGGACCGGGCGCGACGCGTGGAGCCGGTTGAGCAATGCGGATACGGATGCGGCAAGCGGCATCGAGAACGTCGCCCAGGAACGGCGCGACCATAGC